>Ga0102591_1004663_pt1 | contig 10337 bp, 5 predicted proteins | sample AraplaCol_mCL_r2_2_FD_76860 | JGI IMG/M metagenome (GOLD analysis project Ga0102591, IMG submission 76860) | Arabidopsis root microbial communities from North Carolina, USA - plate scrape MF_Col_mCL_r2 (SPADES assembly) (version 2) | ecosystem: Host-associated > Plants > Roots > Endosphere... | reverse complement strand
CGGTCGCGGCGAGGATGACCTCAGCGCCTTCGAGCGCATGCGCGGCATCGTTGGACAACACGACGTCGCCGGCGATCACGTCCACGCGATCGCCACCGCTCTCGCGCGTGCGCTTGCCACCGATCAGGAGGCTGCCCGCGCCGAGCTTCGACAGTCCGTCCGCGTCGATCTGTAGATACCCTTCGCGCTTCGTGCCCGCGCCACCCACGATCTGGATGGCATCGCCGGCGATATCGACCTGCGACCCACGACCGTTCTCGCCGGGCGCGGCATCGAGCGTCGCGCCGAGCGTCAGCGACGACGTCGCCGCCAGCGTCAGGCGCCCGGCATCGGCGCCGAGCTGCGGCGCGACGTTGCCCGCCCGTGCTGCCGCGGCACCGAAGAAGGTGTCGGCCGACGTGAGCGAATACTCGGAGTATTGACCCCACACCTTCGCCGACTGCACGAGGAAGCTGCTGCTGCGTGCGTCGCGCGCGCCCGTCAGCGTGTCCGTGAAATAGCCCGACGCCACCACGGTGCCGTCCGGTGCGGTCGACACGCGGCCCGGCACGGTGTCGACGACACCGGTGTTCTGGACCACGCGGAAGGCGCCCGGGAGTGTCGCGTAACGCGCCGGCAGCAGCGTGTAGACGCCATCGGGCAGACCGGGCACGCCGGACAGATACACGCCTTGTCCCACCGCGGGGCCGGCGCCGATGCCATGCTCCAGTGCGAGATCGCGCGCTGCGATCGGCGCGTTGTAGCCCGGAACGATCGCGTAGATCGAACGGCCGTCCGCATAGAGCGGCACCTGCTCGCCCTTGGTCGACCGGCTGTAATCGGTCTGGTACTGCGACAGGACATCGCGCGATCCGCCGGTGCCGGGCACCCACTCGCTCGCCTGGAGATGACCGCCGCCCGACAGGTCCACACGCGCGTCGCCGTCCACCGCGACGTTCGCGCCCGATATCGAGATGGCTTTCTCCGGCGGTGCGCTGACCGAACTGTCGACGGTGGAGAGACCGACGTCGTAATGCCAGTCCTTGCCATCCACCGTCACGCCATAGGGCACGATGGCATCGCCCAGCGAGACCGAGGTGACGCTACCTGGCGCGAGGTGCACGCGACCCGTCACGCCCAGTGGCATCGATGCGTCGAGGCCAAGCGCCTTGAGTGTCGCCGCGGGGTCGTCCGTGCCGAGAGCGAGCGCGCCGTAGGGTACCCAGACCGTGCCCCCCTGCTCGATCGTATCCGCGCCCACCGCCAGCACGCCGCCCGCCGAGAGCGGCGTCGTGTCGTCGCGCGTGGCCGCCTGATGGAACGACACGGTCGTCGGCGTATCGGGATTCGTCGCGTCGATGAGGAAGCGGTAGCTCGTCGCGGGGTAGACGCGCGTGCCGGTGAAATCGATGTCGCCCGTGCTATAGAGCCAGCCGGTAGAGCCGGAGAACGGCGCGGTAAAGCGAATGTCCCCGCGGGACCGGAACGACGTGCTCCGTATTCCGGCAAGAGAAAGCTGACCACCGATGTCGATGAAGTCGGCATCGACGGAGAGGCTGCCTTCACCGGCGACCTGCACGGGCGGCTTTCGGGTTTCCCGCGACAACAGCGACACGTACGGGGCAACGATGGTCACGTTGCCACCGTCCGGGATGGACTGGCTCGACGGCACCAAGCGAGCAACCAGGCCACTCGTCGACAACGCGTTGGCCTGGATCTGGATGCTGCGATTCGCACGAAGGTCCACATCGCCAGCGAACACGATGTTGGCTGGCATGATCGTGTCGTCCTCCGAAGCCTCGGAGCGACCGATGAGGATGTCGTCGAGACCCGCGTCCTTCAATCGATCGACGGCGAAGCGCATGTCGCCGCCGTCGCCCGCGCCGGGCGCCATTTCCGCGAATGGATCGAAGCCTTCCGGCGCCATCCAGCCACTCTGTTGAATGAACAACGATGCTTCGTTGAAGCTCGTACCTTGCGGGGGACGCTTGATCGCGAGGAGGAACCGCCCCCCGCGGGCTTCGGGTGCGCCGCCGTGGCCGTCGATCTGCCCGTCGAAGAACAGCCCCGAGCTTGCCTGAAGATTGAACGTTCCCGCGTCGCTCCAGACTGGCACGGCCCGATAAGCGAGCGTCCCCAGGCCGACACGACGCCCATCCAGCGGAATGTCGAACACGTCGCTGGCACCCGAGACATCGAAGACGGACCCTCGACCGGCGACGACATACCCATCCGACTGCACATCGATATGACCGCCGTCGAGGACCACGCCCGTGCGCTGAAGGACAGGAGCGGCGCCACTTCCTCGAAGGACGGAGCTCGACGGGTCGAGAAGGGTCGTTCCGCTCGCATCGAGAACGCTCTGGCTGCCGAGCAAGACACCGCGTGCTGCGGGGAGGGGGCTCGCGCCGCTGGCGAGGTTCCGTACGAGCAGGCTGCCACCCGGCGCGCTGAGCTCGCCATCGATGCGGACATGGTTCGCCGAGCTGAGCGCGATGGTTTCACCGGCACCGACACCGATATGCACCCCACGGCCGACGTCGATGGATCCACTATCGCCATATTTCCGCTCGATGCCGACCGAAAACCCCCAGCGAACGAACAAGCCCGCTTCCACGGAGAGGCCACCGCCATCTCGCCGGCTGCGGTAGCGGTCGTACGATGCCACGTCGCCTGCGTGCACGTCGGCTTCCGCACCCGAGGTGAGCAGCGATTCGCGACTGCCCAGCGTCAGCAGGGCGTTGCGATCGGCAAGCAGGTAGGTGGGACGAACGTTCAGCGTCGCGCCCGGGGCGAACAACACGTCCGTATCGCCGACGAGGCGATAGCCCGAGAATCCCTTGTCTGCAAAGAAAGCCGGGTCGACAGCCAGTGTCCAGACCGAATCCGTCTGTTCCGGCTCCCCGCCGATCTGTATCCGCGGCGCGTGCAGCGAGAATATGCCGCCACCGGCGAAGCCCTCGGCGAGAAACGTGCCGTCCAGATAGATCCTGCCACCCAACAAGTCTCCCGGGCCGGAGGTATTTCCGCTGTAGCGAGTGGCGCCATCGTCGGTATGCGTGGCGATCGTGACGTCGCCGCCCCGCCCTGCCGGCAGATTGCCCTGCATGGCGAGGTGCCCACCCGCGTCCACGTAACCGCCACCCGAGACGTCGACCACGCTTCCGGCCGCCATGGCGATGTCGGGCGTGTTATCCGTCGTTCGCTCGGCACCCTTCCATGAAGAAAGCGTCACCGATCCGCCATCGATGAACGAACGGCCCTGCAGGGAGTCCGCCGAACGGCCATTGTCGTTCACCCAAAGGCCGCTCGCGTCCAGGCGCCCCGTCGGCGCGAGACGCAGGAACGTCGGGAGGTTGTCCTCCTGGATGGAACCCTGCCCTCGCGTACCGAGGGCGATCGATCCGCCGTGGGCGACAATCGTTCCGCCGATGTCGACGCTCGTTCCGGAGATATCCACCTCTCCGCCGTCGGCCACGCGAAGCGTGCTGCCCTCGCCGAGCACGACCGCTCCCGGCGTGCTCAGCCTGAAGCGCCGGAACCCGGCATGGTCGATCATGGCCGTCGATAACCGGCGCCAGTACGACGGGTTGTCGGGATCGTCGGGATCTCCGTCACGCTTGGGGAGCTTGCTGTCCGCATCGAAGTCGGGCAGGAACGTCTCGATGGGGCTATGGCGGTCCTCGATCAGGTAATTGATCGAGCGCCCGAGGTTGACATCAGTGGTGTCGATGGCGGCGGACAGATCGACCGAGAGGATTTCCAGCGAACCTCCCAACGGCCGGGCATCGCTACGCACCTGCTCGCGCCCCGCGTAGGCGTGGGCACTGATGTCGCCATCGATCACAAACTGGAACGGAGTGGCATTGGGATCGGACACACCAAACGCGAGCGTGCCGGCGTCGCCGCCTTTGATGAATCCGGGGTCCCACCGCTTCATATTGGCGAGCAACGGGCTTGCCACGAATGTCTCGGTGACGCCCCAGCGTGCATGGTCGCGATCGTAGACGCCCGCGAAGCCGGAATAGGCGACATCGGGATCCGCGGAAGCCAGGTCGTAGAGCAGACCATTCACACCCTGCAGGCGCGGCGTCTGGAGGTAGCCCGGCAGATAATTGATGAAGCCACCTTCGAGGCGAAGCTGCGCTCCCGTCCGGATGATGGCGTTCTGCCTGAACGCGATGCTGCCCGAATCGATCATCAGCTGCCGGATGTCGCGGGGAACGTTGCTCACGTAACCCGCGACGTTGAGCACCGGACTGCCTACCCAATCCAGGCCATCGGGCCGCGTACCGTTGCGCGAGGAATCGACGGCGACATCCTTAGCCGTGTAGAGCGGAATGGTCACGAGCAACGCGGACATCGGCAGCGTGACGTTCGCAAGACCCGATACGTCCACAGTCGCACCGGTGTCGATATAGGCCTCGCGCGCGAAGGTCACATTACCTGCCGGCACCTCCATCAACGCGCCATTTCGCATGACTGCATTGATGCCGATGTCCACCCGACTCGTGACGAAGGCGTCGTCGGCGGCGATCGACGACGTCGTCGACTCACCGTCCTTTTCCGGCAGGATCGCGGTCACCGATCCGGCGCCGAAGACGAGACGCTTCGACACGTCACGCGCGAAATCGAACGTCACGCGCCCAGGGTGGCTAAGGCTCGTCGAACTGACCAGAACCCCGTCCTGCTGCATCTCGTCGCCGATCCACTGGATCCGACCTCGACGCGCCTGAATCAGACCGGTGTTCGAGACGGCACTGCGCGGGTCGACGAAGACGTTGGCGACCATCGGCTGCACCGATATCGCACCGTTGGCTGAATCAACGCCCTGCACGAGACCCGGCGCGGCAGCCAGAACGATCTGGCCGTCGTCGGCAGTCAGGCGACCGGCCTGTCGCACCACGGGCGCGGCGACGATGAGAAATCCGTCCTTCGTCGCATCGACAGACGCCCCCTTCTCGATGGCGATCTCGCCGCGGGGCACTTCGTCACCGACGTCGGCACCGCTGACGAGGAAACCTCTGACGTTGCCGAAATTGCCGAGGATGTTCTCGCTATCGGTCGTCGCGCCGATGCCGTACTTCAGGAAGAACGCATTGCTCTTCGCCACATCCAGGGTGAAGAGATCCAGCGAGCTCGCGATCAGCGAATGCGTGTTCACCTGCGACCCGGCGCCGAACAGCATGCCGTTACGATTGAGCAGATAGACGGTACCCTCCGCCTTGATCTGGCCGAGGATCTCGCTCGGCTTGCCGGATGGATCGTTGATGCGGTTCAGCGCGATCCATTGGTTGCTGCCGTCGGACTGGTTGCCGGCGGTCTGGTCGAAGTGCACCGTGGTGTGGCGGCCGACGTTGAACGACTCCCAGGTCATGATGGCCTTGGATTTCGTCTGCTTGATCTCGACGGTGGTCTGCCCGCCCGCGACCGACTGCGTCGGCGCGTTGGCGTTCTGCCATAGCGACGGGTCGGTGCCGAGGCGCGTGTCGACCTTGAGGCCGCCGGCACCGAGGCCGTCCGGCACGTTCGAGGCCAGTGCCTGCGCGGCGGCCTGCGCGCTCTTCTGCGCCGACATCTGCGCGGCGACGGCCTGCGCCGCCGCGTCGAGATTCGCGATGGACTGCTGCACGCGCTGCTGCAGCATGACGTTGCCCGGCGTGTAGACGTTGCCGCCGTTATTACCCTGCCCCGATCCCGGCGTCGGCGTGGCCGGGCGCGTGGCACCGGGCTGCTTGGTCGCCATCCATCCGGGGCTGAAGGCCTGCGGCGTGGCCGCGTGTGCCGCACCGCCAAACAGTGCGAGGGCGATCAGCTGGCACATCGCCCGGCGACGCAGGGTCGGCCTGGGCTTCACGGCGTTCGCGCGGGGGGCGGCGGGAGTATGGGTGCGTACGATCATGGCAGGCCTCGGAAAGCGGATGACGGCGTGGTCGCGCCGTGGGTTCGTTGGGCGACGGTCACGGTGCGTTCCCGCCCGCGAAATCACCGGTCATCGTCGCCACTTCATCGTTCAGTTCGGGCAGCGCGGCGAGCTCCTTCAGCTCGTCGTCGCCCATCTCGCGCAGCACGGCGCGAATCGCCAGACGGCGACCGTCGTGCAGCCATGCGTTGAGCACGCTCGCGATCGCGCGGATCGTCGGCAGCGCGCTGTCGTCCAGGTGCGGCTTGCGGTGGCGCAACCGATCCACCACCGCGTAACGCACGCGCGAACCCAGGAACGCCGACGACTCGCCGAGCAGCTGCTCCAGCGCCTCGCGCGAGCAGCGGTCCATCAGCACGTCGGCCGCCCGGGACTGACGTGCCGCGTAGAGCTGGCGAAGCATCTCGGAGAGCGCGTGCAGGCAGCTCATGCCCCGCACCCGCACGTCGGCCTCGGCGCGCGCCCGCGACGCGCGCGGACGGGGCGCGCGGTACTCCGGCAGCAGCGTGGTTTCATGATCGGGATACATGAATCGCCTCGCACGACGCGCGGTAAGCATTCGAGGGACGTCCCTGTCCGGTGCGGTGTCCCTTGAAGTCCTTGTCGCCCCACCACCGGGCAAGCGGCGCCGTCCTCATGGCGTCGTGGACGCCTGGCCGGCCCGCGGATCGAAGCGCTGGTCGTAGAGGCGGTCGCCAAACGACTGCGCCGCCGTCTCCAGCTTTACCCGTGCCTTCGCCGCGAACGGCTGTCGCGACGCGACGATGTCGGTCACGTCGATGTTCTCGTAAGCGGCTATCACGTCCTGACCCACGCGGTACATCTGCACGTTGCGTGCGGTGCAGGCGTCCACCTGCCCCATGCTGACGTCAAGCTCCTTCGCCAGTCGCGCGCGCTCGGACTCCGCCGTGCGAAGCGCCAGTGCCGACGCGTCCATGTCCGCCTTGCCGCGTTGCAGGGCCGCGTCCGATGCCTCGCGCCGCTGCCGTTCCTCGGCCAGGGCCCGCGTCGCTTCCGGCGACAGGCCCTGCGCGGGTTTCGGGGCGGCGCGTGCCGCCTCTGCGTCCTTCCGTGCCTCGTCTCGCTCTTTCTCGAGCGCGGCTTTCTCGGCCTGCCACTGCGCCTGTTGCGCCTGCAGGCTCTGCAACTGGCCGCGCGTTTCGCGCAGCTGATCGCGCAGGCGGCTTTCCAGGCTGGCCGTCTGCGCGAACGCGCATGGCATCAGGGCAAGCAGGGCGATGGCGGTGAGCGTGCGTTTCATGTCGCCTCCTCAGAACCGGGCATTCATTTCGAGCTGGAAGACGTCGATCGACAGCGGCGGGCCGAACACTTCCTTCGCATTGAAGTAGCGCAGGCTCAGCCACGCGTACGGAGCGATGCCATAGCTGCCGCCCAGCACGAAGCCCTTGGCGTTCGTACCGCCGAGATGGAAGTCGGTGTCGTTGAGGCCGTCGAGCACCGCATCCGGCTGCAGGTACTTGTAGGCGAGGCTCACGTTCCAGTCGCCGGCCGCGTGCGGATTCACGGCGCCGAGCGTGGCGCGCAGCATCCAGCCCACCGGGCCGCTCTTGTAGGTGTTCTCGCTGAAGTCGCCGGCGCCGAAGTTGTTGACGAGACGATTCAGACCGACGTCCTGACGGAACGCGTCGGCGCGGTGGTAGGCAAGGTTGCGGGCGTAGTCGGCCTCGATGCGCAGCGCCGTGTCGGCCACCTTCGTATCGAACTGCGTGGTGGCGTTGGCGACGTGGTAGTCGTACACCAGTCCGACGTACTGCGGCTGCGCATAGTTCGTGGGCGAGTTCGGATCCGGCACGATGTCGCGGATCAGGAACAGCGAATTGCCCTTCTGCATGAACGCCGAGCGCGTGGTGTCCGTGTCGCAGTAGTTCACGCCGAGGTAGATCGAGCACGGCGACGACAACTCACCCTGCATGTGGTCGAAGCGGTAGTAAGCGAGGGCCAGCTTCCAGCGCGTGTCTTCGTTGAATTCCCACGTGCCGCCGACCTGCGCGCCGGTCATCCACTTGTCGCGGCTGGCCTTCTTGATCTGTCCCTGCGACGGGAAGTCGTCCGCCTGGTACTCGATCGGGAACATGCCGACCGTCGCGAACGTGCCGAGCTCGTCGCTGACAGGCACGTTGAACTTGCCCGCGATGCCGTCGAAGTTCAGGTCGTTGGAATAGATCAGGTCCGTACTGAGAAACGGGTTCGGCATGCGGCCGCCGATGAACTGCGACCACTCCGTGGGCTTCCACGCCAGCCACGCCTGATCGAGCCAGAGATCCTTCTTCGACAGGCCGCCGCCGAGGTTCTGCGTGGTGGAGACCGGGTTGTTGTCGTTGCCGGTGCCGATGCGGATGCCGGCGGTGACACCGTTGCCGAGATCGACATTCACACCGAGGCGCGCGCGGATACGCAGCGAGTTGGTGCGATTCTCCAACGTGTTCAGCAGCGGCGGCGGGTTCACGCCATTGAGGTCGTAAGGTCCCGTGCGGTTGAGCTGCGCGAAGTCGACCACCGGATACGCGTTGCCCTTGTCGTAGTAATGGAATTCGTCGCGCACGCGCATGTCGCCGGACCAGCTGATGCGGTCGAGCCATTCCGGCAGCTTGCCCGGCTCGGCCCAGTGTTCCGACTTCGCCTGCGCCACCACTTCCTGGCGCAGCTCGTCCTTGATCTGGTTGCGCACCACTTCGGGCACGTAGGTCACGCGCACCTGGCCCGGCGTGGCCGGCGCGGCGTTGGCGGTGCCGGCGAGCTTCTGGGCCCGTGCCGCTTCGTCGTTGGCCTGCGCGATCAGGCCATCGGCGTCGGACTGCGTGAGCACGCCACGCTTCACGAGCAGGCGCACGAGGTTGATGGTGGCGTTGTCCGACGGCGCGGTCTGCGCGTTCACGGTGCCGGTGCAGATCGCCAGGCCGATGGCGACGGCCAGCATGGCTCGCGTGGGTCGATGGCGGGCCTTTCCGATGGTCATGCGAACTCTCCGGGATTCCGTATGGGGGGTGAGGGGTGAGGCGACCGGGCTCATGCGGGTCGCTTCCCGCGGATGGCCACGCGCAAGGGGAAGCGCAGGGAGGACGGCGGCGCGACGTCGATGCGCGGCATGGCGCGCAGCGCGGCGATCAGCGCATCGTCGGTTTTCGGGTTGCCGCTGGATCCGACGAGTTCCGCGCGGGTGAGCCGGCCGTCCGGGTCGAGCCAGACATCGGCGCGCACCTCGAACACCAGCCGGTTGACCCGGTCGTCGCGTTGCACGGCCTGCTGGATGGCATAGCCGAGGTACTGGTCGTACCTGCCCGTGCCCGTGCCGCTGCCACCGCCGGAACCCACCATCCCGCCGCCGTCGCCGGCGCCGATGTTGAAGGCGTCGGTGCCGGCCTGGGCGTCGCCGTTGATCGTGACGTTCTTCGCCACATCGTTGCTGGGCTTCGGCGCGTCGAGCGGCTTTTGCGGGATGTCCTGCGGCTTGTCGATCGGCTTGATGTCGTCGTCGACCTTCTTCGGCTCCGGCGGCTTCTCTTTCGGCGGCGGAGGCGGAGGCGGCAACGGTGTGATCGTGGCGATGCGTGGCGCTTCGCGGCGCACGCCGACGCTGCTGGAGGCGAAGTGCCACACCAGCGCGCCAAGCAGCGCGACCGCCAGCACGCCGATGACGGGACCGAGCCAGCGGGGCTTGCGGCGACGGGAGGGAGGCGTGGTCACGCGTGTCATCCCTTCGGCGACTTACCGGTGACCAGGCCGACCTGCGGCAGGTCGACACGGCGCAGCAGATCGAGGATGTCCATCACCTTCTGGTACTGCACCGTGCTGTCGCCCTTCACCACCACCGGGAAATCGGGATTGAGCGCCTTCAGCGAACGCAGGCGCTGCTCCAGTTCCGCGATGGTGACGGGATAGGCGTCGAGGAAGATCTGTCCCGAATCCGCGATGGTGATGGCCTTGGTCTGCGGCTTGGCCATGCTCACGGCCGCGCTGGCCTTGGGCAGGTTCACCTTGATGCCCTGCACCGACGCGGTGGTCATGATGATGAAGATGACGAGCAACACGTACGCCAGGTCGAGCATCGGCGTGATGTTGATGTCGTCGTAAGGCTTGTCGTCGTCCTGTGCACGCATGACTTAGCGCCCCTTACGCCGCGACGGCCGTGGGACGGACCACGCGCTGCTGCTCGGCAAGGCGGGTCACGAACTCGTCCACGAACACCTGCATGTTCGCGGTGACGTTCTTGTTGCGGATCAGCAGGTAGTTGTAGCCGAACAGCGCGGGGATCGCGACGAACAGGCCGGCCACGGTGGCCAGCAACGCGGCGGCGATACCCGGCGCGATGGCGTTGACGTTCACGTCGCCGGCCGCGGCGATGGCCGCGAAGGTGATCATCACGCCGACCACCGTACCGAGCAGGCCGAGGAACGGGCCGCCGGAAATCGCGATG
>Ga0102591_1004661_pt1 | contig 10344 bp, 8 predicted proteins | sample AraplaCol_mCL_r2_2_FD_76860 | JGI IMG/M metagenome (GOLD analysis project Ga0102591, IMG submission 76860) | Arabidopsis root microbial communities from North Carolina, USA - plate scrape MF_Col_mCL_r2 (SPADES assembly) (version 2) | ecosystem: Host-associated > Plants > Roots > Endosphere... | reverse complement strand
CAGGTCGGCGTGTTCGCCTTCAGCGCCGCCGCCATCGGGCTGGGACTGGCGCGCAAGCCTTCGGGGGTGAACTGGGGCCAGCTCTACGGCGTGGCGGCGCTGTGCGGGGTGGGCTTCACCATGAGCCTGTTCATCAACAACCTGGCCTTCGACGCCGAGCTGCTGCGCGAGGAGACCAAGATCGGCGTGCTGGCCGGCTCGCTGGCGTCGGCTCTGCTGGCCTGGCTGATCTTTGCTCTATGCGCTCGCAAGGCTGGCGCGGGGGCGCCGGCGGGTCCACAATGAGCCGACGTCCAGCCGAGAGCATCGCCATGCTGCGCGCCTTCCTCGCCGCCGCCCTGCTGGCCGCGCCGACCGCCGTCCTCCCCGCAACCGCGTGGGCCCAGGCGCCGATCGTCGCCGCCGTCGAGGTGACGATCGGTCCGGACCTCGCCGCCAAGGCCGACAAGCTGGGCGCGCGTGAGTTCGATTACCTGACGGCGGATTTGAAAAGGACAGTCGAGCGCAGGCTGAGCGCGCGAGGCGCCCTGTCGCCCGCCGGCGGCCAGCTGAAGCTGATCATCGACGACGCCCAGCCCAACCGCCCGACGCCCAAGCAATTGGGCGACAAGCCCGGCCTGTCGCTGGAAAGCTTCAGTCTGGGCGGTGCGAAGATATCGGGCGAGTACGTGGCCGCCGACGGCGTTCGCTCGCCGATCCGCTACAGCTGGTACGAGAACGACATCCGCCAGGCGGCCTTCAACCTCACCTGGAGCGACGCCGAAACCGCCTTCGAACGCCTGGCCCGCCGGCTGGGCGAGGGAAAGCTGGCGCAGGACTAGCGGATCCGGTCCCCTCGCTTGCCAGACGCCTCGACGCAGCGTCTGATCGCCGTTCAGTGAGGCGCTGCGTAATGCGCCGGGGAGGAAGCATGAGCGCCGCGCCACGACGATCGAACGCCGTCCTGGCGGCCTATGCCTCGCCCACCCTGCCCCTGGCCGGCCTCGGCCTGCCGCTGGTGGTCTATCTTCCGGAATATTTCGTCAGCGACCTTGGCCTGTCGCTGTCGGTGGTGGGGACCGCCTTCCTGCTGGTGCGGCTGGCCGACATCATCCTGGACCCGATCCTCGGCGGCCTGATGGACCGCACCCGCAGCCCCTGGGGTCGCTTCCGGCCCTGGCTGGTCGCCAGCCTCCCGCTGCTGATGGCCTCGTCCTACGCCCTGTTCATGGCCAAGCCCGGCATCGGGCCGGTCTTCCTGTGGGCCTGGCTGATCGTCTGCTACGTCGGCTACTCGATGGCGGTGCTGTCGCACACGGCCTGGGGCGCGGTGCTGTCGCCGGACTACCAGCAGCGCTCGCGGATCTACGGCTTCTGGAGCGCCGGCAACGTGGTCGGCATGATCCTGGTGCTGCTGCTGCCGCCGCTGATGGCGCTGGTCGTCAAGGGCGACCACGCGGCGGGCATCCAGGCCATGGGCTGGTTCATCATCGCCCTGTTGCCCGTGACCGCCCTGCTGTCCGGCGTCGTGGTCGGCGAGCCGGATGCGCCCTCGCAGCGCCACGCGGCCGGGCTGAAGCAGTATTTCGACCTGCTCAAGCGCCCGACCATCCAGAAGCTGCTGGTCGCCGACCTGTTGATGGGCCTGGCGCCGGGCATCGGCGGGGCGCTGTTCTTCTTTTTCTTCGGCCGCATCAAGGACATCCCCAAGGATCAGGCCGGGGTGTTGCTGCTGGTCTATTTCGTCGCCGCCCTGGTCGGGGCGCCGCTGTGGCCGTGGCTGGCCAAGAAGGTCGGCAAGCACCGCTCGCTGGCGATCGCCGGGGTCACCTACGCCGTCTTCCAGCTGGCCCCGATGATCACGCCCAACGGGGCGAACTTCTTCGGCGTGGCGGTGCTGGTGCTGGCCGGCCTGCCCTATTCGGCCGCGCCGCTGCTGGTGCGCTCGATGATGGCCGACATCGGCGACGAGGAGCGGCTGGCCACGGGCGTCGACCGCACGGGCCTGCTCTACGCCATCGTCAACGGCACGGTGAAGCTGGGCTACGCCCTGGCCATCGGCGTCTTCCTGGTTCTCGAAAAGCTGGGCTTCGACCCCAAGGTGCCCAGCGCCCAGGGCGACGCGGCCCTGGTCACGCTCTACACCGTCGTGCCGGCGGCGCTCGGCGTGCTGGTCTGCCTGGTCATCGTGCGCTATCCGCTGGACGCCAGACGCCACGCCGAGATCCGCGCCCAACTGGACGCGCGAGACGCGGCCGACGACGCCGCCACCGCCGCAGACACGAGCCCGCATGACCGCCGCCCCGACCCCAGCCCCGCGTCCTCTGCAGCCGAGTGAGGAGCATCCGCTCTTCACCCTGGTGGAGATCATGGCCCGCCTGCGCGATCCCGACCACGGCTGCCCGTGGGACGTGGAGCAGACCTTCGCGACCATCGCCCCCTATACGGTAGAGGAGGCCTACGAGGTCGCCGACGCCATCGAGCGGAACGACCTGTCGGACCTGAAGGAGGAGCTGGGCGACCTGCTGCTGCAGGTGGTGTTCCACTCACGGATGGCGCAGGAACAGGGCGCGTTCGACCTGGCCGACGTGGCCCAGTCGATCTCCGACAAGATGATCCGCCGGCACCCGCACGTGTTCGGCGACCACGCCTATGACGATCTGGCCGACCAGAAGGCCGGCTGGGAGGAACTCAAGGCGCAGGAGCGCAAGGCCAAGAAGAAGGGCGGCGTGCTCGACGACGTGCCGGCCGGCCTGCCCGCCCTGACCCGCGCGGTGAAACTGACCAAGCGCGCCGCCCGCGTCGGCTTCGACTGGCCCTCCACCGACGAGGTGCTGGCCAAGCTGGCTGAGGAAGTGGCCGAACTGCAGGTCGAGATCGACGCCGGCGACCAGGCCAAGGCCCGCGAGGAGCTGGGCGACATCCTGTTCGTCTGCGCCAACCTGGCCCGCAAGCTCGACGTCGAGCCCGAGGACGCCCTGCGCGCCACCAACGCCAAGTTCGCCCGCCGCTTCGCGTTCATCGAGGCGGAACTGGCCAAGAGCGGGCGGACGCCGGATCAGTCGGACCTGGCTGAGATGGACGCGCTGTGGGACGCGGCGAAGGCGGCGGAGAAGAAGTGACCTTCTCCCATCGGGAGAAGGTCAGGTCTCACTCCCCGATCGGCATCACCCAGACGCCCGGGAACTGACGCTCGAAGCGGCCCAGCGCCTGGGGGTCCATGCGGGCCACCAGGTGCACTTCGCCGTCCTCGCGATCGTCGCGCTCGACCACGCGGCCGTTGCGGTAGATCCAGGCCAGGGCCTCGCCGTCGGCCGGCGACAGGCGCAGAGCGATGGGCGGGGTGTCGTCGATCAGGCCGCCGACGCGCTTGAGCAGCTCGGCGCAGCCCTCGCCGGTGACGGCCGAGACCGCCGAGGCGTCGGAGCGCTTGGCGCGGCCTTCGAGGATCTCGCGTTCCTCGCCGTCGACCAGATCGATCTTGTTCCAGACCTCGACGACGGTCTTGCCCTCGTCGGCCGTGACCTTCAGCTCGGTCAGCACCGCCTGGACGTCGCGGGCCTGGGAGTCGGTGTCGGGGTTGGCGACGTCGCGGACGTGCAGCACCACGTCGGCCTCCTGCACCTCCTCGAGGGTGGCGCGGAAGGCCTCGACCAGCTCGTGCGGCAGGTCGGAGATGAAGCCGACGGTGTCGGACAGGATGGCCGGACGGCCGTCGGGCAGCTTGACCGTTCGCAGGGTCGGGTCGAGCGTGGCGAACAGCATGTCCTGGGCCACGACCTCGGCGTTGGTCAGGCGGTTGAACAGGGTCGACTTGCCGGCGTTGGTGTAGCCCACCAGCGCCACGGTCGGGTACGGGACCTTCTTGCGGGCGCTGCGGTGCAGGGTGCGGGTGCGCCGCACCTCTTCCAGTTCGCGCTTGAGCTTGCCGATCGTGCCGGCGATCAGACGCCGGTCGAGTTCGATCTGGGTTTCGCCGGGGCCGCCGGTGTTGCCGGTGCCGCCGCGCTGGCGTTCCAGGTGGGTCCAGGTGCGAACGAGGCGCGAGCGCTCATAGTCGAGCCGCGCCAACTCGACCTGCAGCTTGCCTTCACGCGTGCGGGCGCGACGGGCGAAGATCTCCAGGATCAGGCCCGTGCGGTCGACGACCTTGACCCCCAGGCCGCGCTCGAGATTGCGCTGCTGGACGGGGGTGAGCTGGTCGTCGAACACGGCGACGTCGATATGCTCGACCTCGCAGATCGCCTTGAATTCCTGGATCTTGCCGCTGCCGAACAGGGTGGCGGGCGTGACGGTGCGCAACGGCGCGATGGCCGTTTCGACGACGTCGAGATCGAGAGCTACGGCGAGGCCGACGGCCTCTTCGAGACGCGCCTTGGGATCGCGCGCCTCGAGAGCGGCCTGCCCACGAGCAGGCCGCACCGGGTGGATCACGAGCGCCTTAAGGATCGGGTCGGCGTGATCGATAAGTCCATCGGGGGACTTAGATGTGGATTTTGACAAAAGAGCCTTGGACTTAGTCGTCTTGATCGGCGCTCGGCTCGTACAGCTGAACGGGCTGAGCCGGCATGATCGTCGAGATGGCGTGCTTGTAGACCAGTTGCGACTGGCCGTCGCGGCGCAGCAGGACGCAGAAGTTGTCGAACCAGCTGACCACGCCCTGCAGCTTGACGCCGTTGACCAGGAAGATGGTGAGCGGCGTCTTCGACTTACGTACGCTGTTCAGGAAGGTGTCCTGAAGGTTTTGCTTCTTTTCGGCGGACATCGGGGGTTCCCCTCTCATTGTTCTCGGAGGGCCACACGCCCCCCACACAAACAAGACCATGCTAGATGATTTTTCGTTGAAAGCGACAAGCCCTCAGTGAAAATTTCCGCAAGGCCGCGCGGCGCAAAGCCGCCCATGCCGAATATTGCTCCGACCTCAGATGGATTTTTGACGCGCGCGCTCAATATAGAGACGCCGGAGCCGCGTCGCCACCTCGCCCGGCTTTCCGTCGCCCAGCTTCACGCCATCAACTTGGACGATCGGCGTGAGCAGCGAACCGGCGCCCGTGATGAACGCCTCCCTCGCCCCTTGCGCCTCGGCGACGGTGAACGGCTTTTCGCTAAACGGCAGGCCGCTCTCACGGATCACCTCCAGCAGGGTCGAACGGGTCACGCCGCGCAGGATGTTGGCGTTGGTGTCGCGGGTGCGCAGCGCGCCTTCGGCGTCGATGATCCAGGCATTCGATGACGCGCCTTCGGTGACCAGGCCCATATCATCGACGAACCAAGCCTCGATCGCACCGCGCTCGCGCGCCGCCTGCTTGGCCAGGGCGTTCGGCAGCAGGCCGATCGACTTGATGTCGCAGCGGCCCCAGCGGTTCTCCGGCACGGAAATGACCGACGCCCCCTGAGCGGCCTTGGCGTCGGCGGCGGCGCGGTCGACCGACTTGGCCGTGATCACGACCGAAGGAAGCACGGCGGGATTGGGGAAAGCATGGTCGCGCTTGGCCACGCCGCGGGTCACCTGCAGATAGCAGAGGCCCTCGCGCACCTTATTGCGCCGAACGGCCTCGCGCAGCACCAGGGTCAGGGCCGCCTCGCTCATCGGGTGGGCGATGCGCAGTTCGTCCAGGCTGCGCCACAGGCGAGCGAAATGGCCCTCGGCATCGGCCAACTTGCCGTCGAACACCGCCCAGACCTCGTAGACGCCATCGGCCAGCTGGTAGCCGCGATCCTCGATATGGACGACAGCCTCGCCGTGGCGCACGAAGCGGCCGTTCACATAGGCGAAACGCGACATCTACTCTTCCTCTTCGGCCCGGGCTCCGGCGACGCCCAGGGATTTCAGCTTCCGGTGCAGCGCCGAGCGCTCCATGCCGATGAAATTGGCGGTCCGCGAGATGTTGCCGCCGAACCGCAGGATCTGGGCGTTCAGGTACTCGCGCTCGAACAGCTCGCGGGCTTCGCGCAGCGGCAGGGCGATGATCCGCTCCGCCCCAATCGCGCCGGCGTTGCCGGCGCTGGGCTGGTCGGCGCCCGCCAGCATCTCGGCCGTGATCACGTCGCCCGGCTCGCCCGAGGCCAGGATCAGCATCCGCTCGACGTTATTGCGCAACTGGCGGACGTTGCCCGGCCAGGTCTGGACCTGCAGCGTGGCCAGAGCATCCTCGCCTAGCTTGCGGCGTTGAAGCCCCGTCGCCTCGCTGATGCGGTCGATGAAGAAGTTGATCAGCTCCGGAATGTCCTCCCGACGCTCGGCCAGGCCAGGCACGCGCACGGGCACCACGTTCAGGCGATGGAACAGGTCCTCACGGAAGCGACCGGCGGCGATCTCGTCGCGCAAGTCGCGAGAACTGGACGAGATCACGCGGACGTCGACCTGGACGTCATTGTCACCGTCAACGCGGCGGAAGCGCTGCTCGACCAGAACCCGCAGGATCCGGCCCTGCGTCTCGCGCGGCATGTCGGCCACCTCGTCGAGATAGAGGGTGCCGCCGTGGGCGCGTTCGAACACACCGATCTTGCGCGGGCGACCGCCCTCGCCTTCCTCGCCGAACAGCTCCACGTCCAGCCGCTCAGGCGCCATGCCCGCGGCGCTCACGGCCACGAACTCCTGACGAGAGCGGGCGCTGGCGCCGTGGATCAGGCGCGCCACCAACTCCTTGCCCGCGCCGGGCGGACCGGAGACCAACACACGGCTATTGGCGGGCGCGACCTTGAGGATCAGCTGACGCAGCGCCTGGGCCGGAGCCGACTTGCCGATCAGCCCGTCAGGCGCCAGGGTCTGGGTGCGCAGACGGCGGTTCTCGCGGCGCAGGCCGGCAGCTTCAAGCGCGCGCTCGACCACCATCAGCAGCCGGTCGGACTTGAACGGTTTTTCCAGGAACTCGTAGGCGCCGCGCTTGATGGCGCTGACGGCCGTCTCGATATTGCCGTGGCCGGAGATCATGATCACCGGCAAGTCGGCGTCCAGTCCCTTGACCATGTCCAGCAGCTCGAGGCCGTCCATGCCGCCGCCCTGCATCCAGATATCCAGGACCAGCAGAGCGGGTTTTCGCGCCCGGATCGCGGCCAGGGCCTGATCCGAATCCGCCGCCGTCCGCACCGCGTAGCCCTCATCTTCGAGGATTCCGGCCACCAGCTCGCGGATGTCGGCCTCGTCATCCACAACAAGAACGTCGGCGCTCATATCATCTCCTCAACGCTACTCTGGGCCGCGACGGCCAGGCGCGCTGTCGTCGGAAACTTCAGGATCACGCGAGCTCCGGGGGGCTCGCGCGCGTCGGTGAGGACCAGGCTGCCGCCATGGTCCTCCATGATCCGCTTGACGATGGCCAGGCCAAGGCCTGTCCCCTTCTCGCGGGTGGTCACATAGGGTTCGGTCAGGCGGTCGCGGTCCTTGGCGGGCAGACCCACGCCATTGTCCTCGACCGTTACACACAGATCGTCGGCGTCCGAGACCAGGGTCGCGGTGACCCGGCCGCGCAGCTCGGGCTCGGCCAAGCGTCGCGACCCCACGGCCTCGCCGGCGTTTTTCAGGATATTGGTCAGGACCTGGCCGATCATCCGTTCATCGCTGGTCACCCAGACATCTTCACCGCCCGGCTCTTCCAGCTTCACCTCGATCTCGGCGTCCTGGAAGCGCTGGGCGAAGACCGCTTGGCGCAGCATCTCGGTCAGATTGGCCGGTTCGAAGCGCGGCGCGGGCATGCGGGCGAAGGCCGAGAACTCGTCGACCATCCGGCCGATGTCGCCGACCTGGCGGATGATCGTCTCGGTGCAGCGATCGAAAGTCTCCAGATCGCTGGCGATCTCCTTGCGATACTTGCGACGCAGGCGTTCGGCCGACAGTTGGATCGGCGTGAGCGGGTTCTTGATCTCGTGGGCGATCCGGCGCGCCACGTCCTTCCAGGCTGCGTTGCGCTGGGCGGCCACCAGACGGGTGATGTCGTCGAAGGTCAGCACCAGGCCTTGAGCCACGTGGCCCGCCGCGCGTACGCGCAGGCGCCGGGTCTCGCCCTCGCGCATGATGTCGACCTCGACGTCGGTGTCGGGGCGGCTTTCCTGCAGCGCCTCCATCACCGTCGCGAACTCGGGCGCGAGTTGGATCAGGTCGATGCCCAGGGCGTTGTCGGGCAGGCCCAGCAGGGTCACCGCGCGCCCGTTGACGGCGGAGACCTTGCCACGCTCGTCCAGGCTGACCACGCCGGCGCTGACGCCCGACAGCACGGTTTCGATGAACTGACGCCGGCTCTCGGCGTCGAGGCTAGCGGCCTTCAGTGCGGCCTGCTGCAACTGCAGTTCGCTGGTCATCATGTTGAAGGCGTTGGAGAGCGCGCGGATCTCCTCGGGGCCGGTATCGGCCTCGACACGAGCGTCGAGGTCGCCGCCGGACACCCGCCCAGCCGCCTCGACCAGACCCGCGACCGGACCCGCGATCGAGTTGGCCGCGGCGATGCCCACCCAGATGGCGGCCACAAGCACCAGCAGGGCCGTCTCCAGATAGCTGAGACCGAAGATCGCCTGGATGCGGTCGCGGCTACGCTCGGCGTCCCGGTAGGAGACCAGGGCGTCCTGGGTTTCGATCAAGTGGGTCAGGATGCCCTTCTCGATCGGGCGAACGACATAAAGATAGGCGTCCGGGAAGGCCTTCAGCTTGTAGAGCGCTCGAAAGAGGTCGGCGGAGACGAAACGCTGAGCGGTGACTTCGCCACTGTCGGTCGCCTCGTAGCTGGTCGGCGGCGGCGCCAGGAATGGCGGGGCGTCCTTGAGTTCGGCGCGCGCCAGGATCCGGCCATCACGGTCCAAGACATAGGCGGCGGCGAAACCGTTGGCCTTGGTCTCCTCGCCCAGGAAATGGCCAAACGCCACCGGCGAATGGGCCAACGCCGGCGCGGCCTCGTTGAGGTTCGCCGCCATCGGCCCGATGTGCTCGGAGATATATTTGGTCTGCTGCTCAACATATGAGTTGGCGACCTTGGCCGAATTGCCGACCACCGTCTGGACGCGCTGGCTGAACCAGCCGTCGACGCCGCGGTTGACCAGCACTCCGAAGAAGAGCGCCACGATCAAAGCCGGGGCGACGGCGGCCACCGAGAACAGGCTCACAAAGCGCAGGTGCAGGCGGGCGCCGGCGTCGCTGGCCCGGGCGTCGATCAGATCATAGAGCCGCAGGCCGACCACGGTGGCCACGCCCAGGATCAGCACCAGGTTGAAGCCCAGCACCACCAGAATGACTGTACTGGCCGTGCTGATCGAATCGGTGCTCGGGGGCGACGAGGCTAGCGCCACGCCCGCAACCGTCAGGACGACCGCCAAGGCATAGCCGCCGCCGGTCAGGTAGCGCGACCGCAGGAGCTCTCGCCACCAGGCCCGGCTGAACCGGGTCGGCGGGTCTTCCGATCCCGTCGCGTAAGCCACTGAAGACATCGTCGCGGAGTTTAGGAGCGTGTGTCCTAAATTCAACAGTTATGTGCCGTGAAAGCTTCAGCGGCTAGCGACGGCCTCGCGTCATCTCCACGCCCAGGTCCTGGATCTTCTTGCGCAAGGTGTTTCGGTTCAGGCCGAGAATCTCGGCGGCCCGGACCTGGTTGCCGCGCGTCGCCGACAGGGTCAGCTGGATCAACGGCCGCTCCACTTCCTCGAGGATGCGATCATAGAGACCGGGCGGCGGTACGCCGTCGGGTTGGTCGGCGAAGTGCGAGGCCAGGTGACGCTCGACCAGGGTCGACAGGGTCAATGGCCCCTCTTCCGAACGCACGGCCGGCGTATGGTCCTGCAGCTCGCGGTCGACGATGCGGGCGGTGATCAGTTCCTCGGCGTAGAGAGCGCACATCCGGCGCATCAGGTTCTCGAGCTCGCGGACATTGCCGGGCCACGGATGGGTCTTCAGGCGATCGAGCGCGCTCTGGTCGATGGTCTTGGCGGGCAAGCCCTCGCGCGCCGCGCGGAGCAGGAAGGTGCGGGCCAGATCCGGAATATCCTCGACCCGATCGCGCAGCGGCGGCAGGCGCACGGGGGCGACGTTCAGGCGGAAGAACAGGTCCTCGCGGAACAGGCCCTGCTGGATCAGGCCCCGCAGGTCGCGGTTCGTGGCGGCGATGATCCGGACGTTCGGCCGGCGACCGGTCTTGGGATTGATCACGGGCTCGGTGCCGTCGATCACGCGCAGCAGGCGGGTCTGGGCGTCCAGCGGCATGTCGCCGATCTCGTCCAGGAACAGAGTGCCGCCGTCGGCCTCGACCAGCCGGCCGTTGTCGCCGTCTCCACGCCCGAACAGCTCGACCTCGACCCGTTCGCGCGGCACCGCGGCCAGGTTCAGGACCACGAACTTACCATCGCGACGACGTCCCAATTCGTGCAAGGCGCGGGCGACCAGCT
>Ga0102591_1004660_pt1 | contig 10344 bp, 7 predicted proteins | sample AraplaCol_mCL_r2_2_FD_76860 | JGI IMG/M metagenome (GOLD analysis project Ga0102591, IMG submission 76860) | Arabidopsis root microbial communities from North Carolina, USA - plate scrape MF_Col_mCL_r2 (SPADES assembly) (version 2) | ecosystem: Host-associated > Plants > Roots > Endosphere... | reverse complement strand
CCGCCATCGCGCTGCCGCTGGTGCGATCGGCCTGTGCGCTTCACAACGGCATGGCGACCTTCGCGCAGGCCAATGTGCCGGATCGCCCGGCCTGATCCGGCTCACACCACGCGCTGATTGACCGACACGACGCGCCAGCCGGTCGCGAGCCGGTCGATCCTGGTGAGCGACAGCGGATCGATCACGAAGCGCAGGGCAGCTTGCGGCGCAAGATCCAGCGCGATGCACAGTGCGGCGCGGATCGTGCCGGAATGCACGACGAGCGTTGCTGGCCCGGCGCCGATCCGTGACAGGCCCAGGCGGACGCGCGCGACCTGATCTTCGAAGCTTTCGCCGCCCGGTGGTCTCAGGTGCGCAGGGTCGCTCCAGAATTGCGCGTAGACTTCGCCGCCCATTGCGGCGAGTTCGTCATGCCGCCGGCCGGTCCAGTCGCCGAAATCCTGTTCGCTGAAGTTGCCCATCAGCTCCGGTTCGAGCCCCAATGCGCGCGCCGTCTCGACCGTGCGCCGCGACGGGCTGGCATAGCTCGCAGAGTCCCACGGCAGGCGCTGGCGCAACGCTTCCAGTTGCGCGCGATCGCCGAGATCGGCAGGCGCGTCCTGCGCGTGAATCGTCCCCGCGACGCCGTCGACGGGTGCATGGCGTATCAGCCAGAGGAAGGTCTCGCCTTCCATGCCTATCTCCAAGGAAGTTGGTCGCTGTGGCAATAACGCCGCAACTGCCACATTGACTCTGTCTCGATCGTAATCCTAGATGCTCGCGACGGTTTCCCCCGAGAGGGGATGAAAAGGGAATGCGGTGCGGGGATGTTTCCCCAATGCCGCGGCTGCCCCCGCAACTGTAAGCGGATAATCCTTCGTCAGAAGCCACTGGGTCCTCGGTCCCGGGAAGGCGACGAAGTGGTGTCGACCCGCGAGCCAGGAGACCTGCCGTCAGCCGTGGTCACACGCGAAGATGTCGGTCGGGGAGTACAGACATTCGGCTTCATCAGAGGGCTGACAAGCCCAGGGTGAGACCTCGTTCGCTGTGACGTGCCACTGACGTCATACCGAGGTCCCACTGTGTTTTCTATTCGTCTTGGACGATCGCGCCGATTCCTGCTCGCCTCCGCCGCCCTGACATCCTTTACCGTTCTTGATCTGCCCGCCGCGCTGGCGCAGCAGGGCCGCGAACCGCTGCCGCCTGTCGAGGTGTCGCCCAACCAGTCCCGCAAGCAGGCCAAGCCGGCCGGCCGGGACGCGCAGAGTGCGCGCCGCGCAGCAGCACGCAGGCCAGTGGCCGCATCGGCGGCGCCCAAGCCTGCCGTACCGGCCGCGGCGGCGCCAACGCCGCTCAACAGCAACGCCGTGGCCGAAAGCGCCTCGCGTCTCGGCCTGACCGTGCGCGAGACGCCGGCGACCGTCGAGGTGATCTCCGCCGAGACCATGCGCGAGCAGGGCTATCGCACCGTGTCCGAGGTGGCCCAAGGTGCGGTCGGCGTGACCTCCGGCGACGCGCCTGGGGAGCCGGCGGGCTTCTCGATGCGCGGCTTCACCAACAGCCAGATCAACACGCTCTATAACGGCATCAAGATCGGCCCGCAGAACATGACGTCGCGCATCATGGACACGGCCAATCTGGAGGCCGTGGAATTCCTGAAAGGTCCGGCCTCGCTGATCTCGGGCGAGGGCGCCGCCGGCGGCGCGATCAATTTCGTCACCAAGCAGCCGCACACGGGGCCGATCCGGAACGAGGCCGATTTCTCCTGGGATTCGCTGAACTCGTTTCGCGCGCATTACGGCTCGGGCGGCAGCACGAACGTGCAGGGCCTCGACTATCGTTTCGACATCAGCCGTTCCGCGCTCAACGGCTTTGTCGACGACACCAACACCAAGATGCTGGATGTGTCGGGTCAGCTCAACTATCGCGTCTCCGACAGTCTCAAGATCTGGGGCGCGATCGAGTATCGCGAGGATCGCGGCAAGGCCTATTGGGGCGCGCCGCTGGTGCCGGTCGCCTTCAGCGGCTCGCATGCGACGAGCGGGATCGTCTCCGGCAATTACGTCTCGAACTACAACAAGACCAATCTCGGCGCCGTCACCATCGACGACCGCACCTTCAACACCAATTACAACGTTCTCGACAACCGCAACGTGGCGCAGGAAGTGTGGCTGCGTGGCGGCTTCGAGCTGAAGCTGGCGCCGGACCTGATCCTGATGAGCCAGGCCTATGGCTATGGTGCCGAGCGCAGTTGGTTCAACAATGAGATCGAGGCGTTCAACTCGACCTCGAACCTCGTGGATCGCGAGCGCTTTTATGTCGCGCACAGCCAGCGGCTGGTCGGCAATATCACCGACCTGGTCTGGGATGCCAACATCGCCGGCTTCGACAACCGCCTGGTTACGACGCTGTCGTCGAGCTATCTCGATTTCGTCAGGCCGGGTGCTGCGAACTTCCCCGGCGACTCCGTGTCGCTGGTCGATCCCAACCGCGGCTTCTACGGCACGCTCACGACCAAGCAGCAGACCGCGCGCATCGACAACGAGGCGCTGTCGTTCGAGGACCGGTTGAAGCTGACACGGACGTTCTCGCTGATCGGCGGCCTGCGCGTCGAGCATATCGGGCTCGACCGCAATTCGACCGACGCCGCCGGGGTCGTGAACGTGGGCTTTCCGTACACGAAGGACTGGGCGCCCGTGACGGGGCGCATCGGCTACACCTGGGAAGCCGTGCCCGGCCTGACCTTCTTCAGCCAATACGCCACCGGCGCGGACGTCTCGGCCAACAACATCTTCCTGCTGTCGCCGACCCAGCCGCTCGATCTCACCACCGCGCGCACCTACGAGACCGGCGTCAAGCACCTGTTCTGGGACAACCGGGCGGAGTGGTCGTTCTCGGCTTACGACATCCTGCGCAAGAACGTCTATGCCGCGGCCGGCGGGCAGGCGCTCAACATCGCCGGGCGGCAGGAGTCCAGGGGTGTCGAGCTTGCCGCGTCGGTGCGGCCGATCGAGCCGGTGCGGCTGTGGGGCAATATCGCCTATGTCGACGCGCGCTATACCGATTACAATTTCGTCGGCGGCTCGTTCTCCGGCAACACGCCGCCGAACGTGCCGCGCATCGTTGCCAATGCCGGCGCCTCGTACCGCTTCTTCACGCCCTGGCCGGTCGAGCTCGGCATCACCGGCCGCCATGTCGGCGACCGCTACAACACCGACGCCAACACGGTGACGATGAAGGCCTACACCGTCGCCGATGTCTATGCCTTCGTCGACATCCCCAACACCGTGTTTGGCGCGGTCGACCAGGCCCGCCTGACCTTCCGGGTCCGCAACATCACCGACAAGCGCTACGCGATCTGGGGCGATCCGTTCTATCCCGACCAGATCCTGCTGGGCGCGCCGCGCACCTACGAGCTTTCGGCCGCGTTCAAATGGTAGGGCGCTGACCGCATGATGAGCGCGATCGTCCTGTTGCATCGCTGGCTCGGGATCGCGTTCTGCCTGCTGTTCGCGATGTGGTTCGCGACCGGCATCGTGATGCACTTCGTTCCGTTCCCGTCGCTGACGGGGGCGGAGCGCTTTGCCGGCCTCGCGCCGCTGGATCGGATGGAGGCGCGGATCGCAATTGCCGATGCAGTGGCCGCGAGCGGACTAGCCGACGCGACACGCGTCAGGCTGATCCGGCGTAGCGACGGGCTCGCCTATGTCATTACGGGACCATCGCGCCTGCGCGCGGTGCGCGCCTCCGATGGCAGCGATGCATCGGTGGTGTCCTCCGATGTGGCGCTTGCGATAGCGCAGGATCACGCCCGCCGCCGTGGGCTCGACGCCGCGGGCGCAACGGTCCTCGCGCAGGCGGATTACGACCAATGGACCGTGCCGAACGGCTTCGATCGTCATCGTCCCCTGTTTCGCATCGCGCTCACCGATCCCGCCGGGACGGAGGTCTATGTCTCCTCGCGCACCGGCGAAGTGGTGCTGGATACGACGCGCAGTGAGCGCAGCTGGAATCTCGTCGGCAGCGTGCTGCACTGGATCTATCCGACGGTTCTGAGAAGCAATTGGGCGCTGTGGGACGGCGTCGTCTGGACGCTATCGTTGCTGGCCCTGATCGCAGCCGTGCTGGGCGCGGCGCTCGGGATCGTGCGGGTCAAGACGAACGGCGGCCGGCTCGCAACGCCTTATCGCGGTTGGCACGCCCTGCATCATATCCTTGGCCTTGCGGCGTCGGTGTTCGTGCTCACCTGGGTCTTCAGCGGCTGGCTGTCCATGGATCACGGCCGGCTGTTCTCGCGCGGACAGCTGACGGGCGTCGAAGCGGACGTGATGTACGCGGCGCCCGATTGGGCGGTTGCCGCGTCGCTCGACCGGCCACCGGTATCGGCGTCGCCCCGGGAGATCGAATGGTTCGGCTTCGACGGCAAGCTCCACCGTCGCGACCGGCTCGCGCTGGATTCGCAGGCGCTGGTCAGGACAGAGGGGGCGTCCGACGCAGGGCAGACCAGATTTCTAAGCGCGCGCGAGGTTCAGGCATTGACGGCCCGCCTTGCCACGGGCTGCGACGTCCCCACCATGCTTGCCGACGGTGATGACTATCCCGCACGATCCGCCATCCCCGGTGCGCCGGTCTACCGCGCGCGCTGCGGCGAGATTTGGTTCGATATCGACGGCGCCGACGGCAATTTGCTGCAAAGGCTGGATGCCTCGCGTCGTGCCTATCGCTGGTTCTACAACGCGCTGCATACGTTCGACTTCCCGGTCCTCATGGCGCATCCGCGCTTGCGCGACATGATGATCGTCGGGCTCTGTGCGCTGGGGTTCGCGTTCTCCCTGACCGGTGTCGTGATCGGCTGGCGGCGGCTGCGGCTGTCGCTTTGAGCGCCCGGTTCAGCCCGCCGCCGGAATCGCCCGCAACACGTCCTTGAAAAGTCCGGACTGCAGCTGAAACGCGCGCGGGCTGTAGTCCTGATAATATCCCGCGGTCACGGCCACCACGAGGTCGAGCTCGGGAACGACGCGGATGGACTGTCCGCCGCGGCCGAGCGCGGCGTCCCAATGGATCTCACGTCCGCCGTGGAGGGAGCGGCCGAGCCACCACAGATAACCGTAGAAATAGGGACCCGTGGCCTCCAGCCGCGGTCTCGTCGAAGCGTCGATCCACGCCTTCGACACGATCTGACGATCGTTCCAGCGTCCGCCCGCGAGGACGAGCTGACCGATCTTGACCATGTCGCGTGGACGCAGGCGCAATCCTCCGCCGGCATCGGTATCGCCCTTCACGCGGGTCCACTCGAAGCGGGTAATGCCGAGCGGCTCGAACAAGGCCTCGCGTGCGAATTCGTCGAGCGGCTTTCCCACGGCCTTTCGTACGATGGCCGAGACCAGCGTGAGCGCGCCGGTGTTGTAGAAGAAGTCCTGGCCCGCGGGCGTCGTCATGGGAAGACCGAGCACATAGCGACAGGGATCGCGCGCCATGTGCATGCGGGACTCGTCGTTGTCATAGTTGCCGGTGCTGGGCGTTGCCTCCACCCATTTCAAGCCTAGCGACATGGTGAGCGCGTGTGACAGAAGGATGCGGTCCTTCTCAGGGGAGCGCAGGTCGGACAATTCAGGAAAGAAGCTGAAGATCGGTTCGTCGACGCCCGCGATCAGTCCCCGATCGATTGCGATCCCGAGCGCGAGGGATGCCACGCTCTTGGACACCGATTTCATGTCATGCAGCGTATCGGCATCGAAACCAGCGTTCGCAATCGGACGATCGTTGATCTCGTCGGAGCCGGTCAAATAGCGCTCGAACACCAGTGCGCCGCCGCGCGCGACCAGGACGGCGTGCACGTTGGCGGACGCCGCGAGCCGGTCGGTCATCCTGCACAACGCCGCGACATCGACGAGGCTCTCGATGCTGGACGCGACGGGGGCAGGTGCGGCGCAACTGGCTGGCTCTGCGGTTACAGGCATTCCGGCGAGCGGTGACAATGCCGCTCCTCCGACGAGCGACATGAAGTGGCGCCGTTTCATCCGATCTCGCCGCTCTCGCACATGACAACCTGATAATGCATCGCACAATGCTGCCATCTGGAATTGTCGAGGGCAACAGCTGTTTCGCCGGACCGACGCTGCCGACGGTTCTCGAAATCAGGCTCACGAAAATGACAGCGAGATCCTGCTGGTGAAGGCGTGATTAGTGGCATACCATTTGCTTGCTAATGAGCTCTGGTTTCACTGCTCTTGGCCAACGATGGCCGGCATCACGGCATTACTGGGAGGACGTCATGGATCGCAGGACCGTATTGAAGGGACTGGCCGGCGCGGGCGGTCTGGCATTGACCGGTCTCTCGGCACCGGCGATTGCGCAGGGGGCATCTGCCCGCACTTTACGCTTCGTGCCGCAGGCCAATCTCGCCAATTTCGATCCGATCTGGGGCACGCAATATGTCGTGCGCAATGCCGCCGCGCTGGTCTGGGATACGCTTTACGGCATCGATTCCTCGCTGCAGCCGCAGCGCCAGATGGTCGAGTCCGAGGAGACCACCGACGACGGCAAAACCTGGACGTTCAAGCTGCGTCCCGGCCTCAAGTTCCATGACGGCGAGCCCGTGCTGGCCAAGGACGTCGTCGCCAGCCTGTCGCGTTGGGCCGCGCGCGATCCGATGGGGCTGATGATCATTGCGATCCAGCAGGAGCTGACCGCCGTCGACGACCGCACCTTCAAATGGGTCTTGAAGCAGCCCTTCCCGAAAATGCTCTATGCACTTGCCAAGAACAACGCGCCGTGCTCCTTCATCATGCCCGAGCGCATCGCCAAGACCGATCCCTTCAAGCAGATCACCGAATATGTCGGCTCGGGTCCGATGAAGTTCGCCAAGGGCGAATGGGTCCCCGGCGCCAAGGCCGTGTTCGAGAAGTTCACGGATTACGTCCCGCGCCAGGAGAAGGCATCCTGGCTCGCCGGCGGCAAGCAGATCATGGTCGACCGCGTGGAATGGATCGTGATGCCGGACCCCGCGACCGCGGCGGCGGCCTTGCAGAACGGCGAGGTCGACTGGTGGGAGAACCCGATCGCCGATCTCGTGCCTGTGCTGAAGAAGAACAAGAACATCAGCGTCGACATCGGCGATCCCCTCGGCAATATCGGCTCGTTCCGCATGAACCATCTGTTCGCGCCGTTCAACGACGTGCGGGCGCGACGCGCGGTGCTGATGGCGCTCAGCCAGGAGGATTACATGCGGGCGATCGTCGGCGACGACGACGCCTTGTGGAAGCCGCTGCCCGGCTTCTTCACGCCGGATACGCCGGTTTACAACGATTTGGGCGGCGACATCCTCAAGGGCAAGCGCGATCTCGACGCTGCCAAGAAGCTGCTGGCTGAGAGCGGCTATTCCGGCCAGCCGGTGACGTGCCTGGTCGCGCAGGACCAGCCGATCACGAAGGCGCAAGGCGACGTCACCGCGGACCTCCTGAAGAAGCTCGGCATGAACGTGGATTTCGTCGCCACCGATTGGGGCACGGTCGGCTCCCGTCGCGCCGCCAAGACGCCGCCGGGTCAGGGCGGCTGGAACATGTTCCACAGCTGGCATGCCGGCGCCGACTGCATCACGCCCGCCGCCTACACCGCCATCCGCGCGAACGGCGACAAGGCCTGGTTCGGCTGGCCGAACAGCCCGAACACCGAAAAGGAGATCACAGGCTGGTTCGAGGCCAAGAGTGTCGATGAAGAGAAGGCGGCGATCGGGCGGGTCAACAAGGCCGCGATCGAGGATGTCGTCTACGCGCCGACCGGCTTCTTCCTGACCTACACGGCCTGGCGCAAGAACGTCTCCGGCATCGCCAAGGGGCCGCTGCCGTTCTTCTGGGGCGTGTCGAAATCGGCATGATGCGGCGCTGAGGCCAGATGCTCTCCTACATCCTCCGTCGCATCGTCGCGACCTTGCCGGTCATGGCGATCGTCGCGCTGTTCGTGTTCAGCCTGCTCTATATCGCGCCGGGGGATCCCGCCGTGGTGATCGCGGGCGACCAGGCGAGCCCGGAGGATGTGGAGCGCATCCGCCAGAGCCTAGGCCTCGACCGCCCATTCCTGGTGCAGTTCGGCAGCTGGGTCTGGCGCATCCTGCACGGCGATCTCGGCACCTCGATCTTCACCAATCTGCCGGTCTCGGCGATGATCGGGCAGCGGCTCGGACCGACGCTGTCGCTGATGATCGTCACGCTGCTGCTCACGATCGTGGTGGCGGTGCCGCTCGGCGTGGTGGCGGCGTGGAAGGCCGGCAGCCTGATCGACCGCGTCATCATGGGCTTTGCGGTGTTCGGCTTCTCGCTGCCCGTCTTCGTGGTCGGCTACATGCTCGCCTATGTCTTCGCCCTCGAACTCGAATGGCTGCCGGTGCAGGGCTATACGCCGCTCAGCTCCGGCTTCTGGCCCTGGCTGGAGAATTTGATCCTGCCCGCGATCGCGCTCGGCTGCGTCTATATCGCCCTGGTCGCGCGCATCACCCGCGCGGCCATGCTCGAAGTGCTGCAGCAGGACTATATCCGCACGGCCAAGGCCAAGGGCTTGGGGCAGGGCGGCATCCTGTTCATTCACGCGCTGAAGAACGCGGCGGTGCCGATCGTGACCGTGATCGGCATCGGCATCGCGCTCCTGATCGGCGGTGCGGTCGTCACCGAAAGCGTGTTCGCGATCCCCGGCCTCGGCCGCCTCACGATCGATGCGATCCTGCGCCGCGATTATCCCGTCATCCAGGGCATCGTGCTGCTGTTCAGCTTCGTCTACGTCCTCGTCAATCTGATGATCGACGTCATCTACACGCTCGTTGACCCGAGGATCCGCTATTGACCGATACGACCGTCAATCCGCAATCGCTTCCGGCCGGCCTCGTTCTCGCGCCGCAGCTGCCGGAGATCCTCCGGCCGGTCACGATCCGGCGCGGCTTCATCGGGTTCTTGCGCGGCCATCCCACCGTTGCGATCGGCGGCGCGCTATTGCTGACGCTGGTCCTGATCGCGGTCTTCGCGCCCTATCTTTGGACGGTGGACCCGACCGCGCTTGCACCGGCAAAACGCACCCGCGCGCCGTCGGCCGCTTTCTGGTTCGGCACCGACGTGCTCGGCCGCGACATCTATTCGCGCGTGCTGTTCGGCGCGCGGGTCTCGCTCACGGTCGGTCTCTCGGTTGCGATCTTCGCCTCGGCGGCCGGCCTTGCCATTGGCATGGTCTCCGGCTTCATCCGCTGGGCCGACGGCATTTTGATGCGTTTCATGGACGGGCTGATGTCGATCCCGCCGATCCTGCTGGCGATCGCGCTGATGGCGCTGACGCGCGGCAGCGTCGGCAATGTCATCCTCGCCATCACCGTTGCGGAGATCCCGCGCGTCTCGCGCCTCGTTCGCAGCGTGGTGCTGTCGCTGCGCGAACAGCCCTATGTGGATGCGGCCGTGGCCTGCGGCACGCGCACGCCGATGATCATCCTGCGCCACATCCTGCCCAACACGGTGGCGCCGATGCTGGTGCAGGCGACCTATATCTGCGCCAGCGCCATGATCACCGAGGCGATCCTGTCCTTCATCGGCGCCGGCACGCCGCCGACCATTCCGTCCTGGGGCAACATCATGGCCGAGGGCCGCGCGTTGTGGCAGGTGAAGCCCTACATCGTGTTCTTCCCGGCGGCTTTCCTCTCCGTCACCGTGCTCGCCGTGAACCTGCTCGGCGACGGCCTTCGCGATGCGCTCGACCCGCGCATGGCCAAGAGCCTGTGAGGGGCTGACCGCGATGGCCCTGCTCGAAGTCGAAAACCTCCAGACCCATTTCCGCACCCCCGGCGGCATCAACCGCGCGGTGGATGGCGTATCCTTCCACGTCAATGAAGGCGAGACGCTCGCGATCGTCGGCGAGTCCGGCTGCGGCAAATCGGTGACCTCGATGTCGCTGATGCGCCTGATCCCGGAGCCGCCGGGCAGGATTGCAGGCAGCATCCGCTTCGCGGGCAAGGATCTCCTTGAGCTCTCCGACCGCGAGATGCGCGCCATCCGCGGCAACGACATCTCGATGATCTTCCAGGAGCCGATGACGAGCCTGAACCCGGTGCTCACCGTCGGCCGCCAGATCCGCGAGACCCTGATGATCCATCAGGGCCTCGACAAGGCCGCGGCCGAGGCGCACGCAGTCGAGATGCTGACGCTGGTCGGCATTCCCGAGCCGAAGCGGCGGGTGCGCGAATATCCGCATCAGCTCTCCGGCGGCATGCGCCAGCGCGTCATGATCGCCATTGCGCTCGCCTGCAATCCAAAACTTCTGATCGCCGACGAGCCCACCACCGCGCTCGACGTGACGATCCAGGCGCAGATCCTCAAGCTGATGCTGGACCTG
>Ga0102591_1004657_pt1 | contig 10346 bp, 13 predicted proteins | sample AraplaCol_mCL_r2_2_FD_76860 | JGI IMG/M metagenome (GOLD analysis project Ga0102591, IMG submission 76860) | Arabidopsis root microbial communities from North Carolina, USA - plate scrape MF_Col_mCL_r2 (SPADES assembly) (version 2) | ecosystem: Host-associated > Plants > Roots > Endosphere... | reverse complement strand
GGCCATCTGCACCGATCTAAGTCGGTAACAGATGAGCGGAGATATGTCATGAAGCTGTTACGAATTGATACCAGCGCGCGTTCCCAAACCTCAGACCGAAGTTCGCATGGATCGCATACGCGCAGGCTCACCGAGCGGTTTACTCGGCGCTGGCTGCAGCAGCGGCCGATTGACGTTCTGATCAGTCGCGATGTCGGCCAATCACCGCCGCATCCGGTCACAGAAAAATGGATCGGCGCCGCCTTCACCAAGCCCGACCGACGTGAGCCCGGAATGAACGAGGCGTTGACGGAAAGCGATGCGCTCATCGACGAACTGATCGCAGCCGATTTAATCGTGGCCGGCGTGCCGATGTACAATTTCGGGATGCCCGCGCAGTTCAAGGCTTATATCGACAACGTCGTGCGGGTCGGCCGCACGTTCGGTTTTGATCGTTCACGGCCGGACGATCCCTATACGCCACTGCTGGCGGGGATGGACAAGCGCCTCATTTTGCTCGGTTCGCGCGGCGATTACGGGTACGATCCGGGCGGCCGCATGGCTCACATCAATCATGTGGAAGGTGCTATACGCGATGTGTTCGCCTTTCTCGGCGTCACCGCGTTTCACAGCGTTGCAATAGAGTATGACGAGTTCGGCGGCGATCGATTGCAGGCGTCGATTGCGGCGGCGGAACGTGCCGTCGATGAATTGGTCGATCGGCTGGCGAAGCCGCGGCAGGCGGCTTGAGCGTAGCTCGTTGCGGGGCTTTGGCGAGGGGCGGTCGATGGTTCTGTCGCTTCCGATCTTGGCCGTTATCCACCTTGCCTCAACCGCGCCAGCACCTTCAGCCCGCCATAGCCGTCCGCCGGCGCGATGCCGGCGCGTTGCTGGAAATCCTTCACGGCCTTCATGGTGTCGTTGCCGACGCGGCCGTCGGTGCCGCCGGTGTCGAACCCGGCCTTGGTCAGGCGCGTCTGCATCTCCTGCACCTCGGCCAGCGTCAGCGCACGTTCGGAGCCGGGGAACGGCTGGATGAAGGGCGGCGCGCCGAGGCAGCGGTCGCCGAGATGGCAGATCGCCAGCGCATAGTTCATGGAAGGATTGTAGCTCTTCACCGAATAGAAGTTCGGGCCGAGCAGGAAGGTCGGTCCGCCCGCGACAGGCGTCCACATCTGCGCGGTCGCGTTCGGCTGCGGGAATGGCTGGCCGTCGGCGCGACTGATGCCCGCCGCCTGCCAGGCTGCATAGGTCCGGCTGCCGCTGGCCTCCCCTGATGCGCGCACCTCGTAGCCCCAGTGCTCGCCGCGACGCCACTTGCCGCGATTGACGAGGTATTTCGCGGTCGAGCCCAACGCATCGTCGGGCTTGCCGAACGGCGACACCTTGCCGTCGCCGTCATAGTCGATGCCGACATTGAGCCAGACCTCCGGCATCCATTGCGAATGCCCCATCGCGCCGGCCCAGGAGCCCTGCATCTGCTCCGGCGTGCTCCAGCCCTTGTCGACGATGCGCAGCGCGTTGATCAGCTCCGTCTCCCAATAGGCCTTGCGGCGCGGCTCGTTCCAGGCGAGCGCGGCGAGCGAGGGAAACACCGGCGTCATGTGGTTCTGCTGCACCAAGGGATCGCCATAGGCGGACTCGACGCCCCACAAAGCCAACAGCGTGCCGCGCTCGACGCCGAAATCGCGTTCGATGCGTGCCAGCAGCGCCTCGTTGTTCTTCAGCGCGATCTTGCCGTTGATGATGCGCCAGTCGGAGACGCGGCGGTTGATGTATTGCCAGACCTGCTCGTGGAATTCCGGCTGGCTGCGCATCTGCTTGAACACGCTCATGTCAGGCTCGACCCGCGCCATCGCGCGCTGCCAGGTCGCGGCCGAGATGCCCTTGGCCATCGCTCGCGCCCGAAATGCCTCGCGCCATTCGTCAAAGCCCGCAGGCGCGGCGAGGACATGAGTCGGGAGCGCGAGCACGGCGGCTGCACCGATCGTCGATTGCAGCAGGCTGCGGCGCGTTGGATGGAGCGAGGAATCAGCGTGTTTCATGGCGCCATTCTAGCGGGAAACTGAAGGCCTGGGAGCTAGTTCCGAGGGCACCGGAACAGCTCGTTCCCGCGGAACAAAGTGTCGCAGTCCCGCATTCCTTCCGCACGAGAAATGAGGAGGACATCATGAGGAAATATCTGTTTGCCGCCGCCCTGGTTACCGCCGTTGCGACGCCTGCGTTCGCGGATGAAGTCGGCGTTCATGTCGGCCCGGTCGGCGCGGGCGTGACGGTTGGTCAGTCCCATGAATACCGTGAGCGAGACCGTGATCGCGACCGCACCACGGTCATTCGGGAGCGCGAGCCCTCAAGCCGCACCACCGTGATCAAGAAGGAAGATGAATTCGGCAATCGCAGCAAGACCGTGATTCATCACGACAACGACTGACGGATCTGGGCCCCGGCCGGAGCGCCGGGGCCCATTCTGTTCACGGGGGTGGAATGAAGATACGCGCGCATGCAGAAAGCCATGTCGTCGAGCTCGACGACGGCTCGCAATGGCAGATTTTTCCCGGCGATCTCGCGACGACGCTGAGCTGGAAGCCCGAAACCGAGTTGCACCTGGAGCCGAGTGGCGACCGGGTGAGTTCGCATGTGCTGGTGAATGACACGGACCGCAGCCGCGTGCGGGTGATCCCGGTGGGCGAGGCGTGGCCCGACGATGAAGTTCACAACGCATTGAGGGGCGGGTAGGCCGCTATCTCTGCGACGGCACAGTCGCCAGGTTGAGAGACCTTCGTGCTAATTCTCGTGTAGGTCGGCAGCAATGCCGGCCAGCCAACGGCGGATCGAGATTTCCGCCTTCTCATCCAACCCTTTCGCCAAGCGTTTCTCCAGCGCGATTACCCGCTCCCGGCAGGCTTTCAGCAGCGTTGCGCCGCGCGACGTCAGCGTCCATTGCTGGATGCGGCCGTGGATGGGATGCGGCGTCATCACAATCGCGCCGTCGCGTTCGAGATTGCGGATGATGACGCCGACGGTCTGAGGCGTCAGGAAGGTGAGGCGGGCGACGTCGGCGCCGGACAAGCCCGGATAGGCGTTGAGCATGGTCAAAACCGCGAATTGCGGCGATGTCACGCCGAGATCGGCGAGCGTGCGTTCCATGGTCAGGCGGACCGCGGCATGGGCCTGTCGCAAGAGATAGCCGAGATAGCCTTGCTCGCCACGCTTGCCTTCACCGGGCGCGGGAATGCGCACGGCGTCGTCAGCCGCCTTGCGGGCGTTTTTCGATCTTGTGATGGCGGCGGGCTTGCGTGACATATAAGAGCTCTTATAAGGTGTAAGTACGCTTATAATAACACGAGATGAACAGCAATGTCACACGCCCGCAGCGAATACGAGGATTTCAAGAGGGTCGCGCCCGACGTCTATGACGTGGTTCTGGCGCTCGGTCAGCTTGCAACCAAGGCCGGTCTCGACAAGCAACTCGTCGAGCTCGTCAAGCTGCGCGCCTCGCAGATCAACGGCTGCGCCTTCTGCGTGCAGCACCACGTCCTGCTGTCGGAACGAATCGGCGTTCCCGCCGACAAGCTCCATCTGGTCGCGGTCTGGCGCGAGGCGCCGATCTTTTCCGCACGCGAGCGCGCCGCGCTGGCCTGGGCTGAGGCCTTGACGCTCCTGCCTGGTGGCGTCAGCGAGGAGGTCTATTCCGAGGCGACGCGCGAGTTCTCCGAAACCGAGCTGACCTATCTGACCTCGGCAGTCGCCTCGATCAATGTCTGGAACCGGTTTGGAGCGGCCTATCGCTGGACGCCCGCCAAGCGGCCGGCCGCGGCATCCTGATTGCAACGTGGAGAGAGCAACATGACAGCAATGAGCTTGGCCGCCACGCCGCGTCCGATACCGTCGCGTTCGATGGCGATCGCAGCCCTGGGCGGGCTTGCCTGCGCGCTTGCGATCGGCAAGATCCTGCCGGTGACCATGGACACCGTCTCGGGCGCACTGGCCCCGCTGTGCGCCACGGCCGCCGAGAGCTCGCCGCTCGACAAGGTCGAACCGATCGGCTCCTACGCATTGCCAAACGTGCCGGGCAAGCGCGTCACGATCGTGCGCGTGTTCTACGGCCCGGGCGGATTTTCGCGTCCGCATCGGCACGCAGGATCCGTCACCGCCACCATCACCAAGGGCGAGATCCGGTCCCAGCTCGGCGGCGGTCCCGTCGAGACGTTTGGCGTCGGCCAATCCTTCTTCGAGCCGCCGGGCTCGACGCATCTGGTCTCCGCCAATGCCAGCCTGACCGAGCCGGCAGAGTTGATCGCGGTGTTCGTGGCGGATGAAGGCGCGCAGCTGACGACGTTGCTTGAATAATCGGTAGCGTTTAGGCCTGCCGCGATCGCCTCAACCGTTTCCAGGCCGGTGCGAGACCATATTCGACGACCGGAATCGCGAGCGCACCGATCAGCAATCCAAGCACGCCCGAGATGGCTGCTTCGACAGACCATTCGACGATGCCGGCGACGGATGGAAGCGCGTGTGCGGCAGCCTCGGTTGCGGTATGGACCGTGCGGCCGATCACGGGCGGGCCGTATTTTTCGATGCCATGCAGGATGATGCCGCCGCCGACCCAGATCATGGCGGCGGTTCCGATGGTGCTCAGCACCGCCAGGAAGGCGGGCATGCCGCGGACGAGCGCGCGCCCAACCATGCGAATGCCGGCGCCAATGAATGATGCTCCGTCATGGCGCGCCAGCGCCAGCCCGGCATCATCGGCCTTCACGATCAGCGCCACCACGCCGTAAACCCCGACCGTGATGCCGAAACCGACCACCGCCAGCACCAATGCCTGTGTCCAGATGCTGCCCGCCGGGATCGCTGCCAGCGTGATGGCCATGATCTCCGCCGACAGGATGAAGTCCGTCTTGATCGCGCTTGCGACCTTCTCATCCTCGACCGACCTTGCACCCACCGCAGTCGGATCGAGTTGAGCTTCGTGGTCGTGCGCATGATGGGGCATCACGGCCTCGAGCACCTTCTCGGCCCCCTCGTAGCAGAGGAACGCGCCACCCAGCATGAGCAGCGGCGTGACTGCGGCGGGAAGGAAATAGCCGAGCAGCAGGGCGATCGGCAGCAGGATTAGCAACTTGTTGCGCAGCGATCCGACCGCGATCTTGCCGACGATCGGGAGTTCGCGCTTCGAGGCAAAGCCGATGACGTAATTCGGCGTGACGGCCGCGTCGTCGATGACGACGCCTGCGGCCTTCGCGCCAGCTTTGGCGGCCTGGCCCGCGACATCGTCGAGGGAGGCGGCCGCCACCTTTGCAATCGCCGCGATGTCATCGAGAAGACCGATCAGTCCGACGCTCATCAACCTGTCCTTCTTTGCCCGAGCTGGAAGAGTGCGCGACAAGATGCTCCTGCACGCTCCGGCAACGAACGAGCACGCCGTCAGTTCTCCTCGCCGCTCGATCCCTCGCGCAGGTCCGGCTTGATCACGTCCTCCGGCAGCGCATGGGCGACCGGCTGCGCGGTGACTGCGATCTCCGGGCCGACCTCGCGTCCGCGGGCGTGGATCAGGCGCTCATAGGCGGAGACCAGGGTGACGTAGGGGCTGACCCAGATCCAGCCGTCGCGCGTGAACACCTGCACGTCGAAATGCAGGTGCATCGACGTTCCCGCGGGATGGTCGAGATAGTTCGAGATCACGCCGATCTTCTCGCCCTCGGTCACGATGCGGCCATTGACCACGCCATCGGCATTCAGCGCCTGCGGATTCATGTGCATGTAGCGGAAACGGATATGCTCGGTGCGGCTGTTGACCTGAAGCGTCGCGGCCTGGTCCTTGGCGCCGCGGATGACCATCGCGTCACGCACGGCGACGACGCCGCGCTGCTTGGGGTCGCAGGGCTCGCGGCCTTCGCCAGGCGGAGGGCAGTCGGCAGCGCGGATGTCTTCGCCCTGGTGGCCGTAGCCTCCGCCACATTGCCACACCTCGAAACTGCGCGACTCGCAGAAATTGTCACGCCAGGGATAGGCGGTCGGGCCTTCGCTCTTATCGCGCTTGCCGTAGGACTGTGAGCGCACGAAGGCGGGGGCCTTTTCCAGGGGAAAGCGAATCTGGGCATAGGCCATCACGTCGGGATGGCCGCCCTGCTTACGGTAGCCGGTGTTCGGGATGATGTCGCCGCTCGGCCGGTAGCTGAAGTCCGGCGAACGCGCCGCGGGACGATCGAGGACATTGGACGCGACGTCCATCAGCGGCCGCATGCGTTGTCCGCCGGCAACGCGGAGCGCCTTCAGGAAACGTTCTGCGACAGGATAGGCTTCCTTGCAGGCGAGCCGCCGTGGCTTCGCCACGCTGTCGAGGCACTGGACCGACACCACATAAGCGACGCCGAAGCGGGTGAAGGCGTAGCGCACGTAGCCTTCGCGAATGAACCTGCGCAGGTCCGGGTAGGTCGTCGCGAGCGGTTTGACCGGCTCGCCCTTGCCGCCGGAGGGATCGGCGATGTCGTAGACCAGCGCCGATCCCGTGATCTGCACTTCGACCGGCCGTGTGTACACCCGGGCGGGCATGCCGTCGCCGGCACCTGGCTCGAACGAGAAGGTCGCGCTGTAGCCGGCGGGGCCGGCATCGAACATGTCGACGGGATTGAAGTCCGCCTGGTAGCGCGACAACGCGAGCGTCGCCGGCGCGCCGACGCGCTGCGCCTCGAGATAGGTGGCGGCGTCGAACGGCAGCAGCACCGGTACGGGACTGCGCGTGATGCCGGTGAAGAATCGCGAGGAGACCGCGTTGAGTTGCACCAGTGCGGGAGTCGCGCGCGGATCGTAGCGCGGCACCGAACGGCGAGGCGCGAAGATGAAATCGTCCGCGACCCGGGGGCGGCTGTTGATCTCGGTCCGGAACTGGTCGAGCGCTGCGCGCCAGTCGACGCGCAGGGCCGTGAGCGAGGGGCTGCGGAATTCATCCGCAGCGAGCGGAGAGGCGATGAGGAGCGAAAGCGACGCCAGAATTTGCGAGACGAAGCGGAAACCTTTCCCAACCACTGTCTCGCCCCCCGGCGCCGCCACCTGTAACGACCGCCCTGTTCCCCGTCAGTCCTTGGCGCGCTCGGAGTAGGAGCCGTCCTCGGTCATCACCACGATGCGGGTGCCGACCGCAATGTGCGGCGGCACGGTGGTGCGGACGCCGTTGGAGAGCACCGCGGGCTTGTAGGAGGAGGAGGCGGTCTGGCCCTTGGTCACCGGCTCGGTTTCGACCACTTCCAGCGTCACGCGCTGCGGCAGCGCGAGCGAGACCACGTTGACGTCGTGGGTCGACAGTTTGACCGTCATGTCCGGCTGAAGATACGCGGCCGCGTCGCCGACGACGTCCTTGGAGACCTGGACCTGATCGTAGGTTTCCGGGTTCATGAAGTGGTAGCCGTCGCCATCTTCATACAGGAAGGTGTAGTTGCGCTCTTCGATGGTGGCCTTTTCGACCTGGTCCGTGGTCTTGTAGCGTTCGGAGATCTTTACCCCGTCCGAGATTCGGCGCATTTCGATCTGGCTGACCGGGGTGCCCTTGCCGGGATGGATGTTCTCGGCGCTGACGACGACGTAGAGCTTGCCGTCTTGCTCGATCACGTTGCCTTTGCGAATAGAACTGGCGATGACTCTCAAAGCTATATTTCCTGCTTGCTTGGCCCGGCACCGGCCAGGACGTGATCAATTCGATGGGGGACTTGGGGTCTCAAATCGGACCTCGGCGCCCGTTTCGGGCCGCAACATACTGATTTTGCCGTTAGATGCCAGCGTTTTGCTCGGCGCTGGGGCGGTCGGTTAATGGCTGGGGACAAGCCCGCCTCACCGTTCTGGTCGCCCGACCGTCACCTCGACCGCCGGCCGTTCCTCCGGGCCAGAGGGGCCATTACCGGGTCTCTCAGGGGCTTTTTCGCCGAGCAGGGCTTCGTCGAGGTCGAAACGTCCGTCCTTCAGGTCTCCCCGGGCAACGAGACCCATTTGCACGCCCCCCGGACCGAGCTGATGCGGCCGGACGGCAGCCGGACCAGCCGATATTTGCGGACCTCGCCCGAATTCGCCTGCAAGAAGCTGCTGGCGGCGGGCGAAACGCGGATATTTGAGTTCGCCCGGGTGTTCCGCGACCGTGAGCGCGGCGACCTGCATCTGCCCGAATTCACCATGCTGGAATGGTATCGGGCCGGCGCCCCCTATGACGCCATCATGGCCGACACCGTGGTGGTCATCGCCCGGGCCGCGCAGGCGACCGGGATCGGGACGTTCTCGTTCCGCGGCCGCACCGCCGATCCGTTCGCCGAGCCCGAGCTGCTGACGGTCGCGGGCGCCTTCGAGGGGTTCGCCGGCATCGACCTGCTGTCGACAATCTCGGGCAACGAGGGTAACCGTGCCGCGCTTGCCGCGGCCGCCCGCGACAAGGTCCGTGTGGCCGAGGACGACACCTGGTCGGATATCTTCAGCAAGGTCCTGGTCGAGCATGTCGAGCCGCAGCTGGGGCAGGGCCGTTTGACCATCCTGTTCGAATACCCATCTCCAGAAGCGGCGCTGGCGCGGGTGACGGCTCGGGATCCCAGGGTTGCCGAACGCTTCGAGGTCTATGCGTGCGGGGTCGAACTCGCCAACGGCTTTGGGGAACTGACCGATGCCGAGGAGCAGCGTAAACGCTTCACGGATTCGATGACGGAGAAGCAGCGCCGCTACGGCGAAGCCTATCCGCTGGATGAGGACTTTCTGGCCGCTGTCGCCGCCATGCCGGAGGCGAGCGGCGTCGCGCTCGGCTTCGACCGGCTGGTGATGTTGGCGAGCGGGGCTTCGCGAATTGATCAGGTGGTGTGGACACCGCCTGCGGGTGAGAGATGACGAAGACCAATCTTGCACGTACCTTGCGTGAGCCGGCCGAACTCGTGGCGGAGCATCTTGCTCCGGCCTCGGCGCTGCCCGCGCTGGAGCGCGTGGCCGCGCGCTATGCGGTCGCGATCACGCCGGCGCTGGTCGAACTGATCGACACGTCCGATCCCGACGATCCCATCGCGCGGCAATTCGTTCCGAGTGCAAACGAACTGGAGATGCAGCTGGGCGAGAATGCCGACCCGATCGGGGATCACCCGCATTCTCCGGTTGCCGGGATCGTGCACCGCTATCCCGATCGCGTCTTGTTCAAGCTCGTTCACGTCTGCGCGGTCTATTGCCGCTTCTGCTTCCGCCGCGAGATGGTGGGGCCCGGCAAGGAGAGCGCGCTGTCGGAAAGCGCATACCGGGCGGCGATCGATTACATCCAGTCGCATCACGAGATCTGGGAAGTGATCCTGACCGGCGGCGACCCGCTGATGCTGTCGCCGCGGCGGATCAGCGAGATCATGACCGATCTGGCGGGCATCGATCACGTCAAGATCATCCGCCTTCACACCCGCGTGCCCGTGGCCGATCCCACCCGCATCAGCGACGAGATGGTCGCGGCGCTCAAGGTCGAGGGCGCGACCACCTGGGTGGCCGTGCATGCCAACCATGCGCGCGAGCTGACGGGGCCGGCGCGCGACGCCTGCGCGCGGCTCGTCGATTCCGGAATTCCGCTGGTGAGCCAGTCGGTGCTGTTGCGCGGCGTCAATGACAACATCGCTGCTCTGTCGGATTTGATGCGAGCTTTCGTCGAATGCCGGATCAAGCCCTATTACCTGCATCACGGCGATCTCGCGCCGGGCACCGCGCATCTTCGGACGACGCTGGCGGAGGGGCAGGACTTGATGCGGCAGTTGCGCGGGCGGGTGTCGGGACTGTGTCAGCCGGACTATGTCATCGACATTCCCGGCGGCGCGGGCAAATCGCCCGTGGGGCCCAACTATGTGTTGGCGGAGCAAAATACCGCAGCCGATGCGGGTGAAGCGGGAGCCGAAACGCGCTATCGTATCGTGGACTATTGCGGCGACGTCCATCTCTATCCGCCTGAGACCTGAGCGGTGAGAAGCGCCGCTTTGAATGGAGGATCGGATATGAAGAAGATCATGCTGGCAGCATCGCTCGTGGTCTTGATCGGTGGTTCGGCGATGGCGCAGACCGGCACCAAGGGATCGACGTCAAGCGGCGCGAACTCCGGGTCGGTGCCGCAGGCACCTGTCGGCCATCGCCAGCCGCGCGTCTCTGACGTGCCGAGCGAGAAGAATCTGACCGATCCGAACGATCCGCTCAGCAAGGAAAACCAGGCGCTCGACAAGAAGATCAAGAGCATCTGCCGCGGCTGCTGAGGTGTCCAGCGGATGGATGGGTAACAAAACAGACCGGATGGATAGGTAACAGTCGTTCATGGTTCGGTCTGCTGCGGCGCAGCGTTAGCGCAGCGCCGCAGCGTTGATGTTTTCTGGTCGATGATGCCG
>Ga0102591_1004654_pt1 | contig 10351 bp, 8 predicted proteins | sample AraplaCol_mCL_r2_2_FD_76860 | JGI IMG/M metagenome (GOLD analysis project Ga0102591, IMG submission 76860) | Arabidopsis root microbial communities from North Carolina, USA - plate scrape MF_Col_mCL_r2 (SPADES assembly) (version 2) | ecosystem: Host-associated > Plants > Roots > Endosphere... | reverse complement strand
CACCACGATGTCGGGTTGGTCCACGTCGAGCACGCGATCGAGCTCGCGCACGGTGCCGAGGCCCGTCACGCGAAAACCGAAATCGCGCAGCGCCGGCGCGACCAGCGTATCGCGCAGCACATCGTCGTCTTCGACCACCACCACGTGCGGCCGCATTGCATCGTCGGCCCGGGCCCCCGCCTCACCGGCCAACGTCTGTCGAGTCCCCATGAAAACCGAACCGTGCACCGAAAGAACGTGCGGACTTGATAGCAGGTATACCGGACGATGGATAGCTCGATTCCCGTTCCGGTGGGAGCCAGCCTGCTGGCGAAGGGTGCTCGCGGCAAGCACCCTTCGCCAGCAGGCTGGCTCCCACCGAGTGGTCGCTGCCACAATGCGGTGGAATACGGACGGGGAAACCGCATGACCGACAGCTCACTCGCGCCAGCATGGAAGCGCCTCGCCGCCATCATCTACGACGCCCTTCTCGTGGTCGCGATCGTGATGGTGGTCGGAATGGTCGCCCAGTTCGCGACGGGTGGCCGGCTGGTCGATGCGCACGGGCAAGTGACGGCGTGGTGGTACCGACCGCTCCAGGGCGTGGTCGTCGGCGCCTATTTCCTCTGGTCGTGGACGCGTGGCGGACAGACGCTCGGCATGCGTCCCTGGCGTATCCGCGTGAGCGACGCGCAGGGTGACGCCGTGACATGGGGGCGGGGTCTGATCCGGCTTCTCGTCGCGGCGCTGCCGCTGGCGCTTCTGGCGATCTATCCGCTGACGTCGATGCGGGCCGCACTCTGGGCGCCGGTCGTCGGCTGGGCGATCTGGCTGCTGCCGTCGTTCGTGGATCGTCGCCATCGAGCGATCCACGACATGATGGCCCGCACGGAAATCCGCAGCACCGTTACTTGAACTGATCGCTCGCGGGAACCCACGACCCCGATGCCGCCGACGGCACGGGCACGTTGATCTTGATGGATGGCTCGCAACCCGCGGGCAGCGGGCCGCCCGTGACGCGCGCGGTCGTGCACAGTGCCGTGTTGTCGAGCACCACCGGTGCGGCGGCCACCGTCGCGCTGTTCGCCGGCGGCAGGTTTTCCGCCAGCGGTTTCGCGGGTGCCATCCTCTGGTTCTTCGCGAGTTCGTCCTGGTTCACCGGTTTGGGCGGCGGATCGCCGCCACAGCCGAGCGTGAACAGCGACACGGCCTGCTTCATCGCGCCGCCCGCGTTGCCCGGGCCGGCGACGCAGTCGATCCGGATGCCACGCGGAAGGTTGATCGTGCCGCGCGCGGTCGCCGCCTCCGCGCCGCGACGGATGGCGGTGTCGACCGACGACTCGCCCTTCGGTGTCCACGCGTCGTCGAATCGCGTGGCCTTGTAATCGATGTGCACGCGCGTGCCCGACTGCGGCACGAGGTTGCCCTTGGGCTTGAGTTCCACGTACGCGCCGACCTGTCCCTTCTTGTCGCCTTGCCCGCCCACGACGCCATCGTCGCGCTGCGACGTGCCGTTGGCCCCGGTGAGCCGCTGGCCTTCGTCGGTGCCGCGCGTCGCGCCGGGCTTGCCGGACTCGGCCTCGGCGCCCGGCGTGTTCGATCCCGAGGCCGAGGCGGTGGTCTGTCCGGGGACCATGGCCTGGGCCGCCTCTCCCTCCGCTTTGGCCGACGACGACGTGTTGGCGTCGCCCCTGGCGGCCTGGGCCTGCGCCTCGGCGGACTGCCCGGCGGCGATGTCGCCGGGCGCCTGGCCCGGTTCGCCCGGCGCGGTGTCGACACCCGCGAGCGGACGCTGCACGTCCGCCGGTGTGATCGCGGGTGCCTGTATCACCGGCCGGTCGGTGCTGGCTTTCGGCGCGGCCACGGTGGGGCGGGCCGTCGCGTCGGGCAGCGGCACGGCCGCGAGTTCGGTGCTGGCCTCCACCGCCGGTGCGCGCACCGGCTCGATGGCGATCCTTGGCGGGACCGGTCGGTTGTCGACGGCGAGATCGGGCCGCGGTGGCGCGGTGGGCACGGGCGCCACGTCGGGGACCGGGGTCTCCTGCGGCGTCGGCGGTGCCGACGACGTCTCGACCTCCGGCCTCGGCACCGTCGCGAGTGTCATCGCCGTCGTGGGCACGGGGGTCGTCCGCTCGGACGTGATGGTCGGCGGCGACGGCGTCACGGCCATCTGTGCCGTCGGAATCTCGGGCAACGCCAGCGACGCGGGCGGCGGCATCGGCGCGCTGCCTTCCACCTGCGCCTTGCGGACGGGCTCCGGCTGGTAGCGCGGCGGCACGACCTGCGGCCGCGGCGTATCGACCGCGAGATCGGGCGGAGCCTGCGCGGGCAGCGGCACCTTCTCCAGTGCCGGCTGCGGCGGCGGGGCCTTTGGCGGCGTGAGCGGGCGCTCGACGGTCGCGACGACGCTGGGCGGCGGCGCGCTCAGTTTCACATCCGGCTTCACCTGCGGCGGCGGCGCGGCGGGCAACGCGATGGCCGGCAACGCTTTCGCCGCCGAAGCGGCGGCGACCGCGCGCGAACCGCTGGAGGCACGGCTGGCCTTCGAGCGCGAGGTGTTCCAGCGCGTCTTCGCCACGGGCGCCTTCGACGGCGTGCCGCGCACGGGCGGCAAGGGCGGCGGCGGCTTGTCGATCAGGCGCACCTGCAGCGCCGTGGTGTCGTCGTTGTCAGGCGGTGGGGGCAGCATGTCGTACGCCGGCCCCAGGATCATCCCGAACAGGAACACCAGATGGATGAGGATGGTTCCGACCCAGGCCGCGACGCGGAGCAGGCGGTCACGTGGCTTTTCGCGCAGGCGGCGCCGATAGACGAGCGCACGCATCGCCGCCTCGCGCGGCGATACGGGCAGCGAGTTCGCGGCGACCTGGCGATCGCTCTCGGGAAACTGGGTGGGCATCGGGCGCTAGTGTCCACGCTGCGGCACGCGCGCACAATCGCGATCGCGGCGATTACTTGCCCGCGCGCCGTTCCCGCTCCGCGTTTTCCTGATCCATCGCCTTGAGCGGCGTGTCGGAGGGGCAGCCCTGCGGCAGCGGGCCGTCGGCGCGAAACGCCGCGATGCACTCGGCCTCGGACGGCGGGGGCGGCTGGCCCGGAAGATCCTTCACGGCCGGATTCGCCGGGGCCATGTTGAGTCGCACGTCGCCGTCCTTCTTCGCCGCCTTCGACGGCGCCTCGCCGCCGCAGCCCACCGGCAGCACGAAGAACACGGTGGCGCAGTTGATGCGCGTGCCGTGGCCGAGATCGATCGTCTTCTTGACCGTCGTGGATTCCATCGCACGACGCAGGCCCTTGTTGAGCGCGTTCTCGTCGCGCGGCGCCCAGTCCTGCTCGAAGCGGGTTTCCTTGTAGGTCACCGTGGTCTTGCGCGACATGATCCCGCTGTCGTCGGTCGGCTTGCGCGCCACGAAGTCCGCCTGGGTGGCGTTGCCGCCGCCCTGTTTCGGCATGGCGATGCTGCCGTCGGCACCGAAGATGGCCGGCGCCGCCGGGGCCTGCGGTGCGGCGGGCGCCGGGACCGCCTGGTCGTCTTCCTCCTTTTTCTTCGGGCGCGGCGGTTCCGGGCGCGTGGCCTCGGGCGAGCGCACCTTCGGCGGAGGCTCGGCGACGGGCGGCGGCGACGGGGCGGCGACCGCGGGTGCGACCGCCTTCGGCGGCTCGATGAAGCGCACTTCGAGCACATCGTCGCGGTCGCGCGGCGGCACGTAGGCCGTCGGCAGGCGTGGCTGCATCTCGTAGCGGACCAGAAGCACGATGAACACGTGGAGGATGATCGCCGCGACCATCGCCAGGATGTTGCGCACGTGGTGGCGCGGCGGCGGGCGGTGCCCGATGGCATGCAGGCTGGCGATCGTCGCGGCGTCGATGGGCTGCAGCCCGCGCACGCGCGGGCGCGCCTCCGGGTCCAGACGGTGCGATTCGACGAACGACGGTGGCGCCTTGCCGGGGTATTGCACGCGTGCGGGGGTCCCGTGGGCTTTTGAGCGGATCGGAAAGAATAGCGGCGGTCCGCTAAACGGAGCGTAAGCCCGGTCCTTCGGACAGTCGGAGTGCCGGAAGATTCCCTGGCGCCCTCCGGCGCCCCGGGCCACTTGATTCCGGCGCCGGGAAGGAGAAGGCTTGAGGCCGGGCCCGTGCCCGAACCCACCGCCATGACCGTCCGGCTACCGGACGACCGTGACGGCCCGCCATCGCAACGCCGGGGAGGCGTGCGAGAGGGCGGCGCCGATCATGACGCCGCCATCCCGATGCGTCCCCTTCACTGTAGGAGGGTCGCATCGTGTCGCCATCCACGGAACGTATCCGCAGCCTCGCCTTCGCCGGCCATGCCGGCGCCGGAAAGACCACCCTGTTCGAAGCCATGCTCCACGCGGGAGGCGCGCTCACCAGCGTCGGCACCGTCGAACGCGGCAGTACCGTCTCCGATACCGATCCCATGGAGAAATCGCGCGGTCATTCGATCGACGCCTCCATCGCCTCCATCGAACGCAACGGCTACCGCATCCACCTGCTCGACACCCCGGGCTACGCGGACTTCCGTGGACCGGCACTCGCCGCGCTCGCCGCCGCCGACACCGTGGCCATCGTGGTCAACGCCGCGAACGGCATCGAGCACGGCACGCGAAGCATGATGGCGCACGCGAAGGAACGCGGCCTCGCGCGCATCCTCGTCGTCAACCGCATCGACGCCGAAGGCGTGGACCTTCCCGCGCTCGTGGATGCGCTGCGCGACGAGTTCGGCAACGAGTGCCTGCCGCTGAATCTGCCGGCCGCCAGCGGCCACTCCGTTCGCGACGCGTTCTTCCAGACCGCGGGCGACACGGATTTCTCGTCGCCCGGCGAAGCGCATCGGCGGATCATCGACCAGGTGGTGGAAATCGACGACGAGGTGATGGAGCACTACCTCGAGGCGGGCGAATCCGCGCTGTCCGCATCGGAGTTACGTGACGCGCTCGAGCACTGTCTCCGCGACGGCCACCTCGTACCCATCGTCTTCACCGGCGCGCGCGACGGCATCGGCGTGGCGGAACTGCTGGAACTCGTCGAGCGCATCCTGCCCTGCCCCACGGAGACGAATCCGCCGCCGTTTCGCGACGCGGATGGCGCGCCGTTCGCCGTGGCCGCCGACGAAGCGCGGCATGTCGTGGCCGACGTGTTCAAGATCGTCAACGATCCCTTCGTCGGCAAGCTCGGTGTCTTCCGCGTGTGGCAAGGCACGGTGCGCAAGGATTCGCAGCTGCTGGTCGACGATGGCAGGAAACCGTTCAAGGTCGCGCACCTCTTCCGGCTGAAAGGACGCGAACACGTCGAAGTGGACGAAGCGCTGCCCGGCGACATCGCCGCCGTGGCGAAGATCGACGACATCCACTTCGACGCGGTGCTGCACGACGCCGCCGACGAGGGGCGCATTCACCTCGAACCCGCCGCATACCCGACACCGATGTACGGGCTCGCGGTGGAGCCCGCCCACAAGGGGCAGGAGCAGAAACTCTCCCAGGCGCTGGGCAAGCTCGCGGAAGAGGATCCCTGCTTCCGCGTGGAGCACCACAAGGAACTCAACGAGACCGTCGTACGCGGCCTGTCGGACCTGCACCTGAAGCTGATGCTGGAACGCATGAAGGCCCGCTACGACGTCGACGTCGTCACGCACCCCCCACGCATCGCCTACCGCGAGACGGCCGGCGCCGGTGCCGAAGGACATCACCGCCACAAGAAGCAGACCGGCGGCGCGGGGCAGTTCGGCGAGGTGTTCCTGCGTGTCGAACCGCTGGATCGCGGTGCCGGGTTCGTCTTCGACGACGAAACGAAGGGCGGCGTGATCCCGGGGCAGTTCATGCCGGCCATCGAAAAGGGCGTGCGTCAGGCCCTGGATGCGGGCGCGATCGCGGGTTATCCGATCCAGGACGTGCGCGTCGTCGTCTACGACGGCAAGCATCATCCCGTGGATTCCAAGGAGGTCGCGTTCATCAGCGCCGGCAGGAAGGCATTTCTCGACGCCATGTCGCGTGCGCGACCGCAGGTGCTGGAACCGGTGGTGGATCTCGACGTGTCGATCCCCGATCACTACGTCGGCGACGTCACCGGCGGCCTCGCGTCGAAGCGCGCCCAGATCATGGGCACCGATTCGCTGCGCGGTGGCGAGACCCTGATCAAGGCGCGCGTACCGTTGGCCGAACTGGTCGACTATCCCACGCAGCTGAAAGCCATGACGGGCGGACAGGGTCGCTACGCGATGGCGTTCAGCCATTACGACACGGTGCCACCCGGCGTGCAGAAAAAACTCGCGGAGGCGTGGAAGCCGAAGGTTGAGGACGACTGAGCGGCTGAAGGCTCTGGTGGGAGCCAGCCTGCTGGCGATGGGTGCTCGCCGCAAGCTCCCATCGCCAGCAGGCTGGCTCCTACCGGATACGGCCCACCAGGCTGGCTGCTACCGGTTGCCGCTACGCCGCCAGCGAGGCGATCAGCGCCTCTGTGAACGCCGGAATGTCATCGGGCTTGCGGCTCGTGATGAGGTTGCCGTCCTTCACCACCTGGCTGTCTTCCCACTTGGCGCCTGCGTTCACGAGATCCTGCTTCACCGACGGCCACGAGGTCATCTTCTTGCCTTCGACGAGGCCGGCATTGATCAGGGTCCACGGTCCGTGGCAAATGGCCGCGATGGGCTTACCGGCGCTGGCGAATGCCTTCACCAGGCCCACGGCTTTCTCGTCGGTACGCAGGTGATCGGGATTGATGACGCCGCCCGGCAGCACGAGGGCGTCGTAAGGGCCTTCGGAGGCCTTGTCGAGCGGCACGTCGACCAGAACCTCCTGGCCCCAGTCCTTCTTGTCCCACCCCTTGATCCGCGCGGCGTCGCCGGGCGAGATCACGTCGACCGTGGCGCCGGCTTCTTCCAGCAGGCGCTTCGGTTCGGTCAGTTCGGATTGCTCGAATCCATCGGTGGCCAGTACCGCGATACGGCGGCCTTCGAGTCGTTGCGTCGCCATGGGGAACCTCCTTGGGGGAATGTTCCGCATAGGATCGGGGCCGGACGATGATCGGGGTGTCGCCTTGCCGTCGGCACCCCGTGGGCAAACGTGAAGACGCGTCAGGCGCCCTTCTTCTTCGGCTTCAGCATGGTGCCGATGCAGTTCGGCGAGCCGCACAGGCAGGCCCAGATCTTCTTCAGACGCGCCGTGTGGGGCATGTCGAGCGTGATGCCGTAGTCGTAGGTGAGCTCTTCGCCCGGCGCGATGTCGCGAATGGCTTCGATGATCACGCGGTCGTGCTTCGACGGCTTGCCCTCGACGGCTTCCTCGATCAGGGCCTGGCAGTTCGGCTCGCAACCGTGGTTGATCCAGCGTGCGGTATTGCCGTTGCTGTTGCCGTCGACGATGTACTTCTCGTTGAGCGTGAACAGGAACGTGTGGCCCGTTTCGCCGCCGTCGCCGTAGCGCTTGTCGGCCTGCGCGTGGGTGATGCGGTCGCCCTTGTACTCGACGACTTCGTCGCCGGCCTTGATCGGGGCGGTGGCGAAAACGCCGTTTCCGTGGATGGGCGAACGTCGTGCGGCGATGCGTCGTGACATGGGTCGTCGTTTGTTCGTGGGGGCAATACCCGATGATGCCTGCTGGACCGCCGCTTGGGAACCGTGTTTCAAACGCACGTCTCGCGCTGGCAGGCCGCACGGCGCTACCATCGAACGAGTGTTCGACCCACGCCGGAAGCCCAGGGAATGACTTCGATCATCCGCCATCCTCTCGTCCGCGCCGCGCTGATCGCCGGTGTCGCCCTGCTCGCCGCGTGCGGGCCGCCGAAGAAGAGCGTGTTTCCGCCGGCGGTGACGCTGCAGGAAGTCACCGCGAAGCCCGGCGGCCCGTGGCACATGACGCTGCGCATCCGCAACAACAGTTACGGCGGCATGTCGTTCGGCACCTTCCAGGGCACGCTGCGCGTCGGCGACCTCGGCGGCGTGCTGCTCGACGCGAAGATCGACCAGGACATCCCGTCGTTCGCGGCGGACGTCGCCACCATCGACCTGCTGCCCACCCCGGAGATGGCGAAGGCGCTGGCGGAGCTCGCCGCGAAGGGCAGCTCCGGCGCCCTGCCCTACACCATCGAGGGGCGGATCACCGCCACGCCGGAGAAGGAAGACGAGGCGCGCACCTTCCCCGTGCAGGGCAAGAACTGGCTTTCGCCGGTACCCGGCATCCCCGACACCTATCGCTCGCCCTGACCCCATTCGCGCCAGCCCAGGACATTCCATGACGTACAAAGCCCCGCTCGACGACATGCGCTTCGCGCTCTACGACGTACTCGGCGCCGAAGCCGTGCTGACCGCCCTCGACGGCGGCGAGGCGCACAATCGCGAACTGATCGACGCCGTGATCGACGAAGCCGCGCGCTTCACCGAGCAGGTGCTCGCACCGATCAACGCCTCCGGCGACGCCGAGGGCTGCCACTTCGACAAGGCCACCGCCACGGTGACCACGCCGAAGGGTTTCAAGGAAGCCTATCGCCAGTACGCCGAGGGCGGCTGGACCGGACTCACCGCGAGCGAAGCGTCGGGCGGCCAGGGCATGCCCGCGGCCGTGGGCGTGCTCGCCAAGGAAATGATCGACTCGGCGAACCTCGCGTGGGGCATCTATCCCCTGCTGTCCCATGGCGCCATCGACGCCATCGAGCACCATGGCGACGACTGGCAGAAACAGGTCTTCCTGAAGCGCCTCGTCGAGGGCCAGTGGACGGGCACGATGTGCCTCACCGAGCCGCAGGCGGGTTCCGACCTCGGCCTGCTGAAGACGCGCGCCGAGCCGAACGACGACGGCAGCTATCGCGTCTCGGGCACCAAGATCTTCATCTCCGCCGGAGAACACGACTTCGCGGACAACATCGTCCACCTCGTGCTCGCACGCCTGCCGGATGCGCCTGCCGGCAGCCGCGGCATATCCATGCTGGTGGTGCCGAAGTTCCGCGTGGACCGCGACGGCAACCCGGGCGAGCGCAACTCCCTCGCGGCCGGCGCCATCGAGCACAAGATGGGCATCAAGGGTTCGGCCACGTGCGTCATGAACTTCGACGACGCGCAGGGCTGGCTGATCGGGCCGCCGCACAAGGGGCTCATGGCGATGTTCACCATGATGAACGCCGCGCGCCTCGGCGTCGGCGTGCAGGGCCTCGGCATCTCGGAGCGCGCGCTGCAGCGCAGCCTCGCGTATGCGCGCGAGCGTCTGCAGATGCGCGCCCTCTCCGGCGCGAAGATGCCCGAGAAGGCGGCCGACCCGATCACCGTGCATCCCGACGTCCGTCGCATGCTGCTGACGCAGCGCGCCTTCGTCGAAGGCGGCCGCGTGCTCGCCACGTATGCCGGCCTGCAGAGCGACATCGCCGCGCGCCACCCGGATCCCGCCGCGCGCAAGGCGGCCGACGACCTGCTCTCGTTCCTGATTCCCATCGCCAAGGGCCTGCTGACCGAGGCCGCGCAGGAGTGCACGAAGGAAGCCCTGCAGATCTTCGGCGGCCATGGCTACATCGCCGAGCACGGCATGGAGCAGTACGCGCGCGACGCCCGCATCATCACGCTCTACGAGGGCACCACGCAGATCCAGGCGCTCGACCTCCTGGGCCGCAAGATCATGCAGTTGCAGGGCGTCGGACTGAAACACTTCCTCGGCGAGATTTCCGCGTTCTGCCAGGCGAACCAGTCCAACGAGACCGTCAAGGCCTTCATCGGCCCGCTCGCCGTCGCCGCGAAGACCTGGGGCGACCTCACCCAGTCCATCGCCCAGACCGCCCAGGGCAATCCCGAGGAACTGGGCGCCGCGGCGATGGATTACCTGTACTTCTCCGGCTACGTCACGCTGGCCTATTTCTGGGCCCGCAGCGTGCTCGCCGCGGAAGGCAGCCGCCTGTCCGCCGACGGCCGCCAGGCCAAGCGCGACACCGCCACGTTCTATTTCACCCGCATCCTGCCCCGCATCCACGTGCACAAGGCGGCGATCGAGGCCGGCGTGGCGACGCTGCCCGAGGTGCTCTAAGGAAAGAAATCACCCTCGGGGCTTCCGCAGGCATCCCCGAGGGTGTAGAAAAAGGCTTCGCCCCGACTTTCCACCGAGACGGTGCCCTACCCGATGAGCGACTCGACGTTCCTGATCCGTCTCGCCGAAAGCGACGATGACGACTTCATCCTGGGTCTCGTCCCGCGCTTCATCGATTTCCCCCTGCCGAACGGGCGAACACGCACCGACTGCCTGAAGGGCATTGAAGCCGACCTCATGAAGCACCTCGACGAGCAACCGTCGAACAGCTACATCTTCGTCGCGGAAAACGAAGACGGCGACCCTGTCGGCTTCGTGCACCTGCAGAAGACGAAAGACTTCTTCACCCACCG
>Ga0102591_1004651_pt1 | contig 10367 bp, 9 predicted proteins | sample AraplaCol_mCL_r2_2_FD_76860 | JGI IMG/M metagenome (GOLD analysis project Ga0102591, IMG submission 76860) | Arabidopsis root microbial communities from North Carolina, USA - plate scrape MF_Col_mCL_r2 (SPADES assembly) (version 2) | ecosystem: Host-associated > Plants > Roots > Endosphere... | reverse complement strand
TCGATGTCGGCTTCGATCTGGTGGCGGAAGGTGGATTCGCTGAGCAGCACGCCGGCCAGGAACGCGCCCATCGCCATCGACAGCCCGCCCAGCTGCATCAGCAGCGCCGCGCCCAGCACCACCAGCAATGCGGCGGCGGTCATCACCTCGCGCGCCTTGGCGGCGGCCAGGATGCGGAACAGCGGATTGAGCAGGAAGCGGCCAACCAGTACCAGCCCGATGATCGCGCCGGCGGCGATGGCCACGCTGATCCAGCGCGAGCCGGTGCCGGCGTCGACCTGCACCGGCGCCATGAACGCCACCACGGCCAGCAGCGGCACGATCAGCAGGTCCTCGAACAACAGGATCGAGACGATCTTCTGCCCGGACGGCAGCGCGATATCGCCGCGCTCGGCCAGCAGCTGCATCACCACGGCCGTGGAAGTCAGCACGAAACCGGCCGCACCGATGAAGGCCACCGGCAGCGGGAAGCCGAGCAGCATGCACACGCCGGTGAGTACCGCACCGCAGACCACGATCTGCAGCGTGCCGAGCCCGAAGATTTCCCTGCGCAGGCTCCACAGGTGCGACGGCCGCATTTCCAGTCCGATCACGAACAGGAACATCACCACGCCCAGTTCGGCCGTATGCAGGATCGCCTGCGGATCGGAGAACCAGCCGAAGCCGAACGGACCGATCGCCAACCCGGCGGCGAAGTAGCCCAGCACCGAGCCCAATCCCAGCCTGCGGAACAACGGCACCATCACCACTGCCGCACCCAGCAGGGCGACTACTTTCACCAGTTCACTGGCACCTGCTTCCACCGCCATGCGGTTTGTTCCTTGCAACTCGATCAGCCATCACGATAGGACAAGTTGCCGCAGGGACATAGCACGCAGGTGCGCAAGATCGTGCCGGGAATGGAACGATCGATCAGTAAATCACCATATCATCCTACGGACCTGCACAGAACGCGGCGTAGTCGATGTAGCCCGGGAACGCCTGCCCGGGAGCGCACAGCGGGCAGGCGGGGTCCGGGCCCAAGCGGATCTCGCGGAAACGCATGCCCAGCGCGTCGAAGGTCAGCAGCCGCCCTACCAGCGGCTCACCGATCCCAAGCAGCAGCTTGAGCACTTCCGTGGCCTGCAGCAGGCCGACCATGCCCGGCAGCACGCCCAGCACCCCGGCCTCGGCACAATTGGGCGCGAACTCCGGCGGCGGCGGCTCTGGGAACAGGCAGCGGTAGCACGGCGCCTGCCCGCGATGGCGGCCGGCGTCGAATACCGACACCTGGCCGGTGAAACGCTCCACCGCGCCGTAGACCAGCGGGATCGCATGCTGGATGCAGGCATCGTTGAGCAGGTAGCGCAGCGGGAAGTTGTCCGACCCGTCCAGCACCACGTCCACGCCGTCGAGCAGCGCGTCGATGTTGTCCGAGGTGACCCGCGCCTGCACCGCTTCCACGTCCAGCCGGGGGTTGAGCGCCAGCAGCCGCGCGCGGGCCGACTGCACCTTGGGTTCGCCGATGCTGGCGTCGGTATGCAGGATCTGCCGCTGCAGGTTGCTGCGCTCCACCACGTCGTCGTCAGCGATGCGCAGGTGCCCTACCCCGGCGGCGGCGAGGTAGAAGGCGGCCGGCGAGCCAAGCCCGCCCGCGCCAAGCAGCAGTACCCGGGCGCCGAGCAGCGCCTGCTGGCCGGCAACGCCGACCTGCGGCAGCAGCAGGTGGCGTGAGTAGCGTTCGTTGAAATCGCGCTCGTCGTCGCTCTGCAGCGGCTGCACGAGTGGCAGCCCCGCAGCACGCCAGGCAGTGGTGCCGCCGTGGACCGACGCGATGTGGGTGTAGCCGAGGTCACGCAGCACCGAAGCAGTGTCCAGCGAGCGTTTGCCGCTCTGGCAGATCAGCAGGATCTCGCGGTCGAGCGCTGGCAGCTGCGTGCTGGCTTCGCTCAGGAGATCGCCCTGCGCGATTCCCCTTGCGCCCTCGGCCATACCGGTGGCGCGCTCGTGCGGTTCACGCACGTCGATCAGCAGCGCGCCGTGGAGGGTGCGTTGGCGGGCGTGCTCGGGGCTGAGTTCGGGTACTGCGGTCATGGCCCATTATGGGCGGGTTGGGTCCGCCTGGGACACGCGTGGCGTGTCGCTACCGAGGGATGGCGTCCCGGCTTGCCGGGACGCCACGGGCTTCAGCGGCCCTTTACGTGCTTGATCAGCCGCTTCTTCTTGGCAATCTGGCGTTCGCTCAGCACGTTCTTCTTGCCTTCGTACGGGTTGGCACCCTCGCGGAAGATGAACTGTACCGGCGTGCCGACCAGCTTGAAGCGCTTGCGGAAGAAGTTTTCCAGGTAGCGCTTGTACGACTCCGGCAGCTCCTTCAGGCGCGTGCCATGCACGATGAAGGTCGGCGGATTGGAACCGCCCGGGTGCACGTAACGCAGCTTGGACACGTGACCACGGATCGCCGGCGGCGGGTTGGTCTCGTAGGCGATTTCCAGCGCCTTGTTGACTTCGCTGGTGCTGAACTCGTGGGTCGCCGAGGCATGCGCCTGGTGGATCGCACGGAACAGCTCGCGCAGGCCCGAGCCGTGCTTGGCCGAGATGCGCACCGTTTCAGCCCACGGCACGAAGCCGAGCTTGCGCGAGACCAGCGCTTCGGCCTGTTCGCGCTGGTAATCGGTCAGGCCATCCCACTTGTTGATCGCCACCACCAACGCGCGGCCGGCATCCAGCACCGCGCCCAGCACGGTAGCGTCCTGGTCGGTCACGCCTTCGCTGGCGTCCAGCATCAGCACCGCCACCTGGCATTGCTCGATGGCCTGCAGGGTCTTGATGACGCTGAACTTTTCCACCACCTCTTCAACCCGGCCGCGGCGACGCAGGCCGGCGGTGTCGATCAGGCGGTATTCGCGGCCGTCACGCTCCAGGTCCACCGCGATCGAGTCGCGGGTGGTGCCGGGCACTTCCGAGGCGATCATCCGTTCTTCGCCGAGAATGCGGTTGACCAGGGTCGACTTGCCCACGTTGGGGCGGCCGACGAAGGCAATGCGCATCCGGTTCGGATCGTTGTCCATCTCCTCGCCGCTGCCCTCTTCGGGCAGGCGCTGGACCACTTCTTCAAGCAGGTCGTCCAGGCCCTGGCGGTGGGCAGCGGACACGGTCAGCATTTCGCTGAACCCGTAGCGGGCGAATTCCGCGCGCACGGTGTCTTCGTTGGTACCGTCGATCTTGTTGATCAACAGCAGGGTCGGCCGCGACAGCTTGCGCAGCCACGACAGGATCTCGTCATCCAGCGCGGAGGTCCCGTCACGGGCATCCACCACGAACAGGATCAGATCGGCTTCGCCGGCGGCAGCACGTGCCTGGTCGGCGGTTGCGCCGGCCAGGCCTTCGTCATCCTCCGAGATACCGCCCGTGTCGACGGCGAGGAACGGATTGTCCTCGTCCAGACGGCAAACACCATAGTTGCGGTCCCGGGTGACGCCGGGCTGGTCATGGACCAGGGCGTCACGGGTACGGGTCAGCGCATTGAAAATGGTGGACTTGCCGACGTTCGGCCGTCCAACCAGGGCGACCAAGGGCAGCATCGCGGTAACTCCTTATTGTGCCAACCGGAATGCGGTCAGCTTTCCATCAACGTTCTGCACCAGCAGAATCCCATCGGCGACCACCGGCTGCGCCAGCAGGGCATCGCCGCCACTCTTGGCGCGCGCGGCCAGTTCACCATTGTCTGTCCGCAACCAGTGCAGATAACCCTTGTAGTCACCCACCACAACGTAATCGCCGTGGATGGCCGGCCCGGTCAGCGAGCGACGGGCCAGGCCGGTCTGCGACCACATGGCACTGCCGCTGGCCTTGTCCAGGCCGAACACGCCGCCCTTGTTGTCCGTCACGAAGACGTTGCCCGAGGTCAGGGCCACGCCACCGGCGCCACCATGGTCACGCGCCCACAGCGGACGGCCGGTCGGGCCTTCGATCGCCATGGTCTGGTTCTTGAAGCTGCTCACGAACAGGGTGTTGCCCTCGAGCACCGGCGCACCGTCCACATCGGACATGCGCTCCAGCTCGGTACGGCCTTCACCGTTGGAGACCGTCTGGTCCCACACGGTACGACCGTCCTGCATGCCCAGCGCGGCCACGCTGCCGTCATCGTTGCCGATGAACAGCACGCCCGGGCCGGCCACCACCGGCGCGTTGCCGCGCACCGTCAGCATGGGCAGCTCACGCGGGTTGAACCACTTCTGGGTGCCGTTGCCGGCATCAAAGGCGGTCACCCGGCCATCGTTGCTGCGCACGAACACGATGCCCTGGGCGATCGCCGGCGCGGCGATCACTTCGCCCGGCACCTTGGCGCGCCACTTTTCGCTGCCGTCGTTGGCGTCCAGCGCGATGACCTGGCCATCCAGCGTACCGATCACCACCAGGCCTTCGCCGACGCCCGGGCCACCGGACAGACGCAGCTTGGGCTGCTTCTTGACCTTGGCCGGCTCGTAGGTCCAGACCGTCTTGCCGGTCTGCAGGTCCAGCGCATGCACGCCGCCGGTAATCGCGGCCGCGTACACGCGGCCATCGGCCACGACCGGGCCCTGGCGCACGCCGATGCGCTTCTCGCCCTTGCCCAGGTTGGTGCTCCAGATCCGGTCGACCTTGGCGGTCGGCTCGAACTTGACCAGCTCTGCCGGTTCCAGCGCCTTCTTGGCCTCCGCGTCCTTGCCGGCGAACCAGCCCTTGACGGTGGTGCAGCCGGACAACGCCACGCCCATCAACACCAGGGTGGCTACGCGCTTGATCATGACCATCTGCTTCATTACACCGACTCCGCAGGCTCGGTGACGGTGCCACCGGCATCCATCACTTTGGTTTCCAGCACGCGCCGCTGGGGCGCTGCCACATCCAGCGTCTTGAGCGCCTTCTCATACTGCCCGCGGGCTTCGTCACGCTTGCCCAGCGCCATCAAGGCGTCGCCATGGATTTCCAGGCTCGCACTGTCGGTGGCACTGCCCAGCAGCGTGATGGCTTCATCGTTCTTGCCGGTGGCGATCAGCAGGCGCGCAATGCGCTGGTCGATCGCCGCCTTGTATTCCGGGTCGGCCTTGATGGCACGAAGGGTGGCCAGGGCCTCCTCGTTCTTGCCTGCATCGACCTGCGCCTTGGCCAGCTGCAGCGCTGCCAGATCGCCGTAGACCTGGACCTTGCCGGCTTCCAGCGTCTTCACGCCCTTGGCCGCTTCGTCCAGCTTCTTGTCCTCCAGCTGCTTGAGCACCACCTGGTACTCACCGTGGGCACCCGCCAGGTGGCTGCCCTGTTCTTTCTGCCACCACTGCCAGCCGGCGATGCCGCCGATGGCAATCGCCACGCCGGCGATGATGCTGACACCATTCTTCCGCAGCCAGCTGCGGACGCGTTCACTTTGTTCGTGCTCGTCGAGCAGGTCGTCGATCGCCATGCGTACTCTCGCCCCTGCCCGTCAGGAGGGACTGTTTGAATTGGATTGTCGAAATGAATCGGGAAACGCGGCTCAGTGTGAAACCGGAGCCACGGAGCCGTCAGAGGATACCGTAAAGCGTGCCACGTTGGCTCGCTGGTAGGGCGAAAGGTCGATGATGGTGCCGGCCTGCTGAACCTCCACCGCCGACGCATTGCCGAGCACCATGCGGGCCACCTGGCCCGGGCTGAAGGTGCGGGTTTCGCCTGACTTGATCAGGGCTTTCTCGACGGTGCTGCCGTCGGGCGCGGCGATATCCACCCAGCTGTCGCCCTTGAACTGCAGGCTGAGGGCACCGGCCGGCGCCGGCGCGGCGGCCGTTGGACGGGGCACCGGGGTCAACGAGGCCAGGTAAGGGGCCGACGGCGCCGTCGACGGCGCAGGCGTCACCACCGGCGCCGCCTGGGCAGCCGGCGCGGTGCCCGCCACCGTTACGGCGGCGGGAATCACATCCAGCGAAGCGGTATTGGGGGTGGTCGAGGCACTGTCGAAGTGGCCGCGGGTGGCGAACCACACCGGCACGGCCAGCACCGCGGTGATGCCGACATACAGGGCACGGCGGCCGAGGCTCTCGGCGATACGGCGGGCCCGCGGGGTATGGGTGTGGCTGACCAGCTGCGGCGGCACCACCGGCCCGATGTGGGCCTGGTCCAGCACATCGCCCAGGTCGACCTTGAGCAGGCGCGCATAGCTTTTGAGCTGGCCGCGGACGAACACCGGCGCACCAAGGCGGTCCCACTGCTCGGCTTCCAGTGACTTCACCACCTGCACCGGCATGCGCAACTGCTGCCCCACTGCTTCGAGCGTCAGTCCTGCCGCTTCCCGCGCCTGCCGGAGACGTGCTCCACAGCCGGCCGCAGTGTCAAAAGCGTTCACAGTCTGGTCATCAATCACAATGCTTCAACCCCGGGAATTAGGAGCCGCATCCTGCGGAAATTCGTCGCGAATTCGCTGCAGATAACGACCGGATGCCACTGTGTCGCCAAGCTGCGCCTCGATTTGAGAGGCAAGTTGTAACACGGAACGTGTGGCCGGTGCAGCCGCAAGACGCCGTTGCACGAAGGCCCGGGCCTCGAAAAAGCGTGCCTGGGCGTGCTCGTTGCGGGCCATGGCCTCCAGCGCATAGGGGTTGGCCGGATCCAGCGCCAGGGCCCGGCGCAGGTCACGCACGGCGCGCTCGGGCTGGCCGGCGTCAAGCGCACAGCCGCCTGCATTGGCCAGGGCTGCGGCCGGCGTGCGGTAACCCGGCGCGGCAACGGCCCGGTCGAACAGTGGCAACGCTTCGGTGGCGCGGCCATGACCACATAACCACGCGCCATAGTTGTTGAGCACCTCGCCGCTGTCCGGCGCCAGTTCGGCCGCCTTCTGGAACAGCGGACCGGCGGCGGCATCGTCACCGCGCCGGTTGGCCAGCGCCGCCAGCATGATGTAGGCATCCGGCCGGCCCGCGTCGAGCTTGAGCGCGCTTCGGGCGCGCTTTTCGGAAGCATCCAGCGCTCCGGCGCGGAACGCCTCGGCCGACAATGTCATCTGGTCCTGGTAGCTGACCCGGCGACGGGTGTCAGCGTTGTCGCGCGCCACATACTCGGGCGCTACGCCCAGCGGAGCGGTCATGGGTTTGACGCCTTTGTTGCCACACCCGGCGAGTGCCAGCGCGACGAAAAAAACGGCTGGCAATCGGCGGTCAGGCAGCGGCATCCCGGTTTTTCCCGTCCTGGAGCGTCTTGTTGAACTCGGCCTGGCGGCGGGTACGATCCATCACCTGGCCCTTGAGCTGGCCACAGGCGGCATCGATGTCGTCGCCACGGGTCCGCCGCACCATCGTCAGCACCTGCTGGTCGAGCAGGATCTTCTGGAAGGCGCGGATCTCCGCATCACCGGAGCGCTCATAGCGGGTACCGGGGAACGGATTGAACGGAATCAGGTTGACCTTGCCCGAATGCGAGGCCTGTACGGCATTGTCGAACTGGCGCATCAGCCGCGCCAGCTGGCGGGCGTGCTCGGGCTGGTCGTTGATGCCCTTCATCAGGGTGTATTCGAAGGTGACCGATTCGCGGCGCTTGTTCGCACGCAGGTAGCGCGCGCACGAGGCCATCAGTTCCACGATCGGGTACTTCTTGTTGAGCGGCACCAGGGTCTCGCGCAGCGCATCGTTCGGCGCATGCAGCGACACCGCCAGCGACACATCGCTTTCGGCCGACAGGCGATCGATCTGCGGCACCAGGCCGGAGGTCGACAGGGTCACGCGCTTGTTGGCCAGGCCGTAGCCCAGGTCGTCGCGCATCACGCTCATGGCGCGCACGACGTTGTCAAAATTCATCAACGGCTCGCCCATGCCCATCATCACCACGTTGGTGAGGCGACGCTGCTTGTGCGGGATGTTGCCCAGGTGGCGCGCCGCCACCCACACCTGCCCGATGATCTCGGCGGTGGAGAGGTTGCGGTTGAAGCCCTGGGTGGCGGTGGAGCAGAACGTGCAGTTCAGTGCACAGCCCACCTGCGACGACACGCACAGCGTGCCGCGGTTCTTGTCCGGGATGTAGACCGCTTCGATCGCGTTCTTGCCATCGGTGCCCATGGCCAGCAGCCACTTGTGGGTACCGTCGGCCGACGGCTTGTCGAAGACGATGTTCGGGACGCGGACTTCGGCATGCTGCTGCAGCTTGCTGCGCAGCGCCTTGCCCAGGTCGGTCATCTGGTCGAAATCGGTGACGTAGTGGTGGTGGATCCACTTCATGACCTGGTGGGCACGGTAGCGCGCTTCGCCGAGTGTCTCGGCGAAGAAGCGCTCCAATCCCTCGCGATCGAGGTCGAGCAGGTTCTGCTTGGCCACCGGCGCGCCCTGGGCGAGCACGATGGGGATGGCGTTGGGCTGTACGACCTCGTTCACGGCATTACTCTCAGCGCGAGACCACTTCGGTCGCGGCGAAGAAGTACGCGATTTCAATCGCGGCATTCTCGACCGAGTCCGAGCCGTGGGCGGCATTGGCATCGATGGAATCGGCGAAGTCGGCGCGGATGGTACCCGGCGCAGCGTCCTTCGGATTGGTGGCGCCCAGCAGGTCGCGGTGGGCCAGCACGGCGTTCTCGCCTTCCAGCGCCTGGATCATCACCGGGCCGGAGATCATGAACTCGACCAGCGCGTTGAAGAACGGGCGCTCGCGGTGCACGGCGTAGAAGCCTTCGGCTTCGCGGCGCGACAGCTGCTTGTACTTGGCGGCCACGACCTTCAGGCCAGCCTTTTCGAAGCGGGCGTAGATTTCGCCGATGACGTTCTTGGCGACGGCGTCCGGCTTGATGATGGAAAGGGTGCGCTCCAGCGCCATGGGAAGTTCTCCGTTGGGCGGGCCACTGATCGGCCCGAGAGTAACATGAAAAAAACCCGCGTCAAAACGCGGGCTTAGCCTATATACGTGGTGGGGATTCTACAGGGTCGCGGGGCGTGATGCCATGGTGCCGGTGGGCGCGGGTGCCCGGCGGGGTGTGCGCTGCGTTCAGGATCCGGACCGTCACGCAGGGCGTGGCGCTACGTGAACGGTTGCCTTCGCGTGCTGCGGCGCAGCATGCCTCTGTCGGCGACCGGGTCTAATATCAAACAATCGTTTGATTGAACCCTGCCCCGCCCATGGCCAAGCCCGCCCACTTTTCCACCAAGGACCGCATTCTCGGCGCCGCCGAGGAGCTGTTCGCCCTGCACGGGTTCGCCGGGACCTCGCTGCGCCAGGTGACCAGCCAGGCAGACGTGAACATCGCCGCGGTCAACTACCACTTCGGGTCCAAGGAAAACCTGGTCAACGAGGTGTTCCGCCGCCGCATGGACGAGATGACCGCCGCCCGGCTGTCCCAGCTGGAGCTCGCCCGGCGTGGGCATCCTGGTGAACTGCGGCCGGTCCTGGCCGCCTTCGTCGAACCGGCCCTGGCCATGGCCCAGGACCGCCAGACCGGCGGTGCGTTCGTGCGGGTCATCGCCCGCGCCTACGCGGAAAAGAACGACAACCTGCGCAAGTTCCTGTCCGACCACTACGGCCACGTGCTGCGTGAGTTCGGCAAGGCGATCGCGGCCTGCGTGCCCGGCCTGAGCAAGGAGGAGCTGTACTGGCGACTGGATTTCCTTGCCGGCGCGCTCACCTATGCAATGGCCGACTTCGGCCTGATCAAGCGTCCCGCCGGTGTCACCGAAGCGGCGCATCGTGCGCATGCGGCCCAGGAGCTGATCCATTTCGCCGAGGCCGGGTTCCGCGCCAGCGCGGCCACCGGCCCTGCACCGTCCTTCCCAGCTGTTGAATCTCCTTCCACCCCGTAGAGCCCGGCCCTGCCTGGCTGCTTGCAACGACCAACAAAGGCTTATCGACATGTCCAATTCCCTGCCAGTCCGCCGTGCCGCCGTGCTGGGTGCCGGCGTCATGGGTGCCCAGATTGCCGCCCACCTGACCAATGCCGGCGTCGACACCGTGCTGTTCGACCTGCCCGCCAAGGAAGGTCCGGCCGACGGCATCGTCCTCAAGGCCATCGCCAACCTCGGCAAGCTCAGCCCTGCCCCGCTGGCCAGCAAGTCCTACGCCGAAGCGATCACCGCGGCCAACTATGACACCGGCCTGGAGCAGCTGCGCGACTGCGACCTGATCATCGAAGCCATCGCCGAGCGGATGGACTGGAAGCAGGACCTGTACAAGAAGATCGCGCCGTTCGTGGCCGACCATGCCGTACTGGCCTCGAATACCTCCGGCCTGGGCATCAACAAGCTCGCCGACGTGCTGCCCGAACAGCTGCGCCACCGCTTCTGCGGCGTGCACTTCTTCAACCCGCCGCGCTACATGCACCTGGCCGAGCTGATCCCGGCCTCCACCACCGACGCCGCTGTACTGGAAGGCCTGGAAAGCTTCCTGGTCACCACCCTCGGCAAGGG
>Ga0102591_1004650_pt1 | contig 10367 bp, 9 predicted proteins | sample AraplaCol_mCL_r2_2_FD_76860 | JGI IMG/M metagenome (GOLD analysis project Ga0102591, IMG submission 76860) | Arabidopsis root microbial communities from North Carolina, USA - plate scrape MF_Col_mCL_r2 (SPADES assembly) (version 2) | ecosystem: Host-associated > Plants > Roots > Endosphere... | reverse complement strand
TGACCACTCCACCGCCGAGCACGCCACGCAGCCCCTCGCTAAGGCGTGCGACGGCGGAGTCGAAGGCACCCGGTGGGCTCTCAGCGACGTGGGATGTCCGACGCGCATGCGCGACGTCCTGCGCCGGACGGCACGCGACCAGTTCGCGCACTTCACCGATTTCATCCGTGCGAGCTTCGCGGGCGCGGTGCCGCGCGACGCGATGGAAAACGCGCACCTGCGGTTCGTTCGGGACGCCGTCACGCTGGAAGACCTGCGCAGTTCCGTCATCTTCGCCGATGCCGACGCCAGGGCGCGCAGCAATCACCTGCGCCTGTTCAATCAGCGCTTCATGGCGGCGTCGACGACGTTCCAGTCGCTGCATCACCTCATCAACCGCCTGAAGCGCGCGCGTCGCGATCGCGCCGCCGACACGCTCGTCCGCTTCTATCGTCCGGTGGGCGAGGCGCTCGACACGCCGATCGACGCGGGGGCCGCGGCACGCGTGATGCTGCCGCGCCTGGCCCAGGCGAGGGACGCGATGGACGCCTCGCGCGCGATGTTGCGCTCCGCGCTCGACGACGTGCAGGATCTGCGCGACTTCGACACGGGCGCGGCGCTGTTGCGTCGGTTCGTCGACGAACTGCACGACTACATCGAGACCGCCGCTTCGCTGCAGACGCCGCGCGTGATCGCAGGGTCCGTCGAACGCGTGCGTTTCGATCGTGGCAACGACTTCCTCGGCGCGGGCATCGCGACGCTGCGAACGACTCTCACCATGCTCGCGCTGGGCGCGTACTGGATCGAGAGCGCGTGGCCGCAGGGGTCGGGGGCCATGCTCAACGCGACGATCTTCGCGGGCCTCTTCGCCACCATCCCGAATCCGGCGCGTGCCACGTGGGATCTGACGTGGGGTTACTTCATCGGCATGGTGCTCGGCTTTTTCTGCAACTTCTTCGTGCTTACGCAACTCGAAGGCTACGGGCTGCTCGTGGCCGGCACGGTTCCGTTCCTCGTCACGGGCGTGGCGCTCATGGCCAGCCCGCGCTGGGCGGGGCTGGGGCTCGGCTGGGCGCTCGGGCTGGTCTACATCCTCGCGTTCAAGAACGTGCAGGTGTACGACCCGGCGCACTTCATCAACGACGCGATCGCGCAGATCGTCGGTCTGCTCGCCGCCGCGGTATCGTTCCTCGTCATTCCGCCTGCGATCGGCAGCCCGTGGCTCCGTCGCCGCCAGCTGGCACGCCTGCGCGCGCAGGTGGCGCTCGGGGCGGAGGCGCCGCTGCCCGGACTGCGTCATCGCTTCGAGAGCGTGAACCATGACCTCATCAGTCAGGTCGCCGCGCAGACCACGCCCGGTAGCGCGGACTCGCGCGCGCTGTTCGCCTGGGCGCTGGCCGTGCACGAAACCGGCCGCGCGCTGATCGAGCTGCGCCACGACATGGCGCGCAGCGGCGTGCCGTCGACGCTGCGGCCGTATCTCGAAGGCGCGCTGCGCGACCTCGCGCGGTTCTATGAAAGGCCCGACGCGGCCGGGTATCTCCTGGCGCGCGACGCCGTCGCCACCGCGATCGCGGGTGTCGGCGAGCACGGCGACAGCGGGCACCTGACCGAGCACCTCCACCTCGTCCGCATGGCGCTTCTCGACGGCGAATCCATCCTCGCCGCGTACATGCCGGACGCACCCCTGAGCAAGGAGATCGTCCATGCCTCGTGAGATCGCTCTGGGCGACGCCCTCGTGCCGGGGCTGCTCGTCGTCTTCATCCTTGCGCTGCTGGCGATCTGGGTCGTCGACTCGCTCGCCGGCCGCTTCGGCCTGTACCGGTTCGTGTGGCATCCGCCGCTGTTCCGCGTCGCCGTCTTCGTCTGTGTCTTCGGCGCGTTCGCGCTGTTCCTGAACTGAGTGATGCCGTCATGAAACTCGCCAGCCTCGTCCGCTTCACCATCACCGCCCTCGTCGTCATCGTCGCGGCCATCGTCGGGATGTCGTTGTGGAAGCACTATATGTATTCCCCGTGGACGCGCGACGGTCGCGTGCGCGCCGAAATCGTGCGCATCGCTCCCGACGTTTCCGGTCTCGTCACCGACATCCGCGTGATCGATAACCAGACGGTAAAGAAGGGCGATCTGCTCTTCGTGGTGGATCGCGCCCGTTACGAGAACGCCGTGGCGCAGGCGAAGGCGAACCTCAACGCCGCCGAGGCGGCCGCGCGCGCCGCCGGTGCGACGATCAATGCCGCCTACGCGGGCGCGCAGCAGAGCCGGTCCAACTACGAGATGTACGAGGCGCAGTCCGAACGCCGGCAGAAGCTCGTCAACAACGTGATCTCCGCGGAGGACAAGGCCAACGCGGTGGCCGCCGCCAACGCGGCACGCGCCGGCTGGCAGCAGGCGCAGGCGAGCACGAAGCAGGCCAGCGCGTCGCAGCAGCAGTCGCTCGCCGCCGTCGCGCAGGCGCAGGTCGAACTGGCGTCCGCACAGCTCAACCTCGACCGCACGGAGGTGCGCGCACCGGTCGACGGTTACGTGACCAATCTCGACGTGCGCGTCGGCGATTACGCCAGCGCGGGCACCGCGCGTCTCGCGCTGATCGATAGCGGTTCGTACTGGATCTACGGCTACTTCGAGGAAACCAAGCTCCCCGGGCTGCGCGTGGGCGATCCGGTCGATATCCGCCTGATGAGCGGCGGCGTGCGACTGGAGGGGCGCGTGGAGAGCATCGCGCGCGGTATCACGGATGCCGACAACCCCACGGGCAACGACCTGCTCGCCGACGTCAATCCCACGTTCAACTGGGTGCGTCTCGCGCAGCGCGTACCTGTGCGGGTGAAGATCGACACCGCGCATCTGCCGGCCGGCACCGTGCTGGCTGCCGGCATGACGGCGACGCTGGTAGTGCGGCCGTCGCATGCGCAGGCGGTGGCGGCGCGCTGAGCGCTTCCGGTGACGGGCGGTCAGGCCTCGTGCGGCGCGAGGCGCCGCAGCCTCAGCTGCAGCCAGCGGTCGACGTCCGCCCACTCGGTGGCGAGGATGCTGTAGCAGACCGTGTCGCGCAGCGAGCCGTCGTTGCGCCGTTTATGCGCGCGGAGCACGCCCTCGCGTTTCGCGCCGAGCTTCTCGATGGCGCGCTGGGAGTCGAGGTTGTAGGCGTCGGTATGGAACTCGACGGCCACGGCGCCCACGTTCTGGAACGCGTTGGATAGCAGCAGGTGCTTGCAGGCCGTGTTGACGTGGCTCCGCTGCCAGCGCCGGGCATACCAGGTGTAACCGATCGCGACACGCGACGGGTCGGCGACGATGTCGTAATAGCGCGTCGACCCCACGATTTCGCCGCTGCCGTTCTCGCGGACGACCCAGGGCGCCATGCGGCCTTCTTCCTGCCCGCGCAGCGCGGCCTCCACGTAATCGGCCATCCTGCCCGGCCCCGGCACCGAGGTGAACCAGAGGTCCCACAGCTGGCCATCCGCCGCGGCGCGCTCCAGCGGGGCGATGTGGCCGAGGGCGAGGGGCTCGAGCGTGACCCAGGCGCTTTCCAGCCGATCCGGTGCCATGGCCGCCTCAGGCGTCGAGATCGGGGATCAGGCGGCTTTCGAGCCGCGATATCGTGTCTTTCAGCAGCAACTTGCGCTTCTTCAGGCGTGTCAGCTGGAGCTCGTCCCGGCCGATCGCGGCCGCGAGATGGTCGATCGCGGCGTCGAGGTCGCGATGCTCCACCTTCAGTTCGGCGAGACGCTGGGAAAGCTGCATCGGGTCCTGGACCTGCATGGCAGTCGGCCGGTCGTGGGAAAGGCCCGATTGTAACTCCCGGCGGGGGTGCCCGCAGCGGCTACAATAGGCGACTCGCCCGTCTCAAGACTATCCGCAGCATGTCCGCCTCCCCCGATGCCACCCGCAAGCAGACCTTCGAAGCCGGCAAGCTGGCCAAGCGCCTGCGCCGCCAGGTCGGTCAGGCCATCGCCGACTACGGGATGATCGAAGACGGCGACAAGGTGATGGTCTGCCTTTCCGGCGGCAAGGACTCCTACACGATGCTCGACATGCTGCTTTCGCTGCAGGCGAAAGCGCCGGTGTCGTTCGAGCTCATCGCGGTCAACCTCGACCAGAAGCAGCCCGACTTCCCGGCCCACGTCCTGCCGGCGTACCTGGCGGAACGCGGCGTGCCGTACCACGTGATCGAGCAGGACACCTACAGCGTCGTCACCCGCGTGATTCCGCAGGGCAAGACGATGTGCAGCCTCTGCTCGCGCATGCGTCGCGGCGCGCTCTACCAGTGGGCGGCGGACAACGGCATCACGCGCATCGCGCTGGGTCATCACCGCGACGACATCCTGGGTACCTTCTTCCTCAACATGTTCTACCAGGGCAGCCTGAAGGCGATGCCGCCCAAGCTGCTGTCCGACGACGGCCGCCACGTGGTGATCCGCCCGCTGGCGTACTGCCGCGAGGACGACATCGCCGCCTATGCCGAATCGCGCGCGTTCCCGATCATTCCGTGCAACCTATGCGGTTCGCAGGAAAACATGCAGCGCAAGGTCGTGAAGCGCATGCTGGCCGACTGGGAAAAGGCGCACCCCGGGCGCAGCGAAACCATCTTCCGTGCGATGGGCAACATCGCACCGTCGCAGCTCACCGATCGCCACCTCTTCGACTTCGCCTCGCTCGGCGCACGCGACGACGCGTCGCGACCCGACGCACGCGCGTGGCTCGCGGGTGGCGACGCCAACGACGATTCCGACTGATCCTTTCCCTTCACCTCTTCCAGGTCCATCGATCATGACCCTGTTCTCTTCCGTCGAACTCGCGCCGCGCGATCCGATCCTCGGCCTCAACGAAGCCTTTGGCGCCGATCCGCGCAGCGACAAGGTCAACCTCGGCGTCGGCGTGTACTACGACGAAAACGGCCATGTACCGCTCCTGCGCGCCGTGCGCGAGGCCGAGAAAGCGCGCATCGAGGCGCAGCTGCCGCGCGGCTACCTGCCCATCGACGGCATCGCGCTCTACGACAGCGCCGTGCAGAAGCTGCTGTTCGGCGCCGATTCCGCGTTGCTCGCCGATCGCCGCGTGGTCACCGCGCAGGCCCTCGGTGGCACGGGCGCGCTCAAGGTCGGTGCGGATTTCCTGAAGCGCCTCGATCCGTCGGTGCCGGTCGCCATCAGCAATCCGAGCTGGGAGAACCATCGCGCACTGTTCGAGAGCGCGGGATTCGACGTCGTCGAATACCCGTACTACGACGCCGCCACGCATGGCGTCGACGTCGATGCGATGCTCGACGGCCTGGCGAAGCTGCCGAAGGGCGCGATCGTGGTACTGCATGCCTGCTGCCACAACCCGACGGGCGTCGACCTCGGTACGGACGACTGGAAGCGCGTCATCGCCACGGTACGCGACAAGGGCCTCGTGCCGTTCCTCGACATCGCCTACCAGGGCTTCGGCGACGGCATCGAAGCCGACGCGGTGGCGGTGCGGCTGTTCGCCGATACCGACCTGCCTTTCTTCGTCGCCAGTTCGTTCTCGAAGTCGTTCTCGCTGTATGGCGAGCGCGTCGGCGCCCTCTCGATCGTCACCGCCTCGCACGACGAAGCGCTGCGCGTGCAGTCGCAGGTGAAGCGCGTGATCCGCACCAATTATTCCAATCCGCCGACCCATGGCGCCGCGGTGGTGTCGGCCGTGCTCAACCACGCCGACCTGCGCGCGATGTGGGAAACCGAGCTCGGCGAGATGCGCGACCGCATCCGCACGATGCGTCGCGAACTCACGCGGCGCCTGTCGACCGCGGGCGATTTCGCCTTCATCGAGCGCCAGCGCGGCATGTTCTCGTACTCGGGCCTTTCGGCCGCGCAGGTCGAGCGGCTTCGCGCCGAGTTCGGCATCTATGCGGTCGGCACCGGCCGCATCTGCGTGGCCGCGCTCAACGGCGGCAACATCGAGCGCGTGGCCGACGCCATCGCCCGCGTGGCGTAACCCGACCGACATCGCCCTTCGCCGGCGGGCGCCCTGGCGTCCGTCCTGGCCACACTTCGCATGAGACAACCGATCGATGTTCTTTCGAAACCTGACGCTGTTCCGTTTTTCCGACCCTGTCGCCACCGATCTCGATCGCCTCGACGATGCGCTGCCCGAACACCGTCTGCGCCCCGTGGGGCCGATGGAGCTGTCGACGCGCGGTTTCGTCTCGCCGCTCGGTCGCAACGAAGAGAGCCTCACTCACTCCGTCGGCCGCAACACGATGGTCACGGTGGGTAGCGAGGATAAGCTCCTGCCGACGTCCGTCGTCAACGACGAACTCGCCAACCGCGTGGAGAAGATCGCGGAGGAAGAAGGCCGTAAGGTCGGCGGCCGCGAGCGCAAGAAGATCAAGGACGACGTCATGAACGAGCTGCTGCCGCGCGCTTTCGTGCGTAGCTCGCGGATGAAGGCCTACGTCGACAAGAAGAACGGCTGGCTGGTGCTGGACACCTCCAGTCGCAAGTCGGCCGAGAACACCCTGAGCCAGCTCCGCGAGGCCCTCGGCAGCTTCCCGGCGGTGCCCCTGGCCCCGGAGGAGTCGCCCCGGATCCTCATGACCCACTGGGTCGCCTCCGGCGAGCTGCCCGCGGGGCTGGCGCTGGGCGACGAGTGCGAGCTGAGAGACCCGGCGACGGCCTCCGGCGCCATCGCGCGGTGCCGGCGGCAGGATCTCGACACCGATGAGATTCGGGAGCATCTGCGAACCGGCAAGCAGGTCTTCCAGTTGGGTCTGGTGTTCGACGACCGCATATCGTTCGTACTTGGCGAAGACCTGATCCTGCGTAAAATCAAGTTCACCGACGTCGTGCTCGACGAACAGGCGGATAGCCCCGAATCGGCCGCTGCGGAAATGGACGCGAACTTCGCCCTGATGGCGCTCGAATACGAGCGCCTTCTCGGCAAGCTCGCCGAATGGTTCACGCTGCCCCGCCCGGAGTGATCCCGGTCCGGCGTCGCAGTGCCTGACACGGCTTGGTGGGATGGTCGTCGGGATCGACACGAGACTCGGCACATGGCATCGGACGAAGGCAACTGGCTGGAACTGGCGACCCCCACGGGCGCCACGATCCGTGTACTGAAGGCGGCGCACCCGCGTGCGCGCCGTCTTCGGCTCACGGTGACGCCGAAAGGCGCGCGACTCACCTATCCCAACGGCACGCACGTCGCGCAGATGACGGCGTTCCTGCGTCATCACGCCGACTGGCTCGAGCAGAAGCTCGGCGAATTCCACCTCGACGCCGAACCGCTGCCGCCCTTGCGCGTAGGGGTGCCCACCACGTTCCCTTTCCGCGGCGAGGAGGTCACCCTCGACTGGGAAGAAGGGGCCTATCCGCGCGTCAACCACGAGCCCGGCCAGCTGGTGCTCAGCATCCCGCGCCCGCACACGCGTGCGTTGCTCGTCGCGCGGGGCCTGCTCGCCACGCATTTCGAAGCGCAGATCCGTCGCGACGTGTCGCGCTGGTTGCCGGCGTACATTCCGCAGATCAACGCGGCACCGACGGCGCTGCGCATCCGCCCGCTCAAGAGCCTGTGGGGTAGCCTGGATACGCGCGACAGGATCAACCTTGACCTCGCGCTTGCGCTGGCACCGCCCGCGGCGTTGCGCTACGTGCTAGTGCACGAGCTTTGCCATCTCAAGGTGCGCAACCACTCGCCGAAGTTCTGGCACTGGGTGGAAGCCGTGTTCCCGGACTACAAGGAACAGCGTCGATGGCTGCGCGCCAACGGCAGCGGCCTGAAGCTGCAGCTGGATCGACTGATCGCCGACGTGGCGGACTGAAACGCGGCCACGGCGGGAGCCGCTACGGCGGCTCCTGCTCGAGCGTTCAATGCGCCAGTGCGAAGCCCGTGATGATGCGCGCCGTGTCCTCCGGCTTTTCCAGCATCGGCATGTGGTTGCAGCCGTTGAGCACGGTCGCGCCGATCGACGGCGAGCTCTTCAGCCCCGCGCGCAGCGTGTCGAGCGCGGACACGTCGATGATCTTGTCCTCGCGGCACCACAGGCCGAGCACGGGCATCGGCAGGGTGCCGATGACCGGATCGAGCGCGTAGGCCTGTGCAGGCTGTTTCAGTTCGTCGAACGTGCGCGCGATGAAGGCGTGGTCCTTGCGATTGCGCGCGACGAGTGCATCCTCGATGCGGCCCGGAAGATGCGGCGGCGTGACGAAGATGCGCGCCAGCAACGCCTCGAGATCCTTGCGGTCGTCGAGCAGGAACGGATTCCTGCCGGCCTTCACGTCGCGGGTGAAGTCGTTGTCCTTGAACGTGAGCCCGAGCGAGCTCATCAATACCAGGCTCGCGACGCGTTCGGGATGCTGTCCCGCGTACACGCCGGCGATGGCACCACCCATCGACTGGCCGACGAGCAGGAAACGCTGCGCGCCGACCGCCGCCGCGAACGCTTCGAGACGCGCGGCCTGCTGCGGGATGCCGTAATCGCCGCCATCGCTACGCGACGAATCGCCCCAGCCCGGCAGGTCGGGAATGATCAGGTGGAAATGCTCGCCCAGCGCCTTGGCCGTTTCGAGCCAGGTTTCCTTGTTCGCGGCGAAGCCGTGCAACAGCACGATCGTGGGGCCGCTGCCGCCCTCGTAATACGACCACGTCGTGTCGCCGGCGACGATCGTCTTCTTTTCCAGATGCGCGCTCATGGCCTGCCGTGCGGCATCCGCCTTGAGCAGCAACGAGGGGGCGAAGAGATAGACGAGGCCGGCGCCGAGACCGAGCACCAGCGCCACGACCACGATGAATTTCAGCCGGCGCAGCAACAGGCGCTGCCACAGCGGGCGCAGGTCGGAGGAGGCGAGGGTAGGGGTCTTGGCCATGGTTGAGCTGCTTTCCGAACGGTAGACGCCCCGCAAGATGCGGGGCGTCTCGGAGGGTTGCAACCCCGGGAAGTCCCGGGCGTTACTTCTTGCGGGCTTTGCCGGCGAGGATGCGCTCGACGGCCTGCTGGGTCATCGGGTGGTAGCCGCTCTTCGCCTTCGCATAGGTGGCCTTCGCGAACGCGAGGCCTTCCGGCGTGCGGGCGAACGCACGATACACGGGCGTAGTGAGATAGAGGCGGCCGATGCGCGTCATGTGCTCGGCGGCCGCGGGCCATACGTCCTTGTCGCCGGCGGCGATGGCGTGCGCGTACCAGCGCATGCCGATCTCGGCGTTGGGCGTGCCGGTGAGATGCCAGGCGGCGTCGATCTCCTTCATCTTCGCCAGCGGCGGCGCGTCGGGCAGTCGGTCGAGGAAGTACATCCACTCCTGCGTGTTCCACGTCTTCGCGTCGAGTTTGTCCGCGGCGAGCTTGCCGCCGAGGAAGGCCTCCCGCTGTGCGTCGATCCCGTCGAAACGCGGCGACGACGGCAACGGCGCATCCTTCGGAATGCCCGGCTGCCAGATCCACGCGCGTGCTTCGGCCTCGCTCATCTTGCCCGGATATTTGTCGAGCAAATTCGCCTTCAGGTAAGCGAACATCGTGTCGGTGTCGATGCTCTGGAACGCGAAGTGCGCGAAATAGCCCTTCAGGTAGGCGTCGAACGTCTCGCGACCGAAGCGCTGTTCCAGCGTGCGAAGGAACCAAGAACCCTTGTCGTACGCCACCGAGGAGAGCGAGTCGTCGGCACCGACGCCGCGTGCCTCGGGCGTCAGGCGCTGCGTGTTGGGCGACATGTCGCCGATGGTCTTCTGCAACTCACGCGCGGAGAGGAGGGCTTCCTCGTCGGCGAGCGACTTGCCGTAGACGGCCTCGGTGATGCGGCCCTGCACATAGGTGGTGAAGCCTTCGTTCAACCAGATGTCGCGCCACGCGGCACTGGTGACGAGGTTGCCCGACCACGAGTGCGCGAGCTCGTGCGACACCAGCGATACGAGGCTCTTGTCGCCCACGAGCACGGTGGGCGTCGCGAACGTCATGTTCGGATTCTCCATGCCGCCGAACGGGAACGACGGCGGCAGCACGAGGATGTCGTAGCGGCCCCACGCGTACGGACCGTAGAGCTTCTCCGTCGTCTCGATCAGCTTCTCGGTGTCTTCGAATTCGTGCGCGGCCTTGCCGACGACGCTGGGCTCGGCATACACCGCGCTGCGCGGACCGGTTTCCTTCACGGCAATGTCGCCCGCCGCGATGGCGAGCAGGTACGACGGGATCGGGTGCGGCTGGTCGAAGCGGAAGTCGCCGTCCAGCGGGTGCTTCGCATCGTTGATCGCGCTCATCACGACGCGGACGTCCTTCGGCGCGCTGACGTGCGCGTCGTAGGTGAAGCGGATGGCGGGCGAATCCTGCAACGGCACCCACGAACGCGCGTGGATCGATTCCGACTGCGAGAACATGAACGGCTGCTTCTTGTCGGCCGTCTGTTCCGGCGTCAGCCACTGCAGGCCCGAGGCT
>Ga0102591_1004648_pt1 | contig 10377 bp, 7 predicted proteins | sample AraplaCol_mCL_r2_2_FD_76860 | JGI IMG/M metagenome (GOLD analysis project Ga0102591, IMG submission 76860) | Arabidopsis root microbial communities from North Carolina, USA - plate scrape MF_Col_mCL_r2 (SPADES assembly) (version 2) | ecosystem: Host-associated > Plants > Roots > Endosphere... | reverse complement strand
AAAGTAATCACGCAGCCTCCATTTCATAATCGGATGTCATTGCAGCTTGTTTACAATGACGCTTTGAAAATTATACTAGCATTATCTAAATTTCTGATAAACAGAAAAATTGCCTAGATCTCCTTGATAACGATAATTCTGCCAAAAATGCTGAAAACGCGGATTCTGCATAAAAGTGTCGAAATGATTATTGGCAGGATGTTGGTAAAGTAGTTTAGTCGTATAAATTAATGAATGCTTTTTGTAAACAGCGTAATAATTATCGTAACGCTCGATAAAAATGTAAGACGGTTGGTTTTGGAGCAAATCATCTATGGTCGTATTGATGACAAATTCTTTTGTGTCTTGCGCCTTTTGCTGAGTAACGGGAGCTTTGATAGTTGCTGAGAGTCTTTCCGCAGCTGAGATTAACCACAAGCAAGGAAATTTTGATGGCGTTGCTACTTGAGTATAATCAAAAAATGGATAATTAGTGGTGATGTCTTCTGTGAAAATAAAGATAGATTTACCGGGGTTGCTTTTTGCAAGCTTAAAGGTAGGTTTATCAAAAAAATCAACAGCTTGTTTAAAGCTACCCAATTGTGAATAAACACCAATTCCAATGGGAAAAGTTAGTAGTAAAAACAAAATAATATTATAAATTAATTTTTTTAAAGTCTCCCTATCAACGTCTTGAATTAAAAATAAATTATTGCGTTGCCAGTATTCGCTAACTAAGGCGGTGCACAATAAAGCACTGAATGTGGCAAGTGGTAATGTATGATAAAACCAAAGCGTGTGTTGCATAAGGTAAATGATCAAACCGCTAAACGTTGCTAGCAGTAAAATGGCTAAGAGTTCTTTTTGTCGACAATATTGTTGAGAAAAACTGTAAAGAAAAAATAGTATGGCGCTGTAAACGACAATAGGACGTAGCAATAAAACAATGATTGGAAATTGGACTTGAACATAGTAAAAAGTATTAATGATTGGAAGTATTTTGGTTAGATATTCTGGTGTTAGTACAAAAATGGAAATAGCATAAAAGCAGAGCACACCGATGATCGCTAATGTTTCATTGCGTAATCCGTAAAAAATATTCTTAAACTTTAGGATGAGATAGAGTTCTATGAGTAGCCAAGTTGATAGGAAAAATGGTTTTTGTGCTAAGCCTATGCCTGCCAATAAACCTGCAAGTAAGGTTAATCCGCGACAATAAATTTGTTGTTTAGCTCGTAGAACAGTTATTAAGAGATAAGGCATAAAAAGTACAACAAACAAATATTCACGTTGGCCGAAAGCATGAGCAGGTAAAATAAAGTAAAGAAATGTGAGGAAAATGGTTAAGTTGATACGGTAAAAACTTTTGCTGTCCTGTAATATCTTTTTAAATAAAGAATAACAAAATAACCAGGATCCGATAGCGATTGAATAACTATAAATTAACAAACTAGTCGTGAAAGTAATAGCGAATAATTTACTCATTAACACAGGAATTAAATAAATATAGATGCACATTGGCGGATTTACTTCAAAAAAATCCGTATAATAATGTCCACCCGCTAAGAATTTTTCACCAATGCGCATTAACCAAGTAATATCACCGGTAACCAGGATTTGCGCTTGTAGTAAAATGCTTAATACTAAAATGAATAAACATGCGGTAAATTCAAAGATTTGATCTTTTTTGAACATTTAATCCTCTTTAGCAGACGTCATTGCGAGGAGCGAAGCGACGTGGCAATCCAGGAAACGGTGAAACTAGGATTGCCACGTCGGTCTGCGGCTTCCTCGCAATGACGACAATAAATATAAAAATTTTCCGTCACACCCATATAGCGGTAATTCTGCCAAAATTGCTGAAACTTAGCATCTTTTAAGAATTGTTTGAAAAAACTGATCGATTGTTGCTGTTGCGTTAACACAAGATCATAGGATATCCAATTTTTATGGAAGACCGAATAATATGCATTGTTTTTTTGAATGAAGATATAAAAGGGAGGATTTTTAATTAAATCGTCAGTCGTCGCCTCAATAACAAATTGCTTAGCAGCTTGTGCTGTTTGCAGGGTGTTAGGATCTTTTTTTAAAGCTATTAATTTATCAGCCGCTCTCATCAACCATAAGCTAGGAAAGCGTGAAGGAGAAGAGGTGCGGGTATAGTCTAAAAAAGGATAATTAGCGGCTAAATCATCTGTAAATATAAAAATAAATTTTCCAGACTGTTTCTTACTGAGATTAAAGACAGGATCAGTTAAGAACTCTCTCGTTTGTTTAAAGTTGATTTTATACATGTAAATGTTAGTTGCCATTAACAGGAGAATGGCTAAAGCAATTAAAGATGTAGCGAATAGGTTTTTTTCGCGTTGCCAATATTCACTCGCTAAGCCAACACCCAATAGAATACTAAACATAGCGGCTGGCAACATATGATAGAACCATAGGGTAAATTGAGCTAAATACGTTAACAGACCACCGAAAGTTGCCAATAATAAAATATTTAACAAATCCATTTGTTGAATTTTTTTACGTAAAAAATAATGAGTGACGAATAAGATAACACTGAATCCCACGATAGGTTGTAACAATAACAACGTGAGAGGTATTTGATAGTTGATATAATAAAATATGTTAGTGATGGGAACTATTTTGGTAAGATATTCAGGCGTCAAAATAGGAATAGATACTGCATAGCATAACAATACTACGATAATAGCTACATTTTCACAGCGTAGCCAACTCAATAAACGCGTCGATTTAATAAATAAATAGAGTTCGATAAATAGCCAAGTCATTAAAAAGAAGGGCTTTAGGCAAAAACCAATCCCAGCGAATAAGCCTGCAGTGATTGTTAGCCATTGATTATTAGTCTGCTGTTTGGCACGTAAAACGGCAATTAATAAGTAAGGCATCATCAATACTGCAAATAAATATTCACGTTGACCAAATGCATTGCTAGGAAATATAAAATAAAGAAAAGCCAAAGCTATGGCCAGATTAATTCGATAGAAAGGCTGGCTATTAATTAAGATTTTTTTTAGTAAGTTATAAGAAAAACACCACGAAATGATCGCAATAATAAAAGTAAAAATTAAAACAGTTGTTGGAAAAATAAGATGGAATTGTTTACTTAATAGAACGGGAATTAAGTAAATATAAATACACATGGGAGGATTAACTTCAAAAAAATCCGTGTAATAATGCCCACCCTGTAAGAATTTTTCACCGATTCGCATGAGCCAAGTGATATCACCGGTGACAAGAATTTTGCTTTGTAAAAAAATACCAATCGCTAAGATTGTTAAATAAGCTGCAAACTCAAAAATATTCTTTAAAGAATTCTGGTTCATTTAGTTTCGTCTTCAATAATAAAGCGTGGACGTCCTTTGCTTTCCTGATAAATATTAGCGATGTATTCGCCTATAATACCCAGGCTAAGCAATTGGATACTGCCTATGAAATATAAAGAAAGTGTCATCGTGACCCAATGACTCATTTTTTCCTCAGAAAATAATGCGGTTAAAAAGAAATAAATACTGGCAATGACGGTAAATAACAGAGCAGATCCACCGAGGATACTGATTAATCGTAGCGGGAAAGTGCTGGAAGAGGTAATACCCGTGCAAGCGAAATTAAACATTTTTTTCAGGGTATACTTATTATCACCGGCTAAACGTGGCTGTCGATCGTAATAAAGATAAGTTGATTTAAAACCTAATGCAGGGAAAATACCGCGTAAAAAAAGATTTTGTTCTTTAAAATTCGCCAATTCATTTAATGCACGCTGACTCATTAAACGATATTCAGCATGATCAGCAATGGTCTTGGCACCTAACCATTGCATGATTTTATAAAAAGCGAGGGCAGTATTCTTTTTGAAAGAAGTATCAGTCGCACGTTGTTTACGTACACCATACACAACTTCATGACCTGCCTGAAATTGTTCAATAAATTGTGGCAGCAAACTAATATCATCTTGCAAATCAGCATCAATTGTTATTGCACAATCAATCGTATCTTTAACCATTAATAGTCCACAAAGTAAGGCATTTTGATGGCCAAAATTGCGAGATAATTTTATACCTTTAATGTGTGGATTTTGTTGATGAAAGTTATTAATCATTTGCCAAGTTTGATCCTGGCTGCCGTCATCAACAAATAGAGTGAAACTGTTTTTATTGATCTTATTTTGTTTAATTAATTGGTCAATAATAGTTTTAAGTTTTTGAATGGTTTCACTAAGAACCGCTTGCTCGTTATAGCAAGGAACTATAATCGCCAATATTGGAATTAAATTTTTATTCACAGTAGCTCCTTTATTTAAACCATTCAGTGATATCGCTTTGTAAAAACTCTTTTAAACTGATGCCATGATGGCCTATTAGTAGTAGCTGTTTCGGTTTAAATTGTTTATTGAATAAATCTAATCCAGATAAAGCTTCTTTTTTCTTCCCGCTTTTCACTTCAATGGCGACCAATTTTTCACCTAACTGTATAACAAAGTCGACTTCATGATTACTTTCTCGCCAATAAAGCACTTTAATTGATGTTCCCGCACTGCCATTAATTAAATGCGCGCCAACAGAAGATTCAACTAACCGTCCCCAAAATTCAAAATCTTGCTTTGCCTTTTCAAATGATAAATTAGCTTGAGCTGTAATCAGAGCTGTATTTAATACTTGTAATTTAGGGCTAGAACCACGTTGTCTTACTTCTTGTCCTGCATATTTATGCAACCCTGTTAGCATTCCTGCACCAGCTAATAATTCTAAATAATGAGCTAATGTTGTTGTGTTTCCCGCATCTTGTAATTGTCCAACCATTTTTTGGTAAGATAATATTTGCCCTGAATATTCACAACCTAAATGAAATAAACGCCTTAATAATGCAGGTTTATTTACAGGCGCCATTAATAAAATATCACGGGAAATGGTCGTCTCAATTAAGCTGTCGATGATGTAACGTGACCAGCGGGATTCATCATGGATTAAGCTAGCAGCGCCAGGATAACCGCCAAAATAAATATATTGTTCTAAGTTCCATCCAAAAGCTTGATGCATTTCATTATATGACCAATGTGAAACTCTGATGACTTCAAAGCGGCCGGCGAGACTTTCACTTAAACCGCGTTGGAGGAGTAGAGGTGAAGAACCAAGAAGCATAACTTTTAGTGGTAAGTGATGACGTGAGTCTTCATCCCAAAGCTTTTTAACAATAGTCGACCAATCAGGTATCTTTTGGACTTCATCTAATATCAGAAGGGTTTCTTTATTTTCCTGCTTTGCCTTTAGTCTAGCTAAATCCCACTGTTGCTCAATCCAACCGCTTTGCCGTAATGTTGGCTCGTCAGCTGAGGCATACTGGTAAGGAAAGCCTAAGGAATCAGCTGCTTGCTGGGCAAGGGTAGTCTTTCCTACCTGGCGGGGGCCAGCTAAAACCTGGATAAAATGGCGTGGCTCCGCTAACCGGGCTACTATAGTTTGGAAGATAGGTCGTTGATACATAAGGCTTCTCTTGATTTACTCAATCCATTGAGTAATTTTACTCAATGGATTGAGTAAATCAAGAGAACGGCAATATTCTCCTTCCTCTTTTCAATGCAGGGCCGGGTTGGGAGTGGCTCGATAGGATGGTGTTCTTTGAAGTTACCCTCACTTTGTTCCTCCCCCTCGATAAGGGGAGAAGATCTAAAAACTAATTAGTGGATTGCCTCAGGCAAAAACCCATCCGTCTGCATATTCCACAATTTCGCAAAATGCCCATTGGTTTTTAACAAGCTTTCTTTATTGCCATCCTCAATAATTTTACCTTTATCAAAAACTAAAATGCGATCCATATCTGCTAAGGTTGAAAGTCTATGCGCAATGACGATGGTAGTTCTATTTTCCATGAGTTTTTGCAGGCTTTCTTGGATATATTTTTCTGTAACAGTGTCCAAAGAAGACGTTGCTTCATCCAAAATTAAGATCGGCGCATTTTTTAAAATTGCACGTGCAATTGCAATACGTTGACGTTGACCACCAGATAATTTAATGCCGCGTTCACCGACTAAGGATTCATATTTTTCAGGTAATTTTTCGATGAATTCATGGCAGTGCGCTAAGGTTGAAGCAGCAATGACCTCTTCATCCGTTGCATCTAAACGACCGTAACGAATATTTTCCATCAATGTACGATGAAATAAGGTTGGATCTTGTGGAATCATTGCAATTTGGTTGCGCAAAGATTCTTGTGTTACTTCAGCAACATTTTGTTGATCAATTAAAATCTTACCGTTGTTAAGATCATAAAAACGTAAAATTAAATTAACAAAGGTTGATTTACCGGAACCTGAAAATCCAACTAACCCCACTTTTTGTCCTGGTAATAAAGTAACATTTAAATTTTCAAATATGGGTAAGGTGTTGCGATACGCAAAGGTTACTTGATCAAAGCGAATTTCACCGCGCTGTATGTGTAAGGGTTTAGCATTTTCGATGTCGATAATATCATGGCCAGCACTAATTAGTGACAGCGCTTCAGTTATAGTGCCAGATTCACGAATAAAGACAGATAATTGGTAACTCATATACCAAACCATGCCTAAAATCCAGAACGCTAACATGCCGATCAAAGTGAAATCGCCAATCGTGATCCAACCGTTGATCCAGCCATGAATTAAAGTGAAAACCACACTGAAGATAAGGCCAAGTCCGAGCAGGCCTAAGCAAATACGCATAAATTCAGTGTTCCAGGTGGCTTTGTATGATTTATTCATCTCATCATGTTGGAATTTTTTTAAATATTCCATTTCATAACGACCGCGCGCAAATAAACGTACGTTTGAAATATTTGTGAGGATATCAACAATTTTTCCACTTAATGTAGTTGCTGATTGTGAATGTATCGACCAGAGCCTATCGCCTGATTTTAAAAACAGTAAAGTAATTCCCATATGGCAAGCAAACCAAGTGATTAAAATAACTGCGAATAAAGGCTTAGCAAAATACGCTAAAATAAATGCAATAATAACGGCAACTGTAATAGAGCAGAAATTAAAGCAAATAATTTCCATAATGGTTTGGCTGCTATTAGGTAATTCCGCTAATTTCTTTGCAATGCTGCCTGCGAAGTTATTTGAGAAATATTCATGTGAGTGCTGGCGCACATAATTAAATACGGTTGCACGAATATTAGCGCGAAATTTTGGATAGGCGTAAATTAATACGATACCTTGGATGCGCATTGAAAGTTCCATCACCAACCAAACGGTAATTAAAATCGCAATTGGAACTGCAAGGGCAGCATAGATATCGTGCGGATTAGCTTTGAACGTGTTGACGGTGTTAATAATCCACTTCAATAAATAAGGAAAAAGCACTTCATTAACAGACCAAACTAATGCGGTGAGAAATGCAACAGCAAAAGCCACAGGCTGTTTCTTAACAAAATGCCATAAAAATGCAATTAATGTTTTTGGAATGTTCATAAGACACCTGGTTATAAAGTATTAACTAAAGCGAATCCGCGATTGAATGTTGGTTTTAATAATTTAATGTTCAAAAGCGACCTTAAAGTAAGCCTAAACATTGGCTTGCTTGGAGGACCGCGTCAGTTAAATAGCTTCATGGTTTTGTACCAGGTTTTTGAAAGAGTGGATCTAAAATACTCTTGTTTTATAAGGGGTGCAAGGTGGGGAAAACCCTCTTATCCGTAGGGTGGGCAAAGGAGCGAAGCGACGTGCCCACCATGCAATATTTGGTGAGCACGCTACGTTTGTCCACCCTACTTATTAAAGAATCCGAGCGATAAAGGCCTTTAAATAGCTGGTTTCAGGAATTGCAGGGTATATCGGATGATCTGGCGCTTGATGACCTTGCTCCAAAATTTGCGCGAAACGACCGTGATGATTGCTAGCGAGCTGGATCACTTCAACTAAATTTTCTCGTGCTAAATGCATTGAGCAAGAAGCGCTGATTAAAATTCCGCCTGGATTCAATAAACGTACGGCTAATTCATGCAAACGGCGATAAGCATTTAAGCCTGGCTTAATATCTTTACGGCGTTTCATAAAGGCCGGTGGATCTAATACGATGACATCAAATTTTTGTTTGTCATCATAAAGCTGTACTAAGGCTTTAAATGCATCTTCATTGATCGTCCGAATTTTAGTTTCGACCTGATTTAATTTTGCATTATTTTGCAATCCTGTTGTTGCTTGTGCAGAACTATCAACAGCACACACTTCAGTAGCGCCCAATTTTGCTGCTTGCACACTCCACGCGCCAATATAACTAAAAACATCTAGGACTCGTTTGTTTTTAACGTAAGATTGTAAACGACTGCGATTAGCGTGTTGATCATAAAACCAGCCCGTTTTTTGGCCTTCCCAAATGGGGATTGCAAAACGACAATTATTTTCAATGATTTCAACGGTTTTTGGCGGTTCGCCATGTAAAGTTTCGACTAGGCGCGGTAAGCCTTCTAATTCTCGCACGGAACTATCATTGCGTAATAAAATAGCGGTTGGATTAAGCACGGTAATTAACGCGTCACGTAACACATCTCGCGCTGCATCGGTGCCGGCGGTATTAAGTTGGGCAACGATTACATCACCAAAACGATCTACAATTAAACCAGGCAAGTAATCACTTTCGCCAAACACTAATCGATAAAAAGGTTTATTGAATAATTGTTCACGTAATGCCAACGCTTTGTGTAAACGTTCGATCAATAATTCTTTGGTTAAACTTTCGTCTGCCTGATGACTAAATAAACGAGCGCAGATCAAAGTATGCGGATTAATATAAGCACTACCGACTATTTCACCTTTGTGTGTTTGAACATTGACAATTTCGCCAGCGGTGAAATTTTGCAAAGGTGATTGCGCAACATCGACTTCGTTGCTGTAGATCCATAAATGACCGTGACGTAAACGACGGTCTTCGTGTTTTTTTAAATATAGAATTTTGTTTAGCATGGTTTTAGTTGTTTTATGGGATTTCTATAAATTTTGAAGATTGTACACTATGTTTCACTATTTAAAATACTCGTGGCATAATATGCGCCTCACTTAAGGACGAGAAAATGAATCAAGTTGTACGATTGGTTACTATCATGAGTTTGATCGGCTTATTATTACCAGCCTGCTCAAACCCAGAACACGCCAGCCAAGGATATGTTGAAGGCCAATTCCGTTATATTGCGACGAATTTTAGTGGTACCTTATTACAGCTTTATGTTGATCGCGGCGTTACGGTTCAAGCTGGCCAACCTTTATTTAAATTGGATCCTCAACCTGAAAGTGATCAGCTCAAACAAGCTGAAAATCAAATCCTCGTTGCACAAGCTGATCAGCAGCGTAGTGCGGCAGAGGTCACCTTGCAACAACTCGTTTACAAACGCCAAGACGCATTGTTTCGCAAAGGGGTTTCTAACCCGGATACGTTAGACAGAGCAAAAGCGGATCTCGATCGTGCAAAAGCAGATTTTGCGGAAAAAATTGCGTTGTTGGCTGTAGCAGAAGCTTCATTATCACAAGCGCAATGGTCATCTCAACAAAAGTCAGTTACAGCGCCTGTTGGTGGGATTGTGTTTGATATGTATTATCGCCACGGAGAATTAGTAGCCGCTAATTATCCAGTGATAAGTTTGTTAGCGCCTGAAGATGTAAAAGTCGTTTTTTATATATCGGAGCCACAGCTTAGCCAATTAAAATTAGGGCAAACAGTAGAAATAAGCTGTGATAATTGCAAGCCGGTTACAGCCAAAGTCAATTTTATTTCTCCACGCGCACAATACACGCCACCTGTTATTTATAGCGAACAAACTCGTGATAAATTAACTTTTCTAATTGAAGCAAAACCTAGTTTAGCGGATGCGACTTATTTGCATCCTGGTCAACCAGTGAGTGTGCAATGGTAGAGCAAGCGCATCATACTGAATTCGCGATTGATGTCACTGGGTTATGCAAAAGTTTTAATGGTAAACCGGCGGTTGTTAATGTTGCACTTCAAGTTAAACGTGGTGAGATTTTTGGATTTTTAGGGCCAAACGGCAGTGGAAAAACGACGACAATTCGTATGTTATGCGGCTTGCTCGATCCAGATGCGGGTGATGGCCAATGCTTAGGTTACGACATTATTAAACAAGCTTATCTTATTAAACAAAATGTGGGTTACATGACTCAGCATTTTAGTTTGTATCAAGATCTTACCATTTATGAAAATTTAGATTTTATTGGACGTGTTTATCAAATTGAAAAGTTAGATAAAAAAGTAAAAGAAAGTATTGAACATTTAGGTTTAGGCGATCGGCAAAATCAATTGGCTGGCACATTATCGGGTGGCTGGAAACAACGTTTAGCATTAGCGGCAGCGTTATTACATGATCCTAAATTATTATTATTAGATGAACCAA
>Ga0102591_1004647_pt1 | contig 10379 bp, 7 predicted proteins | sample AraplaCol_mCL_r2_2_FD_76860 | JGI IMG/M metagenome (GOLD analysis project Ga0102591, IMG submission 76860) | Arabidopsis root microbial communities from North Carolina, USA - plate scrape MF_Col_mCL_r2 (SPADES assembly) (version 2) | ecosystem: Host-associated > Plants > Roots > Endosphere... | reverse complement strand
TTCGACAGGAACACCGAGGAGAGACGATCGAAGGTGAGAACGCCGTCGGGCTTCGGATAATCGATATTCTTGTGCTGCGACGCCGGCTCCAGCGCCTGGGAAGGTCAGCTTCGGTACCGACTGGTAGCCGCCCTCCGTGATGGCGCGGGCGCCACAGGTGAGCCGCTTGCCGCCTTCGAAGGTGCCGCGGATCGCCGAATTCGTCTTGAAGTGCTGGTGCAGCGCGACAACCAAGATGAGACGTTGCAGCAGCGGTGGAACGAGGAGAGGCGTGGTGCTCAATCCGTTGGCGGATGACGCGAGAAGCATTAGCCTGTGGGCGCTCTTCGTAGCGCGCCCGACCTGGCGATCTTCACGGGCACCCCTTTGTAGGCGGGGGTGCCGGACCTCTTGTCGATATCCGATAGCGCGATGACTTTGTTCATCTCCGGGTAATAGCCGGCTATGGTGCCCGTGGGCAAGTCATACTCCACTGCGGTGAACGCTTCTACTGTACGGGTGGTGCTGTCATCGATCTTGACGCCCGTTATATCAATCTTATCCCCGTCGGCTAAGCCTCTCGCCTCAAGATCTCGCTTGCTGATGAAGATGATGTCACGGCGACCGGACACTCCGCGATAGCGGTCGTTCATGTTGTATACCGTGGTATTATACTGACCATGACTACGTAGAGTCGTCAGGATAAGAACCTCGGGGTCATCTAGCCGCTGATCCTCCTCCAAGCCGCAAGCGACAAGGAAGTTCGCCTTGCCGTTCTTGGTACGCCATTCGCGAGCCGAAGCCGGTACGGAGAGACGGAAACCGCCGGGAACCTTGATCCGGTCATTGAAATCGTAAAAGTCTGGGAACACCGCTTCGATTTTGTCCCTGATCCGATCGTAATCCGAAACCAGGCCGTCCCAGTCGATATCGTGCCTATCGCCCAGAGTTGCCTTGGCCAACAGCGCGATAACAGCCGGTTCCGATCGCAGGTCCTCGCTGGGAGGCTTAAGGAAACCGCGCGATGCGTGGACCATGGACATCGAGTCCTCCACCGTGATCGCTTGTGGGCCTGATGCCTGCACGTCGAGTTCAGTGCGGCCTATGACTGGCAGAATAATGGACGTTTTCGCAGTTAGCAGATGCGATCTGTTCAGTTTAGTAGCGATGTGAACTACTAGATCCAGTTTCCTCATCGCCTCAAAAGTCACGTCCGGGTCTGACATGGCGACCGCTAGATTGCCGCCGAGACTGACAAGAGCTTTTGAGCGGGCATCTCGGATCGCTTCGATTGCTTCGATTGCGTTGTGGCCCTTATCTTGTTTCGGCCGGAAACCGAAAGCCCGCTCCATCCCGTCAACAAGTGCCTTGTTCGGGATTTCCGTGATCCCGACCGTGCGGTTCCCTTGCACGTTGGAATGACCTCTTAGCGGACAAAGTCCGGCTCCTTGGCGGCCGATGTGACCGCCAAGCATCAGGAGGTTAACAAGCTGCTGAACAACAGATGTTCCCACTACGTGCTGCGTTATTCCCATTCCGTAGCAGATAATGACACTCTTCGCGGCAAGGTAAGCGTCTGCAGTAGCTTCGAACGCGGGCCGCTCAAGTCCGGATTTTCGATAGATCTGCTCCCACGCTGTCGCCATGACGTCTTGCTTAACGGCGTCCAGGCCGATCGTATGTTCTTCGATGAACTGGCGGTCTAGCAGGCCGCTCCCGCCGGCCGCGATATTCGCTTCGTCGCGTTCGAAGATGACCTTCATGATTCCCTTCAAGACTGCCAAATCACCTCCGGCCTTGACCTGATGATAAGCTGACGCGATCGGTGTCGACGTCAGGGTCACCATCTCTACCGGATTCTGTGGCGCAGCAAACCGTTCCAGCGAGCGTTCCTTGAGTGGATTGAAGACAATGATGGGGACACCGCGACGAGATGTCTCGTACAGGGTAGTCATCATTCTCGGGTGATTTGTCCCAGGATTGTGACCGATGCTGATTAGAAGGTCGTTATGGTTGAAATCGTCGAGCGTCACCGTCCCCTTCCCGACCCCGATCGACATGGGCAATCCTACAGAACTGGCTTCGTGACACATGTTGCTGCAGTCCGGGAAATTATTGGTGCCAAAGGCGCGAACAAACAGCTGGAACATGAACGCCGCTTCGTTTGAGGCTCGACCGGAAGTGTAGAACTCCGCCTGGTCCGGATCAGGCAATTTTCGAAGCTCTTCGCCGATCCGACGGGCGGCGTCGGACCATGAAATTTGCGTATATCGGTCCGTAACAGAGTCATAAATCATGGGATGTGTAAAGCGGCCCTGGTCCTCCAAGTGGTGGTCTGTCCAGCCCCAGTACTCAGATACCGTATGTGCTCCGATGACCTCTGGTGTCGCGCGCTTGGCTGTAGACTCCCAGGCGATCGCCTTGGCCCCGTTCTCGCAAAACTCGAAGGCGGAGGTATGGTTGGGATCGGGCCAAGCACAACCGGGGCAGTCGAACCCGTGGGGTTGATTTGCCTTCAGAAGAGTGAACGGACCGTGTAAAGCGACCTGTTGCTCTTTCAGGGTGATCGCGACTTCTTTCAGCGCATCCCAACCGCCGGCTGGGTTGTCATAAGTCTCAATTCCCTCGGGGCGTTGCTCAGACATAGGATCTCCCAATCGTCGGATGGCTGATTGCAAAACGGCAAGCTGAGGCTCGACCATCGGCGCTGCCGCATTTTTCACACTGCAACATGCTGGTAGCCCTAGAAACCATACTTAAGTCTAGGTAGCTGCTCGGAAGGAGATATACGCTCCAAGGGCAGCACCGCGGCGATGAACCTTATAAAGCCAGTTCTGAAAGACTCGGATGTTCGTCTGGCCGGCGGCCCAGGGGCCAGTGAAATTTCCGGTCAACTTCTTTGATCGGGAGGTCGTTGATTGACGCAAACCTGCACTTCATCAGGCCTTGCTCGTCGAACTCCCAATTCTCATTGCCGTATGAGCGAAACCAGTTGTTGCTGTCATCATGCCACTCGTAGGCGAAGCGAACGGCAATCCGGTTGTCGGAGAACGACCAGAGCTCTTTGATCAGCCTGTAGTCAAGCTCTCTTGCCCACTTGCGTCTCAAGAAACCTACGATCTCAGTTCGTCCTGAGATGAACTCGGCCCTGTTCCGCCATTTGCTATCCGGGCTGTAGACAAGGGAAACTCGTTCCGGATCGCGACTATTCCAACCGTCCTCTGCGCCTCTAACCTTTTGCTTCGCTGTTTCAAACGTGAAAGGAGGAACGATCGGAGCCATGGCATCACCTCGCTGGATCATGATTTCAAAGCAGGATACATAGGGGCATATAGAACACAATCGTCTTTCAGGTGGTGCGTCACCGAGTACCTCTGAAGGAAAGCCAGTCAATGTCAGCGAGTAGCGAAGTCCGTTTATCTTCTGCTACCGATGCCACAATCAAACTGTGCCCAGACGCAGGAAATGCCGGATGCGTGCTGACAAAGCAGCGGAGTGGGGTAGCTCGGCTGCTGTTCCGTGGATAGCGTGCTCGGCCTCCGCCCTCGCCGCCAACAACGCTCCAAGTTCTTCCGCAACCGTCGGTCGCTCCCGCAGGACTGCCGCCAGCTTCTCCTTCGGAATTTCATACATCACGACATTTGTCAGGGCACGGGCATTGACCAGTTCGAGCGCGCCCATCAACACCCCACGTTCTCCGAAGAAGTCGCCAGGCGCTAGCCTACCGAGCTCCACCCTTGCGCCTCCCTCATCTTCCTCTACGGCCACTACCCCGCTTCTGACTATCATCAGCGACGAAAGAGCAACTTGTGTCTGCGCGATAATCTCCCCTCGCCTGTAGGTCTTGCGGACCATGCTTGACGCAAGATCCTGCTTTTCCTCCTCGGTGAGAGATGCAAAAAGAGCAATCGAATGCATAAGCCGAACCGGGGTGCTTGGACGGGTCTGCGCATGGTCTTGTTCAACCTGCTGCAACTGGACTCGGGCGGTGCTCGTTGCCGGAGCGAGCTGAATGCCTGAGGCTTCAGCATGCCGAAGCACAAGCCCGAATAGCTCGTTCTTCGCTTTGCCGGCCTTGGCCATATCATCGACACGAAAACCAAGCTCGATTTCGATCGCGTCCCTCTCCAATGCGATTACCGACACGGATGGAGTGGCGCTTTTCAAAATCGAATTGCAGCTGAGCAATGCGTGATCCATAGCATCTAGCAGAATTTTCAAAGGTCTTGTCGGCACGAACCGGACTCTGATTGACGCGCCATGCGAAGCATCGGGTCCGCTCATGTTGGTAATCCGGCTTTTGGCTAGCACGCTGTTCGGAACCACCACCAGATCGTTACTGCCGTTCAGGAGCTGCGTGGAGCGCCAGTTTGTCTCTATCACCCTCCCTTGGACGTCGTCGTCGAGGACAACCCAGTCCCCCACAGTAAGCGGCCTGCCCAAATTTAGCGCAATCCCGGAGAAAACGTCGTTCAAAGTACTTTGGAGTGCCAAACCAAGTACGATCGCGAATACACCTGATGTCGCGACGACAGTCGCGACCGGGAGTCGGAACACATAAGCTACGATGCAGAGCGCTGCAGTCACGTAAATCAGTGCGACAACAAGATCCTGCAGAAGGCGGCCCTCGCGTGGTTTCCGCTCGAAGGTCAGGAACATCCGCACGCAACTGACCAAGACGGAGGCGCACCCCGCCCACCAAGTGGTCTTTAATATCCCATGCGTGATAATTTCAGCAATGCTCGCCTGGCTTTCATCTTGGATATAGGGTGGAAGCTGATGGTAAAAGAGCACGGCAGTAAGCGCCGCGAAGAGCGCGATATTAAGCAGTAACCTGCTCAGCCGAGTTGATGGAAAGATAATCTTCGCACCTCCCCATACCACAAGCAGTGCTATGAACTCTGCCAAAGGATTTTGAATAAACTGCAGCATGGCCTTCTTTTATGCCCATTTGTTGACTGCTCTAGTCGACGATCAAAGCCGCTTTAGACCCTTGTACGACACCGATTAGATCGGTTCCTCGATAGAAGCTCCAGGCGGCACCTGCTCGTCCCACCCCGGCACAACCAGTGTGCTCAACAGCCCTGCGATCATACATCCGAGTATAATCAACATTATGAGTCGCATCCGTTAATCCTCAACCTTGTTTCTCGGTGGTTGGTTTGATCGCTCTCTGCTAGTGCATTGAGCCATGAGCGCCTCAGTTGGCCTGAGCCAATAGTCGATGATTTGACAGCATCTGGAAATGCGCCTCTCGGCGAAGTGGGACTGTACCTAAGAATAGTGTTGCCCCTCAATCACGAACGTTAGAGTTGGCATTTCGGGTCAATCGTCGGCAGATGGTCCCATTACGCTTTGCTTTGCTTTGCCATCGGATGCCGATCCGCGAAGAGCCTTATCACACCGCGAAATTCGCAAGTGACGCATTAGGAGGATAGGTTGGAGCTGACATCGCTATTTTTATCTCGTCTACAGTTCGCCTTCACAGTGTCGTTCCACATAATCTTCCCGGCGTTCACGGTGGGGCTCGCCGCTTGGCTAACTTTTCTGGAAGCCCTAAGACTTTGGACTGGGAAGCCAATCTACAGACGTCTCTTCGATTTCTGGCTTAGAATATTCGCGGTGACTTTCGGCTTAGGTGTGGTTACGGGAATTGTAATGGCCTTCCAGTTTGGTACGAATTGGAGTGAACTGTCATTGCGCACTGGCCCTATACAAGGCCCCCTCCTCGGCTATGAAAGCTTCACCGCGTTTGCCCTCGAAGCGAGCTTTTTCGGAGTCATGATCTTCGGTAGGACGAGGGTGCCCGCATGGCTGTATTGGTTTGCTTGCGCGATGGTTACACTCGGCACAAGCCTTTCGTCGTTCTGGATCATGGTAAACAATTCGTGGATGCAGTGGCCGGTCGGGTTTGAGATCGACTCCAATGGTGTCTTCATTCCAACGGACTGGACGGCGATAATATTCAGCCCTGTCGTCTGGGTGCGCTTCCCACACATGATCTTGGCGGCGTACGTCACCACCTCCTTTTGCGTTGCGGCTACCGGGGCATGGTATCTGCTCGACCACAGGCTTCGGGTTGAGGGGATTGCCATGGTCAGGATGGGCCTCGGCCTAGCTGCTGTCCTGGTCCCGGTACAACTGTTTTTTGGGCATCTCACGGGCGACTATGTCCACGACAAACAGCCTGCAAAGTTCGCCGCTATTGAAGGTCGTTGGGAGAACGAGCAACCCGCCTCGGAAATCCTCATAGGCTTGCCCGATGAGGATGCAGAGGAAACAAAATACGCAATTTCAATACCTTATCTGGGCAGCGTGATAGGATCGATGAGCCTTACGTCTGAGGAAGTTGGCCTGAAATCCTTCCCGGTGAGTGACCGCCCTCCAGTGCTTATCCCGTTCTTCGCGTTTCGGATAATGGTCGGGTGTGGTTTGCTGATGCTTGGGTTGGCGTGGTATGGGACCTGGGTAGGCTTTCGCGAGAGGCTGAGCGATCTTCGATGGTTTAACTGGTGCGTTTTTGCAAGTTTTCCGCTGGGATTTATCGCGACATTGACCGGGTGGTTCACTGCTGAAGTTGGCAGGCAGCCTTGGGTCGTCTACGGCTTTTTGCGAACGGCTGACGCGGTGACGCCTTCTCTAACCGTCCATCAAGTTGCGATCAGCTTTGCAACATTCGCTTTGATATACACAGCAATCGCCATCGCGGGCATCGCTTACGTATACCGCATGCTACGCGCCGGACCCGACGAAGTCCCACACGAAATCGGCGAAGGGGCCACCCCAAAGCGACCACTAGCGGTGCCGGGTGGCAGTCCAGGCACGCCTCCAGATTCAGCGGAGTCATAGATATGATCGAGTTTTGGACAACGGCTCTGGCCTTGACGTTGGCGCTCTACGTAATTCTTGACGGATTTGATCTGGGCGTCGGAATCATCTTTGGCGCGAATAGAAACGAAGAAAAGAAGCGTTACATACTGAACTCAATTTCGCCGATTTGGGATGGAAATGAGACATGGCTTGTACTAACGGCCTCGATCTTGTTCGGTGCCTTCCCCATCGTTTATTCCCTCGTACTCAGTGCTTTTTATCTCCCTATCATCATACTGCTCGCCGCACTGATCTTCCGTGGAGTGGCCTTTGAATTTCGCGAGAAGAGCGGCAACAGGCGATGGTTTTGGGATGCGGGGTTTTCGATCGGGTCACTTGTGGCGAGTTTCGTTCAGGGTGCGGCAGTCGGCGCGGTGATTGAAGGCATCCCGAACGAAGGTGGACGCTTTTCTGGAACCGCGTTGGGTTGGTTCACACCGTTTTCAGCACTTTGCGGCATCGGGCTATGTCTTGGGTACACCCTCCTTGGGGCCTCTTGGCTAGTGAAAAAGTGTGAGGGCGACGTCAGAGACCAAGCCTACAAGCTCATTCCGAGGCTGCTCTTGGGCGTCCTAATCTTTCTAATGATCGCCTTTGCCGCATCTCTCGTAATGGAACTGCCCGTGATGAAGCGCTGGTTGGATCGGCCGATCTTGGTGTTATTTCCACTCATGGGCTTGGTAGGTTGCGGCCTGATTGTTCGAGGCGTCAGACTCCGCAAGGACAGCTGGCCGTTTTCCGGTTCAGTGCTGTTGTTCCTTTCCGCATTCGGTACACTCGCCGTGTCTTTTTTGCCCTATATGATCCCGTTCTCCATCACCATCGAGCAAGCTGCCGCACCTCCCTCAAGTCTGTCTTTCATGTTCTGGGGGGCCGGTCTCTTTGTCATGCCACTGACCCTAATTTACACCGTCGCGGTCTACTGGCTCTTCAAGGGCAAAACTGAAAGCGGCGGCTATCATTGAAGACCGTGCGGCGGAACAGCGGTAGGGCGAAACGCACAGCTAATGCCTACCGAACCCATACTACCGGATAGGTGTGGTTGTCGTTCGGGTTTGTTAGCGTCATTGGGCGGCGACCGATTACACGGGGCACCAGCAGACTCAACCAAATATGAGAGGCAAGCAACATGGATAACCTTTCAAGACGCAAAGTACTCGCTTTGGGAGCGGCAAGCGGCGCCGTGCTGGCTGCCGGCGCAGCCAGTGCCGCGTCGTTCGGAAACCCTGACAGTCCGCCCGAGGGCGCAGTTAATGCAAACCCTACGGGGCTAACCGATCCCGGTCCGAAAAACCCCGCGCTTGCCGATCAGTTTCCATCTTTCGAGAATCCCCCAGCGACGGATGTTGGCGACATGCAGTTGTTTTGGTCCTCGTTCAACAACGCGCCTAAGCGCATCCAGAACGGAGGGTGGGCAAGACAGGTCACTAAGTCAGACTTCGCAATATCTGACGCTGTATCTGGCGTGAATATGAGGCTGGGCCCGGGTGCGATCCGCGAGATGCACTGGCACCGAGCTGCGGAATGGGCAATCATGACGAACGGCAGCTGCAGGGTGACCGTTCTCGACGCCAAAGGCCGCGCGTATGTCCAGGACGTTGGCGCTGGCGACCTGTGGTATTTTCCGGCAGGCTTCCCCCACTCCCTGCAGGGACTTGGTCCCGACGGCTGCGAATTTGTGATCGTCTTCGACGAGGGCGATCAGTCAGAATATGGAACCCTTCTTCTTACCGACTGGATGGCACATACACCGCCCGCTCTCCTAGCGAAGAATTTCGGACTGCCGCAGGATGCCTTCAAATCCATACCTCTGAACGATCTCTGGATCTTTCAAGGAAAAGAACCCGGCCCCCTCTCTGCGGATCAGGAGGCTGTCGCATCCGGAGGACTCCCAGAATTTCCGTTCACATACCGCTTGGGAGCATCAAAGCCACTGAAGGAGAACGGATCGGGCAAAATCCAGCTCGCTGACAGCGGCTCTTTCACCGTCTCCAAGACGATCGCCGCCGCAATTGAGACTGTCAAGCCGGGTGCGGTGCGCGAAATGCATTGGCATCCCAACGCAGATGAATGGCAATACTGGATTCAAGGTGAAGGTAGAATGACGGTTTTCGACGCCGGGCCACGAAGCCAGACAGCTGACTTTCGCCCTGGAGATATAGGCTACGTCAAGAAGAGCCAAGGCCATGTGATCGAGAACGTCGGAAAGAACGACCTCATTTTCATCGCCGTATTCAAGGTAGCGGAGTATCAAGAGGTCGGCCTCTCGTCCTGGCTTTCCCACACCCCGGCGTCCTTGGTCGCACAGCATCTGAACATGAAGCTCGATGACATCGACAAGATTCCAAAGGATCAACCGGGTATTGTGCCTGGTTGACTGTGCGGACGTGACGGCTTGTTTTATTGGTGCAGCTTTTAAACTCTGCGCCGATACCGGGCCGTCGCGCTCCGTTTGTAACTGCCGGATCCTCCCAACCTTACGCACTACCCCAACTCCAAGTGCCCACCGATTTATCGGTGGAACTGGAATATCGATAAAGGGTCATACAATGAAAAGGACTGCTGCGGACTACATGGCGGAATGCCTCGCGCAGATCGGTGTCAAACGCATCTTCGGTGTGGTTGGCGACTCTCTCAACGGCTTCAGCGATGCCCTGAGAAGGCTTGATGCAATCGACTGGGTCGCGGTACGGCACGAAGAGGGAGCCGCGTTCGCCGCTGCAGCCGAAGCGCACCTGACGGGCGAGCTCGCGGTATGCGCCGGCAGTTGCGGACCTGGAAACCTTCACCTGATCAACGGGCTCTTCGACGCCCAGAGAAGTGGCGTTCCTGTCTTGGCGATCGCCGCCCATATTCCGAGCTCTGAAATCGGAATTGACTACTTCCAGGCAACGCATCCGGAGACGCTCTTCAAGGAGTGCGCGCACTACGTGGAGCTGGTAAGCCACGCCGACCAGCTGCCGCAAATCCTATTGAGAGCAATTCGTGTCGCTGTCGGCCAGAAAGGAGTCGCTGTGGTTGTCGTACCCGGCGACGTCGCGCTGCAACCTCTTGCTAAGCCGATACCAAAATGGATTGTTCCCGCCAATCCGACCATTCTCCCTGCTGATGACGAAATCGTTCAGCTTGCTGATCTGCTCAATGCAGGGAAGCGGGTTACCATACTCTGTGGCGCGGGCTGCAAAGGGGCTCATGAAGAGATTGTCGAGCTCGCGCGCCTCTTGAAGGCTCCTGTGGTGCACGCCTTACGGGGAAAAGAATATGTCGAACATGATAATCCATTCGATGTCGGGATGACTGGCCTGCTAGGGTTTGCATCTGGGTACCGAGCCATGGCCAACTGTGACACGCTACTGATGGTGGGCACAGACTTTCCTTACCGTCAGTTTCTTCCCTCCAATGCGAGGATAGCTCAAATCGACATTCGGCCGGCAGCCTTGGGTAACCGTTGCGCTCTCGAGCTAGGGGTGGTGGGCGCTGCCAGACCCACGTTGAGAGCGATACTCCCTCATATAGCGAGAAAAACGGAT
>Ga0102591_1004646_pt1 | contig 10380 bp, 7 predicted proteins | sample AraplaCol_mCL_r2_2_FD_76860 | JGI IMG/M metagenome (GOLD analysis project Ga0102591, IMG submission 76860) | Arabidopsis root microbial communities from North Carolina, USA - plate scrape MF_Col_mCL_r2 (SPADES assembly) (version 2) | ecosystem: Host-associated > Plants > Roots > Endosphere... | reverse complement strand
GCCCGCATGGTGGCGCGGTTCGCGACCAGCGCCGCCCGAAACGGCGCGGCGCAGACGGAACAGCCTGGTCGTGCGCCCCAACATCGACCGGCGCCGCGCACGGCGCACCGTCCAGGCGGAGCGGCCCTCGCCGTCAAGGCGGAGGCCTGGGACGAGTTCTAGGAGCCTAGGCCTCGGCCGCCGCCGTTGGAGGGGGCGAAGCCGAGGCCGCGCCGACCTTGGCCATCGGCAGATAGACGCCGAAGGTGGCGCCTTCGCCCTGCACGCTCTCGACGGTCAGGCCGCCGCGATGGCGGTTCATGATGTGCTTGACGATCGCCAGGCCCAGGCCGGTGCCCGAGCGCTCGCCGCTCTTCTGGCCCTCGACGCGATAGAAGCGTTCGGTCAGCCGCGGCAGGTGCTCGCGCGCCAGTCCGGGGCCCCGGTCGGTGACCCGCAGCACCGCGTAGCGTTCGGCGAGGTCGTGGTCCGGCGTCAGCAGCGACATCCGCGCGGAGGACGAATCGCGCGGCGCCGCGGCGGCCTCGGCGGCCAGGCCCGGGAAGATCTCGACCCGCACCACCCCGCCCTTGGGCGTATACTTGATGGCGTTGTCGATCAGGTTCTGGATCACCTGGATGATCTGATCGCGATCGCCCTCGACCACGGCCCCGCCGCGCGGCGGCAGGACGGGATCGAAGCTCACCGCCTTCTCGCGGGCTTGCGGGGCCAGGGCGTCGATCACATCGACGGCGGCCATGGCCAGGTCCACCCGGCCCAGCGGCGCGATGTGCTCGTTCAGCTCGATGCGCGACAGGCTCATCAGATCGTCGATCAGGCGCGCCATCCGCTCGGCCTGGGCCAGCATGATCCCCAGGAACCGGTCGCGAGCCCCCGGGTCGTCCTTGGCATGGCCGCGCAGAGTCTCGATGAAGCCGGACAGCGAGGCCAGGGGTGTGCGCAGTTCGTGGCTGGCGTTGGCCAGGAAGTCGGCGCGGGTGCGCTCGCTGCGGCGCGCGTCCGTCTCGTCGCGCAGGGCCAGCAAGGCCAGGCGCGAACGGCCGACGCTTTCCTTCAGCGGCCGGGCATGGGCCAACCAGGCCCGGCCCTGCGTCCCGCCGGTCTCGAACTCGACCACGCCCTCGACGCCGCCGAACAGCGCCTCGTCCACGGCCTCCAGCACGCGCGGATTGCGCACGGCGGTGACCAGCAGCGCGCCCTGGTGCTGGATCTTGAACAGCTCGCGCGCGGCGGCGTTGGCGAACAGGAAACGGCGGCCGGTCAGGTCGTCGGCCTCTTCGGCGGCGATCACCATCAAGGGGTCGGGCAAGCGGTCCAGGATGGCGGCGAAAGGCGGAACCTCCTCGACGGCCGCGACCTGGGCCAGACCGATTCCGGAGACGGGGCGTTCGGGCGGCCGACTCACGCGCCGCGAAAGCCACCAGCCCGCGCCCCCCGCCGCCATCGCCGCGAAAACCGCCGGCGCGGGCTGAGCCAGTCCCGTGACCGCCAGGCCCAGGATCACGCCGGGACCAATCATCGATGGCCAGAACATGGTCGCGCGGCGGCTTTCTGATCCGTCCGGGGGCGTGTTCGCCAGCGGCATGGGGAGGCTCATCGATTCAAGCGAGAGGCGATTCGTCGATCCAGATATGGCGCCCTGCCAAGCCATGCGATAGACGGTTGGCGCCTTAGTACGTGTCGCGAGCGGGACTCACCGCATTTTCGCCGCATCGTGACCGGAATTAAGTGCCCGGGTTTCTATCGAGGTGTCGTTCGTAATGCAGCGCAAGGTCCTGGTCGCGACGGTCGCGGCCGCTCCTCTTCTGGCCATGGCTTTCGCCGCGTCGGCGGAAACCTCGGTCTCCACCGCGCGCACGACGCCCATCGCGACCAGCACCGCGACGGGCACGGCGGCGGATGACATCCGGATCACCGCCGACGGCTCAATCAAGCCGACCACGGCGGGCGCGGTCGTCACGATCGACAGCAACAACAAGGTCACGAACCTCGGGACCATCGGGACAACTGGCGTCAACGACGGCGTCGGCGTGCTGATCATCGGCGGCCGGACCGGTTCGCTGCTCAATTCCGCCACGATCTCGCTGCTCGAGGACTATACGGCCACCGACACCGACTCGGACGGCGACCTGGACGGCGTGTTCGCCCAGGGCAGCAACCGTTTCGGCGTGCGTCTGACCAACGCCGGGACCTTCACCGGCGACATCGTCAGCGACGCGACCGGCGTGATCAGCATCGAGGGCAACAACTCGGCGGGCATGCTGCTGGAAGGCCCGATCGTCGGCAACGTCACTAATCTGGGCGCCATCAGCGTCACCGGCGACAACGCCTATGGCGTGCGGATCGCCGCGCCGGTCACCGGCAAGGTGACCATGGGCGGCGCGATCAACGTCCAAGGTCTGGGCGCGGTCGCTCAGGCCATCGATGCGAACATCACCGGCCCCCTGGTTCTGCAAGGCGCGACCAGCGCGACCGGCTATCGCTACACCTCGCGCCCGACCACGGTCGACGCGCTGAACAAGCTGGACGCCGACGACCTTCAGCAAGGCGGCCCGGCCGTGCGCATCGCCGGCGACGTGACCGGCGGGGTGCTGCTGCAAGGCGTCAACTATTCGACGAAGGTCGGGACGGACGGCGTCACCACCACCACGACGATCACCTCCAGCAGCACCGGCACGTCGAGCATCAGCGTCTACGGCTCGGCTCCAGCCCTGCAGATCGGCTCGGCCAACCAGAACGTCACGCTCGGCGCGGTCGGAACCGGCGACAACGCCTACGGCTTGGTCGCCAAGGGCACGATCGGCGCGTCGGGCGTCTATAACGGCGTCTCGGCCACGGGCCTGTCGATCGGCGCCGGCGGCGGCCGCACGACGACGATCGCCGGCGGCGTTCGCAACGACGGCCAGATCTCGGCCACCACCTACGAAGCCAACGCGACCGGCGTGATCCTGAACTCGGGCGCGACCGCCAATGAGATCCTGAACCGCGGCACGATTGTCACCACCTCGTCGTCGTATGCGGCGTCGGGCGTCACCGCCAACGCGCGCGGCGTCGTGCTCGGCGCGGGCTCGACCAGCACCAGCATCCGCAACACCGGCGGCATCAGCGCCTCGCGCACTGGCGAAACGGGCGACGCGGTGGCGATCCTCGACCAGGCCGGAACCCTGAAGACGATCACCAACACCGGCACGATCCGCGCCCTGTTGAGCGCCCCGACCTTCAAGCAGGACGGCACGGCCGCCACCGTCACCACGAGCGGTCAGGCGATCGCCCTGGACCTGCGGGCCAACAATTCCGGCGTGACCTACACCCAGTCGGGGCCGGTCGACTTCACCTCGACCACCACCTTCCCTTCGACCGACACCGTCACCAGCGCCGACGCCACCTCCACGACCGTGGCGCCCAGCACCATCGGCGACGTGCTGTTTGGCGGCGGCAACGACACCCTGAACCTGTCGAGCGGCAGCCTGCTGGGCGCGATGTCGTTCGGCGCGGGCCAGGACCGCTTGTCGATCGACGGCGGCGCGGTCGCGCTGGGCAAGCTGAGCGACAGCGACGGCAAGCTGGACATCGCCGTGGCCAACGGCAGCCTGGGCATCGTCAACACCGACGCCATCAACGTCTCCAGCCTGACCGTCGGCAGCAAGGCCAAACTGCTGTTCTCGGCCGATCCGGCCGCCGGCGCGAACACCAAGCTGGTCGTCTCGGGCGCCACCAACATCGCCAGCGGCGCCGAGCTGGGCATCCGCCTGGCCAATCTGGTCAAGACGCCGACCACCTTCACGGTGATCCAGGGCTCGAATATCAGTGTCGGCACGATCGGCAACGGCCTGCTGGCCGAGTCGCCGTACCTGTACGTGGCCACCAGCCGCGCCGACACCAACAACGTCTATATCGACGTCCGTCGCCGTTCGGCCGCCGAGATCGGCTTCAACAAGGCCGAGACCTCGGCCTACGACGCCGTGTTCGCCGCGCTGGGGACCGATTCGACCCTGGCCTCCCACTTCCTGACCCAGAGCACCCGCGACGGCTTCCGCGACCTCTACGACCAGATGCTGCCCGACCAGGGCGAGGGCTTGTTCGCGGCCCTGCAGTCGGTCAACCAGCAGGTCTCGGCCGCCACGATGTTCCGCCCCGATCCGGGTGACCGCTACGGTCCGGACAGTGTGTGGGTGCATGAGATCAACTCGCTGACCCGCCGCGACACCGACCAGACCCTGGGTTCGGACACCCAGGCCTTCGGCTTCGTGGCCGGCTACGAGGCCATGGGCGACGCGGGCGGAGCCCTGGGTCTGACCCTGGCCTATGTCAGCGTCGAAGAGCACGACACCGTCGCCAAGGTCGGTGAGCAGACCACCGCCTCGTTCGTCCAGACCGGCGCCTACTGGCGTCGTTCGGTCGGCGGCTGGCGCTTCAACACCGGCGGCGGCGTGGGCTACGGCTTCTTCAAGGGCGATCGCCGCTTCATCGCCCCGGACACCAATGGCGACGGCGTGGCCGACCTGGTCCTGAAGAACAACGCCGACTGGAAGGGCCTCACCGCCAACGCCTATGCCGGCGTGGCCTACGAACAGAAGCTCGGCCGCTTCTTCGCCCGGCCCGAAGGCCGCCTGGACTATGTCTGGCTGCGCGAGGGCAAGCGCGCGGAAAAGGGCGGCGGCGACGGCTTCGACCTGACCGTCGACAAGCGCACCTCCAGCAACCTCAGCGGCGAGCTGGGCGTGGTGTTCGGCGCCGACTTCGGCAAGAATGTCTGGTGGCGCCCGGAAGTGCGGGTCGGCTATCGCCAAACCCTGGCCGGTTCGGTCGGCGACACGGTGGCCCGCTTCAAGGGCGGCAATCCCTTCACCCTGGCCGCGTTGGACGACAAGGACGGCGCCGTGACCGCCGGCTTCGCCCTGCGAGCCGGCACCCCGATGTCCTACCTGGCCATCGAGGGCGGCGTCGAAGCCGCCAAGAAGCAGAAGCGCTACAACCTGCGCCTGGCCGGCCGGGCGATGTTCTAAGAGCCTCGCAGCCTCTCACTTGAGCGCTGGAAATACGAAAGGCCGCCTCGGGAAACCGGGGCGGCCTTTTCCGTGCACGGATCTTTAATCGTTTAAGCGTCTGATTTGATGGAAGTTTCGCGGAGTTTTTCGCGACATTTCGCCGCGCCTCTAGAAAAACTCAAGGCCGGTTTCCCTAATCTCTATTTCGGAGCTAGGAATAATGGTTTTCCCTAGCTCGGCAGGTCGGCCCCGCACAGCGGCGCCGAGAGGGGACTAAACATGATCAAGACCAAGACCGCCTTTCGCACCGCGCTGATCGCGGGCGCCTCCCTGCTGGCCACGGCCGGCGCCGCCGCGGCCCAGACCGCGTCGCCGCAAGACGCCGCCGCGCGCATCGCCGCCCTCGAAGCTCAGCTCTCGACCCTGCAGCAGCAGGTCGCCGATCTGAAGGCCGCCACGGCCGCCAGCTTTAAGGACGTCCGCACGGTCCAGAGCGCCACGACCGTCAGCATCGCCGGCGCCAAGCCGACGATCGCCTCGGGCGACGGCGCCTACAGCGCCACCCTGCACGGCGTGATGCAGCTGGACGCCGCCCAGTACTACCAGGACAAGGGCCTGCCGGCCGTGCTCGGCAACGCCCGCGACCTGAACAACGGCACCAACTTCCGCCGCGCCCGCCTGGGCGTCGACGGCAAGTTCGCCAAGAACTTCGACTACTCGATCCTGTTGGACTTCGGCGGCGCGGGCACCGATGGCGCCGGCCAGCTGCAAGAGCTGTACGTCCAATACAACTACGCCCCGTTCAAGATCCGTGTCGGGGCCTACGCCCCGAACCTGGGCCTGGAGGACGCGGCCTCGACCAATGGCTCGCTGTTCCCCGAACGCCCGTCCTCGGCCGAAGCCGCCCGTAGCCTGGCCGGCGCCGACCGCCGCATCGCCCTGCAAGGCCAGGTCGTCCGCGAACGTTGGCTGCTGTCGGGCGCGGTCACCGGGGCCAAGGCCGGCGACGGCCAGACCTTCGACGAGCAACTCGGCTATCTCGGCCGCTTCGCCCTGGTCCCGGCCAAGGGCCTTGATTGGCTGATCCATGTCGGCGCCAACGCCAGCGTCGTGGCGACGCCGGCCCAAAGCGCCGCCGTGACCGGCGCCTATAACGTCACCCTGCAGGATCGCCCTGAACTGCGCGTCGACGGCCAGCAGCTGGTGACCACCGGCGCCATCGACGCGGAGGGCGCCCGCCACTACGGCTTGGAACTGGCGGCCCAGAAGAAGAACCTGCTGATCCAGGGCGAGTACTTCGGCTACAAGATCGACCGCCGCAATCCGGCCGCCGGGGTCAGCGATCCCAAGTTCACCGGCTGGTACGTGGAAGGCGGCTTGGTGCTGACGGGCGAGGCTCGCAAGTACAACGCCAACAACTTCGCGTTCGACGCCCCGGCCATCGCCAATCCGTTCGATCCCAAGGCCCACAAGTGGGGCGCCTGGGAACTGGCCGGCCGCTACTCGGTTCTGGACCTGAACCACCACGAGAACGCGGCCCTGGCCGGCGATCGCGTGCGTGGCGGCGAGCAGACCATCTGGACAGTGGGCCTGAACTGGTTCCCCAATTCGGTGACCAAGTTCTCGGTCGACTATCTGGATGTCGACATCGACCGCAAGGACCCCGCCGGCGGCCTGGCGCCGCTCAGCCAGAGCTACCAGGCGGTCAACCTCCGCAGCCAGTTCGCGTTCTAGTTACCGGAGCCGCCCGCCGCCGAGGCGAAGTCCCGAAAGCGGGCGGCCCCCCTCTCTTCTCCAAGACCGCCGCGCAGACTCGTCGCCGCGAAAGACCCTCCAGAAAGGATCGTCCCATGAGTGACATCATCAAGGCTCCGACCCGCCGTGGCCTGCTGGCCGGCGCCGGCGCCGGCGCGGGCGCCGCGGCCTTGGCGGCGAGCGCTGCGCCCAGCGTAGCAGCGGCCCAGGCGGGCAAGACCATCACCCTGCTCAATGTCAGCTATGACCCGACGCGCGAGCTCTACAAGGCCATCAACGCCGCCTACGCCAAGTACTGGCAGGAAAAGGTCGGCCAAACCCTGGTGATCAACCAGAGCCATGGGGGCTCGGGCAAGCAGGCCCGCTCGGTGATCGACGGCCTGCAGGCCGACGTCGTCACCCTAGCCCTGGCCTACGACATCGACGAGATCGCGGCCAAGGCCAAGCTGCTGCCGGCCAACTGGCAGTCGCGTCTGCCGCAGAACTCCACGCCCTACACCTCGACGATCGTCTTCCTGGTCCGCAAGGGCAACCCGTGGAAGATCAAGGACTGGGGCGACCTGGTGAAGCCAGGCATCGACGTGATCACCCCGAACCCTAAGACCTCGGGCGGCGCGCGCTGGAACTATCTGGCCGCCTGGGCCTGGGCCCTGAAGCAGCCGGGCGGCAGCCCCGCCAAGGCCGAAGCCTATCTGAAGAGCCTGTTTGAGCACGTACCGGTGCTGGACACCGGCGCCCGCGGCGCCACGACCAGCTTCACCCAGCGCGGCCTGGGCGACGTGCTGCTGGCCTGGGAGAACGAGGCCTACCTCGCCCAGGAGGAACTGCCGGGCAAGTTCGACATCGTCTATCCGTCGCTGTCGATCCTGGCCGAGCCGCCCGTGGCCCTGGTCGACAAGAACGTCGACCGCCACAAGACGCGCACCATCGCCGAGGGCTATCTGAACTTCCTGTACAGCCCGCTGGCCCAGGAGCTGATCGCCAAGAACTACTACCGGCCGCGCAACGCCGCCGTGGCGGCCAAGTACGCCAGCAAGTTCAAGCAGATCCCGCTGGTGACCATCGACGACACCTTCGGCGGCTGGAAGAAGGCCCAGGCCACGCACTTCGCCGACGGCGGCCTGTTCGACAAGATCTACCAGCCCAAGTAACGCCCTTCCGGGATCCGTCCGTTCCGGGAAGCACGGGCGGATCTCTGGATAGCGCGGCGGCCGTCCCGTGGGCGGATCGACGGCGAGGATCCTAGCGGCTCCTCGCCGCTTCCATATCCTATGTTGGGAACTCGACATCATCGGGTACGTTCAGCGTCCACGGGGTGGTGGGAGCTTGACCGCGGGCATGAGCGACTATTCGGAAGCACGACGCGCCGGCGACCGTCTGGCCGCCGGTCATGGGGTCGACGACCCCTTCGCCGCCGCGATCCGCGCCACCCGCATAGCGATGCTGGTCACCGACGCCACCCAGGCCGACCATCCGATCATCTTCGCCAACGACGCCTTCCTGAAACTGACCGGTTACGACCGTGACGAGGTGATCGGCCGTAACTGTCGCTTTCTGCAAGGTCCCGACACCGGACCCCCAGCGGTGCTGGCCCTGCGCGAGGCGATCGCGGCGGGCGAGGATCTTTCCGTCGAGATCCTGAACTATCGGAAGGACGGTTCGAGCTTCTGGAACGCCCTTTCCCTGTCGCCGGTCCGTAGCGACACCGGCGAGGTCGTCTATTTCTTCGCCTCGCTGCTCGATGTCACGGACAAGAAGATGGCCGAGGTCCGTCTCCGCGGCCGCCGCGACGACCTGGAACAGCTGGTCGAGGCGCGCACCCACGAATTGACGCTCGCCCTGGAGCAGAAGACCGCCCTGCTCCACGAGGTGGACCATCGGGTGAAGAACAACCTGCAGCTCATCTCCAGCCTGCTGCTGCTGCAGAACCGGCGGGTGACCGACCCCACGCTGAAGGCGTCGCTGAAAGGCATGCTGGGCCGGGTCAACGCCATCGCTACCGTTCATCGCCGCCTGTTCCAGAGCGAGGACGTCGAGCGCTTCGACGTCTCGGCCTTTATCCGCGACATGGTCGCCGACCTGATGGGCTCGGCCATGCGCGACGACATCGCGGTGCAGCTGGATCTGGAACGGGTCGACATCGCCGCCGCCAAAGCCGCCCCGTTCGCCCTGGTGGTCAACGAACTGCTGACCAACGCCCTGCGGCACGGTTTCCCGGAAGGCCACGGCGGCCGGATTCTGGTCGGCGTCACCCGCCAGGACGGCGAATTTCGGATCGAAATCACCGACAACGGTGTTGGCATGGATAGGGACAGCAAGCCGTCCGGCTTCGGCCTCACCATCGTTCAACTGCTCTGCCAGCAGTTGAAAGCGAAATGGGAGACCACCGACGCGGAACCTGGCACTCGCGTAATCGTTCTGCTGCCTGTGAACGGCGTGCATTGAGGTAAGGACAAGTTTCGTATGACCGGGCGTGCGCTCGAGGTTTTGATCGTTGAGGACGAGATGCTCCTCGCGATCGAACTCGAACATTTGATCGAGGAGGTGGGTTGCCACTCACTCGGCTGCGCCATGAGTTCCGACGAAGCCGTCGACCTCGCCGAACGACTGCACCCCGACCTGGCCCTCGTGGACGTCCACCTCAGCGACGGTCCTACCGGCGTCGACGTGGCGCGCAAGATCTCCCGCGATTGCGGTGGCGTCGCCCTGTTCATGACCGCCAACGTCAAGCGCCTGCCCGACGACTTCGCCGGGGCGTGCGGCGTGATCGGCAAGCCCTATTCCGAGCACGGCGTGAAGACGGCCCTCTCGTACCTCACCTACTGCCTGCAGCAGGGACAGGCGCCCGGCCCGGTCCCGATAGGCCTGACCTTGGCGCCGGCCTATGCCGAGCTCTGGGGCCTGAGCGACGTCCTGCCGAAGATCGCCTAAAGGGGATCGCCTGATGGCCCTCCCGCCGGTGGCCGCCCTGGTCGGAACCGCCGCCGCCCTGCTCTCGATCACCAGCTTCGCCCCGCAGATCGTCAAGATCTGGACCGAGAAGGACGCCTCGTCCGTCTCGCTGCGGACCTATGTGGTCACCGTGACCGGCTTCTCGTGCTGGATCGTCTACGGCCTGCTGATCCGCGCCTGGCCGGTGATCGCCTCCAACATCGCCTGCCTGCTGATGTCGGGCGCGGTGCTGGTCATGAAATGGCGGTTCGACCGCCGAGCCTAAGGCGCCCCTCCGAGGACCCTTTTGCGTGACAGGGGGGGCGGGGTCCGCTATCGAGGCGCCGCCTATTTCCCTTCCCAAATTTCGCCTGAGGGACAGCCGCCTTGAACGACGCCGCCGAGGAAGCCGGCTGGGCCACCGCCAAGACCCTGGCCGAGGCCCTGCCCTATATCCAGATCTACGACCGCGAGACGGTCGTGATCAAATACGGCGGCCACGCCATGGGCCAGGAAGAGGTGGCCAAGGTGTTCGCCGCCGACGCGGTGTTGCTCAAGCTGCTGGGCGTCCATCCGGTGGTCGTGCACGGCGGCGGTCCGCAGATCAGCCGCATGCTCGACAAGGCCGGCGTCAAGTCGACCTTCGTCGACGGCCTGCGCGTCACCGACGAAGCCACCATGGAAGTGGCCGAAATGGTCCTGTCGG
>Ga0102591_1004642_pt1 | contig 10386 bp, 12 predicted proteins | sample AraplaCol_mCL_r2_2_FD_76860 | JGI IMG/M metagenome (GOLD analysis project Ga0102591, IMG submission 76860) | Arabidopsis root microbial communities from North Carolina, USA - plate scrape MF_Col_mCL_r2 (SPADES assembly) (version 2) | ecosystem: Host-associated > Plants > Roots > Endosphere... | reverse complement strand
GCACGCCGCTGAACGCCATCAACGGCTTCTCCGAGATCATGATGAACGAGATGTTCGGCCCGCTGGGCGACCAGCGCTACAAGGGCTACAGCCTCGACATCCACAATTCCGGCCAGCACCTGCTGGCGCTGATCAACGACATCCTCGACATGTCGAAGATCGAGGCCGGCAAGATGAACCTGAAGTTCGAGCCGCTGAACCTGGAAGACGTTACCGAGGACGCCGTGCGCCTGGTGCGCAACCGCGCCGAGGCGGCCGGACTGAAGCTGGAGATCGACTTCCCGCCCCTGCCCGAGGTCGAGGCCGATTACCGGGCGGTCAAGCAGGTGCTGCTGAACCTGCTGTCCAACGCCATCAAGTTCACCCCGCGCGCCGGCCGCGTCACGGTCCGCGCCGAGGTGCGCCGCGATCCGCTGGGCGAGCGCGTCCGTGTGTCGGTCACCGACACCGGCATCGGCATCGCGCCGGAGGACCTGGCGCGCCTGGCCAAGCCGTTCGAGCAGGTCGAGAGCCAGCACTCCAAGACCACCCAAGGCACCGGCCTTGGCCTGGCCCTGACCAAGTCGCTCGTCGAGATGCACGACGGCGCGCTGGAGATGACCTCCACCCCGGGCGAAGGCACCACCGTCAGCTTCGTCCTGCCGATCAACCAGGGCGGCCTGTCCTCCCTGCGTGACTTCGCGGCGGCCTAGGTCCGCTTCCAGGCCTGCATGTGCGGATAGGGCCGCGCGCCCATCGCCCTGGCGCGATGCGGTTCGTGCGTCAGGCCCCACATGGCCAGCATCGGCACGCCGACATAACCGCCCTCGGCGAAGTTCTCGATCAGCGCCCTGGCGCCACCGCGATAGCCGCCAGCGTGGAACAGGATGTCGGGCTCCAGGCCCAGCTCCAGCGCCGCGGCGTACGACCAGGCGATCGCCGCCATCTCCTCGCCGGGATCGTCGGACACCGGTTCATCCAGTTTCGCGGGATCGCTCACCGCGAGATGGCCGGCCTCGTGCAGCAGGTCGCCGGGCCAGGTCAGGCGCGCGGGATCCACCCGCAACCGCCCGGCCGCGATGGCGATGCCCGGCAGGAAGGTTCCGCCCCCCAGCGACGCCACGTCGACCGGAATGCCGACGGCGCGCACGAACGCGACGATGCGGCCCACCAGCGGGTCGGCGAAGTCCTCGGCCAGAATTTCCGTCGCGCTCTCTGTCACGGTCCGTCCTCGCGGCGACGCATGAAACCCGCAGCCCGGCGGCCCGTAAAGCCTTTGGCCGACTGCCTCGCCGGCGAAACACTTAGGCGACCGACAAACTATTTCTTGACGCGGACGGCGACGCGAGAATACTTAAGCGCATGCCTAACCATCAACCCTCGCTCGACCTGATGTTCCAGGCGCTGGCCGATCCCAGCCGGCGACTCATCGTCGAACGGTTGTGCGCCGGCCCGGCCTCGGTCAGCGAGTTGGCCCAACCGCTGGCCATGTCCCTGCCTTCGGTGATGCAGCACCTGCAACTGCTGGAGGGCAGCGGCCTGATCCGCTCGGAGAAGGTGGGACGGGTGCGAACCTGCCGCCTGGAACCGGAGGCGCTGAGCGCCGCCGAGACCTGGATCAACGAACGCCGCGTGATGATGGAACGCAAGCTCGACCGCCTGGGGGAGTACTTGCGCGCCACGGCCGGCGACGAAGAAGACTGACCTTCAAATTCAAGAGGATACAACCATGACCGAACGCTCCGTCGTCCACGCCACCTTCGTCATCAACCGCACCTACGACGCCTCGCCCGCGCGGGTCTTCAAGGCCTTCTCCAATTCCGAGGCCCGCGACCGCTGGTTCGTGCGGTCCGAAAACTGGCCGGTGGCCGAATACACCTACGACTTCCGCGTGGGCGGCAAGGAGCACGGCCGGTTCAGCCCGGACGGCAAGATGACGATCCTCAACGAGACCACCTATTGGGATATCGTCCCTGACCAGCGGATCATCACCGCCTACGCCATGGACATCGACGGCAATCGCATCTCGGTGTCGGTGGCCACGATCGAGTTCAAGGTCGCGGGCAAGCAGACCCATCTGACCTACACCGAACAGGGCGCGTTCCTGGACGGCTTCGACTTCCCGGCCCAGCGCGAGCAGGGCTGCCGCGAGCTGTACGAACGACTGGCCGAAGAGCTCGAGCGCGAAGGCGCCGACGCTTAAGCCCCCTCCCCGACCGGCCTTCTCGGAGATCCTATGTCCCTGACCCTGCACATGCACCCGCTGTCCTCGTACTGCTGGAAAGTGCTGATCGCCCTCTACGAGAACGACACGCCGTTCGAGGCCCGCCTGGTGAACCTGGGCGATCCGGCCGAACGGGCCGCGTTCACGGCGCTGTGGCCCACGAGCAAGATGCCGCTGCTGCGCGACGAGGCCCACGATCGCACGGTGCCGGAGACCTCGATCATCATCGAGTACCTGCAAACGGCCCATCCCGGCCGCGTGCGGTTCATTCCGGACGACCGGGAGGCGGCGTTGCGCGTGCGGCTGATGGATCGCCTGATGGATCTCTATGTGATGACCCCGGTGCAGGCGGTCGTCGGCGACCGAATCCGGCCCGCCGACGCGCGCGATCCCCACGGCGTGGCCCAGGCCCTCTCCCAGCTGGACATGGCCTACGACCTGTTGGAGGGCGAACTAGCGGGCCGGACCTGGGCGGCGGGCGAAGACTTCGGCCTGGCCGACTGCGCCGCGGCCCCGGCCCTGTTCTACGCCAATAAGATCACGCCCCTGGGCGAAGACCATCCCAACGTCTCGGCCTATCTGGACCGCGTGCTGGCCCGGCCGTCGGTGGCCCGGGTGCTGCAGGAAGCCGAGCCCTATTTCGCGATGTTCCCGACGGGTTAGGCGGCGCGGCGCGACAGCTGGGCCGCCTGACCGGTCCGGAAGCGACCCACCAGCCGGAAAAGCTCGCCGGCTTCGTTGCGCAGGTTGGCGGCGGCGGCGGTGGCTTCCTCGACCATGGCGGCGTTCTGCTGGGTGACCTGGTCCATTTGGTTCACCGCCGAATTGACCTGGTTGAGACCGGTCGCCTGTTCCTGCGAAGACTGAGCGATCTCTGAGATCAGCGTGTCGATCTGCGAGACCTTGCCCACGATTCCGCTCAGCGCCTGGCCGGTGTCGCCGACCAGCTGCACGCCGCGCGAGACATGGGCGGTGCTGCTGGCGATCAGGGCCTTGATCTCCTTGGCCGCTTCGGCCGAACGCTGGGCCAGGGCCCGCACTTCCTGGGCCACGACCGCGAAGCCGCGACCGGCGTCGCCCGCGCGGGCGGCTTCAACGCCGGCGTTCAGGGCCAGCAGGTTGGTCTGGAAAGCGATTTCGTCGATGACGCCGATGATCTGGGTGATCTGGCCCGAGCTCTGCTCGATTTCGCCCATGGCGGCGACGGCGTCTCGCATGACTTCGCCCGACCGGGCCGCGTCTTCCCGAGCGCTGGAAGCCGCCAAGGAGGCCTCCTTGGCGCCGGCGGCGCTGCGGCGGACGGTGGCGGTCAGCTCGTCCAGGGCGGCGGCGGTCTCCTCCAACGAGGCGGCCTGCTGCTCGGTGCGACGCGACAGGTCGTCCGAGGCCGAGGCGATCTCGTCCGAACCCGCCTGGAGGCCGCCAGTCGCCGACGCGATCGCGCCCATGGCCTCGCGCAGGCTGTCGATGGCGGCGTTGAAGTCGTCCTTGATCTGCTGATAGCGCCCTTCGAACGGCGCGCGGATGTCGGCGGTCAGATCGCCCTCGGCCAAACGGCGCAGGCTGTCGGCCAGGGCCGAGACCACCACGCCCTGCTCTTCGTCGCCGCGTCGGCGCTCAGCTTCCCGACGCGCCCGCTCGAGCTCGATCTCGGTAACGTCGGTGGCGAACTTGATGACTTTGAAGGGCTTTCCGGCGCTGTCGAGCACCGGATTGTAGGACGCCTGGATCCAGACCTCTCGTCCGCCCTTGCCGATGCGCAGGAACTTGGCCGCGACGAATTCGCCCGCGTTCAGTCTCGCCCAGAAGGCCCGATACTCGGCGCTCGCCGCCTCGGCCGGCGGCACGAACAGGCTATGATGGCGCCCCTCGATCTCGGACGCCGCATAGCCCATCGCTCCCAGGAAGTTGGAGTTGGCGCGGATGATCGTGCCGTCCAGCTGGAACTCGATCACCGCCTGCGAGCGTTCCATGGCCGTGACCTGGGCCTCCAGGCCCTGCATCCGCTGGGCGTCGGCTTTGCGGGCAAGTTTTTGACCTGAGAACATTGGCTGATTTCGTCTCGCAAGTGCAGCTCGGCCTTGCTTTAGACATATCGCAGATTAACGACACCCTAATTACAAAACGACGCTCGCCCACAACTCACAAGGGAGCCAAAAATCCCTTTGATATAAGGCCAATTACTCGGATAACGATGATTAATGGCCTCTTAATTGGGTTTTCGTGGGCGCAAAAAACTTCACGCGTGTATAGCCACTACGGCTAAGCCACGGAATACAATATGCCTTTGCGTGATCTCATCGCGGCCCTGGCCGATGACCTGGATGTCGCCGTCGTGCTGACCGACGGCCTGTTGTCGCCGCCAGGCCCCCACATCCTCTATGTGAATACAACGTTTGAGCGCATGACCGGCTTTGATAGGGCCGAAATCCTGGGAAAAAATCCCAGAATTTTTCAGGGATCGGGCACGAGTCTGGCGGCGCGCAAGCGATTGGCCCGCGCGCTCCGCAACGGCGAGCGACACAGCACCACCCTGGTCAACTATCGAAAGAGCGGCGAGGCCTATCTCTGCGCGATCGACGTCTTCCCGATCCTGGCGCCTGACGGAACCCTGATCAGCGCCGTCGCCCTGGAGCGCGAGGTTGAACGTCGTCCCGGCCGTCAGCCCGCGGTTCGACGCGCCAAGGCCCGCTAGCCGCGCGCGTCGGCTTCCCAGGCCAGGAAGTCCGGCGCCTGAAGCAGGCGCTCGCAGTACGCGCCGGCCGCCCCCGTATCGCCGTAGTCGGACAGGTGGATCCCGTAGGTGCGGAAGCGGGTCGCGACCGGCGTGTAGAAGGCGTCGGCGATCGACCATTCGCCGACCAGGAAGGGCCCTCCCGATCGCTTGAGCAGCTGGTTCCAGCGTTCGACGATCTTGCGCACGTCCTTCTGGGTGGCCTCGGAGATCGCCACCGCGGCGGGCGCCTGCTCCAGCGCCATCGGGCATTCGCCTCGCAGCGATGAGAAGCCCGAATGCATCTCCGCCGCCGCCGATCGACCCAGCGCGCGCAGGACAGGATCGGCGGGCCATAGCTTGGCGGCCGGGAACTTCTCGGCGAGGTATTCGCAGATCGCCAGCGAATCCCAGACCGTCAGGTCGCCGTCCTTCAGTACGGGCACCAGATGGCTGGGCGAATGCCTGGCGATCTCGGCCTCGGAGGCGCCGATCTGGCGCAGCTCGACCACGGTTTCCTTGAACGGCTCGCCCGTACGCTTCAGCGCCAGCCACGGCCGCAGCGACCAGCTGGACCAATTCTTGGTGCCGACGACGATTTCCATGACGGACTCCTGATCTGCGAACGGGGGTGGCCAATCGCCTTACCCCGCGCATACAGTCGCCTCAACGATTAGAACAACTGTTCGAGGGAGGTCCGCATGGCGGAAGCCGCGATACCGTCGCCGGTGATCAATCCTGTTTCGTCCGGCTATCGCCGCTACGCCCTGTGGGTGCTGCTGATCATCTACACCCTCAATTTCCTGGACCGGCAGGTGGTGAATATCCTGGCCGAGCCGATCAAGCGCGACCTGGGCCTGGCCGACTGGCAGCTGGGCATGATGACAGGCCTGGCCTTCGCGATCTTCTACACCGTGCTGGGCATCCCTATCGCCCGCATCGCCGAGACCAGGAACCGACCGTTCATCATCGGCGCCTCGGTGGCGGCGTGGAGCGCCTTCACGGTTCTGTGCGGCTTCACCCAAAACTTCTGGCAGTTGATCCTGGCGCGGATCGGGGTGGGCGTCGGCGAGGCCGGCTGCACCCCGCCCGCCCACTCGTTGATCACCGACTACGTGCCCAAGGAAAAGCGGGCCAGCGCCATCGCCTTCTATTCGATCGGCACGCCCTTGGGCACGCTGGCCGGCATGGCCATGGGCGGTCTGGTGGCCGACGCGTACGGCTGGCGCGTGGCGTTCATGGTGGCCGGCGCGCCCGGCGTCGTCTTCGCCCTGGTCGCGGCCTTCACCCTGGTGGAGCCGCGCCGAAAATTGGCCGCCGAAATGGCCGCTCGCGCCAGCGCGCAGATCAGCTTCGCCGCGGCCCTGGCCGTGCTGGCGACGAAGAAGACCTTCTGGCTGGTGGCGCTGGCCGCCTCGCTCAAGGCGTTCATCGGCTACGGCCACGCCCCCTTCACCGCCTCGTTCTTCTTCCGTAACCACGGGCCGGAGATCGCCCAACTGGCCGACGGCTTCGGCCTGAAATCGGCCGGGTTCTTGGGCCTGTCCCTCGGCCTGATCGGCGGCACGGCGGGGGTGCTCGGCGCCTGGCTGGGCGGGGTCTTCGCCGACCGCTTCGGATCGAAGGACCTGCGGGCCTATGTGACCGTTCCGGCCGTCGCCTCGCTGATCACCATTCCCATCTATGTCACCGCCGTCAGCCTGGACGCGCCGATGCCGGCCATCTGCCTGCTGGCCATCAACGCCCTGCTGGGCACCCTCTGGTACGGGCCCGTCTACGCCACGGCCCAGAGCATCGTCGATCCGGCCATGCGGGCGACGGCCTCGGCCGTGCTGCTGCTGATCATCAACCTGATCGGGCTGGGGCTGGGCCCGGTGGCCGTCGGCCTGCTCAGCGATGTTCTGGCGGGACCCGTGGGCCTTGGCGAGGCCCAGGGCGTGCGCTGGGCGCTGATCCTCTCGACGCTGCTTGGCCTCGTGGCGTTCGGCCTGTTCTGGGCCGCTCGCAAAACCATACGCGAAGAGATGGTCGCCTAATTCCGAGGCGCGGCGACGGATCTGGGAAAACAGTAGGCCCAGGGATGAGCCTCGACCGGACCGTCGTCGCCGCGATCCAGGGTGCGGTGCGACCTGGCGCGATTCAGTTCGGCCAGCGGGATGATCTCCGCCGTACGGGGGGGCGCGGTGGGTTGTGGACGGGACAGGGCGTGCATGGCGGACCTCCGGATGACGACCGTCTGGCGCGGTCGCTTGAAGCCGTCAGTAGAAGCCCGCCGGCCTGAACCGACATGAGCGTCGTCGTTGTCCACCGTTCATCCCGCCGCCGCGAAAGCGCCGCGATTTCCCTACTGGCGCTGGCGCTTCCCTTACGTCTACAGTCGGCCCAACGATTAGAACAAATGTTTGAAGGGAGAGACGTCGGATGGCCGAGGCGCAATCGCCCGGCGGCGTGAAGCCGCTGTACTCCAATGGTTACAAGGCCGCGGTGCTGGGGCTGCTGCTGGCCACCTACACCTTCAACTTCATCGACCGCACGATCATCGCCACCATCGGCCAGGCCATCAAGGTCGACCTCAAGCTGACCGACACCCAGCTAGGCCTGCTGGGCGGTCTCTACTTCGCCCTGCTCTACACGATCCTGGGCATTCCGATCGCCCGGTTGGCCGAGCGCTGGAACCGCGTGACGATCATCTCGCTGTCCCTGGTGATCTGGTCGGGCTTCACCGCCCTGTGCGGGAGCGCCGCCAGCTTCACCCAGCTGGCCCTCTACCGCTTCGGCGTCGGCGTCGGCGAGGCCGGCTGTTCGCCGCCGTCCCACTCGCTGATCAGCGACTATTACGAGCCCAAGAAGCGCGCCTCGGCCCTGTCGATCTATTCGTTCGGCATTCCGCTGGGGACGATGTTCGGGGCCGTCGCCGGCGGCTGGCTGGCCCAGGAGTTCAGCTGGCGCGTGGCCTTCGTGATCGTCGGCCTGCCGGGCATCCTGCTGGCCGTGCTGGTCAAGGTCATCGTCAAGGAACCGCCACGCGGCCATTCGGAACTGGCCGAGCGTCCGCTGGAAGCCGAGGATGTGGTCGCCGAACCGGCCAAGCCGCCCTTCTCGCTGGCCAACGAGTTCAAGGAACTGGGCGCGGTGATGGGCGTGCTGTTCGGCAAGTGGCCGGTGCTGCACATGATGCTGGGCGTGACCATCGCCTCGTTCGGCTCGTACGGCTCGGGCGCGTTCGTGCCGCCCTATTTCGTCCGCAGCTTCGGCCTGGGCCTGGCCCAGGTGGGCCTCGTGGTCGGCCTGATCGGCGGCTTCTCGGCGGGCGTCGGCACCCTGGTGGGCGGCTTCCTCAGCGACTGGACCGGCAAGCGCAGCGCCAAGTGGTACGCCCTGGTGCCCGCCATCGGCCTGGCGATCTGCACGCCGATCTACATCGCCGCCTACCTGCAGACCAACTGGCAGACCACCGCCCTGATCCTGCTGGTCCCCGGCATCTTCCACTACACCTATCTGGCCCCGACCTTCGGCGTGGTCCAGAACTCGGTCGAGCCGCGCCGCCGGGCCACGGCCACGGCGCTGCTGTTCTTCTTCCTGAACCTGATCGCCCTGGGCGGCGGGCCGGTCTTCACCGGCTGGCTGATCGACCACCTGGCGCGGTTCCACTTCAATCATCCGGAAGCGACCTCGATCTTCCAGGCCCTGGGCGGCTCGTTCAGCGATCCGGGCGCGGCCAGCTTCAACGCCCAGTGCCCAGGCGGCCTCGCCCCCAAGGGCTCCGCGCCCGACCTGGCCAAGGCCTGCCACGGCGCCATGGCCCGCGCGACCCAGCAAGGCATCATCGTGTCGCTGTGCTTCTATGCCTGGGCGGCGGTGCACTACGCCCTGGCGGCGATCGGCATGGTCAAGCACATGCGGGAACGAGCGGCTGCCTGATCCGACTACGGCTTCATCGCGTCGGCCTGGCTTTCCAGCAGGCCGGGCCGATGCGACTTCATCTCGGCCCGCAGCGCCAGCAGGCTGGTCCTCTGCGGACCCGACGGTGTTCGGCTAAGCTGCTCGTCGATCTTGGCCAGCACGGCGGTGTTCAGCGCCAGGGCCGATCGCGTCCCCTCGATCATCAGCGCGCGGAGATCGTTAGCCCGGCGGATCTTGCGGCGGCGGGGCGGCTTGGATTTAGGCATGATGGAGTTCTCCCTCCTGGAAGGTCGACGCCACGCATGGCGTCTCGACCTCGGGCTCTCGCGACGAGTGGATGGGGAGGCGCGGAGCGGACCGGGCCCAGCCCGGATGACCGTGATGTAGTTTGTGCGTTTCGGCTTGGCTCGACCGCTCCGCGAAACCGTTCTTCTCAAGGGACGAAGATTGAGGGCCTGTTTCATCCCGATCGACGTTTCCCCTCAGGCGGGCAGGATCAAAGTCGCCCGGAAGGGGCCGTCGGCGACTCCGACTGATCCTCGAACAGGCCGGTTTGAACTCCCAGCCCCGTCAACCCGACTGTCCCGCCATCGCCCGCGCCGGACCTTGGGACCTTCTGAGCCCCGCCCTCCGCCGCGATCCGATCGCCAGGCCAGCCGGCCCCGCTCGGTTCCATCTCCATCGCCTGCTTGGGCCGGTACCAAGAGCCCTCCCCGTGATGGAGACGCACTCAGTATGCGGCCGGTCTGACTACTGGCGGATTGGTGACGCTGCTTTTTCTTCAAGAGCCTGGAAAGGCTAGGGTTTGTTTCGGCGTTCACGGGGATCGAGCGCGGTCCATCCCCGCGAACCTCTCCCATTCTCGAAGAGAGAGGGTCCCAGCGCCCCAAGTAATAATCCCCTTCCCTTGACTCCCCCGGCGGACGGGACCAAACGCCCGCCCATGCTCCCGCGCTACATGAGGCCCCGGTTGGTAGCGATCCTGGCGGCGGCGTTTCTCGCCAGTTGGATCGCACAGGGTCTTACGTTCGCGATCCTTCGCGAAACCTCTTCCCTCGCCGCCGCGCCCCAATTGATCGAGCGCGAACTCCCGATCGGCCGCCACGACCGGATCACCGTCTACCTGACCCCTGTTCAAAACTTGATGATGCTGGCGGCACAAGGCGCCCACATCCTATTGGGCTTGACGACGGTGACCACGTTCCTCGCCGTGTGCTTCACCTATCAGGAGCCAAAAGCGCGTGGCGAAAAAACGCTCAAGCCCCCGAACCTTGACTCCCGCCCCGGACCCGAAGAAACCCCCCGCCCATGATCACCCGCTATTCCCGCCCCGAAGCCGCCGCCATCTGGTCCAGCCAGACCAAGTACAAGATCTGGTTCGAGATCGAGGCCCACGCCGCCGACGCCATGGCCGAGCTGGGGGTGATCCCCAAGCTGGCGGCGCAGACCATCTGGGAAAAGGGCCGCGACGCGGTCTGGGACAGCGACCGCATCGACGAGATCGAGCGCGTCACCAAGCACGACGTCATCGCCTTCCTGACCCACGTGGCCGAAATCGTCGGCCCCG
>Ga0102591_1004640_pt1 | contig 10386 bp, 15 predicted proteins | sample AraplaCol_mCL_r2_2_FD_76860 | JGI IMG/M metagenome (GOLD analysis project Ga0102591, IMG submission 76860) | Arabidopsis root microbial communities from North Carolina, USA - plate scrape MF_Col_mCL_r2 (SPADES assembly) (version 2) | ecosystem: Host-associated > Plants > Roots > Endosphere... | reverse complement strand
TCTCGTCAGCCACTATGAGAACAACTACGGCGGTGCGGTGAAGCGGCTCAACGCAATCAGCGCGCAACTCGCCGAGCTGGACTTCGCCAAGGCGCCGAACTTCGTCATCAACGGCCTGAAGCGCGAAGAGCTGATCGCGGCGAACTCGATGATTCTGCATGAGATCTACTTCGATGGTCTCGGCGGCGCGAGCAGGCCGGGCGGCGTGCTCGCCGAAGCCATCGTGCGCGACTTCGGTAGCATCGATCGATGGCGAACGGAGTTCGCTGCGATGGGCAAGGCGGAGGGAGGTGGTTCGGGGTGGGTTATCCTGTCCTATTCCCCCCGCAACAAGCGGCTCGTCAACCAATGGGCCGCTGATCACACGACGACGCTCGCCGGCGGCCGTCCCGTGCTGGTGCTCGACATGTATGAGCACGCCTATCACATGGACTTCGGCGCTTCGGCAGCCCGCTATGTCGACGTCTACATGGAGGCCATCCGTTGGGACAACGCCTCCGTGCTCTACGATCAATACGCGAAGGAAATTTGAAGGAGATGAGAGGGATGAGAAACCTTGCCCTCGCTGTGTTCGCGCTGGCCGGTCTGCTTGTCGCCCCACAGGCGACTATCGCGCAGACCTGCAAGGTCTGCGCCGACCAGCGAGCCGCCTGCATGAAGAACTACGCCGGCCCCGCATGCAAGACCGAGTACCAGATGTGTCGGAAGGCTTGCAAAAAGTGAGGCTGGCGGAATCGGAGGGCCAACTTGCGAGGTGCCTCATCGCGGCACTCGCTACCGGCATCGGGGGACTGGTCACCCTTGATGCCGGCTTTGTCGCGGCCGAGAGCGTTCGGACGTTGACCGGCGCGCAGATTCGAGCGGCTTTCACGGGGAAGCAACTGACCGACGAGGTCCACTATCGATTTGTTTATGACGGCGACGGGACGCTGCGAACTTACTCGATGGGTGTGAAGCAGGCCGGAAAATGGCGCATCCAGAAGGATGAAATTTGTCTCTATATCAAGGACATGGGCGACGACTGCTATCGCGTGACACAAAGCGGTAAACGGTTCGAGCTGAAGCCGACGGGCCCCGGCGGTCCGATCGACGGCATATTGGAGCCCGCATATCACGGGGATGGGGAGAAGTGATGACGACGGCAACAACGAATGCCGAGCGCGGAAACATGGGCGAGCTAGTACGCTATTTCCTGCGACTGGGTTTTCTCGGCTTCGGAGGACCGGTCGCGCTGGTCGGCCAGATGGAGCGTGAGCTCGTCGACGACAAGAAGTGGCTCACCAAGGAGCAGATGCGCGAGACCATCGCCATTTGCCAATCGCTTCCTGGGCCGCTTGCCATTCAGGTCGGCATCTTTATCGCCTATTTGCGCTGTGGCTTCTGGGGTGCGTGGGCCGGCGGCTGGGCGTTCATCCTGCCGAATTTCGTCATCGTCGCGGCCCTCGGCGCGCTCTATGTCCATCTGGGCGATCTCAAGGCGGTCACCGGTATCTTCTATGGCGTCAGTCCGGCCGTGATCGCGCTGATCCTGCATTCCTGCTACCGGCTCGCCAAGCTTGGCATGGAGGACTGGCTGCAATGGACGATTGCCGCGGTCTGTCTCGCCGTGACTGTGATCCTGCAAGCGGAGGTCGCGCTGCTGTTCATAGGTGCCGGAATCGTCGGCATCATTTACTACGGCCACGTCAAGCGCCCTGCGGTCGCTCTCCAACTCGCGGTGATTCCGGCGGCGGCACCCGCGGTCGCGCCCGTTGCAACCGGATCGACATTGGGCAAGCTGCTGCTGTTCTTCCTCAAGGCGGGCTCCCTAACCTTCGGCAGCGGCCTTGTGATCGTTCCCTTCCTCGAGCAGGGGCTGGTGCAGCAGTACGGCTGGCTCAACGAGCGCGAATTCCTGGTGGCCGTCGCCATCGGCATGATGAGCCCGGGACCGGTCGTGATCACTGCGACGTTCGTCGGCTATCTTGTGGCGGGCTTCTGGGGATCGCTGGTCTCGACGGTCGGCATCTTCCTTCCGTCCTTCCTGCTCGTCCTGATCGTGGCTCCGTTGCTGGCGCGCCACCGCAAGAATCCGAATGTGCAGGGCTTCGTGAAGGGGGCCTACGCCGCCGCGATCGGAACCATCGTTGGTGCGAGCTTCCTGCTGGGCAAGATCGCGATCGGAGATTGGCTGACCGCGCTGATCGGCATCGCGTCGCTGGCCGTGCTGTTCCGTTGGAAGGTCAGCAATCCTTTGCTGATTGCCGTCACGGCCGTCGTCGGCCTGGTTGCCTATCCGATCCTGCAGCCGGCATGGGTGCTCACCGGGCTCAAGTGAGGAGTGACGATGCGCACGGCGCTCGGGAATGGCCTGGCGGTGGAGCGGCGTGCGGCGGTCGTTCTTGTCGCCGCACGCCCGCCATCTCGAGTCTGGCCAGGTTGCCTACTGGCGGTCCTTGTCTTCCGGACGAGCGCGCCAGTCGCGGCCGACGGTCTGATGGTCGTCGTTCGGCGCCGCTTGGCCGGCGTGTTCGGTCTCGCCGCCCTGGGCCTTCCAGTCGCGTCCGATCGTGACGTCCTCGGCGCGGCTGCGATCCTGCTCGCGGGATTGTTCCGACTGCTGCGGCGACTGAGGCTGTTGGACCGAAGTGGACTGTGCTTGGGCCGTGCCTCCGCCAATCACGCAGGCGGCCAACAGGGCAGCCAATGCAGAATTTCTCATGATGGTCTCCCTTCCTCGCTGGAGGTGTCCACCAACTCGCCCGGGCGGGCTTTGTTCGTAAAGCATCCGCGCAAAAGACAGGACGTTGATCATGCGAAAATGGATGATCCACCGAGCCATTCTCCGTGAAGATACTCTGCGCAGGCGAGCCTCGCCTTGACGTTCATGCTGGTTTTCATGATGGGAGGGAAACGCCGTGGCCAAGACCTTGAACTTTGACAACAGCCCCGCCGGAATGCCGCCGGAAGGATGGAATTTGACGAAGACCGGCCAGGGGCGATCGAAATGGACCGTTGAGGTCGACGCCACGGCGCCGAGCAAGCCGAACGTGCTCAAGCAATCCGGGCGGGCGACCTTCCCCGTGGCCATCAAGAGCGATACCAGCATCGGTGACGGCTTCGTTGAGGTCAAATTCAAGGCCATCTCGGGTTCAGAGGATCGTGCCGCGGGCATCATCTGGCGCGCGAAAGACGCGGACAACTACTACGTCGTCCGGGCCAACGCGCTGGAGGACAACGTGGTGCTCTACAAGACCATCAAAGGCGTTCGAACCTCGCTGGAGATTGTCGGACGCAAGGGCGGCTATGGCACGCCGGTTGTGTCCGGGCAATGGCACGCGCTGCGTTGCGACTTCACGGGAAGTCGGTTCAAGGTGACCTATGACGGAAAGCCGCTATTCGAGGTGGAGGACGCTACGATCGCGGACGCCGGCATGATTGGCTTGTGGACCAAGCCTGATAGCGTGACCCTGTTCGATGATCTGGCATATGGTGAGGTAAAATAGCTCTCTGTCCAGCACTGCCGGAGATAGTCATGAACGTTCGAGCTCTGTCGGTCGCGGCCGCGCTGTTGACCCTGTTCATCAATCCAACCCGGGCGGAAGACGCTCTCGTCACCTACAAATCGCTTAGTCCCGAGTTGGCGCTCGATCTGGCGCGCGCTGCGTTGGACAGCTGCCGCGGCCGCGGCTACCAGGTTACGGTCGCTGTCGTCGATCGTTTCGGCGTCGCGCAGGTGATGCTCCGCGATCGCTTTGCAGGGCCCCACACACCCTCGACCGCTTCCGGTAAGGCGTGGACGGCTGCGTCGTTCAAGACGAGCACGACCGAGCTGAATGCGGTCAGCCAGCCGGGCATGATGCAGGCCGGGATTCGCAGTTTGCCGGGAGCAGTCATCATCGGAGGAGGACTGATCGTCGAAGCTGGCGGCTCTCTGATCGGCGCGGTCGGGGTGTCCGGCGCCCCCGGCGGTGATGCGGATGAAGCATGCGCGAAAGCAGGGATCGACGCAGTACGCGACAAGCTGGAGTTCTGACGGGTAGGTAGGCGAACTAGTATTTCGGGCGGTGCGATGTCGCCCACTCTCGCGCGTGTTGAATAGGTTCGCGTGGTGGGAGGATTGCGCGAAGCTTTTGTGTCGTCGAAAGGCCCTCCATGCGCTCGCGCCATCGGCAGAAGGCTGGATACTTCGGGTACATGCGCCGTCCTTCCTCGGTCAAGCTGAACGCAAACGTGCTGGGCAGGAGGAAAAAGTCGGCGATCGATATTTCGGAGCCGATCAGATAGTTCCGGCCATCAGCGAATTCGCGCTCAAGGACTGCAAGCACGGTCTCAACTTTCGGCAGGGCGTGCGCCACGACTTCTTCATCGGACGGGATTCCAAGTTCCGGAAAGACCAGCCGCTCATGTGTCACGTGATGGATCATGTATAGATAGACGTAGGAATTGACGACGCCGATCCACTGATTCATGCGCGCCCGCGCCTTGACGTCTTTTGGTGTCAGCGACACCCCGCTGAAGGCCTCGTCGACATAGGCTGCGATGGCGCTCGTTTCATAGATGGTGAGATCATCATGTCTGAGGATCGGAACGCGGTTGAACGGGTGGAGCGCCAGATGATCGGGCTTTCCCATGACCGGCTCGAGGTCCTGGAATTGGTAGGCCACGTCCTTGTGCGTCAGGATCAGGCGGACGATGTTGACGAAGGTGCTGCGTGGGAAGCCGTAAACGATGGGATCGGACATCTGTTTTCTCCCTCTGAATTGTTCTCAGCGCCAGAACGGTTTGGCGGCTTCGCGCAGCGCCTGCTCGCGCGTCAGGCCGATATCGCGAAGCAAATGCGGGTCATCGGCGATCTCGCGCAGCGCCAGGCGCTGGAACGGCCGGTCAAGCAAGCTCCACCATCCGGGGCGCGGGGCGCCTGGTGACACTCCTGAGCTGGATTGATGAAGTGGGGTGGCCGGGTCCGCGGCGTGCACCGGCGGGATCGACCACGTATCGGTCAAAAGGACGGACATAAGGGGCTCCAAATCGCTTGAAATGCTGTACTGGAGCTGTTCAATAATGCGGCGGGATGCTTCCCCGCAAAGCATCGTTTCTCGCGCCTGCCCTAGTTTTTCTCATGAAGTTTGTACGATGCGCCCACGTCTGCCGCCGCTCAATGCCCTGAAGTCCTTCGAGGCCGCCGCGCGCCACGAGAGTTTTACGCACGCGGCCAAGGAGCTTTGTGTCACCCAAGGCGCGGTAAGCCATCAGGTGAAAGCGCTGGAGACGGAGCTTGCGTTAAAATTGTTCAACCGTGAGCGACAGCGTCTGATCATCACCGAGGCCGGTCGCGACTATCTTGCAGTCGTGCGCGACGCGCTCGATCGCATCGCCATCGGCACCGAGCGGTTGTTGCAGCGGCAGAATGCCGGCGTGCTCACGGTCTCGACCTCACCAGACTTCGCCGCCAAGTGGCTGGTGCATCGGCTCGGCCATTTCGCGGAGACGCAATCGGGCATCGACCTCCGCGTCTCGGCCACGATGCATCACGTCGATTTTGCCCGCGAGGAGGTCGATCTTGCGGTACGTCACGGTGACGGCAATTGGCCGGGTCTGGATGCCGTTAGGCTCTGCTCGGAGCGGCTCTTTGCCGTGTGCAGTCCAAAGTTGCTGGTGGGGCGCCGCCGCATCAACGGGGCAGCCGACATTCTGAAGTTTCCTCTGATCCACCTGGATAGCCGGTCAGACTGGGCGAATTGGCTGAGGGGCGTCGGCATCGATGACGCCGACGTCACGCACGGCCCGGTCCTAAATCGTGCGAGCATGGTCATCGATGCGGCGATCAATGGGCAGGGTATAGCTCTTGCTCGCACGACTCTGGCGGCTTGGGATCTGATCAACGGTCGGCTGGCGCTGGCTTTTCCGGAGTCGTTGCCACTGTCGAAGAGTTATTGGATCGTTTGCCCCAAGGCGACCACGTCGCTGCCAAAGATTGGCATCTTTCGCGAGTGGCTGCTCACGGAGGCGTCGAACGATCTACGCCAGCTCAAATCGGTTGCCGGGGCTTCGAAGATGAAGCGGCGGTAATACCCAAGCGGTCCCACCTTGCCCCAACTATCGTTGCTCGGGAGGCCGGTGCGTCTCGGCCGCGCGTCAATGCCGCCGCGATCGGAACAGAAGGCCCATACCTTTGTTCAATCGTCCGGAGACTAACTAAGGAAAAGGGCCATGATTGCTTACAGACTTATGACCTTGGGAGCGCTGCTCGCCTTCAGCGCCACGTCCTTGTATGCCGGCCCCTGCAACACGGCGAGCCGCGATGCAGGATCAGGGAATGTCCCGGGGTATACCGGGCAGACCACTGGTTCCACAGCAGCTGATTCCAAGCAGCATCCACCGACATCTTCGATGGGCAAAGCCACAGAGCATACCGCGACGTCGTTGGAAGACGCGCAGCGCCAGATGCAGAGCCAGCCGACCGCGGCCGAGCAATCGACGGCGACCAAGCCTGCCCCTTCTGCACAGCAACCGGATAAGACGGCAGGCACGGTCGAGCAGACACGTCCCGCGCCCACTGAACAGTCAAAGAAGGCGACGGCCGGTTCAGCCGAGCCCGCACCGTCCGAGAAAAAGGCAACGGACTGCTAGAGGCACGGGGAGGGGAACGTATCGTCGGCTGGTCGAAAGCCCTCGCAAATCGTGCGTGCCCATCCGCTGTCGCGATGACAACATCTACTTGCTGCAGTTAGGACGCGAGCAGCATGTTCGAGGGCTTCGATTTGAGATTCGTTCTGGCGTCGCTCCGGTCCAGGGTGCATAGTGGTTCCATCACCGCACGGCACCGTGGCTTCGATCGGTGATGAGAACGCCGGTTGCGCTCCCGCCCAATTCGCTAGGGGAAGGAGAGTGCCATGAGACGACGCCCACAACCCTACGTATTTGACGAGAATCTGCACGCGGAGAGAGCCAGCATCATAGCGGAATTGCAAAATACGCAGCCAGGACCGCAGCATGATCTTCTAGAAAGCAAACTGCGCCAGCTCGAAACCGCTTCTCATGTAGACGGGTGGCTGACGTCACCAGGCCTGCAAGCTCCCGAAGAATAACGCCGCTTCAGTTGGTGGCCTCTCGTTTGCGAAAGGGGTCAGCAGATGGAAGAGTACCGCGCACATATCATGGGCCTTGATGGGCACATTGAGCACAGCATCCAAATAATCTGCGAGGACGAAACCGAAGCTAAGAAGCGCGCTAGATTGTTGGCTGACGGATATGACGTGGAGCTATGGAGTCAAGATCGAAAGGTCGCAGAATTTAAGAGCGAGTAAGGCGCCTCGATTGTGTTAGCCTCGATCGAAAGATGGAGGAGAGATCAGCCCTATCCACAGTAGCAACGGCAGTAACGTTGTCCTTTGCTTTGGTTCCCGCATCTGCCGAAGAGTCCGGATTATCCCAGACCTATAGCAGGCGCGATCTGCGGTGCAGCCAGACCGTACGCAGAAGCGATCAGACCAATCCTGCGACTAGGAGCGGGCGCACCAGATTGAACGCGATCGGGAGTACCGCTGAATTGGAGCGGGCTGGCCTTGCAAGAGCGGGCCGCGATTGCCCCGGGATTGCGGCTATAGAAGACTGTGAGCAGGGGACTTAATCAAGCTGAAGTGAATAAGTCGCCGAGCCCGCGGGTCTCTCTTCTGCTGGTTCTTAATTGACAAGCAATCCCGCTTTGGCAGAGTAGCTGGCTTGGGGATGGCGATCTCCCCATGAGGCGACATGCCCAAGCATCGCGTCCGGATTCCTGAGAAGGACGCTGCATGTCAACTGTCGACAACGGGCGTTCGTCCGATCGTTCAGTGCCTCTGCTGGGCGTAAAAAACCTAACCAAGAGGTATGGAAGCGACGGCGCCGCTATCGACGGTGTGACGTTCTCTGCTGTCGCCGGAGAAATCCTCGGCATCATCGGTCCAAACGGCGCCGGCAAGACGACGCTGCTCGAATCCATTGCTGGACTTGTACCGGTGAACCTCGGCGACGTCTGGTGGCGCGGAGAGCCGCTGCACGTAGGGCGCCGGCGCGACGTCCTGTTCTACCTGCCCGATGGGATTCGTCCATACCAGGACCACTCGACAATGCAGGTGGTCTTGTTCGTGGGTAACGTCTTTCGGCGATCGGACGCAGACATCAAGTCGACCATCGATGCGCTCGGATTACAACCGGTACTTCGAAAGCGGGTACACGCTCTGTCAAGGGGCTACGCCCGACGCCTGATGCTGACCATCGGACTGCTTGCGCCGCATGACCTCTTGCTAATGGACGAGCCATTTGACGGATTTGACTTGCGGCAGACGCGCGACGTCATGGGCATATTGCGTCGCCAGACGGCGGCTGGTCGCACGCTGATACTCTCAATTCATCAGTTGCCGGACGCCGAACGGATCTGTGACCGCTTCATCCTGCTTTCGGCAGGGCAGGTGCGCGGGTCGGGAGGACTCGCCGAATTGCGTGCACAGACGGGACTGCCGAACGGTTCGCTGGAGGAGATCTTCCTTGCGCTCACGTGAGACATACGCGCGCCCTTCAGCGCCCATCGGCCCGTTGCTCGCAAAGGAGCTCCGCGAGATCACGACTGGCCGAGCACTTTGGACCATGCTGTTGCTGGTCTGTCCGCTCGTCGGATACTCTTTTGTCCAGGCAGTCGCGCTCTATAGCGAGTCAAGTGTGGCAGCCCTGCAGTCGCCGGTGCTGGCGAGGAGCTTGTCGCCGCTAGACGGAATCCTGGTCCCGACATTCGGCGCATTCTATGTAGCGGTGACGTTGTTGTTCCCCTTCGTGGCGATCCGGGTGCTGGGCCAAGAGAAGGAGAGTGGGGCATTGCGCTTGCTCGTTCAGTTGCCTTACCGGTCTTCGACGCTAATCGCTGCAAAGTTATGTGCTCTGCTGGCAGCTTGGCTCATGGTGAGCATCCCCGCGCTTTCTGCGCTTGCCATGTGGACGATATTGGGTGGGCATCTGGCTACAGCGGAGACGCTGAATCTCCTGTTCGGTCACTTGCTTTATGGTCTGCTGGCGGGCGCCATTGGGTTGTTCGCCGCAGTCATCTCCGACAATTCGGCGACTGCCGCCATCGTCGCGCTTGCTGTCACGATCGGATCATGGGTGCTGGATTTCACGCTCGCCGGCCATTCGGGCCTGTCGGCCTGGCTTGCGCAGTTGTCGCTAACACAGGCGCTGCGTCCCTTCGAGCAGGGGCTTCTCTCGGCCGGCCTGGTGCTCGGCATTGCTACCGTTTTTAGTGGTCTTGCCGCGCTGACGATCATCTGGCTTCCGCCCGGCACACCGGTGCGAACGAAATTCGTCCGCTCTGCCTTCTGCGTGCTCTCGATCGTGGCTGGACTCGGCGTCGCGGCGCAGCTCAGGGCATCCGTGGATCTCAGCGCAGACCGTCGCAACTCGTTTTCGTCGGTGGACGAACGTTTGCTCGCGACTTTCCGGCGCCCGTTGATCATCAGGGTCAATCTCGCTGCCGAGGACCCTCGCTATGTCGATCTTCGGCGGAACGTTCTTGAGAAGCTTGAGCGCGTCATGCCTGATGTGACCGTCGTGCTCGCGGGAGAGCGGCCCAACGCTGCCAATTCGTCGGACGCCTATGGCCAGATCGAATATCGCTACGGCGATCAAACTGATGCAAGTCGTTCTACTAGTCCGCGCGAGATACTGCCGCTGCTGTACGCACTCGCGGTCGCGCAACCACCGGCGGCCAGCACGGGTGATGAGTTCCCCGGCTATCCATTGGTGGTCAGTGCGGACCCGACGCTGCTGTGGTTTTTCGGCGGATTGCCGCTTCTGATCGTGCTCGCGTGGCGGCACATTCGCCGGATTCCCTCGGACAAGCGCTCTCTCGTTCATCAAGGAGCTAAGCCATGAGTGCCAGGAAATTGGGAGTGATTATCTTCGCAACAATCGGTTTTGCTGCACCGCCTTTGCCCATCTTCGCGGCGGAGCCAATCAAGGTTGACTTCTCGAACGAAACCGTTGGCGGGGAGCCAAAATCACTGGTGCCAGTGGTTGGCTTCTGGAGGATCGAGGAGGACGGCGGCAAGAAGGTACTCGCCGTCGACGGCCGCCAGTGGAAGGAAGGGCAATCCTCGGCCGGAATCGCCGACAAGGCGCGTGCACTCTACGGGGAACGCTACGCGGAGTTCCTCGATCGTGTGCAGGCGTATGCCTATTACCCCTACGCGGTCGCGCCGAAGGTCGGCAATTTCAGCGATGGCGAGATCTCGGTGCGCTTTGAAGGCTTGTCCGGTCGCATCGACCAAGGCGCCGGCATCTTATTCAACCTCAAGCCAAACGGGGACTACCTGACGGTTCGCGCGAATTGTCTTGAGAACAACATCGTGCTGTGGAAGTTCGAGAACGGCAAGC
>Ga0102591_1004639_pt1 | contig 10390 bp, 10 predicted proteins | sample AraplaCol_mCL_r2_2_FD_76860 | JGI IMG/M metagenome (GOLD analysis project Ga0102591, IMG submission 76860) | Arabidopsis root microbial communities from North Carolina, USA - plate scrape MF_Col_mCL_r2 (SPADES assembly) (version 2) | ecosystem: Host-associated > Plants > Roots > Endosphere... | reverse complement strand
GCGCGTCAGGGCTGAGACCATTTTTCGCCGGTTCTGGTAATCGTCCTTTTCAGCCCTGAACGTTGCGACCCGAGCGGAGATTTCGGTATCGTCAGCAGGTCCGACATAACGCCGCTTTTGACCGCCCGTGCCGTCTGGTTGATCGAAATACCAGTATTTGCGATTATCGACTGTTACCGGGACGAAGCGACCCGTCGGAGGAAAGTCGGCCGACCATTGAGCATCGAACGTCCGCTGTTGGAGTTCCGCTACCATCGTGCGAAACATGAGGTCAATTTGCTTCATGAGATCGGCTCCTATACCAGTTCCACAAATCTAGTATAGCCAACTCGTTTGGGCAAGCTGCATCGCCCAGTTGGCGGTCTATACTGTTTCCGCAAATCTAGTATAGTCGCCGTTTAGGCGCGCTCATGGAACTCGATCGGGTAAGGATCGTGGCCGAACTCGCGGGTGCCGTCAAAGGCGATGTCGTCCTCATGGCCTTCTCCCGGCCATGTCTCACGCCATTTGTATCGCGGCGCAGGGCCATTCTCCCCTTGGCCAAAGTGTCAACATTTGTCGTTCTTGTTCGTCGGCGGATTAGCGCTTCTTTCGGCGGCGTCCGATGGATACGCCGTTCAGGTGGGTCAAGAAGGTGCCCTCGCATTTCGGGGGAACCTCGCAGGGCGTCGTCATGTCGTGGCCCGGCCATATCACCGACGCCGCCGGCGTGCGCCGTCAGTTCCACCACGTGATCGAACTTTGATCAGTCGGCATGTTTATAGCCGCATATGTCCGTTTCTTCACGCAAATTCTCGACGCTACTCAAGGATTGATCGAGCGAGAGGACACAAGTACGCCCATGTCATTGTAGATAAACTCGGCCCGTCGGTTATTGCCCCGCTCCAACATAAACCAATCCAATGTTTCGACCTGGAAGGTCAGTATTCCGAAAACCGCTTTCCCGGTGGTGCAGCCTGATGCAGCCATGGGCAATTGTGTGTCATTGCCCAATGCGTCTCCGGGCGGTCCGCCTGTATAGGTTCTACGGGTCCACTCCGATAGCTTTGTCCAAGCCTCCTCGGCCTGCTCACTGAGAGGTCCATGAAGCGTCGCCGTCCCCTTTAGACGAAGCTGCAACCTCGTTCGGGTACAGAATCCAAGAACCGTGACGGAGGCCTTTGATTTTATCTCGCTCCACTTTCGGCTTCGAATATCGGTATGGAACTCCAAGAGGCGGCCGCGTCTGTTTGCCTTCCGCAGCACGACCATGCGTGCTTGCGGCCGCAACGATGCGTCGACCGAACACAGGCTCACCTGCCTGAAACTTGACTCTGGACTGAGGGCACCCTTCTCAAGTTCGCTCCACGCCGATGCTTCCACCTCGAGCAGGCTTGCTTCTTCTTCGATATCCAAATTATTGGCTCCTGCCAGAACCTTGGGGGTCATGCTCGCTCGATCCTTTAATAGCGCGCCTGTGATCTGAGAAGAAAACAGTTCTTCGCGTGATTGTCGGTAGAAAAACTATGTCTTCGAAGACGCGCCTCAATGGCTTTTGAGATCGTGGCTGGCAGACAGTTCGTCATGGAACTGTCATAAATGGCACGAACTGATTCGACATGACCGAGGTCACCGGCGCTCGTTTTGTCAGGACGGAACATATTGACGACAACTCCACTCCGACCGGCGCTTGGCAGCTCCCTTGAAGATACGGTCGAACAGGCAGGCGCATTGTGCTTTCGCCAGGTTGAGAATGGTGGCGAGCCTGAGGTCTTGCTTATTTCCAGCCGTCGTACCGGAGACTGGGGTATTCCCAAAGGGCACATGGAATCTGGGGAGACTGCATCCGAGGGCGCCGTGCGCGAAGCTTTTGAGGAGGCAGGCGTTCGTGGCATAGTGACGAGGGATCCGGTTGGATCCTTCAGTTACCAAAAATCCGGAACCTCTTCGATCTTTCGTTCGCTTGTATCGCATTCGCGTTACCACGACCTTCGACGATTTTCCCGAGAAAGGTCAACGCATCCTACGTTGGCTACCCGCATCGATTGCGGCGAATGAGGTTGCCCATCCGGACTTGCGCGGTCTGATTTCGATCGCCTTTTCTGTCACTGACTGCCACGCCAAAGTTTAGGAGCCTTGTTTCGGCGGGGTAATGCAAAGCTGTTCAAAGCCCCCAGATGACAGCCTCTTCATGGCGTTTGATGAGGTGGCGGAGATCCTGAAAACCGGTTCGGATGAAGGAGGCGAATTGTTCGACGGCGGGCGTCCTTGGGGCGTCCGTCCTCTTCAGGATCGCCAGCGCCCGCTCCGGGTGGGGAATGTTCACCGGCAGGGCAGTGATCGTCTTTTCCTTCCGTTGCGCGAAAACGACGCTGTGCGGCATCACGGTCAGCGCATCTGCCGATTTCAGATAGTTGATCACTGCCATAAGCGACCCGCCTGAATAGCGGATCTTGATCTCGGTCGCGCCGAAGGAGAGCAGCAGCGCGCGAAGGTCCGTCATCAGTGGACTTCCGGGCGGCGGGGCGACCCAGGGATAATCAAGCAGATGGCTCGGCTGCGGCCGGCGTTTCAAGAGCAGCGGATGCGTCACGCGGCAGGCAATGACGTTGCGGCCGGGCAGGATTTGCTGGAATTCCAGCCCGGAGCCCTCGTCGAGAATGTCGATCGGGCAGATGGCAAGGTCGATCTGGTCGGCTTTCAATGCGGCGCGCAGATCTGGGAAATAGCCGTAGCTTTGATCTATGCGCACATCGGGATGGTGTGCCTGGAATTCTGCGCAGAGCCCGGCGATCAGGGCATCCATGAAGAACGGCGTACCGCCGACGCGCACGACGCCGCTCTTGCCAACTCGGAAACTTTCAAGGAGTTCGGAAGCCTTGCGGGAGGCGGCCAGCATGACGAAGCCGTGCTCGGCCAGTGCCAGGCCGAAGGGCGTCGGCTGCAGGGGTCGCCGGCCTTTGAGGAACAGCGGTTCGCCGACGCGCTTTTCCAGCATGGAAAGTGTGCGCGATACGGCTGGCTGGGCGAGCCCGAGCAGCGCCGCGCCCTCCGTCACGCCGCCAGTCTTGACGACGGCAGCAAGCTGGATCAGGTGACGTTCATCGATCTTCATAACGATCTGTTATATTGAGCTGAAGCAAAATCATCAATCCATCCGCTTCCGGTTGTTATGATGGATTTATCAGACGGCGGAATGGGGAGGTGGAGCATGTCGTTGGGTGCCAAAGCGCTCACATTCAGCGAAGCGACATCGTCGGAAGCCTTCGCCGAGCGTTTTTCTACGGGTCCAGACAGCAATCTGCCGCGGCTGATCGCTGCCGCCGTAACCCATGTGCACGATCTCATCAAACAGTTCCGCCCGACCCAGGACGAGTGGCGCAAGGTCATCACCTTCCTGACGGAGGTCGGGCACGCGTCGGATGAGCGCCGCCAGGAATGGGTGCTGCTCTCCGACCTCATCGGCGCCTCCGCGCTGGTGGAAGAGATCAACACCCGCCGGCCGAAAGGCGCAACGCCGAACACCATTCGCGGCCCCTTCTTTCGCAACGACACACCGGAGCGCAACTGCGGATCCTCCATTTCGCTCGATGGCATCGGGGAGCCGCTCGCCGTCTCGGTACGGGTGAATGATCTCGATGGGCTGCCGATCGGCGGCGCCGAGGTCGTGACCTGGCAGGCCAATTCCGAGGGATTTTACGAGAACCAGCAGCCCGACCTTCAGCCCGAACACAATCTGCGCGGCCTGTTCCACACGGATGCGCAGGGCCACTTTGACTACCGCTCTGTCGTGCCCTCGGGCTACGGTGTACCGGACGATGGACCGGTCGGGAGACTTTTCGCCGATACCGGCTATCCGCTGCGCCGCCCGGCGCACCTGCATTTTGTCATCCGCGCCAAGGGATTCGAGACGATCACCACCCATATTTATGATGCCAGCGACCCGCATCTTTCCGAGGATGCGCTGTTCGGCGTGCGGCCGGAACTTGTTTCCCGTTTCGAGCCAGCCGACGTCGATGGCAGGCACGGCAAGGCCGCAGACCTCACCTTTGTCATGGTTCGCGCCAAGCCGGGGAGGGCGTCATGACCCAACCCTTTTCCTATGCCGGCAGCCCGGCCCGCATCATCTTTGGTGAAGGCGCGAGAAGCCAGGTGGGCCAGTGGATCGAGAAAACCGGCTGCAGGCGGGCACTCGTTCTCTCGACCCCACAACAGAGGGCGGATGCCGAGGCTCTGGCTCGTGAGATCGGCAACCTTGCCTGCGGCGTGTTTTCGGGTGCCACCATGCACACTCCGGTCGATGTGACGGAAGCAGCGGTGAAGGTGGCGGCTGAGACGCTGGCGGATTGTGTCGTCTCTCTCGGTGGCGGATCCACCACCGGCCTCGGCAAGGCGATCGCCTATCGAACCGACCTTCCGCAGATCGTCGTACCGACCACCTACGCCGGTTCGGAGGTCACGCCAATCCTCGGCCAGACGGAAGCCGGCCGCAAGACGACGATACGCGATGCGAAAATCCTGCCGGAGGTCGTCATTTACGATCCGGCACTGACCCTCGGCCTGCCGGTCGCCATGAGCATCACCAGCGGGCTCAATGCCATGGCCCATGCAATGGAAGGACTTTATGCGCAGGACCGCAATCCGATCTCGACGCTGATGGCGCTGGAGGGCCTGCGCGCCCTTGCCCGCAGCTTGCCGGAGATCGTCAACGCACCTCGCGATGTAAAAGCCCGCAGCGACGCGCTCTATGGTGCCTGGCTCTGCGGCACGGTGCTTGGCACGGTCGGCATGGCGCTGCACCACAAGATCTGCCACACGCTCGGCGGCTCGTTCGATACGCCGCATGCAGAAACCCACGCGGTCATGCTGCCACATACAGTCGCCTTCAACGCCACTGCAGCCGCTGCGGAACTTGCCCCGGCTGCGGAGATTTTCGGCGGATCGATCGGTGGCGGGCTCTGGGATTTCGCAAAGGCGATCGGTGCGCCGCTGTCCTTGAAGGAATTCGGGTTGAGCGAGGCCGATCTTGATCGCGCCGCGTCAATTGCGGTCGAAAATCCCTACTGGAATCCGCGACCGATCGACAAGACGTCGATCCGGTCCTTGTTGCAGGACGCCTTCGAGGGGAGGCGGCCGACAGACTGACATTTGCATGCCGCTTTGCGCGCTCTTTGGGAGGAGAGGACAATGGGAGGAAGCATGTTTACCAGACGCGATTTTCTGAAGACGACGGCCGCCGGCGGGGCCGTTCTCGCCACATCGGGCCTTGCCGCCCCGGCGATCGCCCAGAACGTTGCGATCAAGCTCGGCTATGTCAGCCCGCAGACCGGCCCGCTCGCCGCCTTCGGCGAAGCCGACAAGTTCGTCATAGATTCCTTCCTGGCAACGACCAAGGGAATGGGCCTCAATTACGAGGTGGTGGTAAAGGACAGCCAGTCCAACCCCAACCGTGCGGCGGAAGTGGCAAAGGAACTGATCGTCGACAACGAGATCAACCTCATGCTGGTCTCCTCGACCCCGGAAACGACAAACCCGGTCTCGACCACTTGCGAGGCCGAGGAGATGCCCTGCATCTCGACCGTCGCGCCCTGGCAGCCCTGGTTCATCGGCCAGCAGGGCAATCCCGGCGACCCGGCCTCGTGGAAGCCGTTCAACTATGCCTACCACTTCTTCTGGGGGCTCGAGGATATCATCGCCGTCTTCACCGGCATGTGGGGCCAGATAGAGACCAACAAGAAGGTCGGCGGCCTCTTCCCGAACGATGGCGACGGCAATGCCTGGGGCGACAAGGTGGTAGGCTTCCCGCCCGTCTTGGAAAAGCTTGGCTATGGGCTGACCGATACCGGCCGCTACCAAAACCTGACGGACGATTTTTCCGCACAGATCAATGCCTTCAAGCAGGCCGGAACCGATATCCTGACCGGCGTGATGATCCCGCCTGATCTCACCACTTTCTGGAACCAGGCCAAGCAGCAGGGCCTGAAGCCGAAGATCGCTTCGATCGGCAAGGCGCTTCTCTTCCCGCAAACGGTGGAGGCGCTGGGCGATGCCGGTCACAACCTGTCGACCGAAGTCTGGTGGACGCCGAGCCATCCGTTCAAGTCGTCGCTGACGGGCGAAACGGCTGCGACCGTTGCAGAGGCCTTCACCAAGGCGACGGGGCGTCCCTGGACGCAGCCGATCGGCTTTGCCCACGCCCTGTTCGAGCTAGCGGTCGATGTGATGAAGCGCGCCGAGGACGTGGGCGATGGCGGTGCGGTGGCCAAGGCCATCGGCAAGACCAAGCTCGATACGCTCGTCGGTCCAGTTGCCTGGGGCAGCGACAAGCTGCCGCCTTTTGCCCAGAAGAATATTGCTAAGACGCCGCTGGTCGGCGGCCAGTGGCGACTGAAATCGGGCGGCGGGTATGATCTCGTGGTTGTCGAAAACAGCCTGGCGCCGAATGTGCCGCTGGGCGGCAAGCTGGAGGCATTGGCCTAGGCTCTTCTCGGGGAGGAGGGGAACCGGAATTGTGGATTTGCTCTTGCCTCTCCCCGCGCTGGGAGAGGTGGCCCGTCGGGCCGGATAAGGGGTTTTCCCGGAAAGCCACATAAAGAACCGAGAACGTGATGCCCATACTCGAACTCAACGCTGTATCAAAATCCTTCGGCGCGCTCGTCGTTGCCGAAAACATCGGCTTTTGCGTGGAGCCGGGCGAGGCGCTCGGCGTCATTGGGCCGAATGGCGCCGGCAAATCGACCCTCTTCAATCTGATCAGCGGCAATCTTTCCGTCGCGACCGGCACCATCCACTTCGATGGCCGTGACGTCACCCGTCAGCCCCCGATGCAGCGCTGCCTGGCCGGCATGGGCCGCACTTTCCAGATCCCGCAGCCTTTCGATCAGTTGACTGTTTATGAAAACCTTCTTGTCGCTGGCGCTTTTGGTGCGCAGGCGAGGGAAAGCGAGGTCGCCGGTCTTTGCGCTGATATTCTCGTGGAAACCGGTCTGATTGCCAAGGCCAACATGCCCGCGGGCTCGCTTACCCTCCTTGAACGCAAGCGGCTTGAGCTTGCCCGCGCGCTCGCCACAAAGCCGAAGCTTTTGCTGCTCGATGAAATCGCCGGCGGGCTGACCGAGGGCGAATGCCGCCAGCTGGTTGCCACCATCAAGCGCGTGCATCAGCGCGGCATCGCCGTCATCTGGATCGAGCATGTGCTGCACGCCTTGACCGCAGTCGCCGAGCGCATCCTCGTGTTGAATTTTGGCCGGGTGATCGGGGTCGGCGATCCGGAGACGATCATGGCCTCCAGCGAAGTACGCGAAATCTATCTGGGAATGGAGGTCTGATGCCAAGCCTCGTCGAAACCCGAGCCCTCACTGCCTTCTATGGCGATTTCCAGGCAATCTTCGGCGTCGATATCAGGCTCGACGCCGGTGAGACCGTCGCCGTGATCGGCGCAAACGGCGCCGGTAAATCGACCCTGATGCGCTCGATCGCGGGCATCATCACCAATCGCGCCGAGATGATCCTGCATCGCGGCGAACCGATCGGCGCGCTTGCCGCCCCCGATGTCGTGCGCCGCGGCATCGCGCTGGTGCCGGAGGGACGAAAGCTGTTTTCCTCTCTCACCGTCGAGGAAAACCTGCAGGTCGGCGCTTACGGCCGCTCGGTGGACGGTCCCTGGACCCTCGACAGCATCTACCGGCTTTTTCCAATCCTGAAAGAGCGCCGACGCAATCCGGCGACCGCGCTGTCTGGCGGCCAGCAGCAGATGGTGGCAATCGGCCGGGCGCTGATGTCGAACCCGGATATCCTGCTTTGCGACGAGCTGAGCCTCGGTCTTGCGCCCGTCGTCATCAAGGATATCTACGCCGCCTTCTCCAAGATTAGTGCCGCGGGCGCTGCCATCATCATCGTCGAGCAGGATATCGCCCAGGCGTTGAAGGTTGCCGACCGCGTCTATTGCATGATGGAGGGCCGCGTTACGCTGTCCGGTCAACCGGCGGAGTTCGATCGCGCCGATATCCATGCGGCCTATTTCGGAGCAGAGCCCAATGAGCTTCATTGATACGCTTCTGCAGGGTGTGCTGCTCGGTGGCCTCTATGCCCTTTTTGCCGCGGGCCTGAGCCTTGTCTTCGGCATTATGCGCCTTGTCAATCTGGCCCACGGCGACCTTATCGTGCTCGCGGCCTTCCTCATCCTTGTGATCGTCTCCACGCTCGGGCTCGATCCCTTCGTCGCCGCCGTTGTTGCAGCCCCGCTGATGTTCGCCCTTGGCTGGGTGCTGCAATATCACCTGCTGAACCGCACTCTGGGCAAGGATATCCTGCCGCCGCTGCTCGTCACCTTCGGCCTGTCGATCGTCATCCAGAACGGCCTCCTGGAAGGGTTCACCGCCGATAGCCGCCGCATCTCGGCCGGTGCGCTGGAAACGGCGTCTGTCAGTCTCGGCAACATCAGTGCCGGTGTGATGCCGCTGATCACCTTCGCGTCCGCGATATTGGTTATTGTCGCGCTCAACCAGCTGATCTATCGCACAGCGCTTGGCCTCGCCTTCCGCGCCACCTCCGATGACGTAGTGACCGCAAGTCTCATGGGTATCCGGCCGAACTCGATCTTCGCCATCGCCACCGGGCTTGCGATGGTGATCGTTACGATCGCGGCGCTCTATCTCGGCACGCGCGCGAATTTTGACCCGACGGCGGGGCCGGCGCGGCTGATCTATGCCTTCGAGGCTGTAATCATCGGCGGGCTTGGGTCGCTCTGGGGCACGCTTGCCGGTGGCATCATCCTAGGTATCGCTCAGACCGTCGGCGCGGCTATCAATCCGGAATGGCAGATCCTTGTCGGGCATATCGCCTTCCTTCTCGTGCTTCTCTTCCGGCCGCGCGGCCTGTTTCCCCGAGCAGCGGACTGAGACGCCATGACCCCAGGTCTTGAAACGATGACGACCGAGATCGAAGCGCCCGCGGGCTGGCGGGTGGAAACGCGCACACGGCTTTCCACCATATTCGCCGTCATTTCCCTCGTCGCGGTCCTGGCGCTGACGGCGGCTCCCTTCCTTGTCTCGCGCGGGGTGATTCAGGATCTGTTCTTCATTCTCACCATGCTGGCGCTGGCGCAGAACTGGAACCTGCTTGCCGGCTATGCGGGTCTGATCTCCGTCGGTCAGCAGCTCTTTGTCGGGTGTGGTGCCTATGCTCTGTTCGGCCTGGTGATCCTTGCTGGTCTCGATCCCATCCTCGCCATCCCGCTTGCCGGTCTCTTCGCCATGATCATCGCCGTACCCACGGCCTTCTTCGCCTTCCGGCTTTATGGCCCCTATTTTGCGATAGGCACCTGGGTCATCGCAGAAGTCGGGCGGCTGCTTTTTGCGCAGTGGAAGATGCTCGGCGGCGGCACCGGCACCTCGCTGCCACGCGAAGCGACACGGGAGATGCTCGGCATCTCGCTGCTTCAGGACTGGTTCGGCATGCGCGCTTCCGCGGCTGCCGACGCCCTAGCATACTGGTTGGCGTTGGCGCTCGCGGCGCTGACGATCGTCTTCGTTTACAAGTTGCTGCGCTCCAAGCAGGGCCTCGGGCTCGCGGCCGTGCGCGACAACGAAACGGCGGCCCGAGCGCTCGGCGTCGATGCGCGGAAGCTCAAGACTGCGATCTACCTGCTGACGGCGTTTCTCACCGGCATCGTCGGCGCGCTCATCTACCTGCAGAAGGCGCGGATTTCGCCCGATGCCGCCTTCTCGCTCACCGATTGGACGGCCTATGTCGTCTTCATCGTTGTTATCGGCGGCATCGGCACGATCGAAGGTCCGATCCTCGGCGTCATCATCTTCTTTCTGCTGCAGAATGCCTTTTCGAACTACGGCTCCTGGTATCTGATGGCGCTTGGTGGGCTGGCCATCGTCACCATGCTTTTTGCGCCCAGGGGGCTCTGGGGGCTGATCTGCGACCGCACCGGCTGGGAACTCTTTCCGGTCCGCCGCCTGCTGAAGGGCGGACCACTCAGACAGGATGACAAGGGAGGGCCGAATGGCTGACATCACCACCGACGTTTTGATCATTGGAACGGGACCCGCGGGCTCGGCGACAGCCGCGCTGCTTGCTGGCTATGGGCTCGAGCCGCTGGTGATCAACCGCTACCGCTGGCTGGCAAACACGCCGCGCGCGCACATCACCAACCAGCGCACCATGGAGGTTCTCCGTGATCTCGGCCGCGACGTGGAAGACGAGGCCTACATGTTCGCGACCGAGCAGGATCTGATGGGCCAGAACGTGTTCTGCACCGCCGTTGCGGGGGAGGAGATTGGCCGCATGCAGAGCTGGGGCAACCATCCGCTCTCGCGTGCCGAGCATATCCTGTCCTCGCCCGGGCGCATGAACGACCTGCCGCAGACCTATATGGAGCCGCTGCTCTTCAAGACGGCCT
>Ga0102591_1004635_pt1 | contig 10394 bp, 11 predicted proteins | sample AraplaCol_mCL_r2_2_FD_76860 | JGI IMG/M metagenome (GOLD analysis project Ga0102591, IMG submission 76860) | Arabidopsis root microbial communities from North Carolina, USA - plate scrape MF_Col_mCL_r2 (SPADES assembly) (version 2) | ecosystem: Host-associated > Plants > Roots > Endosphere... | reverse complement strand
CCGGGGCGGCCGCCGTTCAGCTGGCGCACGTGCTCGAGGATGGTCGGGAAGACGCTGCGGTCGATGCCGACGGCCGAGCAGGCCAGGGCCAGCAGTTCGGGGCGGTTGCTGTCGATGGCGCGGCGCACCTGGCGCACGTCGAAGCGGCCCAGCCGGGCCATGGCGAAGACGAAGAGGGGCAGGCGGCCTTCGCGCAGCACCCGCAGCAGGTAGCCGGGGCGCAACTGGCCGGCGGAGTCGAGCTTCTCGACCAGGGCCGCTTCCATCTCCTCGCGGTCGGCCTCGTCCTCGACGGACAGGGCGCCGACGGCGGTGGGCTGCAGGCCAAGGTGCGCGGCGTGGGTGGCTTCGTCGACGGCGGCGCGCAGCTTGACCGGGTCCAGCTCGAAGCGCTCGGCCAGGGAGTCGCGCAGGGCGCGGCCGACCCACAGATAGAGCTGCTCGGCCAGCAGGGGCGACAGGCCAGGATGGCGGACCAGGGGCGAGCGCAGGGCCACCACGTCCTTGGCGTGGCCGACCAGGCGGCCCATGGCGTCCTGGCTGAGCTGGGCGGTGGTGTTGCCGGCCAGGGCGGTCAGCACCGCCGGTTCGGCCTGCGAGAGGATGGCCTCGACGACCGGGGCGCGCAGGCCGGGGCGGCGGGCGACCTCGATCTGGTGCTCCAGCGTGGCCTGGACCAGCAGGCGGATCAGGTCGTGGTCCTGCAGCACGGGGCTGCGGGCGATGATCGGGCGGGCGATCTCGATCTCGTCGAGGGCCAGGATGTTGACCAGGGCCGACGGCGCCCAGGCCGCGTCGGCCAGGCGTTCGGCCAGGCGCTGGCGGATGTCGCGCTCGGCCTCGACCACCAGGGTCATGAAGATCGAATCGAGCAGGATCTGGATTTCGGGCGCGGCGGGCTTGCCCTGCGCTTCGCCGGTCTCGCAGAGATCGATCACCCCGGAGAGCAGCCGTTCGCGATCTTCCGGCTCGCGGCTGCGGGCCAGGGCTAGAAGTTCGGCGGTCTGTACGGCTTGGCTCACGACCCTCCTCGGGCGCCAAACGAGACTATGGGCACCTTGGTGTTTCCAGATGAAAACATGCTTAAACAGGTCAAGCCACGGAACCGAGAGAATAGCGGCGCTCTGTCGCAGGTTAAGCGGGCGTCTTGAAAGAGGAAACGCGTATGGGGCGAGCACTGATCCTGGCGCTGGACCAGGGCACCACGAGCACGCGGGCGATCCTGTTCGACAGCGAAGGGGCCGCCGTGGCCGAGGCCGGGCGTCCGCTGCGCCAGAGCTACCCCAAGGACGGCTGGGTCGAGCACGACGCCGACGAGATCGCCGCCGCCTGCGTCGCCGTGATCCGCGAGGCGGTCGAGAAGTCGGGCGCCGACCTCGACGCGGTCGTGGCGCTGGGAATCACCAACCAGCGCGAGACGGTGGTGGTCTGGGACAAGACCACCGGCCGGCCGATCCATCCGGCCATCGTCTGGCAGGATCGCCGCACGGCCGAGGCCTGCGAGAAGCTGCGCAAGGACGGCAAGGAGGCCGAGGTCACGGCGGTCACCGGCCTGCTGCTCGATCCCTATTTCTCGGCCACCAAGATCGCCTGGCTGCTCGACAACGTGCCCGGCGCTCGCGCCAAGGCCGAGGCGGGGCAACTGCTGGCCGGGACGATGGATACGTGGGTCATCTGGAAGCTGACCGGCGGCGCGCGGCACGTGACCGACGCCACCAACGCCTCGCGCACCCTGCTGTTCGACATCCAGGCCCAGGACTGGTCGCAGCCGATGCTCGACCTGTTCGGCGTGCCGCGCTCGTTGCTGCCGCAGGTGCTGGACTGCGCGGCCGACTTCGGCGAGGTCGGCGCCCAGGTGCTGGGCCGGCCGCTGCCGATCCGAGGCGTAGCCGGCGACCAGCAGGCGGCGCTGATGGGGCAGGGCTGCATCCGCCCCGGCGAGATGAAGGCCACCTACGGCACCGGCTGCTTCATGCTGATCAACACCGGGACGACGCGGCCGGTCTCGGCCTCGCGGCTGCTGACGACGGTGGCGGCGCGGGTGAACGGCCAGGCGACCTATGCGCTGGAGGGCTCGATCTTCGTGGCCGGCGCGGCGATCCAGTGGCTGGGCGAGGGGCTGGGGATCACCGGCGGTCCGCGCTCGGCCGAGGCCCTGGCCCGCTCGGCCAAGGCTGATCATGGGGTCGTTGTCGTGCCGGCCTTCACGGGTCTCGGCGCGCCCTGGTGGGACGCCAAGGCGCGGGGGGCGATCTTCGGCCTGACCCGCGACGCCGGCCTGCCCGAGATCGCTTCGGCCACCTACGACGCCTGCGCCCTGCAGAGCCGCGACCTGATCGAGGCCATGCGGGCCGACGCCCCCGACGCCTTCCTCGGCGAGGCCCAACTGCGCATCGACGGGGGCATGTCCAAGAGCGCCTGGTTCAGCCAGCGCCTGGCCGACCTGACCGGCCTGCCGGTGGCGCGGGCCAGCTACCAGGAGACCACGGCCCTGGGCGCGGCCCTGTTCGCCGGGCTGGGGGCGGGGATCTACGATTCGGTGGAGACGGCCGCCAAGGCGCGCCCGGCGGCCGAGGACCTGAAGCCGGCCATGGCGGTCCACGCCCGCGAGGCGGCCTACGCCCGGTGGCTGGACTGCGTGCCGCGTGTGCGCTCCTAGGGGAGCGCCGCAAATCTCAAGACGTGTCGACAAGCGTCTCGCCAACCTGGGCGGGCATTGCTATGACATCGCTGTCAAAAGCAATAACCGCATAAGGGAGGCCTCACGCATGACCGCGACACGCCGCACCGTCACGCTGGCTCTCGGAGCCGGCGCCGCACTCGCCGCCGGAGGCCTTTCCATGTCCGCTCAAGCCGCCGCCCCGACCGTGGGGGGCATTCGTCGCCTGTCGCCAGCCCTCGACGCCGTGGTCGCGCCCGATGCGAAGATCGAGATCCTGGCCGACGGCTTCGTCTGGTCGGAGGGGCCGGTCTGGGTGAAGGAGGGCCAGTACCTCGTCTTCTCCGACGTGCCGGCCAACATCATGTACCGCTGGAGCCAGAAGGACGGCAAAAGCGTCTTCCTGTCGCCCTCCGGCTATGACGGCCCGCCGACCAGGATCTTCCGTGAGCCGGGCTCGAACGGCATGGCGCTGGACGCCAAGGGCGACCTCTTGGTCTGCAATCACGGCCATCGGGCGATCACCAGGCTGGACCTGAAGACCAAGGCCAAGAGCGTCGTTGTCGACCGCTATCAGGGCAAGCGCTTCAACAGCCCCAACGACCTGGCCGTGGCCAAGTCCGGCGCGATCTACTTCACCGATCCGCCCTATGGTCTGGAAGGGCTCGACGCCTCGCCGGCCAAGGAACTGGCCTTCAACGGCGTCTATCTGATGCGCGCCGACGGTTCGCTGGCTGTGGTCGACGACAAGCTGACCTTCCCCAACGGCGTGGCTCTGAGCCCGGACGAGAAGCGCCTCTATGTGGCGGTCTCCGATCCGGAAGGACCGGTGATCATGGCCTACGACCTGGGCGCCGACGGCCTGCCGACCTCGCGCAAGGTGTTCTTCGACGCCGCGGCCCTGCACAAGGCCGGCGGTCCGGGCCTGCCTGACGGCATGTGCCTGGACACCGAGGGCCGCCTTTACGCGACGGGCCCGGGCGGGGTGCTGGTGATCACGCCGGCGGGCGAGCTGATCGGCGTCATCGAGACCGGCGGCCCGATCGCCAACTGCGCCTTCGGCGAGGACGGGCGGACCCTGTTCCTGACCGCCGGCAAGACCCTGGCGCGGGTACGGCTGAAGACGACCGGCCTGGTCTGGTAGCGAAAGAAGGGAAGGGCGAGGTGATGAACAAGCGCACGTTCCTGCAGGCCGGCCTCGCCGTCGGCGCCATAGCCGCCACGGCTCCGGCCGCCGCCCTGGCCCAGGCGAAAGCCGAAGGCCGCAAGCTGGGCTATGCGGTGCTGGGCCTGGGCTACTACGCCACCCAGATCATCATGCCGCGCTTTTCCGAGTGCGAGCATTCCAAGCTGGTCGCCCTGGTCAGCGGCTCGCCCGACAAGCTGGCCAAGTACGGCGCGCAGTACGGGATCCCGGAAAGCGGCCGCTATTCCTACGAGACCTTCGATCGCATCGCCGACAATCCGGCGGTCGACATCGTCTATGTGATCACCCCCAACAGCCTGCACCGGCCCTTCACCGAGCGGGCGGCCAGGGCCGGCAAGCACGTGATGTGCGAAAAGCCGATGGCGACCACGGCGGCCGACTGCGAGGCGATGATCGCCGCCTGCAAGGCTGCGAACCGCAAGCTGATGATCGGCTATCGCAGCCGCTTCGAGCCGCACAATCTGGACGCCATCGCCCTGTCGCGCGGCGGAGCGCTGGGGCCAGTGCGGACCATCGTCGCCGACCACGGCTGGACGGCGTCCGACCCGACCATGTGGCGCGTGAAGAAGGCGCTGTCGGGCGGCGGCAGCCTGATGGACATCGGCATCTATAGCCTCAACGCCGCCCGCTACCTGACCGGCGAGGAGCCGATCGCGGTCAACGCCATGGAGTCGACCGACCGCTCCAACCCGGTGTTCGCCGAGGTGGAGGACACCATCAACTTCCAGCTCCTGTTCCCGTCGGGCGCGACCGCCAACTGCGTCTCGACCTACAGCGCCAACTGCAACCGCTACCGGGTGTCGGGGCCGAAGGGGTGGGTCGAGATCGATCCGGCGACCAGCTACGAGGGCCAGACCATGCGGGCCAATCTCGACGGCCAGGCCAGGCCCCGCACGCCGCCGGCGGGGAGGAAGAGCCAGTTCGCCGGCCAGCTGGATCACCTGTCGGAATGCATCCTCACCGGTCGCGATCCGATCGTGCCGGGCGAGGAGGGGTTGAAGGACCTGCGGATCATCGAGGCCATCTACAAAGCGGCCCGCGAAGGCAGGACGGTGAAGCTGTGATGCGCCGCCTGATCCTCGCCGCGACCATCGCGCTCGCCCTGCCGAGCCTGGCCTGCGCCCAGCAGCGCGTGGCCCTGTGGCCGAACGGCGCGCCGGGCTTCGAGGCGCGCAAGGCCATCCCCGAACAGGCGGCCGAATACTGGGCCAAGTCGATCAACGACCCGTCGGTGACGGCCTATCTGCCGCCCGCCGACAAGGCCACGGGCGCGGCGGTGATCGTACTGCCGGGCGGCGGCCACAAGATGCTGGTCATCCATCCGGAAGGGACCGACGTCGCCAAGGTGCTAAACCCGATGGGCGTGGCGGTGTTCGTGCTGAAGTATCGTCTCAGCCTGGAGGAGGGCTCGCCCTACACCATCGACCACGCCCGCCAGGACGCGGTGCGGGCCGTGCGGCTGGTGCGCTCGCGCGCCGACGAGTTCGGGGTGGACCCGAAGAAGATCGGCCTGATGGGCTTTTCCGGCGGCGGCGAGGTCGTGGACCTGGCCGTCTACGGTTCGACCGCCAAGGATCCGAAGGTCGATGCGATCGACGCGGTCAGCGGCCGGCCCGACTTCCAGGTGCTGATCTATCCGGGTCCCGCCGGCATTCCCGACAAGATTCCGGCCGATGCGCCGCCGGCCTTCATCCTGGCGGCGGACGACGACGAGTGCTGCTCGGCCCCGCCGGTGGAGCTGTTGCAGAAGTTCCGCGCCGCCAAGGTTCCGGTCGAGTTCCACCTGTTCCAGAGCGGCGGCCACGCCTTCAACATGGGCTTCCGCACCGACAAGGCGGCCATCAAGGTTTGGCCCGAGCGCCTGCGCGACTGGCTGGCCGACAACGGCTGGACGGCGAAGCGCTAGGCCCTTGATCTAGAGTGCGCTCTACCTTGTAGCCTCGTTCCGGAGTTCGGAGAGGTCGCGATGGTCGAGCATCTGAGTATCGGCGAGATCGCCCGGGAAACCGGGCGCAGCATCCATGCCCTGCGCTGGTACGAAGCCCAGGGCCTGATCCCCGGCGTGGCGCGCGACGGCGGGCGCAAGCGGGTTTATCGGCAGGCCCATGTCGGCTGGCTGCGCTTCCTGGGGCGGCTGAAGCGCACGGGCATGAGCGTCGGCGAGATGAAGGCCTATGCGGCCCTGGCGGCGCGTGGCGGGGCCACGGCTGGCGAGCGCGAGGCCATGCTGACGCGCCATCTTGAACGGGTCGATGGCGAGATGGCCGCCCTGGCCGAGGCGCGGCGGCTGCTGGAGGTCAAGATCGCCTTCTATGCCGAGTGGCGAAGCTCGGGCCGCCGTCCGCCCGATCCCGAAATTCCTCCGGAGCTTCGGTCATGAGCGCCCGCATCGCGCCGGCCCAGCCGCCTTGGCCGGAGGCCGTGCAGGCGTCGTTCGACCGCATGCCGCGCGATTGGATGCCGCCGTTCCAGCTGTTCACGGTCATGGCGCGCGACCCGAGGCTCTATACGGCCTTCGTGCGTGGGGCGGTCACTTATCTGCCAGGCTCGCACCTGACGATCCGCCAGCGCGAGGTGCTGCTGCTGAGGGTCACGGCCCGTTGCGGCTGCGCCTACGAGTGGGGGATGCGCGTCCACTATTTCGCCGAGCAGGCCGGGCTTTCTGAGGTCCAGCAGCACGCGAGCGTCCATGCCGGCGCCGAGGCGGACTGCTGGACCGACGACGATCGGGTGCTGGTCAGGCTGGCCGACCAACTTGACGACGCCTGCGACGTCGACGACGCCCTGTGGCGCGATCTCGCCGAGCGCTTCACGCCCGAGGCGATCCTCGAACTGCTGATGCTGGCCGGTTGCTATCGGACGGTCGGCGTGCTGGCCAACAGCCTGCGCCTGCCGCTCGAGCCCCAGGTTGGCCGGCCGTTTCCGCCGGCTCAGGCCGCGTCCACGTAAGCCCTCACCCGCGCGAACAACTCCTCGAACATCGGCGTCGTCAGGCGTCCGGTGTTCGTGTTGAGCCGCGAGCAGTGATAGCTGTTGAAGATGCGGTAGGGGCCGGCCTGGAACTCCGAGCCGTGACCGGGGATGCCGGCCGAGGCCTTCAGGCCCAGGGTCTTCAGCACATTGCGGCGAGAGACGTCGCCCAGGGTGACGATGGCCTTGAGGTTGGGGAACATGTCCAGCCGCGCCTTCAGGAAGGGACGGCAGGTGTTCTCCTCGGAGGTCTCGGGCTTGTTGCCGGGCGGGGCGCAGCGGACGGCGTTGGTCACCGCGCAGCCGACCAGCTTCAGCGAGTCGTCGATGCGCGCTTCGAACCTGCCGGTGGCGAAGCCGTACTTGATCAGGGTGTCGTAGAGCAGGGTCCCGGCGTAGTCGCCGGTGAAGGGCCGGCCGGTGCGGTTGGCGCCCTTGCGGCCGGGCGCCAGGCCCACGACCAGCAAGCGCGCGTCCTTGTCGCCGAACGATGGGGCCGGGCCGTTGAAATAGTCCGGATAGAGCGCCTCGTTCTCGCGGCGATAGGCCACGAGACGCGGGCACAGCGGGCAGTCGCGGGGCGGCTCGGCTGGGGAGGGGACGACCTCGCCGACGATGTTGGAGTGCTGCATGGCCTTTAAGTCTCAGTATTCGTCGTCGGCTTCGCGTTCGGCCGGGGTGCGGGCGTCGGCGGTGGTGTAGCGCTGTTGCGGCGCGCGTTGCGGGCGGCCGATGATGTTGCCCAGGTCGTTGAGGTCGACGAAGTTGTCGGCTTGGCGGCGCAGGTCGTCGCTGGTCATCGGCGGCTGGCTCTTCATCGTGGAGACCACGGTGACGCGGCGGCCCTTGCGCTGCACGGCCTCGACCATGGCGCGGAAGTCGCCGTCGCCCGAGAACAGCACCAGGTGGTCGACCGTGTCGGCCATCTGCATCATGTCCACCGCGATCTCGATGTCCATGTCGCCGCGCCAGCGCTTGCGGCCCTGGCTGTCGGTGTATTCACGGGCCGGCTTGGTCACCAGGGTGAAGCCGTTGTAGTCGAGCCAGTCGACCAGCGGCCGGATCGGCGAATAGTCGTCGTTCTCGGCGATGGCGGTGTAGTAGTAGGCCCGCACCAGCAGGCCGCGCTTCTTGAACTCGTCGAGGAGCTTGCGGTAGTCGATGTCGAAGCCCAGCGCCTTGGCGGCGGAATAGAGATTGGCCCCGTCGATGAACAGCGCCAACCGCTCGGTCGGATAGAAGGTCACGGGTAAATCCTTGAAATATCGGCTTGATCGAAATGGTCTGAACGCGGCCGTGGTCGTCGCCCTCGGCTGCAATCTGCCTGGAGCCTATACGAGTCGCGAGGCCTTGTTGGAAGCGGCCGTTTGCGCCCTGGCCGGCGAGGGCATGGCGGTGGTCGCCCGTTCGGGCTGGTGGACCTCGGCCGCCTGGCCCGATCCGACCGGGCCGGCCTATCTGAACGGCGTCGTGCTGGTGGAGACGGCGTTGGCGCCGGCGCAGGCCCTGGCCGCCCTGCACCGCATCGAGGCCGAGTTCGGCCGCGCCCGCGCCGAGCGCAACGCCGCCCGCACGCTGGATCTGGATCTCATCGCTCATGGTCGGACGGTGACCGACGGCGATCTCGTCCTACCGCATCCGCGCGCCCACGAGCGGCTGTTCGTCATGGGGCCGCTGGCGGAAGTGGCGGCGGAGTGGGTCCATCCGGTGCTGGGGCGAACGGCGGCGGAGTTGGCGGCCGGGGCGAGCGTGGGGTCTGACGCGCAGCCTGCCTCCAATCCGTAAAATCCCCGCGAAAGCGGGGGCCCAGGTATTTTATCGTCGAGCGCCGAGCGTTTCAGAAAAAGCCTGGGTCCCCGCTTTCGCGGGGATTTTACGGGGAGAGGTACAAATCACCACGCATACCCATGCAGCCGGATCTCCCGCGCGAAGATCTTCTCGATCCGCACGGCCTGCCGCAGGCTGAGCACTTCGCGATACGAACGCCGATCCGGCCGCCAGCCGCTCTTGGCCTTGACCGGCAGGCGGCCCGACCACGGCACGCCCAGTTGCTCGAACACGTCGCCCAGTTCGCGGTCGAGGTGCTCGTAGCGCAGCACCCGGTCGACCAGGGGCCTGCCGGAAAGGCGGCTGGCGTAGAGCGGCAGGTTCAGGGCGTAGTCGCCGGCGGCCAGATAGCGGTCCAGGCAAAGCTCGCGATCGCCGCCGTGGGAGGCCGAGTTCCGCTTCATGAAGTAGTGCGACAGCGTCTTGTCCCACGGATTCCGCTCCACGCAGAAGGTGAAGTAGTCGCGCCAGAGGTCGGGAACCTTGGCGGCGACCTGGGCCGCCGACATGTGGTTGGCGAAGCCGGCGGCGTTGCGCGGCTGGTGTCCGGGCTCGGGCGGATGGACGGGGGTGACGACGTCGTCCGGGCCGCACAGGCTCGACAGATAGGCCTCGATGCTGGTGCCGGCGGTCTTGCGGGTCTTGATGAAGATGAAGCGGTGGCGGTGCGAAATGATCATGGCGACAGGGTCGGCGAACGCTGTTGCGGCCGATTTTCGGGATTCTGGACCTTGTCGCGGGCCTGTATCGAAGCGACTTCCCGATCGTGACCGTTGTTGCGACTGGACTTTGCGCCGGGGAGGGGGCATACACGCCGCCTCGCGAAAGCTGGGTTACAGCCGAAGCGGCGTTGCGTGACGCCGCACGGAGCCCTATTTTGCAAGAGCCAACGCTCAGCCCGAGGAATTCATGGCCCGCGTCACCGTCGAAGATTGCGTCGAGAAGGTTCCGAACCGCTTCGCGCTCGTCCTGCTGTCGGCGCATCGCGCCCGCGGCATCTCGGCCGGTGCGGCCCTGATGGTCGATCGCGACAACGACAAGAACCCGGTCGTCGCCCTGCGCGAGATCGCTGACGACGTGATCGATCACGAGGGGCTCAAGGAGCACCTGATCACCACGCTGCAGCGCGTCGATGAGCACTCGGAAGCCGAGGAAGAGGCCGAAACCCTCGCCCTGCTGGCCGATCCGACCCACATGCAGATGAGCGAGCTGGAACTGGTCCGCGCCCTGCAGAGCGACCGTGACGGCGGCCAGGAGGAGCGGTACTGAGCCCAGAAGGCGCAGAACCACTCCCTAGAGAGGCGGCGACCGCAACCGCCGTCCCGCCTCTTGACACCCTGACGGCTGAAGCGCCTCCCACCGAGACGCCCCCGTCCGAGACGCCGCCGCCCGAGGCCCCGATGCAGGCGCCGACGGCGACCAGCGCCACTCGGCCCAAGATGCTTCGCCAGTTCGAGCTGATCGAGAAGGTCCGCTCGTACGACCCCACCGCCGACGAAGCGCTGCTGAACCGCGCCTACGTCTATGCGATGCGCCAGCACGGCTCCCAGAAGCGGGCCTCCGGCGACCCCTACTTCGCCCACCCCATCGAGGTGGCGGGCATCCTCACCGACTACCGGCTCGACACCGAGACCATTGTCACGGCGCTGCTGCACGACGTCATCGAGGACACCGACGCCACCCGCGAGAAGATCGCCGAGCTGTTCGGCGACGAGATCGCCGAGCTGGTCG
>Ga0102591_1004631_pt1 | contig 10399 bp, 10 predicted proteins | sample AraplaCol_mCL_r2_2_FD_76860 | JGI IMG/M metagenome (GOLD analysis project Ga0102591, IMG submission 76860) | Arabidopsis root microbial communities from North Carolina, USA - plate scrape MF_Col_mCL_r2 (SPADES assembly) (version 2) | ecosystem: Host-associated > Plants > Roots > Endosphere... | reverse complement strand
TCTGGATCGCCGCTGGCTTTTCCGGCGCCTTCATGAACTTCCTGACGCGCTTTCGCCGGCATCTCGGAACGGTCGAGAAAGTCATGGGCGTATTCCTCGTCCTGACCGGCCTCGCCTTCATGTTCGGTTTCGTCAGTGACGTCGCAATCTGGTTCCAGCAGACCTTTCCAATCCTGATGAAAATCGGCTAAGCCGAAATCACCCCGAAGAAAGTTGCATTTGGAATAGCCGTTGTTCGATATTGTCAGTCTGCTCCTGCCGTTCTTCGGCCTGATCCTCATTGGCTATATCGCAGGCAAGGTGACGAAGCAGCCGGCCGACGCGCTCGGCTGGATGAACACCTTCATCATCTATGCAGCGCTGCCGGCGTTGTTCTTCAAGCTCGTCTCACGCACGCCCTTCGAAGATCTGACAAGGATCGACTTCATCGCCACCGATCTCGCGGCAACCTATTCGATCTTCATTGCACTGTTCGCGATCGGTCGCTGGATCCGGGGTAATTCGCTCGCCGACTGCACGATCCAGTCGTTTGCCGGCGCCTACGGCAACATCGGCTATATGGGGCCTGGCCTCGCTCTGCTGGCGCTCGGCCAAGCAGCGGCCATACCGGTCGCGCTGATCGTCTGCCTCGAGAACGCGCTGCACTTTATCGTCGCGCCGGCGCTGATGGCAGCGGCAGGCGATGACCGGCGTTCCGCGGGACGGCTGGCGATCGACATTACTCGGAAAGTGGCCTTCCACCCCTTTATCCTGTCGACGGCGTTCGGCTTCGTTGCTGCCGGCTTTCACATCGATCAGCCGGCCGCATTCCAGCATTTCGTCGACTATCTCGCGCAAGCTGCCGCCCCCTGCGCTTTGTTTGCCATGGGCGTCACGCTGGCGCTTCGGCCGGTGAGGCGCATACCGGCCGAAATCGGCTATATCGTTCTGGCGAAGCTCATCGTGCACCCGATTGTCGTCTATCTCGCGCTGACCGCCATCGGTGGCTTCGAGCCGGTCTGGATATATGCCGCGGTACTGCTTGCCGCCCTGCCGACGGCAACCAACGTCTTCGTCATCGGGCAGCAATATGGCGTCTGGAAGGAACGCGCTTCGGCAACGATCCTGATCACGACGGCGCTTTCCGTCGTGACCGTCTCGCTCTTCCTGATTGCGATCAAATCAGGCTTTCTTCCGGCTTAGCTTTTCGTTGATCGCGCCGGGAATATCGCGGAACGAACGACCAGGCTCGATGCCCTCACGCATGACAATGCTGCGCAGTGGGGCGAGTGCCGACAGAATGTGCAGGCCGGCAGCGCGCATCATCTGAACAGGCAGGAAATCGGACAATAGCGAGCGATTAAGAAGATCGACGCTCGCGGTGCGGCTCATGATATCGGCGCGACGCTTCCGATCGAAACGGTCGCCGGCATCAGCCGCGATCGGCAGTTCGGGTCGCGTGCAAAGAATGTCCTGAAGCGCCATGACATCGCGCAGGCTGAGGTTCAGCCCCTGCGCGCCGATCGGCGGGAAGACATGCGATGCCTCGCCAATGAGGGCAATCCGCCCCTTGCCGAAGCGATGGGCCATCATGCCTGATAGAGGCCAGAGCTGCACACCTTCCTCGACGGTCACCTTACCGAGCAGTGACTGCATGCGCTCCTCGACGACATTGCTCAGTTCAACGAGCGAGAGTTCATTGCGGGCGACGGCATCCGATGGGTTCTGGACCCAAACGAGGCTGGAGCGATTGGCGGGCAGCGGCACCTGAGTGAAGGGTCCGCTTTCCGTATGGAACTCCGTCGAGATATTCTCATGCGGCAGCGAGTGTTCGAAGTTCAGCACCATGGCCGACTGCCGATAAGACCAGGTGCGAACGTCGATGCCGGCGGTTTCGCGCAGCTTCGACTTGCGCCCATCAGCGCCAACCGCGAACGTCGCCGACAGGATTTCGCCATCGGCAAGCGTGACCGTCACCGATTCGGTGCCGATATCGATCACGCCGGCAAACGACGTAAAGCGCGTGATGTTCCCCTCACCGGCGATCGCGGCCTCCAGCACCCCCATCAAGGCTTTGTTCGGGAAATTGTAGCCGAAGGCCTCAAGATCGAGTTCGACCGAACGGAATGTGGTGATCGGCGCCCGCAGCAGGCGATTCGTGCCGTCGATGATGCGCATGGTGGAAAGCGGCGCGGCCGCTGGCCGCAACTTTTCCCACAACGTCAACCTGTCGAGGAAACGGATCGATTGATCCATGAGCGCGGTCGTGCGCCGGTCCTGGCTCGGCGATGGCGGGGCAACGAGAGCCACGTTGCGTCCGCCGCGAGCCAAGGCGATGGCGGCGATCATGCCAGCAAGCCCGCCACCGATCACCGCGATTTCAAAAGTCTTCATTGCACCGTTCCGTCAATTCTTTGACGGCGATCCGGTGCTTATGCAGCCGGCTTCGCCTGACGGCGCCAACTATAGCCCTTGCCAGCGTCCGCGTCACGCACAGCCGGTTGATAATGATGCGGAATTCCCGGCAGGCGATGTTCCGTGAGGCGCTTTATCGCAGTCTCGTTGGTGACAGCGAAGCTGTCGATGCCGACCCGCTGCATCAGCGGAATCTGGTCGATCAGCACGTCGCCGACGGCGCGCAGTTCGTTGGTGTATCCAAGGCGGTCGCGCAGGAGGGATGCATGGCTGAAGGCCCGGCCATCGTTGAACGCCGGGAAGGCGACAGCGACGATCTCAAGCCGATAGAGGTAGGGCTCGAGCTTGCGAATATCGTCCGCCGGCTTGATCAGCACGCCGAAGCCGACCTCGTTGCTCTCGTCGGCCCTGGCGATCAGCTCGTCCAGGCCGAGAAGGGGCTTCTGCCCCTCGCCTGCCTTCACCTCTTCAGTCTCGATCACCCAGGGATCGTTCTCTACGAAGCCGGTTTCTCTCCAGATCTTGGTCATCGTCCCCTCCTTACGCCGCTTCTGCCGCCGAACCATACAGCGCGTCCTTGAACGGCTGAGGACCAACGCGGCGATAGGTTTCGAGGAAGATCTCAGACGGCTCCTTGCGGATTGTCAGATAGGTGTTGACGATCGTTTCGATCGCGTCGGTCACCTTGTCGGGCTCGAAGCCGCGGCCGATGATCTCGCCGATCGACGTATGCTCGTCGCCCGAACCGCCAAGCGTGATCTGGTAGAGCTCAGCGCCCTTCTTCTCCACGCCCAGCAGGCCGATATGGCCGACATGGTGATGGCCGCAGGCATTGATGCAGCCGGAGATCTTGATCTTCAGCTCGCCGATCTCAGCCTGTCGATCCGGATCGCCGAAGCGCCGGGAGATTTCCTGCGCAACAGGGATGGAGCGCGCATTGGCGAGCGCGCAGTAGTCCAGCCCGGGACAGGCAATGATATCCGTGATCAGACCGGCATTGGCTTCGGCGAGGCCGATCGCAACAAGACCACGATAGACCGCTTCGAGATCGGCGAGCGCCACATGCGGCAGGATCAGGTTCTGCTCGTGGCTGACGCGGATTTCGTCGAAGGCATATTCCTCAGCGATATCGGCAATGGCATCCATCTGGCTATCCGAAGCATCGCCCGGAATGCCGCCGATCGGCTTCAGGGAGATCGTCACCATGCCGTAGTCGGGATGCTTGTGCGGCTGCACGTTCTGCTGCACCCAGCGAGAGAAAGCCGGATCGGCCTTCTTCCAGCGAGCGAGATTTTCCCAGCCTTCGGCGCGATCCTGCAGGGCCGGCGGCGCAAAATAGGCGGCGATGGCTTCGACATCAGCTTCCGGCAACTTCAGCTCGGATTCCTTGAGTTCCGCGAACTCTCCCTCGACCTGACGCGCCAACTCTTCCGCGCCTGTTTCGTGCACGAGGATCTTGATGCGAGCCTTGTATTTGTTGTCGCGACGGCCATGCAGGTTGTAAACGCGCACGATGGCTGTCGTATAGGACAGCAGGTCCTCTTCCGGAAGGAAGTCGCGGATCAGCTTGGCGATCATCGGCGTGCGGCCCTGGCCCCCACCGACATATACGGCAAAGCCGATTTCACCCTTCTCGTTCTTCTTCAGATGCAGGCCGATGTCGTGGACCTGGATCGCGGCGCGGTCACGTTCGGCACCGGTGACGGCAATCTTGAACTTGCGCGGCAGGAACGAGAATTCCGGATGCACCGAGGACCACTGGCGCAGGATCTCGGCGTAGGGGCGCGGATCCGCGATTTCGTCGGCGGCTGCACCTGCAAAATGGTCGGCAGTAACATTGCGAATGCAATTTCCCGACGTCTGCAGAGCGTGCATCTCAACGGATGCCAGCTCGGACAGCGCATCCGGGATTTCGGAGAGCTTCGGCCAGTTGAACTGCAGGTTCTGGCGGGTCGTGAAGTGGCCGTAGCCGCGGTCGTACTTGCGCGCGATATGAGCGAGCATCCGCACCTGGCGCGAGCTCAGCGTCCCGTAAGGAATGGCGATACGCAGCATGTAGGCGTGAAGCTGCAGATAGACGCCGTTCATCAGGCGCAGCGGCTTGAACGCGTCTTCGGCAAGCTCACCGGAAAGGCGGCGCTGCACCTGGTCGCGGAACTGCTCGACGCGCTCGGCGACAAAAGCGTGGTCAAATTCGTCGTAACGATACATCTGCTTCCTCAGACTGCGATGAATGCGGGGTCGGCGGGCTTGTAGCCCGGCGCGTATTCCATGGTTGGGCCCTGGGCACGAATGCGTTCGCGCAAGCGCAGCGGCCACAGCACGCCGTTGCTCTCCTGAACCTCGACGACGGCTACGTCCACGACCTGATTGTCGGCATAGGACTTCTTGCCAATTGCTTCCAGCGCATCGACGGCTTCTGTATGGCGAGCAACAAGGGCTTCCTGCAGCGAGGTCACCCATTGGCCGTTGGCGTTCAGCCAGACGGCGATGCCATCCGTCAGTCGGTTGGCAGTCAGGACCTTGTCCACCATGTTCAGCTCCTTGCAAATTCCTCGGACCGGGCGCGTTCGCGCACGAGCGGTTCCGACAGTTCGAAATTGGCGCCTGCTACAGCATCGCCGATAATGACCATAACCGGGCCGGTCAACTCGTCACGGTGCTGCAGATCAGGAAGATCCCGCAGAATCCCATGCAACAGCCGGCGATTGGGACGGCTGGCATTCTCGATGACGGCGACAGTGGTTTCTGCCGGAAGGCCAGCCTGCATCAGGCGCTCGGCGACGGAAGCGGCGACGGTGCGCCCCATATAGACGGCGATCGTTGCGCCTGAGACGGCGAGGCTTGCCCAATCCGGCAGGACATCACCCGTCAGATCGTGGCCGGTCGTGAAGACCAGCGAGGATGCCACGCCACGCAACGTCAGCGGCAACTCGAAATCGGCGGCGGCGGCGAAGGCCGAGGTGATGCCGGGGACCACTTCATAGGAAATGCCCGTAGCCCGCAGCGCTGCCATTTCCTCACCTGCCCGGCCGTAGACCAGCGGATCGCCGGACTTCAGGCGAACCACGCGCTTGCCTTCGCGACCGAGATATACCAGCAGATCGTTGATCTCTTCCTGCGACTTCGAATGGCATCCCTTGCGCTTGCCGACCGACAGGCGCTCGGCGTCGCGGCGGCCCATGTCGACGATTTCCTGCGGCACGAGGGCATCATAGACGATGACATCGGCCTCCATCATCACGCGCTGGGCGCGCAGCGTCAGCAGGTCAGCAGCACCCGGCCCGGCACCGACGAGCCAGATATGGCCCTCGACCTTTTCGGCGGACTGCAACAGGCTGTTGGCTGCACGACGCGCCTGCGGCAGGTTCTCGCTGGCGACAGCATCGGCAACCGCGCCGGAAAAGAAACGGCGCCAGAACAGGCGGCGCGCAGCGCCCTTCGGGACGAGATGCTCGACGGTCTTTCGATAGCCGATGGCAAGGTCGGCCAGCCGCCCCAGCGACGGTGCAAGAATTTGATCGACCTGTGCACGGATCATCTGTGCGAGCACGGGCCCGGCACCTTCGGTGCCGATCGCGACAGCGACCGGCGCGCGATTGACAAGAGCTGGCGTGAAGAAATCGCAGTAGTCAGGTTGATCGACGGCGTTGGCGGGCACTTTTTCGGCGCGCGCGGCCTCAACGATGGCGCGATCCTGCGCCGCGTCTCCGGTCGCAGCAAAGACGAGTGTTGCCCCACGGACTTGCTCGTCCACAAAGCCTGCGCGCACCGTCTCAACCCGATTGGCGATCAGATAGGAGTGGTAATCGGCCTCAGGATGATCTGTATAGGCGACAACCCGCGCCTGCGTGTTCAGCAGCAAGCGGACCTTGGCGAAAGCCTCGTCGCCATTGCCGAAGACGGCCGCGATCCTGCCCTCGACGCGAAAGAAGGCAGGAAATACCGACAGTTGTTCAGTCTTGGGAGACATTATCAATCCATTTCGAAGTTGCCGGAATATGCACTCTCTGCCCAGGCAAATGAAGAAACAGAAATTCCAATGCCCGCGCGCGCACGTATTCTTTTACTCGCTCTCTCAATGATTTGAGTAAAAGTCACCGGTGCGGCGCAGCGGACACACCTGCGTCTGCCGCAGCGCAGCAGAAAGGCTGTGACAAATCCCGCTCCCCGTCGAAATCGGCATTTGCCTCGCCTGCCGCTACCGGTAGAGTGCGGCCACCAAGGAGAAAGCCATGTCCGACCAGACCATCGCCGCCCGCCTGCTCAACGTCATGGAACAGGACATCCTGCCGATGACCGAACGCGGCGTCGCTGCCGGCAACAAGGTGTTCGGCGCTGCGATCCTGCGCAAGTCCGACCTCTCGCTCGTCATCGCCGAGACCAACAACGAGCTTGAAAATCCGCTGTGGCATGGCGAGGTGCACACGCTGAAGCGCTTGTACGAACTGGGCGAGAAGCCAGCCACCAAGGATCTCATCTTTCTGTCGACGCACGAACCCTGCACCATGTGCATGTCGGCGATCACCTGGGCCGGGTTCGACAATTTCTACTATTTCTTCAGCCACGAGGATTCGCGCGACGCCTTCGCCATTCCTCACGACCTGAAGATCCTGAAGGAGGTTTTCGGCCTGGAGCCCGGCGGTTACAGGCGTAGCAACGCATTCTGGAACAGCTTTGCCATCGCTGATCTCGTCGAGACCGAAGAAGAGCATTTGAAGGCCGAACTGAAAACACAGACTGCGCGCATCAAGGCGCGGTACGATGCGCTCTCGGAAAGCTACCAGGCGTCGAAGAGCGACAACGATATTCCACTGAACTGAGTGACCATGGAAGCCTCAAAAGACATTTCGCGCCTGATCGAGATCATGGCCGCGCTGCGCAATCCGGCAACCGGCTGCCCCTGGGACATCGTCCAAACGTTCGAGACGATAAAGCCCTACACGATCGAGGAGGCCTATGAAGTCTCCGACGCAATCGAGCGCAATGACATGGACGACCTCTGCGAGGAGTTGGGCGACCTGCTGCTGCAGGTCGTGTTTCATGCGCGCATGGCCGAGGAAGCGGGAGAATTCTCCTTTGGCGACGTCGTTGAGGCAATCACCCGCAAGATGATCCGCCGCCATCCGCATGTCTTCGCCCGTTCTGATGCCGACACGCCCGATGCGGTGAAGAAGCAGTGGGACGACATCAAGCAGGCAGAAAAGCGCGAGCGCGCCGAACGGCGAGCCAAGCGCGGCGTCAGCGAGGATTTCAAGGCGGGGTTCCTCGGATCGGTCCAGCGGAGCTTCCCTGCCCTGACAGAGGCGCTGAAGCTGCAGGAACGCGCTGCAAAGGTGGGCTTCGATTGGTCAGCGCCCGAACCGATCCTCGACAAAATCGAGGAGGAAATCGGCGAGTTGCGTGTCGCCTTAGCGGAAGGCGATCAAGCAAAGGTCAGTGATGAGCTCGGCGACCTCATCTTCGCCGTGGTCAATATCGGCAGGCATGTAAAGGCTGACCCGGAAGATTCCTTGCGCGGAACGAATACAAAATTTCGTAGACGTTTCAGTCATATCGAAGCCGTTCTTGACGCGGAAGGCGAAACTTTGGACGCGGCGAGTCTGGAGCGGATGGAAGAAATCTGGCAGGCGGCGAAGGCTATCGAGCGGCAACTGGGCTGAGCCGACATCCTTACCTTGCGTGAGGCCCAGTCCGGGCATAATGCAAAGCCCGCTGCAGGGAGCTCTAGCGTTCCCAATCCTCTTTCGCGACTTTCGGCCCGTTGCCCAGGCGGCGCTCCAGTTCGACCGCTTCGGTTTCCGAGAGACGTACATCGAGCGTGATCGACCCGTCCTCGTTGTCCTCGCGGTTATCGACGATCGCATGATCGTAGAGCCAAGGCAGCAGCGCCAACTTGTCGACAGGCAAGCGCACAGTCGCTTCGGTCAGCACGCCTGACAGTCTGCGGCTGATCTCTCCCATCAGCGTATCGATACCCTCGCCGCTGATTGCGGATAGGGCGACGACGTTCTCGGCACCACTCGCCTTCTGGACGATGGCATCGTGCGCTTCCGGCTCAAGGCGATCGATCTTGTTCCAGACTTCGATGATGCGCTTGTCGCCCTCTTCCTCGTCGATGCCGAGGTCCTTCAGGATGCGGAGCACGTCGGCACTCTGCGCCTGATTGTCGACGTCGGACATATCGCGGACATGAAGGATCAAGTCGGCTTCCAGCACTTCTTCCAGCGTAGCGCGGAAAGCGGCGACGAGGTGGGTCGGAAGGTCCGAGATGAAACCGACGGTGTCGGAGAGGATCACCGTGCGGCCATGTGGCAACTTCATTCGGCGCAGCGTCGGATCGAGCGTTGCGAACAGCATATCTTCGGCCAGCACGCCTGCCCCGGTGATCCGGTTGAACAGTGTCGACTTGCCGGCGTTGGTATAGCCGACGAGCGCCACGATCGGATGCGGCACCTTCTTGCGCTTGGCGCGATGCAGCTGGCGGGTGCGGACCACCTGTTCCAGCTCACGCTCGAGCTTGACGATGCGGTCCTGCAGCAAGCGACGGTCGGCTTCGATCTGGGTTTCACCAGGACCACCCATGAAGCCGCCACCGCCGCGCTGACGCTCAAGGTGGGTCCAGCTGCGAACCAGACGGCCCTTCTGATAGTTCAGATGAGCTAGATCGACCTGCAGCGTGCCTTCCTTAGTGGAAGCGCGACGGCCGAAGATCTCGAGGATGAGGCCAGTGCGGTCGATGACCTTGGCGTTCCATTCCTTCTCGAGATTGCGCTGCTGTACCGGTGTCAGCGGATGGTCGACGATCACGAGACCGGAATCATTCGCATCCAACGTCGCCTTGATCTCTTCGATCTTGCCCGTGCCCATCAATGTTGCGGGTCGCGGATCGCTGACGGTGACGATCGTGCCATTCACCACATCGAGGTCGATCGCCTGCGCAAGACCGGTCGCCTCTTCCAGGCGGCTCTCGGGCGTGCGGGTGACCACAGGCGCAGCATCGCCCGCACTGCGTCCGGCGCGCCCCTGCTTGAGCACGGGCACGACGACGGTCGCGCGCATATCATCCCGGTGCTTGGCTGCTTCCGGGATGATCGAATCGTTTTTGGTATCGCGTGTCGAGATAATTGCAGGTCCCGTTAGGAAGCAGCTTCTTCGCTTTCGAACATCTGCATCGGCTGGCCGGGCATGATGGTCGAGATTGCGTGTTTATACACGAGTTGCGAATGGCCGTCACGGCGAAGCAGAACGCAAAAATTGTCGAACGAGGTGACAACTCCGGTCAGCTTCACGCCATTGATCAAGAAGATTGTCAGTGAAATCTTTTGTTTGCGTACAGTATTGAGAAATAAGTCCTGCAGATTCTGAGAACGTTCCGCCATCGCGCCGCTTCTTTCTTTATTGCCGGCTTCATTCCGCCGGTGAAATACTAATCAACCTCGCCTGCAGGCAGCCGACAACCCTCATCCCATCTGCCCAGAAAGTCTTGGTATCAAATCGCAATCTTTTCCGCAACGTCGAAAAAGGCCTCCCTAATTTTCTGGGAGACGCTGCCTGGATGGCCATTTGCGATCGGCTGGCCATCGATCGACACAACCGGAAAGCAGATGCTCGTGGCCGCCGTGATGAACACCTCACGCGCCGCAAGCATCTCCGCGACCGAGAATTTCCGCTCCTCGATCTTCAGGCCCAGCTTGGCGCCGACATCGATCAGCGTCGTGCGGGTAATGCCGCGCAGAATGCCGTGTTCAGCCGGACGCGTAATGAGAGTGCCGTCGCGATCGACGATCCAGACATTGGTCGCAGCTCCCTCTTTCACCATCCCATCGGGGTCCACAAAGATCGCCTCCTGCGCACCGGCTTCCTTCGCGTGCTGGCGCGCCATGGCGTTCGGCAAGAGACCGACGGACTTGATATCGACACGGTCCCAGCGATTGTCGGGCACGGTGATCGCCTTGATGCCTGTCGCGTTCTTCCTCGCGATGATCGAAGGATCGGTGCTCTT
>Ga0102591_1004629_pt1 | contig 10403 bp, 9 predicted proteins | sample AraplaCol_mCL_r2_2_FD_76860 | JGI IMG/M metagenome (GOLD analysis project Ga0102591, IMG submission 76860) | Arabidopsis root microbial communities from North Carolina, USA - plate scrape MF_Col_mCL_r2 (SPADES assembly) (version 2) | ecosystem: Host-associated > Plants > Roots > Endosphere... | reverse complement strand
GAAAATAAAATATTATTCCGCTGGCACTGTCGCAATCGCCCATTCACGTTTTAATTTTTGTTTTCGTTGATGTCGTGCGATGGATAATTCGATTAATAGCGTCAATAATTTCGAATATTCGATGCCCGACGCTTCCCATAATTTCGGATACATACTAATGCTGGTAAAACCAGGCAATGTATTCATTTCGTTGAAATAGAATTCACCATTATCTTTATCCAAAAATAAATCTACTCTAGCCATGCCTTCACATTCTAATAATTCAAACACTTGCCGTGCTAATTCTTGCGCTTGTTTTTGTTGTGCTGAAGTTAAAGGTGCTGGAATTAATAATTTTGCGCCATTTTCGTCGAGGTATTTGGCTTCGTATGAATAAAATTCATGGGTTGGCACAATCTCGCCTGGGGTACTAACTAATGCAGGCATTCCATATTTTGGGTTTTCTAAAACAGATAATTCAATCTCGCGAATATTTAATGCTTTTTCAATTAAGATTTTAGTGTCATATAAAAATGCGTCTTCAATCGCAGCCGTTAATTCTTTAGCATTTTTAACTTTATGGATACCAACGCTTGAACCTGTATTGGCAGGTTTAACAAACACAGGGTAATTCAATTGTTTTGCAATTAAATCTTTATAGTAATGAGCATCTTGCTCCCAATTACCTTTTTTAATCGCAAGAAAAAGTGGAACATTCAAACCTGCGGCTGCAATTAAACGCTTAGAAACGTCTTTATCCATGGCCACGGAAGAACCTAATACACCAGCGCCTACATAAGCTACATCTGTTAATTCAAGCAGCCCTTGCAATGTGCCATCTTCGCACAATGTGCCATGTACCACGGGAAATACCACATCAAAACCATCATGTGATGCATTTTTATGTTCAGCCGCTGCTATTAATTCGTTTGGTGATGTAGATAATAACGCAGAATTTGCCGTTTTAATCGGCAGTGAAACTAAAGAGTCATCTAAAGGAATTTGCTTAATGTCATTAATATGCCATCGCCCTTTTTTATCAATTCCGATAGGAACTATTTCAAAGCGCGTTTTATCTAAATATCTTACAACTGAAGCAGCTGAACGCAATGAAACTTCATGCTCGCCTGACCGGCCGCCGTATAATACAGCGACACGGATTTTTTTAGATTTATTTGCTGGGGACATTGTTTTTACCTTAATTTCCTATTTAGCGGCCTTTTCGTCCTTGTAACGCTTAATGCTGGACATTAACTCTTCTTTCACTGCCTCAAATCCTTCCCAGCCTTTCACTTTCACCCACTTACCTTTTTCCAGATCTTTATAATGTTCAAAAAAATGAGCAATCGTCGCCAATAACTGTGCTGGTAAATCTTCTAATGTTTTCACATTCGAATACATATGCGTTAACTTATCAACCGGCACCGCCAAAATCTTACCGTCAATCCCAGATTCATCTTCCATTTTTAATAAGCCTAATGGACGACAACGAATGACTGAGCCTGTAATCAATGGAAATGGCGTAATCACTAACACATCCACCGGATCACCATCTTCAGACAGCGTTTGCGGTACATAACCATAGTTGCAGGGATAGTACATCGCAGTACTCATAAACCGATCAACACACATCGTGCCGGTTTCCTTATCAACTTCATACTTAACAGGATGAGCCTGAGTCGGGATCTCAATAATCACGTTAATATCATTTGGCACATCACGACCTGGAGTAATCTTATCGAACTGATTCATAAAGGTTTCCTATATCAAAAGTCAAAAATAAGTATAAAAAATAACGATAAAAGCGATTGCCGAGCTCTATGCTTGTCCGAGGGGTGGCGCGAAGGCGGGTCCCCTAATTTTGCGACAGCGAAATTAGGGTGCCGCAGCGACAGGACCCCAAGGCTCCGAACTCAACAGGCAATCGCTTTTATCGTTATTTTTTATACCCTTTCATCCGAAAGGATTGTAAAATACCCGGCTAACTAATCCAAGGGGAAAAACTAATGGACTGCATATTTTGTAAGATAGCTAACAAAGAGCTTCCAGCTAAGTTTGTCTATGAAGATGAGCATGTGCTTGCGTTCGATGATTTACATCCGCGCGCACCTGTTCACAAACTCATAATCCCTCGGAAGCATATAGCAACCCTGAATGATTTAACGGAAGATGACCTCAGCGTAGTTGGACATGCATTACATGCCGCTAAAAAAATTGCGAAAGAAAATGGCATTGCAGAAAGTGGTTATCGAGTTGTTAATAATTGCAACGCTGGTGCTGGTCAAACCGTATTTCATATTCACTTCCACTTATTAGGCGGACGTGAAATGACATGGCCACCCGGTTAATTTGAACAAGCAGGCACTAACGTGGAACAACAATTTAAAGAAATTATAAAACAATTGGGCGAAGACTTAACACGTGACGGTCTATGCGACACTCCAAAACGTGCCGCAGAAGCTATGCAATTTTTAACGCAAGGTTACAAACAAAATGTCGATGACATTATTAATGGCGCGATTTTCTCGTCCGATATGGATGAAATGGTGATCGTGAAAAATATTGAACTTTATTCATTATGCGAACATCATTTACTACCCTTCATCGGCAAATGTCATGTCGCATACATTCCCCAAGGAAAAATTTTAGGCTTATCAAAAATCGCCAGAATTGTTGAATTATTTGCACGTCGCTTACAAGTGCAAGAAAAACTAACTAAACAAATCGCTGATACTATTATGCAGGTTACGCAAGCGGCTGGTGTAGGCGTTATCATCGAAGCTCAACATCTTTGCATGATGATGCGTGGTGTGGAAAAACAAAATTCAGTTATGACAACATCTATGATGCTGGGTAGCTTACGAAAAGATAGCAGTTTAAGAGCAGAATTTTTAAATTTGGTAAATCATAAAAATTAACAGGCTGTAGGGTGGGCAAAGGAGCGTAGCGACGTGCCCACCAAAACAACAAATGGTGGGCACGCTACGCTTTGCCCACCCTACAACGTAAAATTTAACTTTAAACAAGAGAACAAAACCTATGATGGACATCGTCACCCTCGTCATGGCATGTAGCATGTTTTCGGATTATTCGATCACAAACGCCATGATCCAAGTTGGCTCCAAAGATAATTATTTAATGGTCACACCTGCTAACGGCAGCTCCACCATTTTCCCAAATACAAAACAAGCAATCGCTTATTCAAATGAGCAAATCCAACAAGCAACACCTTTTGAAATTGGCATCACCCAATTACCTAGTCGCTGGTTAACAGAATACAAACTTACGCCAGAAGAAGCCATGCAACCTTGCAAAAACTTAGTAATCGCAACGCAAATCGTTAGCAAAGCTTGGGACACATGCACGAAAAAAGTCAGCGATCCTTCTAGCGCGCAACAAGTACAAGCTTGTGCATTATCGATGTACAAAACTGGCGACGCTAAAGCAGGTTTAGATTATGCAACTGCAGTGATGAATTACGCTGATGCTCATCCATTCAAAGAAATTGCAGCGCCTGCCTTTAAACACTGGGAAAAATATGCTGTTGTACCCAAAGCGTCTGATCAAAAACCAGCAAGCGCACCTAATAAGCCAACGAATAAAGTTGTGCAAAATAACACGACCATAACTATTCCTCACGCTAATGCACCTGAGTAAAAATCATGGCTAAAGTCGACTTTTACATTTTGCCAGAAAAAACCCGTGAAGGTGTTTATGGATTTATTTGTCGTTTGTTAGATAAAGCCTACCAACAAAAAAATACAGTGTATGTGCACATGTCGACAGAAAGTGACGCCAAGGCTTTCAGTGATCTATTATGGACTTTTCGCGATGAAGCTTTTATTCCGCATAATTTAGTGACGGAAACAGCCGTGATACAACCGCCGATCATTATCGGCTTTGATGATAAAGACCCTGCAAAGCAACACGATATTTTATTTAACATCACAGCAGAAATACCTAAATTTTATAATCAATTTAAACGCGTGATTGAAATTGTGCAAAACGATGCGCAAGCAAAAGATATTTGCCGCAAGAAATTTCGTCAATATAAAGATGAGAACTGCGAATTAACCACTCACGATCTTACTAAACCACAACAATAAGTTAATACTCATGGAAAAAATTTACGATCCACAACAAATTGAAGCGAAATGTTATCAAACTTGGGAAAAGAATAATTATTTTTATCCGAATAATCCCAATGGAAAACCTTACACGATTATGTTACCGCCACCGAATGTGACTGGCAGTTTACACATGGGTCATGGTTTCCAACATACCTTAATGGATGCCCTCACCCGTTATCATCGTATGTGCAGTGATCAAGTCTTGTGGCAACCTGGCACGGATCACGCAGGCATTGCAACGCAGATGGTGGTTGAGCGTCAACTGCTTGCACAAGGTGTAAAGCGTCATGATTTAGGTCGCGAAAAATTTATTGAGAAAGTTTGGGAATGGAAAGCAGAATCTGGCGGTAATATTACGCGCCAAATGCGCCGCATGGGCTCTTCGGTCGCGTGGACGCGCGAGCGCTTTACAATGGATCCTGACTACACAAAAGCAGTTGAAAAAGTTTTTATTGATTTATACAAAGAAGGATTAATTTATCGTAGCAAATATTTGGTGAATTGGGATCCACAATTACTCACCGCTATTTCCGATCTAGAAGTCATTTCAACGGAAGAGCAAGGCCACTTATGGCATATTCGTTATCCGCTCGCTTCTGGCAAAGGCCATATTGTAGTAGCTACCACACGACCAGAAACAATGTTAGGCGACGTCGCCGTTGCCGTCCATCCTGATGATGAACGTTATAAATCATTGATTGGCCAACAATTAAAATTACCGCTAGCGGATCGCGCGATTCCCATTATTGCAGATAATGCTGTTGATCTTGAATTCGGGACCGGCTGCGTTAAAATTACGCCTGCGCATGATTTTAATGACTATGCGATGGGACAACGCCATAAATTAGACATGATTAATATTTTCACGCCAGATGCGCATATCAATGAAAACGCACCTGCTGCCTATCGCGGAATGGAACGTTTCGCAGCGCGTAAAAAAATCGTTGCTGACTTAGAGCAATTAAATTTAATTGAGAAAATTGATCCACACACTTTAAAAGTTCCGCGCGGCGATCGTTCAGGTGTTGTGATTGAACCTTATCTCACTGATCAATGGTTTATGAAAATGCAACCCTTAGCGGAGCCTGCCATTGCGGCCGTCAAAGATGGCACATTGCGTTTTATTCCTGAAGGTTGGACGAAAACCTATTTGTTATGGCTAGAGAATATTCAAGACTGGTGTATTAGCCGTCAATTATGGTGGGGACATCGCATTCCTGCTTGGTATGATGATCGCGATAATATTTATGTGGGCAATGATGAGCAGACTGTCCGTCGCGAAAATAAATTACCTGACTCTATTAAATTACGCCAAGAAACTGACGTATTGGATACTTGGTTTTCATCTGCACTTTGGCCATTTGCGACATTAGGTTGGCCTGAAAATACCAAAGAATTAGCAACGTTTTATCCAACTAGCGTTTTAGTCACCGGTTTTGACATCATCTTTTTCTGGGTCGCGCGTATGGTTATGCTCGGCCTGAAACTGATTGGAAAAATTCCATTTCAAGATGTTTATATTACTGGCTTAATTCGCGATCAAGACGGTCAAAAAATGTCGAAGACAAAAGGTAACGTTTTAGATCCTCTTGATATAGTCGATGGCATTGATCTTGAAGCGCTCGTTGAAAAACGCACAACGGGCATGATGCAACCTGCTATGGCACAAAAAATTGCACAGGCTACGCGCAAACAATTTCCAACCGGTATTCCGGCGAATGGTACTGATGCATTGCGTTTCACCTTTTGTGCACTCGCCTCACCTACACGTGATATTCGCTTTGATTTAGCGCGTGTCGAAGGCTATCGCAATTTCTGCAATAAATTATGGAACGCAGCGCGTTACGTATTAATGAATACGGAAGAGCACAAAATTGTTCACAACGAAGCAGAACTCGATTTCAACTTAGCCGATCGCTGGATCTTAAGTCGCCTACAAAACACTATCCAACAAGCGCATCAATATTTTAAAGATTATCGCTTTGATTTATTAGCGCAAACGCTTTATGAATTTACTTGGAATGAATATTGCGATTGGTATTTAGAATTAGCTAAGCCCATTTTAATGGGCGATAATTTTACACCTGCTCAGCAAAATGCAACGCGTTACACATTGCTACATGTGTTAGAAGTTCTCTTGCGCTTATTCCATCCTTTAATGCCTTACATTACTGAAGAAATTTGGCAGCGCGTTGCGCCATTGGCCGGAAAAACTGGTGACACTATTATGTTGCAAGCCTATCCACAAGTAGACACTAATAAAATTGATTCACAAGCTGTTGCAGAATTAGAGTGGCTGAAAAATATTATTACTGGATTGCGCAGCTTACGCAGTGAAATGCGTATCAGCCCAGCTAAAGTCATTCCTTTACTGCATCAAGAAGGAGCTCAGCAAGATCAACAACGTTTACAACAATATACAACATTAATTAAAAATCTTGCGAAAGTTAGCGATATCAAAGCACTGGAAGCAAATGAACAAGTACCTGCGAGTGCAATGGTTTTAGTTGGTGAATTGAAATTATTCGTACCCTTAGCTGGTTTAATTGATCTTAACGCTGAACAAGCGCGGATTAACAAAGAAATTAATCAACTGGATGTAGAATTGCAACGTATCAGCGGTAAATTAGCAAACCCTAATTTTGTGAGTAATGCGCCAGCAGAAGTCGTTGCGAAGGAACAAGCTCGTAAAACTGAGCTTGAAACAGCGATTGAAAAATTGAAAGCACAATTAACCAACTTGCAAATCTAACTGCTAAATTTCCTCCCCTTCAACGAAGGGGAGGAAACAATGTAGGTACTTATATTAAAAATCATGCTTTACTCTGTTTATAGAATTCACCTGGCTTCTGTTGTTCATCATTGAATAAATTCTCAGCATCTTCATAAACAGTGTTTAAATTTTTGCAAAGTATAATTTTTTCATTTTTATTAGGTTCATATTCCCAATTTAAAAAATTTTCCTTTTCATGGAAGTATCGGATATTTTGTCACATTGTCGAATTATTTTTAATAAATCTTCATTGTTTGCTTTTATTCTTTGATACTCTTCATCTATTTCATTATTTTTTTCTGTTTGTTTGACTACAAACTGATTAAATAACGTACTATCCTTTTGAAGTCTCAATTGTATATTTAAGCTAACTTCTTTTTCTAACTGTTGTATTTTTTCAAAATATTTTTTCCTTAAGCTTAATAATTCATCAGTATTACTAATCACAGAATCATCTTTTAAATTTTCATCATTAATTTCTAATACTGATGTTTTGGTTTTTTCTACCTCTGTAAACGGCGGCAATTCAGATGGATTAAATACAGCATGTGGCACTGCACTTCTCTCGCGCTGTCTTATGATATATTGAGAAGTATTCCTATATTTATCAATGTTATTTTCTATTTTAGTATTTATTGATTTTATTGTTGCATATTCTGTATCTAATTTTTTATTTTCTTCTTTCTGTGCCTCAACCAGCCTTTCAAGCTTTATTTTTTCTTCTTCTTCCTGAGCTACCAATATATCAGTTTTATTTTTTTCACTCTCGATTAAGCGCTTCTTTTCAGCATTTGCTTTTTTCAATTCTTCTAATTGCTTTACATAATTTGCTGAACAATCAATCTTTGAGTTTTCATCACTGAACCTCTCACTTTCCGATTCAAAATTTCTTTCTATAACAGATTCCTGTATCGGTGGCTCACTTACGAAATTTTGACTGTTCTTTTTTGTTGGATCATCAAGGTAATAATCTAAAGAATCTGCACTTTTGTTAATAGATATATCAGCCTCCAAATTTGAATTATTTAGCTCCGCTTCATCAATTGTAGAATTTTGCTGCTTTAACAAATTTGTTTGCATACCTGATTGACTATCAAAACTTAGATTTATCACATCTTGATCAGGTGTTTTTTTGCTTTTTTTAAAGTAAGGTGAGTCATTTTGAACTTCCACTTTACGTTTTTTCTTTTGCTTACTTGCTAAAATATTTTCAGATGTTTTCATAATATATTTCCTCTCACATAAGTAAATTTTTTAAACAGTCATTACTATTGGAGTCAATTAAATAGAATTGCTAAAACTAAAAAGAAACGAACAACAGCACAAGCCATCCGTGGTAGGTAGGAAACAATTACATAATAAAAAGCACTAGTGAGTCAAGCTAGAATCTATGAACTTTCTGATAGCTTTGGATTTGATAAACCCCAAAACTTTCTGGTAGAACATATAGCGGCTTTAGTTTCCAGCCTCTTTTTATTAAATCGTCTGCAAGCCCAAACAAAACATTAGAACTAATCAACAAATAATTCGGATGATTATATTGCATAATTTCCGAAATCGCTTCAAATCGTTTACTGCCCTGAGAAGGTAGTGTTAGTTTTCGGTGGAAAGCGATACTGCTGGGCGTCTTTAATCCGACTAAATCTACTAATTGAAATGATGTGGCATAAGACATATAACCAGCATCATGAATTAAAAGCTTAGAATTTGCTGGTAAATGTCGATTACACCATTGCGCAACAGCATTGTAATTATTCATCATATCGTTGCGGCCACTCATATAGACACTCCAGCTTGTTGGCAAATGTGCTAATGAAAAAATTAAACAGTATCCCATCAATAGATTGCCACATCTTCGTATATATTTTTCAGGGCTTTGTAGAGTAGCAATTAGGCCATATAGAAAAATTGGCAATGTGATATAAACATAGCGGCCTTTATTATCGAAGGATGCTGTGGGAAATATCAATAAATAAGCGGTAAATAGTATAATAATAAAAATAAATCCTAGTCTTCCTACTGGCGTTCTTAACAAGAGAATAAACATGCCTAATAAACTTAAATATCCACAACCTAAAAGAAAATTTGAAAAACCAACTGAGGCTACAAATAATTTCACTTTTAATGGAAAATAAAGTTCTGCAAAAAAATTAATTTTGGCTGTCATTGTTTCTGGAAAAAAACTGCCTGTATCGAACCAATTCCACAAAATCCAAGGCATTGCGACCAGTAAAGTTATTGACGCTAATAACAAGAGCGATTTTTTAAAATGTGGTTTTGAATAAATTAATTTAAATTGGTATAGCGTTAAAAGTACTGCCAATAATGCAAGTTCAGGGCGCACGAATGGCATTAAGCCGCATAATGCTGGTAATACATATTGGCTGATTTTTTGCTGATAAGTTTCAGCGAAAATAAATGCCCACAGCACAATAACCATTGCTAAAGCCGTATCCATACCCGTTAATAAATGATGCGGCACTAGCCCAATAGTTAAACCAATGATTAAAAAGGCAATAGCTTGAATGAGATTAGCATGAAATATAAAGGCTAATCGTAATAATCCTAATACATATAACGGAATTATTAAGCATTGCACGGCAAATAATGCGTATAGCGGTGATAGCCAAAATAAATTGAGCGCCACTAATGCTAGATGGACTAAACTTGTGGTGCCATATAAAGCGGGCGTATTGGGATAATTTTGATCGTAACCTAAATGCAAAACTTGTGCGTTGTGTAAAAAGATATAGGCATCATCGATGGGGAAATAAAAGGGGGAAAATGTATAGAGCAATAGCCGTAGCCATGACTGCTAAGAAATAGGTAATGTATTGTTGGGTGCGAGTCATGGGTCGCATAGTATAACCTGCTGTCGTCGTTGCGAGGTGCGCAGCGACGTGGCAATCCAGGTTTCAGCGAAGTCGCTATTATCGTTGAAACCTGGATTGCCACGTCGGCCTGCGGCCTCCTCGCAATGACGTGTTATATCGTTACGCTCCTCGCAACGACGTCGTGGGAATAAACGCCACTGGTTCATCACTGTCTTTTATTTTTAACAAACGATCACCAAAGGTTGGCGGAGCAATTAAAATCTTATATCCAGGAAAATACAGCTTTAACTTATCAGCATACACTTGCCGCGTAATAAAAATCATATTTGGCTGCTTTTTCAAAACAATAGGCCAAAATGTTAGTAAATCTTTTGTCGTGTAATTAACGGCATAATCACGATCATGATTAGGCGGTTCTAAAATTTGGATAGGTTTAGCCGGATCTAAATAAAAACTTAATTTAGTATGGGTGCCTAACATAATAATTTGCCAATCTGACCAAGGAAGTATTGACGTTGCTTCAGCACGTACTAAACGACCAAATGTGTCTAAGCCACCTACATAATAAAGGGGTTGCATAATACAGAAATTAACAAAGAAGATAACATAAAATATTGCGGCTACTTTCCCAGCCCATAAATAACGCTGAGTACCTGCAACAATCCAATCTGCTGTGATCAAAATCGC
>Ga0102591_1004628_pt1 | contig 10413 bp, 6 predicted proteins | sample AraplaCol_mCL_r2_2_FD_76860 | JGI IMG/M metagenome (GOLD analysis project Ga0102591, IMG submission 76860) | Arabidopsis root microbial communities from North Carolina, USA - plate scrape MF_Col_mCL_r2 (SPADES assembly) (version 2) | ecosystem: Host-associated > Plants > Roots > Endosphere... | reverse complement strand
TGCTCATTCTCGACGAACCGACCGCCTCGCTTGATCAGGACGCGACGCAGACGCTCTTCAGTCTCGTACGCAAGGCAGCCGCGGAAGGAACCGCAGTCGTCTACATAACGCATCGCCTTGGCGAGATCCGTCAGATTGCCCAAAGAGTCACGGTTCTACGTGACGGAAAGGTTCGTGGCGGCGCGCTGGTCCGGGAGATTGGCGATGCCGAGCTGGTAGGGCTCATTGTCGGGCGTACGCTCGAAGCAGCCTTTCCGCCGAAAGCGGCCGGTCAATCAACGGAGATCGGCCTTTCTGTTGCGGGCTTGAGTGGTGGTGGGCTAACCAATGTCTGTTTCGACCTTCCACGTGGCCAGATCATCGGGGTCGCTGGCGTCGCGGGAAATGGTCAGGCAACGCTGATGCGTGCCATGGCCGGACTGCAGGCATCACAGGGTACGATCGAGCTCAGAGGACAGGCCCTCTCGCAGGCAGCACTATTGGAGGCAGCAGCCTTCATGCCGTCCGACAGGCATCGGGAAGGCGTGGCGAGCGGTCTGACCGTGCGCGAGAACGCGACGTTTTCGGCACTCGAAAAATTCGCATCCGGCGGCATCATGAGCCGCAAGAAGGAGCACGAGAAGGTCAGCGAGATCTTCGGCGAACTCGCGGTCAAGACGCCGAGCATGGACGCGCCGATCCTGTCGCTCTCCGGCGGCAACCAGCAGAAGGTCGTCATGTCGCGGGCGATGCTTTCGGAACCCGGACTGGTCGTTGCTGACGAACCGACGCAGGGCGTCGATGTCGGAGCGCGCTTCGAGATCTACCGCATTTTGCGGGATGTCTGCGATGCCGGTACACCCGTCATCGTCAATTCCTCAGATGCCGTCGAGCTGCAAGGACTGTGCGACAAGGTCATCGTCATGTCGCGCGGCCATGTCGTCGCCACGCTGGAAGGCGATGAGGTGACGGAAGAGAGGATTGTCGCGGCGGCGGTCAATTCAGAGACGCACGACTCTGCTGATGCGGTGAAAAGCGGCGGACACATGAAGCGCCTGCGGCATTTCATGCAGTCAGACAATGCGCCCGTCGTGCCGCTTGCGATCGTCGCCGTGCTTCTCGGGCTCTATGTAAATGCCCAGAACGAAAATTTCCTGTCGGTCTACAACATCAACAACATCTTTCTGCTCGCCACGGCGCTGGGGTTCATAGCGCTCGGACAAACCATCGCGCTGCTGATGGGCGGCATCGATCTGTCGGTCGGGCCTCTTGCCGGCTTTCTGGTTGTTGTCGCATCCTTCTTCGTCACCGATGACATGTCGGGCACGATGGTCGCCCTCGGGTTCCTGATGATGCTCGCCGGCGCGGTCGCCATAGGCACCATTAACGGCGTGCTCATACGCTACGCGAATTTCACGCCGATTGCGGCGACGCTCGCCATGTATATCGCGATCCAGGGGATGAGCTTTCTACTTCGGGAAAATCCTGACGGATATATCAGCTACGCCGTGACTGACTGGATCAACTGGCAGCTGGGGCCGTTTCCGCTCGCCTTTCTCGTCCTCGTCGCGATAACGCTGGCAGGCGAGTACGTTCTGCGCAATTCCAGATCCGGCTGGCGCCTGAGAGCTGTCGGATCGAACGAGGATGCCGCGCGCAGGGTCGGTATTCCGATCGATATCACCTATATCGCCGGCTATATCGCATGTTCGGTTCTGACCGGTTTCGGTGCCGTCATGCTGATGGCGCAGATCGGCGTCGGCGATCCCAGGCAAGGCGTCAACTACACGCTCTCGAGCATCACCGCGGTGGTTCTCGGTGGCACCAGTCTCGCCGGTGGCCGCGGAACCTTCATCGGGACGGTGCTTGGTGCTGTTCTGCTCACCGAAGTGCTCAGCGCCGTCACTTTCCTGAACCTGTCGCAGACCTATCAGTACTTTTTCCAGGGCGTCCTGATCGTTGTCGCGGCCCTGATCTATTCGGCGGTTCGCGGCGGCCGGGCGGCCCGTTGACGACGTCAGCGTTCGGGAACTCTGGCTCTCCCCGCCCATTCAAAACTCTAAATCATGCGGGCACCGTCCGCTTCCCAAAGGGAGGAAGAACATGACAAACAAAGTCTACGGCATGCACCATATCGGCATTACGGTGCCCAATATCGAAGAGGGCATCGCCTTTTTCAAAGCGGTCTTCGGCGCGGTCGAAGTTTTCCGCACCGGCCCATTCGATGTCGATCAGGACTTCATGACCAAGAAGATCGGCGCTGCGCCGCAATCGACCATCCGTGACCTCGTCTTCCTGCGTTGCGGCGCCGGTACAAGCGTTGAGCTTTTCGAATATAGCGGCGAAGAAGAAAACCCCTCACAAACGGCCGTCGGAAGTCGGCGGCGTGCACATGTGTTTCGAGGTGGAGGACGTTCACGCGTCTGTAGAGCGCCTGCGAGCGCAAGGCATCGAGCTGCTGGAAGGCCCCAACCTCATCACCGAGGGGCCGCTGAAGGGTTTTGACTGGATATATCTGCGCTCATCCTGGGGACTGCTTCTCGAGGTCGCGAGTTTCGACAAGCTGGGATACGAGGATACTTCTGAAGAACGGCTCTGGCGCGCCAAGACTGTGTGAGGCGGCGGATATTTATCGCACTCTGTCCTAATCGCTTCGGTCGTTAGATCGTCGCCACCACGCGCAATTCTTCGGCTGTCTTGGACGGAAAGCCGAAGAACTCCAGAAAGGCCGGGATCTACTCGCACAGCATGCTGGTTCCGACCTGGAAGGGGCATTCCGTGTCGCCCGGCCCGGTACCATGCTTTTCTACCCTATGCCCTCGTCGCCACTTTGTTACTGAAGATGCCGTCGTCACTGCTTTGCTACCGCATCTTCAGGCTTAGCGATGATCATCCGGAAAAGAAGTGGAACAAAGCACTGCGAAAGGGTCTGACACCCGCTGACGTCGGCCTGAAGATCGTCGGCAGCATCACACTCTTCCGTCAGGCGGGAGGAGGCTTTCAACGGCGGCGCTCATCGCCTTTTCGGCAGCCATATTGCCCGTGCGCCATAGACTGTCGGTCGCGATCGTCCTGATTATCGGAGCTGGTGACCGCGTCACTGCGGCTGGCTTGGGGATACTTGTGGATACGAAAGCGTCGACAAGTCTCCGCGCAATCAGGCGTCCGCAACCAAATCTTTCCAGTCGCCGTACACAAAGACCAGGAGCCTCGCCGCGGCTATGCGTGCTCGCACTTTTGGAAAATAAATCTGGTCTACATAGACTGCATTGCTGCGCCTGCGATTAGTGGTGGTCGCCATCCCAGCACGCGGCGAGTTTCTGTCGAATCCACCAGAAGGTTTTCCGTCAGGCGAGCGACCATCTCCTCGCGCCCAGCAAGCAGGCCGATACCGCGCAGAAGGGCGGGGGGAACGGGAATACTTAGCGGCCGCCGACCCTCTTGACGCGTGAGCAGCAAAAGAAGTTCATGTGTGGAGAGATCGTATCCGTCACTCGCGACAAAAAGCCGGTTTGCTGCATCTGAATGTCTCAGGGCTAGAATTAAAAGATCGCAAAGATTTTCAACGTGAATGAAAGAGCGTTTGTTCTTAACGGCGGAGAAGATAGAAGGTGCGCCGCTTGCCGCCCATTTCATCAAGCTGCGAAAATTGCCGCGTACCCCCGGTCCGTATACAAGAGGAGGGCGGATAATTGTTATCTCCAGCCCTGTCTGACTCCCTAGTGTTTTGAGAGCCGCTTCCGCTTCCGCTTTCGATATTCCATAAGGATCTTGTGGATTGGGCGGGTCATCGGCTGTGAACATTTGCCCAGGTTTGGTTCGTTCCCCATTTACCTTAATTGAGCTGACGAAAACGAAGCGCCTGACACCTGCTTCCGCAGCTTGGCGCGCAAGGTTAATAGTTGCTGCAACATTGGACTCGCGAAATAGCATAAGCGGATCGGCCGCCGTCTCACACATGACATGCACACGCGCGGCGAGATGCACTACTGCATCGATTCCCTTTAGATGTGCGCCCCAAAGGGTATCGTGATTGTAGGATGGTATCGTCGCCAATCCTGGTGTTTCCGTCCGGGTGACTCCCCGAACAGGCAATCCGCGCCGCATCATTTCGGTCATGAGATGCGAACCGACGAATCCGGAAGCGCCTGTGACCAGTGTAACGCCCATGGTCAAATTGTCCTCTCTGCCCTCAGCCGTGTACAGCCGTCTGTTTGGGCAAATCGTCGGCTGTGATCAAAGAAAACAGAAGTTCCCTAGCTTGAGCTTCGTCTTCGGCTAGGATCGCTTTTTCCAGATCCTTCAACCATGCCATCATATCGCAATCGGCAGCTATGGTGGAATCTGCGCGCATGATTTTGGGATGCCTCGTTGGCCGGGCATTGTTGCGATCGTAAAACAATTCCTCGAAGAGCTTTTCTCCTGGTCGCTTGCCGACAACCTCGATGGCGATACCACTCTCGGAGTTTCTGCTATTTCGAACATGAAAGCCGGCCAGCCGAATCATGTTTTCTGCGAGGTCTCCGATGCGCACGGGCTCGCCCATGTCTAGAAGAAAGACATCGCCCCCAACAGAAAGTGCTCCTGCCTGCACGATCAGTTCAGCAGCCTCCGGAATTGCCATGAAATAGCGGGTCATCTCCGGATCGGTAATGGTTAGAGGGCCGCCCTTGGCGATCTGCTGTTTGAACAGCGGCACCACCGAACCATTGGAACCGATCACGTTGCCGAAGCGAACAGAACAAAAGATCTGCCCTCGTGACTGGGCACGCGCTTCGATTGCTCTCTGCCGGACAATGAGTTCGGCCCACCGCTTGGTTGCTCCCATAACATTCGTAGGCCGGACTGCCTTGTCTGATGAGATCAGTACGAAACTCTCGATCTTCTGCTCCGCGGCGACCGTTGCCACTGTAAGCGTTCCGAAAACGTTGTTTCTGATACCCTCAATAACGTTGCTCTCCACAAGCGGAACGTGCTTATATGCTGCAGCGTGGTACAGAACCTGCACGCCGTAAGCTCGGATGGCTCGCTCCACAGCTCTAGCATCCGTAACCGAGCCCAATACGGCGACGATAGGCGGCAGGTCAGCAGCAAGTAGTTCTTGCTCAATTCGATAGAGGGCGTATTCGCTCGATTCGAAGAGAATGACTTTCTCGGGTTTCTGATGCACGATGAGGCGGCAGAGCTCCGAGCCGATGGAGCCGCCGGCTCCTGTCACCATCACGATCTTTCCCGCCAAGGCTTGATGCAGCAGCTCTTTGTCGGCAGGTATGAAAGATCGGCCAAGCAATTCATCGATCTCGATCTCGCGAATCTGGCTGACTATGTAGCGGCCATCAACGAGGTCCGAGATGTCGGGGAGGCTGCGTACCTTCACGCCGAGGCCCGTTACCCGACCGAGCACCGCTTGCCGCTTGACCGGTGGAATGGACGACATGTTGAGAACAATTTCGGTGATTCCATAGCGATCTATCAACGAGGGCAGGTCGTGGGAAGAAAAGACGCGATAACCACCGATATCGCGTCCATGATTGATTGGGTCATCGTCAATCAACCCCATGACGTACCGGTTGCCATGACCTTTCAGTGCACGCGCAAGCTGGGCGGCTGCCGGTCCGGCGCCGTATATAAAAATCGGTTCCTCGTCGCGCCGAAGGCCCGTGCCCGAAACGAGGATCCATTTCGCTGTAAAGCGCATGCCGCCGATCAGCAGCGATCCGAGGATGAAGTAGAAGAAAGGAATGGAACGCGGTACGATATCTTGTCCGGCCATCTCCATCAGGAAAGCAATAATGACCCAGCTGACGGTCGCAACAAGCATTGCCTTAAAGATCGTCCAGATAGCTGCCTCTGGGAGATAGCGGATCACCGACCGGTAGAGGCCTAGCCGAATGAATACCGGAATTGCGACGACTGGAGCAAGTGTGGCTAGAGCCAAACGCTCGTTTGTGATTTCAGGCGTCCACACGGACAGCCGAATTGCGTAGCTTGCCCAAAGGGCGAGCATGAGAGCCACCACGTCGAGGCCAATCATTAAGACCCGTTTCCAAACGCGGGGCGTCTCGATAATTTTCTCTCTAAGCAGTTTGATCAGTGCCTGATCGATCCAACCGGACGCTAACATGATTTTGCCATCGACCTTACTAATGTTGCACGCCAGTGGCGCCGATTACTTTTATGGCGGTCAGCGCAAGAATCCGCAAATCGAAAATAAAACTCTGCCGCTCAAGGTATTCAACGTCCAGCGCAACCTTATCGGGTATGGCCAGTTCATCGCGGCCATTTATCTGGGCCCAGCCGGTAAGTCCCGGCAAAAGTAGATGTACGCCCATGTTCGTTCGCGCTGCTACGAGATCGTCTTGATTAAATAGGGCCGGTCGCGGCCCGACAAAGCTCATCTCGCCGCTTAGAATACACCATAGTTGCGGAAGCTCATCCAGGCTCGTCTTGCGTAAAAAGCTCCCGATGGGAGTGAGGTGTTGTGCCGCATTGCCAAGAAGATGCGTGGCCACGACTGGGGTGTCGATCCGCATTGTACGGAACTTTGGCATCCAGAACAGACGATTTCTCCGGCCGACGCGTTGCGACCAATAGAGCGCCGGCCCCTTGGAGGTCGCACGCACGGCGAGTGCGACACACACCATCGGAAAGAATAGAGCAGCACCTGCCAATACAGCGCCAATGATGTCGCACGCTCGCTTAAGAAGCATTTTTTACCGAACCGCCCTGAATAAATTTGCTCGTGAATATGATAGATCGCTTCCGTTCGCCAGCGCTAGAATGCCAAATAGGCGAAGAGCCGATTGCTGGATATGTGTGCTAGGATTGCTCGACGCTGAAGCGGCCATCGATTACTGCTTGCAACCGCCTTCCAATGCTGTGATGGCACTCTGGATAGGGCTAACATGAGGACATCTGGCCTGATGAATGGCGGTCACAAGCCGACTATCGGCCGGCCTGTCTTCCAGTATCAAAATTGAGGTAGCGTTCCCGGTAAAGGATGCCATTTCACGCGTCAACATGTACTTCGGGTTGCCGTCCGGTTTTGTAAAACAATGCTTGCCACGCCGCGGCGATGCGGCTTATTTGCATGACGACTGATGCTGGACGATGCGTCTCCAGCTCTTGAATATTGGCATGTGAGGCGGCGATGTTTTCCAAGGTGCGGGCGGTTCTGGACGATGGGTTCATCGTCGGATTGGTATTCGCGCTTTTCCTTGCCGGCAAGATAGTCCCATATCTAGTCGTCGTCGGTGTCGTGCCGATTTTGCTCTTCTGGAACAAATCGGACTATGCAAAATCTCGAAGCGCGATCCTGCGGTTTGCGTTGCCCGCAGCGGGTTATTTCGCTCTGTGCCTTTTGCTGCTCGTTTTCTACCCTGGTCTTGAGTCTGGGGAGAAGCCGCCGCGAAACCCCGATTTGGAACTCTATGTCGTAGCCGTTGCCATGCTGGCGATCGGCTTTCTGCGCGGCCAGCAGATTAAGAATCTATATGTTCGGTTTCAGGCGATCGCACCGTGGTCGCTTGCCGCTGCTTTCGCCGTGCTCAGTGGCTACATGTTTCTCGGCATCCGCGATGACTGCCGCGTGCGTGCGGAAGCTGCTTGGCCGTTCATCCCTGCCATCATCTTCACGACGCTGACCTTCTTGTTACTCCTTGGCTGGGAGGGCTTGTCGCGACGTGCACGTTTTCTACGCCTTGCGCTGCTCTCTCTTAGCGTCGTTGTCGTGCTTGGCTACACGGGCTCGCGCGGTGTCGCCGTCGCACAGTTTGGAGTATTCGCAGCCTTTATCCTGTTACGGTTGTCGCGCAAGTTTCGAGCTGCACTGCCAACGGCAATTGAGCTTTTGGCATCGGCGGCCATCGGCGCGTTGCTTTGTTTGCCAGTCCAATCTGCAACGGGATGTAATAATTTCGGCAGACTCCCGGCCGTTTTCGATATCTTTAGAAGCGCGTATGCCATTGATACAGAAGCGTCAGCGAATGATGCTAAGCCCGGGATGGTGGTTCAAGCCGGAGCGAATGAGGGTGCCGGAGTTGCCTTGCGTGCTGAAGCTGAGCGCAATGCAGCTCAAGGGGCCGGTGATCCTTCAGTAACGCTTCGTCTGGATATGTGGGCTGCCTCGGTAGAAGCCATTCGGAAGGCGCCTTTTTTTGGTCATGGTGCGCTGTCACTTCGGCCGATCATTCAAGATAGGTTTGGCTTCGAGCACAATCATAACCAGTATCTGTCGTGGCTGGTGACCGGCGGGATTGTCTTCTTATGTGTCGGCTTGCTGTTTCTATTTACGCCATATCTGGTCTCTTACGGTCTTCAACCCGCTAACCGAGCGGTTTTGACATTGTCAGTCACTGGGCTTTGGGGCATAGCGATGGTCTTCGATTCTTTTCTAAGTCTCGATTTCTACCTGCATTATTTCAGTTTGTTGCTCGGCTTCTTGTTCGCTCTGACAAGCGATATGATCGGAGCAAAACGCCCGCAGAACGAGTGCATCTGATGCCGCAAGATACCGTTTTCTTCGATGTTACAGAAGCTCTGCTGTCTGCTTCGGCTCGGCGCATCCAAAATTATGGCATTGCTCGGACGGTTGTCGAGGTCGGCAAAGAGGCCGCTCCACTTGATGAGAATATCCGCTTCGTTGTTTTTTCTTTCGGCACGCGATGCTTTTACGAAGTGAAATGGCACAGGGCCGACGATGGCACGGTGGTATTTGATTTGCCTGAGAATGTCGGGCAGCGCTGGTTTCGGACATATTACGGCGGAGCGTTTCTGCTGTCGGGCATTGCGCATCTGCTCAATATCTCGATGGCATCAAGGCGCAACAAACGGCTCTGGGAGAAGAACGCAAGTAGCCTTTCGAAGATCGATATCCAGGATGGGTTATTCGTTTCGGCGGGGCGGCCGAAGTTGATCGTCGACATGATCAAGGCACTGAAGAATGCTGGATCCCAGGCGGCCGTCGTGCCGCTGCTTCACGATTTTATGCCATTGCATAATGGTGCCACAAAGCGGTTCCGTCGTTTCGACCGCAATTTCCTGCGGGACAACCGCTTCGTTATCGAGCGGTCGAAACTGATCCTCGCCAATTCCGAATTCACAAGGGACGAACTGGGACGCTTTGCTGCGGCAAGAATGCTGCCGAAACCGGGCCCGGTCGCGGTCGTCCCGCTGGTTCACCATTGTCCTGATGGTGTCGAGGCTCCGGAAATCAGCCTGCCTGCGGCACCTTACCTGCTTTCCGTGGGGGTTAATCTTGGCCGCAAGAATATCGAGGTGGTGTTTAACGCGCTGCTGCGGATGAAGGAAGCCGGCCGTGAAGTTCCCAATCTTGTTCTTGCCGGCGCTCCCCGGAAGAGACTTAAGCGCTATGCTGAGCAGGCCGCGTTGCGCCCAATTCGTGACCATATCATTTTTACCAAGAACCCCAATCAGACTGATCTCGTCCGTCTTTATACCAATGCCCTCGCAGTAGTGGTTCCGAGCCGGATAGAAGGCTGGGGGCTGCCTGCCGGCGAAGCACTGTGGTGCGGAACGCCGGCGATCTGCTCGACCGCCCCGGTCCTGCGCGAAGTTTGCGGTGACCTGGGTCTCTATTTCGATCCGGATGATCCGGATGCGCTTGCAGCGCTGGTCGATAAGTTGATGCAGGATACATCGTACCGCGAAAGCTTGCGGCAGCAGATAGCGGAGGCCAAGCCCCGGCTGCGCACCTGGAAGACTGTCGCAGGGGAAGTCTTGGCCGCTCTTCGCGCGATAAAGCGTTAGGCTGTTCAAGTTTTGACGCCAGAGTAGAGCTGCTCTGCCTCGCGGTTGCGAGGCCTGCGATCTCGGCCAGCAGATGCTGGAACTCTGGGAGCGCAGCGGCGGCATCGGCCGCCTGTCGCAAGATCGCACCGACGAGATGGGTTTGCTGCTCTCAAAGCTTAGCGAGCTGAACTCCTGCTTGGGGCGGATCGAGTGAGCGAGAGGGTGCGCCGGCTGCCCGGCGCGCCATCTGAAATCTGGCTAAGTCTCAGCGGTGATCCAGCCGCTCCACCAGACGGTCGCCGAGCCACTGGATGCCGCAGACCAGCACGATGAGCACGATGACGACGGCGATCATTACCGATGTCTCGAAGCGCTGGTAGCCGTAGCGGATTGCCAGATCGCCAAGGCCGCCGGCACCAATCGCACCGGCCATGGCCGAGGCGCCGATCAAGGTCACCAGCGTTACCGTGAAGCCTGCGACGATGCCGGGCAGGGCTTCGGGCACCAGCACCTCGCGGATGATAGTCCAGCGATTGCCGCCCATGGCGCGGACGGCATCGATCAGACCGCGGTCGACTTCGCGCAGCGACACTTCGGCGATGCGGGCGTAGTAGGGTGTCGCGGCGATGGCCAGCGGCACGATCGCTGCCCAGGTGCCGAGTGCGGTGCCGACGATCAGCCGCG
>Ga0102591_1004627_pt1 | contig 10413 bp, 9 predicted proteins | sample AraplaCol_mCL_r2_2_FD_76860 | JGI IMG/M metagenome (GOLD analysis project Ga0102591, IMG submission 76860) | Arabidopsis root microbial communities from North Carolina, USA - plate scrape MF_Col_mCL_r2 (SPADES assembly) (version 2) | ecosystem: Host-associated > Plants > Roots > Endosphere... | reverse complement strand
CAGCGGTCAGGGCGCTGAGGATCTCCCACTGCTCGGGCGCCGTATCCTGAGCTTCGTCGAGCAGGATATGGTAGACGCCGCCATCCAGCTTGTAGAGCACCCAGGCCGCCTCGACCTTTTCGGTCAGCAGCACGCGGGCCTTGTCGATCAGGTCGGTGAAGTCGAGCGCGCCCCTCGCGTCCTTCTCGATCTGGTGCGAGGTCACGTACAGCACCGCCAGTCGCAGGGCGTCGGCGGTGTCCTCCGCGACCTTGGCGGCGCGGACCCGTTCGCGGGCGGCCTCCAGCTTCGCCTGCTCGAGCAGCAGCGCCTCGCGCAAGTCCTCGCGGCTCTTCAGGCCCGAGGTCTTGGCCGGCCAGGTCGCCGGCGTGCCGTCGCCGCCTTCGGTGAACAGGGCGCGCAGGGCCAGATCCAAAGTCGCGTCCGGATCGCGGGCCACGGCGGCCAGGGCCTCGGCATATTTGGCGTCCTGCTTGCCGCCGCCGTCGAACAGCACGGTGGCGGCCGCGCGCCAGGCGCCGAGATCCAGCCGCGCCAGGGCCTGGGCGGCGAGGTCGGCGGCCGAGGTCGGCGTGTCGAAGCCGCAGCGGTTCCAAGCGTCGGCGATCGCCTCGGAGAGACCGCCGCAGCGCGCGACATAGGCCATGATCTGCCCGCGCCGCGTCTCGAACCCGGCGAACATCGCCTCGAAGCTCTGGAAATCCAGGGCCACCGAGAAGCGGGCATAGGCCTCCGAGAACGCGTCCTGGTGGCTGTCGACCCAGGCGGCGGTGGCGCGTCGGGCGGCGCGGGCGATGGCGGCGCCGGCCTGGTCGTCCATCACCGTGAAGCCGGGCGAAACCCCGGCTTCCAGCGGAAAGCGCCGCAGCAGCTTCTCGCAGAAGGCGTGGATGGTCTGGATCTTCAGGCCGCCCGGTGTCTCCAGCGCCTGGGCGAACAGGGCGCGGGCTTCGGAGAGCCGCTTGGCGTCGTAAGTCGCGTCGCTCTCGCCGACCAGTTTCACGAGCTCGGCCCGCAAGTCGCTGTCGCTGGTCACCGACCACTTGCCCAGCCGCTCGAACAGGCGCCGCTGCATCTCGGCGGCGGCGGCCTTGGTATAGGTCACGCACAGAATCGCCTCGGGCTTGACCTTGGCGAGCAGCAGGCGCGCGACCCGGTCGATCAGGGTCTTGGTCTTGCCCGACCCGGCATTGGCCGTGACGAAGGCCGAAATCGCGGGGTCGGCGGCGATGCGCTGGGGATCGTGAAGGCTCATTCGCCCTCCCCGTCGTCACCGCTGGTCGACCACTCGAACACCCGCGCCAGATGGGCGTAGTCGCCGGGATGCTCCTTGACGAACTGCGGGGCGACCCGCGAGCGATAGGGCTCGGCCGGATCGTCATAGCGGGCGATCAGGGTCGAGAGGCCTTCGAGGGCTTTGGCGGCGGCTGCACTGGCTTCCTCCCCGGCCAGCGCGCGGACTTGCTCTTCTCCAGCAGGACGTCTTCCGGTGACGCGGACATAGGTCAGGTCCCCCGGAGTAGGGCTGCCCAGGTCCGGGAAGCCACCGTGCATCAGGATCGCCGCGGTCAGGGTCAGCTGCGGCGAGAAGCCGGTGTCGACTTGCTTCTGCGACGGCGCGGCGCCGGTCTTGTAATCGAGAATATGGACGGTCCCATCGGCCGTCGGCTCCAACCGGTCGGCCTTGGCGGTCAGGGTGAACGGGCGGCCATTGATCGAGAGCTGCAGTTCGCCCGCCGCCTCGACGACGACCTTGCGCGCGGTCGTGCGGCGCTGGCGTTCCCAGTCGGCGACCCACAGGGCGGCCTCGCGGGCCAACGACCGTTCACGGGCCAGGGCGGTCGGCGGCATGCCGGCCGCGACCAGGGCGTCGATATAGAGCTTTTCGAATACGGCGGCCGCGTTGGCCGGCACGGCGTCAGGAAAGGTCTCGGCGAAAAGTTCGAACGCCGCGTGGATGGCCGTTCCCCGCGCTCTGGCCTCGACCGGCTCGTCAGGCCGCTCCAGCGGATAGAGCCGCAGGATGTCGCGGGCCCAGACGGCGTAGGGGTCGCGGGTCAGGGCCTCGACCCGGGTCACGGCCATCTTGCGCGGACGGTCCTCGACCGGCGGGACCGGGGCGGGGCGAGCGATCGGGGCATACGGGCCAGGCGCGTCGAGGGCCCGGACCCAGTCCAGCACGTCGTCGCGCCGGGGCAGGGTGAGGCCCGCGCCGGCGGCCAGGGTCTTCAGTCGCCACAGCCAGCGCGACTCGACGGCCGGGGCGCCGCCGCGTCGCTCGCAATGGACGAGGACAACGTCCGGCGCGCTGGCGGCTTGGGCGAAGTCGTGGGCGGTCAGGCCGATCCGGCGTTCGGGCGGCGGCAGGCCGAGGCGCGCGCGCATCGGCCGCGACAAGAATGGGTCGATCGGCGCGCCCTGCGGCCAGACGCCTTCCTCCAGCCCGGCCAGCACCAGGCGGTCGGCGCGAACCAGGCGGGCCTCGATGGCGCCCAGGATGCGCAGGCGCGGATGGGTCGCGCCGCCGACCCGGACCGTCTCCTCGTTGACCAGCCGGTCGAGGATGTCGGCGAAGGCCTGGGGCGAGGCGTCGGGCAGGGCCTGGCCGTCCTGGATCAGGGCCGCCATCAGGGCTCCGAGGCACTCGCCGGCCGAGCCGGCCCATAGGCGATCGGGGGCGATCAGGCTCTCCAGCCCCTCGACCAGGGCCTGTGTGGCCTGAGCCGGAGGCGCGAAGCCGTCGCCGGCATAGGGCGCGGCGGCGTGATCGATCGTGGCCAGCACGCGCTCGGCCAGCGCCAGGGCGTCGGGCGCGTCCTTCAAGCGGGCGCGCAGCATCTCCGTGGAGGCGGGCGCAGCGCCGCGCAGGCCCTTGCGCTCCAGCTGGGTGGCGGCGGACGCCTCGTCCTCGCCCAGCACCAGCGGATGCTTGGCGAAGGCCAGCAGGCGGACGGGGTTCAGGGGCTCCTCGACCAGCCGCGCCAGGTGCAGGGCCAGGATCGCCGCGCCCGAGGCGGCCAGCGGCGCGCCGGCCGAGCTGTCGGAGATCACGCCCCAGCGCTGCAGACGGGTCATCACCCGCCGGGCCAGGGTCTGGTCGGGCGTGACCAGGGCGGCGGTCATGTCCGGCGTTTCGAGCGCCTCGCGCAGCAGCAGGGCGCAGGCCCCGGCGGCCTCCTCCTCGGCGCGGGCGGCGATGACCGAGAAACCGGTCAGGCCCTCGGCGATCGGATCGAGGTCCGGCGCTTCGGCGCGCAGGGCGGCGATCTGGGCCAGCCAGTCGGCAGTGGCCTCGGCCGGCCGCAGGGCCTCGTTGACGATCCGACGCCGCCAGCGGCCGCGGCTGTCGACGTCGGGAACCCAGGCGCGAACCGCCGAGCGGGCGACGCCGGCGCGGTCGAGCAGGCGTTTCATCGCGCCCTGCGGATGCTGCTCGCCCTGCGTGCCTTCGATCTGGGCCCAGGCGCTGTCGGCCAGGTCCTCGTCGAGGCCCGGCAGCACCACGGCGCCCTTTGGCGCGGCGGCGACGACCCGCAGCAGGTCGGCGGTGGCGGGCGCGGTGCCGGTCGAGCCGGCGGCGACCAGCACCTCGGTCGGCGGATCGTTCCGCCACTGCTCCTCCAAGGCCCGCAGCAGCCGCACCCGGCGTTCGGACACGTCGATCAGGCCGAGGTCGGTCAGCCGCTCGGGCCAGGCGCGCAGCACCGCCTTCAGGAACTTGGCCGAGACCTGCCAGTGCTGGGCCAGGTCGCCCTCGGCCAGGCCGTCCAGCTTGCCGTCGACCTCGACCTCCTCGATCTGAGAGCTGTCGAGGAAGTCGGACAGGGCCTTGGCCAGCTCCAGCGCCTGGACCGGGCCAGGCTTGAACGAGAGCAGGCCGCCATGGTCGACGACCAGCCGCGCCAGCTCGAAGCGACGGCGGCGCGAGGAGATGGCCGGCGGGATGTCCAGCGACAGATAGCCCGGCTCGAACGGCGGCTCGCCCTCGTCCAGGTCGCCCAGCGGCCGGATCTGCGGCAGCAGCAGGGCCCGGCCGCCGCCGACGGCCAGGAAGGCGTCGGCCAGGGCGCGGGCGCCGCGGCGGGTCGGGGTCAGGACGGTGGCGCGGGGCAGGGCCTCGGGGCCCAGCGGCTCCAGGGCGCTCAGCAGGCCGCGCGCCAGGTCGTCGACGAACGGGCGGTGGGCGGGGATCGAGAACCAGCGCGGCCCCGGTCTTTCGAAGAAAGGGGCCAGACCACTCATTCTTCTGAGAGCCGCGCCTCTGCCGCCAGCTTGGCGTCAGGATCGCCAACGTGCATCCAGAGGCCGTCGGGAGCCACGCCATGGACGCGGCGATCGGCGGCGAGCCGCCTCCAGATCGGAGTCAGCGAGAACGGGCCTTCCGGACCATCCGCCGTGATGCGGGGATCGCAGATGTGGACGCCGACATAGACAAGGGGTCCGGTCTCACCGGCGGCCTTGAAGCGTACGGCGCCGTCGTCTTCCAAGAAGACATCGCCGCTGTCGTGGAAACCTAGAGACGTCGCGGTGGGGGCCAGCATCAGGCAGACGTCCATCCGCGCCGGATCCCAGGCCGCGGCCACGGCCTCCAGCGCCGGGACGCCGGTCTCGATCCAGACGGAATCGATATTGGCCACCCAGACCGGACCGTCGCCCAATAGCGGCAAGGCTTGCTTGAGGCCGCCGCCGGTCTCCAGCGCCTGGGGGCGCTCGTCGGAGACGACGATCCTCGGCGCGAAGCCCTTGGCCGCGCGGTCCTTCAGATGCGTCTCCAGGCGGTCGGCGAAGGCGTGGACGTTGACGACGGCGGTCTCGACCCCGGCGGCGGCCAGGCGGTCCAGCATATGGTCGATCAGGGCCTTGCCGGCGACCTCGACCAGGGCCTTGGGCCGGTCGTCGGTCAGGGGGCGCATCCGGGTGCCGAGGCCGGCGGCCAGCACCATCGCGATCTTGGGACCGCTCATCGACGCGTCTCCACGGGTACGTATTGGTCGAACCAGGCCTTCAGATCCACCAGCGCCGGATCGGCGAAGCAGACATCCAGATAGACCCACAGGCGCGGGATGAAGTCGGCGTAGCGGGGCTTGCCGTCGCGGGTCACCAGGCGCGCGAAGATGCCCAGGATCCGGATGATGTTGAGCGCGCCCAGCGCATGATAGTCGGCCAGGAAGGCGGTCCGGTCCAAGTCCGGCCGCACGGCCAGGTAGCGTTCCAGGCAAGCGGCCTCGCGCTCGGGCGAGACGGTGCGGCGGGCGTCATGCAGCAGCATCGACAGGTCCCAGGCCGGATGGGCCAGGAGCGCGTCCTGGAAGTCCAGCATGCCGACCCGCGCCGCGCCTTGGCGCTCCGGCAGCCAGATCAGGTTCTCGGCGTGATAGTCGCGGTGGCAGAAGACGGTCGCGCCGGCCTCGCCCTTGGCGCGGATCGGAGCCCAGATCGCTTCCCAGTCCGCCAGGGCCGCGGCGTCGAAGGTCAGGTCGCGAAACTTCGGTTGCCACTCGACGAAGATGTCGTGGGCGGTCTTCAGGGCCAGGTCGTCATAGGCCAGCAACGGCCAGATGGAGCCGTCGAAGTTGAGTACGTCCGGGGCTGGCGCGGCGTGAAGGGCCAGCAGGCCGTCGATAGCGGCGTCGTACAGCGGAGCTTCGTCGGTCCCCGTTTCGATCAGGCGGGCATAGAGGTCGTCGCCCAGATCCTCCAGCACGGCCAGGCCCGCCGTCGCATCGGCGGCCAGCACCTTGGGCGCCGAGAGTCCTTGAGCGTTCAGCCAGCCGGCGCAGGCGACGAAGGCGTCCACGCGGCCGGCGGCCAGGCGGGCCAGGGCGTTATAGCCAAGCGCGGCCCGCTCTTCCGGCGTGGCGTCCGGCGGGCAGGGCGCGGTCTCGACCGACGGCGGCTGGTCCATGAAGATGAAGCTGGCGTCGTCACGGTGCAGCCGCTCGTATGATCGTGTCGAGGCGTCGCCGCCCAGCGGCTGGCGGCGGACGTCGCCAAAGCCGTGGGCCTCCAGGAACGCGGCCTTGGCCGCTTCTCTCTCAGACCCCATGGGGCGCTCAGAACTCAAGGGAACGTCCTTCGAAATCACCGTGCCGTACGATGACGGCGCGCCGCGCGTCGCCGTCGAGGGCGATGTCTATATCGAGCCGAGTCGCCGGCAAACGCCCTTCCAATCTCTGGGGCCATTCGATCAGGGCGACGCCGTCGTCCAGCGCCTCGTCCAAACCGATCTCGTAGGCCTCGTCGGGGTCCGACAGGCGATAGAGGTCGAAGTGGGCCAGCGGAAACGCCGCCGTCTCGTAGAACTGCACCAGGGTGAAGGTCGGGCTGGGAACCTCCTCTTCGGGAGAGGTCAGGGCGCGGATCAGGGCCCGGGCCAGGGTCGACTTGCCCGCGCCCAGCGGTCCGGTCAGGCACACCGCGTCGCCCGAACGTAAGGTGGCGGCAAGGGCGCGGCCCAGGTCCTGGGTCGCTGCCTCGTCGGCGAGAAAGAGGGTGGTCACGTCAGGCGGCTCTTGAGCGCTATGTGGGGATCGGTCGGCAACACGCGCTCCACATAGCGCTTCAGCGCCTCCGTGGCTTCCCCGGCGTCGTGGGGCAAGGCCTCGGGGTCGATCGGCGCGCCGACGATCAGCGAGAACCGCCGGCCCTTCTTGTTCAGCAGCTCGTGGAACAGGGTGATGTCGCGCAGTTCCTTCCAGCGCTTGTCGAAGAGGTGGAACAGGGTCGACCACGGACCGGTCAGGTGGACCGGGACGATCGGCGCGCGGTGCTTCCTGGCGATCGAGACGGCCGAGGTCATCCAGGGTGGGTCGGTCAGGCGGCCCTCGGCGTCCTTCACCGCCAGGCGTCCGGCCGGGAAGATCATCAGGGCGCGCTCGGCCTCCATCGCCTCGCGGGTCATCGACAGGGTCAGGCGCATGCGCTCGCGGCTGCGCTTTTCCTCGACCCATTCGACCGGGATCAGCACCTCGTCGAAGCGGCGGCAGACGCGGTGGGCGTCGGCATTGGCGAAGAAGACGACGTCGGGCCGCCGCGCCTTGATCGCGTCGTAGACCGCGACCCCGTCGCCGACGCCGGTCGGATGGTTGGCGACCACGATGACGCGACCGGTCGCGGGCAGGTTCTCGAGACCCCGGACCTCGACCTTCAGCGCCAGCAAGTCGGAGACGTGATCCAGCGCGGCGCGACCGCCGAGCTGGCAGATGGTTTCGGCCATCCGCCGGGCCTTGTGATAGTCCAGCAGCTTGTAGAGGCCCGGCCGGACCAGCGGCCAGATCGCCGATCCGGTCAGGCGCGGGGCGCGCTCGGCGATCAGGGTGTCGATGATGTGGGGCGACGAGGCGTCTCGCGTCTCGACCACCCCGACGGCCGGAACATGAACCATGACGGGAGCTTAGGCGCGGCGCGCGACTCTGTCAGCAGACGGAGCGAGCCGCTTCGGGCCTTCAGGTGGGCTTCCATTGGCGCGCCTCACGCGCTAACCGCAGTTCCCGATGCCGACATCTCTCCGCACCGCCTATCGCGAGCGCCTGGCCCAGGGCGAGATCAAGCCCGACGTCGCCCAGGCCGCCGCCGTCGAGGCGCTGTCGCGGCTGGAGTCCGACCTCGACTCCGCCGGTGAGCCCGGCTTCTCGCTGTTCGGCCGCAAGCCCAAGAGCCAGCGCGGCGTCTACCTCTGGGGGCCGGTCGGGCGCGGCAAGTCCATGCTGATGGACCTGTTCTTCGACAGCGCGCCCGTGACCAAGAAGCGCCGCATCCACTTCCACGCCTTCATGGCCGAGGTCCACGCCGACATCGACGCCTGGCGCAAGGGCGACGCGGCGGCGCGCAAGGCCCGTTTCGGCCAGGCCAAGGGCGACGACCCGATCGCGCCGACCGCCGAGCGGATCGCCGACGAGGCCCGCCTGCTGTGCTTCGACGAACTGCAGGTCACCGACATCGCCGACGCCATGATCCTGGGTCGGCTGTTCGAGGCCCTGTTCGCGCGGGGCGTCACCCTGGTGGCCACCTCGAACCGGCCGCCGGAGGACCTCTATAAGGACGGCCTGAACCGCCAGCTCTTCCTGCCGTTCATCGACATGCTGAAGTCGGCCCTGGACGTCGTGGCCGTGCGCGGCCCGGTCGATTTCCGCCTGGACCGCCTGCGCGCGGCGAGGACTTGGCTGGCGCCGAACGACAAGGCCAACCAGGCCGAGTTCGAGCGCCTGTGGGCCGACATGCTGGACGGCGCGCCCGAGACCGGCGCGACGCTCGAGGTCCTGGGTCGCAAGATGCGCCTGCCCCGCGCGACCGGCGGCATGGTGCGCTCGTCGTTCGCCAGCCTGTGCCAGCAGGCGCTGGGGCCGCAGGACTATCTGGCGATCGCCGAACGCTTCCACACCGTGTTTCTCGAGGACGTGCCGCGCCTGACGCCCGCCCGGCGCGACGCAGCCAAGCGGTTCAACACCCTGATCGACGCGCTCTATGAAGCCGACGCCAAGCTGGTGGCCCTGGCCGAGGCCGAGCCCGAGGCGCTGTATCCCGAGGGCGACGGATCCTTCGAGTTCGAGCGCACGGTCTCGCGTCTTCAGGAAATGCGCTCGGCCGACTATGTGGCTCGGATCCGGGACTAGAGGAACGAGATGACCGTCAAAGATCGCCTCCGGGTCCACGAGACCAAGCTGCTGTCCGACAACTGGTACGTCCTCAAGACGACGAGCTTCGACTGGAAGCGCCGCGACGGGACCTGGCAGACCCAGCACCGCGAGCATTACGACCGGGGCAACGGGGCGGTGCTGCTGCCCTACAACCTGGCGAACCGGACGGTGTTGCTGGTGAAGCAGTTCCGTTGGCCCGCCTATGTGAACGGCTATGACGACCTGCTGATCGAGGCGGCCGCCGGCCTGCTGGACGACGCCGAGCCCGAGGTCCGGATCCGCGCCGAGGTCGAGGAGGAGCTGGGCTATCGCCTGAGCGAGGTTCGTCCTGTGTTTCAGGCCTTCATGAGCCCGGGTTCGGTCACCGAGATCCTGCACTTCTTCGTGGCCGAGTACGACGCCTCGATGCGGATCGGCGACGGCGGCGGCCACCCCGACGAGGGGGAGGATATCGAGGTGCTGGAACCGACCATCGACGAGGCCTTGACCATGATCGCTGACGGCCACATCCGCGACGCCAAGACCATCATGCTGCTGCAGCACCTGGCCTTGACGGTGTTCCGCGCCTGACGCGATCGCGCCGTGTTACGCAACCTTGGCCTTTGGAGTTCAAGGGTGGGCCTGGGATAGGACCTGCGAACGTTTCTCAACAGGGCGCCGTTTAATTGACACCCAAGCCTTCGCGCTTAAAAGCGTCCCGCAACGCACAAAGGCTACTGAGGTTGGACCTCCCATGACCGATACGAGCCGGGGGCCGCTGGAGCGCCCGATGTCGCCGCATCTGCAGGTGTGGCGCTGGCATATCACCATGGCCTGCTCGATCCTGCACCGCGGCTGCGTCATCGGCCTGTACGTCGGCGCCGTGATCCTGGCCGGTTGGGCCGCCGCCGTGGCCGCTGGCCCCGAGGCCTATGCCGGCTATCTCGCCGTTCTGGGTTCGCCGATCGGCAAGCTGGTGCTGCTGGGCGAGACCTTCGCCGTGTTCTTCAACATCGCCTACGCGATCCGCCAGACCTTCTGGGACGCGGGCAAGGGCTTCGCCCCGCGCATCGCCGACATGACCGGCGCCATGGCGATCGCCTTCGCGGTCGTGGCGACGATCGTCACCTGGGTCATCGCCGGCGCGAACGGAGCGTTCTGACCATGAGCAAGTCTGCTTCCGAACAATTCCGCACGCCGCTGTCGCGGGCCCGCGGCCTGGGCGCCTCGCGCCACGGGGTCGGCCACTTCATCACCGAGCGCGTCTCGGGCCTGGCCCTGATCCCGCTGAGCATCTGGGGCGTCTACGCGGCTCTGAAGCTGGTCGGCGCCGACCAGCACAGCGTGACGACCTGGATCGGCCAGCCGGTGAACGCCGTGCTGCTCAGCCTGCTGCTGATCGCCGCCCTGATCCACCTGCAGCACGCGGTCCAGGTGGTGATCGAGGACTACATCCACCGCTTCACGAGCAAGTCGGCCCTGGTGATCGGCAATCTGTTCGTCTGCGTGCTGGCCGGCGCCGTGGGGGTCTTCTCGATCCTCAAGGTGGCCCTGACCGTGACCGGAGCCCATTGATGTCGGCCTACAAGTTCATCGACCACAAGTTCGACGTCGTCGTCGTCGGCGCCGGCGGTTCGGGCCTCCGTGCTGCTCTGGGCGCCGCCCAGGCCGGCCTGAAGACCGCCTGCATCACCAAGGTGTTCCCGACCCGCAGCCACACCGTGGCGGCCCAAGGCGGCATCTCGGCCTCGCTGGGCAATATGGGCCAGGACGACTGGCGCTGGCACATGTTCGACAC
>Ga0102591_1004617_pt1 | contig 10432 bp, 11 predicted proteins | sample AraplaCol_mCL_r2_2_FD_76860 | JGI IMG/M metagenome (GOLD analysis project Ga0102591, IMG submission 76860) | Arabidopsis root microbial communities from North Carolina, USA - plate scrape MF_Col_mCL_r2 (SPADES assembly) (version 2) | ecosystem: Host-associated > Plants > Roots > Endosphere... | reverse complement strand
CTGGCGGGCCATCTCGTTAACGGGAACTCTTGCCGCTACCAGCTGATGTAGTCGTCGGCGATCGGCGAGAGCAAGCTGTGTATAGCATCGGGACATGCTGAAATCTCGTAAGCCCACGGTGAAGGCCGTCTTGCGATGACGGCCTGCTGACTGCCAGTCCTAGTGGTAACACTAGGAGTAGTCATATGACGAAGCATCCAATTGAGGTGATCACGTCTGTGGAGCGCCGTCGGCGTTGGTCACGCGAAGATAAAGAGCGGCTCGTCGCTGCGTGCTTTGAGCCAGACGCGGTCATCTCCGAGATTGCCCGCGCGGCCGGCATCCATGTCAGCCAGTTGTTCCGTTGGCGCAAAGAGCTTTGTCGGATCGAGGAGCCAAGATCTGACACTGCGGCTTTGGTGCCGGTGATCGTGTCCGAGGCCGCTTCGACAGTCTCCCCCGCTCAGCCGGAACCACCCACCAAATTCCATCCTCGTCGGAAGCGCAGTGATGTAACAATCGAACTTGGTCGGGGCCGACGCGTCCGCGTGGATAGCGACATCGACACGGAAGCGCTTGGCCGGATACTCGATTGCGTGCTGGGGCTGCGATGATCCCGGTTCCGAGTGGAGTGAAGGTCTGGTTGGCGACGGGCCACACCGATATGCGCAAAGGCTTCCCCGGTCTGTCGTTGATGGTGCAGGAGGCGCTAAAGCGCGACCCGATGTGCGGTCACCTGTTCGTATTCCGCGGCCGAGGCGGTGGCTTGATCAAGGTGATCTGGCATGACGGCCAGGGAGCTTGCCTGTTCACGAAGAAGCTCGAGCGAGGACGCTTCATCTGGCCTTCAGCGGCCGATGGCACGGTAGTGATCACGCCTGCGCAGCTCGGTTATCTGCTGGAGGGCATCGACTGGCGGATGCCGCAAAAGACCTGGCGGCCAACGTCGGCCGGATAAGCAAAAACACTGGAATGATGGGGTCGAATATGATTCCATCCTGTCATGAGCAATGCGACCGAAGAGCTTCCGGACGACCTTGCCAGTGCCCTCGCACTGCTGGCCCAGGAACGTGCGCGCCGTGTCGCAGCCGAAGCAGAAGCGGCGGCCGCCAAGGCAGAAGCCGCCAGCGCCAAGGCACTCGTATCGCATTCCGAGGCGCTGATCGCACGGCTGAAGCTGGAGATCGACAAGGTTCGACGTGAACTCTACGGCAGCCGATCCGAGCGTAAGGCGCGGCTCCTTGAGCAGATGGAACTGCAGCTCGAGGAGCTCGAAGCGGATGCCGGTGAAGATGAATTGGTCGCGGAAATCGCCGCCAAAGCTTCAACCGTCAAAGCCTTCGAGCGCAGGCGTCCGTCACGTAAGTCATTCCCCGAACACCTGCCACGCGAACGCGTCGTTATCGCCGCTCCCGCCAATTGCGCCTGCTGCGGATCGGCTAAGTTGTCGAAGCTTGGCGAGGACATCACCGAGACCCTGGAGGTCGTACCGCGTCAGTGGAAGGTCATCCAGACGGTGCGGGAGAAGTTTACCTGCCGCGAGTGTGAGAAGATCACGCAGCCGCCGGCACCATTCCACGTAACGCCCCGCGGTTTTGCAGGGCCGAACCTGCTGGCGATGATCCTGTTCGAGAAGTTCGCCCAGCACCAGCCACTCAATCGCCAGAGCGAACGCTATGCCCGCGAGGGCGTCGACCTCAGCTTGTCGACGCTGGCCGATCAGGTTGGAGCATGTGCAGCGGCGCTGAAGCCCATCCACTCCCTGATCGAGACGCATGTCCTTGCCGCCGAGCGACTGCATGGCGACGACACGACCGTCCCGATCCTCGCAAAGGGAAAGACCGATACGGGCCGCATCTGGACTTATGTCCGGGATGATCGGCCGTTCGGAGGCCTCTCACCGCCGGCAGCCCTTTACTATGCCTCGCGCGATCGGCGGCAGGAACATCCGGAGCGCCACCTGAAGACCTTCACCGGTATTCTGCAGGCGGACGCCTATGGTGGCTACAATCCGCTGTTCAAGGATGATCGCGATCCAAATCCGCTAAGTCAGGCGTTTTGCTGGGCGCATCTATGGACGCCCCCGACTTTGCAAGGGTAAAAATAGCTGCCTTGGCAATACCTGCGGCTGCAGTCATCTATTCGGCCTCTAAATGTGTCGCACCCTGCGACCCCGGCCTTGATGGTAGATCCGCAAACCAGCTCCCAATCACTCGACACGAACTCGAGGTTCGATGCGCCCAACGGGCTCTGCTGATTCCCGGTTTAGCCCGGCTTTGCCATCACTTGCTGTTTATCCTCGCAACCACTCGACCAGCAGGTCGAATCCGAAACTCACGTGGCTCTCATTGTCGCGCCGTCACCGGGGTGCCCATAAGTCCCGCCGAACTTGAGCAACGCCCAAACAATACGAGCTGTCTTGTTTGCAATCGCGACAACCGCAACGTTGGCCGGGCGACGGTCCCTTAGCTTCGCAAGCCATGTCCAGGAACGACCGCGCCAGCGCATAATTGAGCGGCTGCCATGGATCAAGAGCCTTCGAAGGTAGCCGTCTCCGCGCTTGCTAATGCCGCCGAGGCTCTCTTTACCTCCCGTGGAATGTTGCCTCGGGACAAGACCAAGCCAAGCCGCAAAATGCCGACCCGATTTGAAGTCGGCCGGCTCTCTCATGGACGACACCAAGGCTGTCGCGGTAACCACACCAACCCCAGGAATTGTCATCAATCTTCGGCAGGCATCGCTTCCCTTTACAATCTTCATAAGATCCCTATCGATGCGGAAGAGCTTCGTCTTCACCTCCCTGAGTTGCTCGACCAGATAGCGCAGTGCGTGGCGGGCGACGGCTGGCAGTTCGTCAAATTCTTCGTCCTCGATCAGTTTTGTGAGAAGGCCGATGTTGTGAGCGCGGTTGGGCGCAATGATGCCGAATTCGGCAAGGTGGCCACGGATCGAATTGATAAGCTGTGTCCGTTGGCGGATCAGCATCTCCCTAACCCGATGCAGAACCAGGACTTCCTGTTGTATCTCCTCCTTTATCGGCACGAAGCGCATCGTCGGTCGTGTGACGGCCTCGCAGATCGCTTCTGCATCAGCCGCGTCGCTTTTGTTTGTCTTGACGTAGGGCCGCACATATTGCGCCGGTAGAAGGCGAACGTCATGGCCAACCTCACGAAGCAGCCGAGCCCAAAAATGCGAACCTGGACATGCTTCGAGCCCGACGAGAGCAGGTGGGAGTTTGCGAAAGAAAGTCTCTACCTCCTCCCGTTTGAGCCTGCGCCGAATAATGGGTTTGCCAACAGAATCCACGGCGTGAACCTGGAAAACAGACTTTGCGATATCGAGACCAACAACACTGACATGAGCTTCCATGATAAGCCTCCTGGTTGATACGCCTCCATCATCGCTCGCGGCTGGCTCCGGCGGAAGGGGGCGTCCATACCATCACTCGCGGCGCAAGTTCTTCGTGCTCGCCGACATTGCCGCAAACGCCAAGCGTGGAAAGAACGCCACGCCAATCTCGCCTATGGCGCTTGAGGCCGTCAAACGGATCGACAGCCTGTTCGATATCGAGCGCGAGATCAACGGGCTCACCGCCGATCAACGCCTGGAGAGTCGCCACAAGGAAAGCCTGCCGCTCGTCAATGATCTGCAGGCTTGGCTTCAAACCGAGCGGTTAAAGCTGTCACGCAGTTCTCCGGTCGCGGAGGCCATTGATTATATGCTCAAGCGATGGGACGGCTTCACGTCATTCCTGGAGGATGGCCGGATTTGCCTCACGAACAACGCCGCGGAGCGAGCCCTGCGAGGCTTCGCACTCGGTAGGAAGTCCTGGCTCTTCGCCGGATCAGACCGCGGCGCGGATCGTGCAGCCTTCATGGCAACGTTGATCATGACGGCAAAGCTCAACGACATCGATCCGCAGGCGTGGCTGGCCGACGTTCTTGCCCGCATAGCTGACACGCCGATTATCAGGCTGGAGCAGTTGCTTCCGTGGAATTGGACGCCGCCGACCGTCAACGCTCAAGCTGCCTGACCTGTGGCCTTCACCGGAGGCTTACTATGGATGTCGTCAAGATAGAACTGAAAAATCTACGGAGGCAGGGCGGGTACAGCGTGCGCGCGCCTTTCGCATGGGTACGGTAACGCCATCAGGCCTAATCTGCCGTCCAGCCGCCATCAACGACCAGGGAGGCTCCAGTCATCAGTGCGGCGGCGTCAGAGGCGAGAAACACCGCCGCTCCCATCAGGTCCTCCGGTGTTCCCAGCCGGCCGAGCTTGATCTTCGACAGGGTCTCGGAGCGAAATTTTCCGTCGGCTAGAAAAGGCCTCGTCATTTCCGTCTCGATGAACGTGGGGCAAAGCGTGTTCACCCGAATGCCGGCGGAACCGAGCTCGACCGCCATGGCTCGGGTCATTCCTTCGACGGCCCATTTGGAGGCGCAATAAAGCGAGCGGTTGGCGCCGCCCACGTGGCCCATCTGCGATGACACATTGATGATCGTTCCTCCGCGCTTGGCCGCTAGCAGTTTGCGAACGACCGCCTGCGCGACAAAATACGCCGCGCGGACATTTAGACCAATGACGGCGTCGAAGTCCCCAACCGGCACGTCAATGAAAGCTTTTGGTCTGTTCGTCCCGGCATTGTTGAAAAGTATGTCGAAGGGATCAAGTTCGGAAATCGCAGTTTGAAATGCTTCAACGTTCGTGACATCAACACACAGGATATCAGCGGATGCGCCCCTCTTGCGTAAAAGCATTGCGCCGTGCTCCAGTTCCTCGACGCTTCGTGCACAAAGCGTAACCGAAGCGCCGGCTTCTGCAAAGGCGGCGGCAACAGCAAAGCCAATGCCGCGACCCGCGCCCGTGACCAGGGCGCGGCGGCCTTCGAGCCGAAAGGATGGCGTTGTAGGTATGGTGACGTTCATCGATTCGTGTCCCTGGGGGGTATCCGGACTATTCAGCCGCTGTGGCATAGGCGACGTTTCTGCCGCCGTAACGACGAACTCGGATATTGGCTTGTTCGGCGTGCCCGACAAAGCCTTCAAGCATCGAGAGACGCGAACAATACTCGCCTATCCTGGCCGAAGCAGCGTCCGTCGTTACACGCTGGTAGGTGCAGGTCTTTAGAAACTTGCCAACCCACAGACCACCTGTGTATCTCGCGGATTTCATGGTGGGCAAGGTATGGTTGGTTCCGATCACCTTGTCGCCGTATGCCACGTTCGTCCGCGGTCCGAGGAACAGAGCACCGTAGTTTGTCATGTTAGACAGGAAATAGTCCGGGTCGCGCGTCATCACCTGGACATGCTCGGAGGCTATGCGGTCCGCCTCTGCAAGTATCTCCTCGTTGCTATCACAAAGGATGACCTCGCCATAATCAGCCCAAGCCTTGCCGGCAACATCTCCTGTCGGCAACACCATTAGCAGCCGGTCGATCTCGCGAAGCGTATCACCAGCCAGTGCCTCTGATGTGGTAAGCAAAATGGCCGGGGAGTTCGGTCCATGCTCAGCCTGCCCGAGGAGATCGGTTGCACATAGTTCGCCGTCGACGCTTTCATCTGCAATCACGAGAGTTTCCGTCGGGCCAGCAAAAAGATCGATCCCGACCCGGCCAAACATCTGGCGTTTGGCCTCCGCAACGAAGGCGTTACCAGGCCCAACCAGCATATCGACCGGACGTATAGCTTTCGTGCCGATCGCCATCGCGCCGATCGCCTGGATGCCGCCGAGGCAATAGATTTCGTCAGCACCCGCCAAATGCTGCGCAGCGACAATCGCCGGTGCCGGCTTTCCATGATAGGGGGGCGCACACGTCACGACCCGATCGACGCCGGCGACTTTCGCGGTGATGACGGACATGTGCGCGGAGGCCAGCAGTGGATATTTGCCACCCGGCACATAGCACCCAACTGAATTGACTGGAATGTTGCGATGCCCGAGAACCACGCCGGGCTGCATCTCCACTTCAAGATCAGTTATCGTCGATCGCTGGTGCTCGGCGAACTCGCGAACCTGAGCCTGGGCGTAGAGAATGTCATCGAGGTTGCGTGACGAAAGCTCTCCGACACAGGCCTCGATTTCCGCGGACGTCAGCCGGTAGTCTGATCGATCCCAACCGTCGAACTTGACCGAAAGCGAGCGAACGGCCTCGTCACCACGATCCTCGATATCGGCCAGAACCGCCTCCACCGTGGCGCGAACCTTTGATTGGTCATCGGCGCGAAGGCGTGCATCGCGACCCCGCTTCAGATATTTCACCATCATAATTCTCCGTGAAAGGCCTGCTAGAGGCTTGCGTTTGGAAAGTAGCGCTCGGCGTTCTTGTGGAAGACTTTTTCGAGAATGGCATCTGTGTAGCCCAGACCCTGCCAGCGCTCGATCAACATCTCATACTTGAGAACTGGATAGTCACAGCCAAACATGATGCGGTCTTGGAGCCGGCCGCCGATTTCGCGCTTCAGGGCGGGCGAGAACGCTTTCGGCGACCAGCCATGCAGCTCGTAAGATACGTTTGCCTTGTGCAGCAAGATGGCAATCATCTCATCTTGCCATGGATAGGCCGGCCGTGCGGCAAGGATTTTCAGCTCGGGAAACCGGGCGGCGACAATGTCTATGTGTCGTGGATGGCCGTGATCGAGGATAATCCCCAGCCCGCCGGCATGTCCTTGACCGATACCGGTCAAACCCGAATGGATCAGAACCGGCGCGTCGACGTCGATAGAGGCCTTGTAGTAGGGATCCCAGATTGGGTCGCTGGCCGGAAAACCATTCTGCGTCTGTCCTACAATTGCAAATCCAACGAAGCCGGCGTTCTGGGCTGCTGCACGGTGGAATTCCTGGACGCCGGCTTTGCCGAGGTGGGGACTCAACGACAGCCAGTGTCCGAATATGACGTCTGGATTCTTGCGCTGCTGCTCGAAGGTGTAATCATGCAGCGCTTCAATTTCCTCGATCGTATGATCGTAGAGGATGGTCGTTGCAAGATCTAGGATGACGCGAGCGTTGTTCTGACGGAACGTGTCAGTCATCTCCTCTTCCGTTTGATAGGCAAACTCTGTGCCCCAGATTGCCTTCTGCCGCGCCTGCTCGTCCGCACTTCGGAAAATTGAGCCACGCTTGGTGCTCCAATGGGAGTGGCAGTCAAACAGTCTCATGTGTTTATCCTCTTAATAGCTGGTGTCACGACTGCTTCGTAAATCGCCTGTCGACGAGCCGCTTCGCTTTTCCCTCGCGCCCGATATTGGCAAGCTCTGCGAGACCGCCTTCGGCCACGAGATCAACGGAGACCTTCATGCCGAGATCGGCGTTGAGTCGCTTTTCCAAGGCTTCCGTGAGGCCTTCCGTCGATGCTGCCGCGCGATGCACTTCGACGAGGACGGTCATTTCGTCGCGTATGACGCCGTCCTTCTCGATACGATCGGCCACGCACACCCATTCGCCGGTGGTGCGCGGATCGCTCTTGACCGCATTGAGGCACGCCATCGGATAAATGTTCACACCGCGTAGCTTGATCATGTCGTCGCTGCGGCCAAGGAACTTGTCCATGCGCCGGAAGCAACCGCCACAGCTGCATTGGCCGTTGTGCAGGATGCGGCCGAGGTCGCGGACGTTGTAGCGGATGACCGGCGGAAGGTGTCGCTGCAAGATCGTGATGACCATGTTGCCAACCTCGCCGTCAGCGACGGGTTCTCCGGTCTCGACGTCTTCGAATTCGATGAATACGCAATCTTCCATGACGTGGAGCCCGTCCTGGGCGACACACTCAAAGCCCGCAGCTCCCATCTCGTTGGCGCCGTAGGTATCATAGACGGGGCAGCCCCACATGTCTTCGAGCTGCCGGCGCAAGGCGTTGTCGGTATCGGGGCCGAGGAATGAGGAGATAGACTTTGTCTTCAGTTCTCGAATATCGCGGCCGAGATCATCACGGCTGACCTTGGCAAGCTGTGTCAGGTATTCGGGAAAGCTGCACCACACGTTGGTGCCAATGTCGAAGGCTGTCTCCAGCTGCTTCTTGGACGACGTCACAACGCCGCTGCCTGTCGTCAGCGGCAACGCGCCGAGATAGTCGTGGCAAGCTTTGTATACAGCCCAGCCAAGGTTGGCCAAGGAGCATGTCGCCGGAACCTGAACGACATCGCCCGGGCGCACACCTTGGATATAGAAAGCACGGGCCTGAGTGATGGCATTCATCTCCCAGTCGAGCGGGCCGTACAAGGTCGCGCGAGGCTTGCCTGTTGTGCCGCCACTGGTCTGGATTTTGAGCGGCGACGACTTGATGAACTCACGCCAGTCCCCGTGAAATTCTCCAAACGGGGGATGCTCTTGCTGATCGTTCTTGATGTCGTCTGAAGTGTAGCTCGGCAGTTTGCGGATATCGTCGAGAGAACGTATGTCCTCCGGTTCCAGTCCTGCTGCCTGCCAGCGCTTTCTGTGAAACTCGTTTTTCCAGCCGACCTCCATCAACGCTGCGAAACGTCGGTTCTGGAATGCGCGGAGCTCATCCCGTGACCAGCGAAACACTGTCTTTTCGAATACATCCGGCACCGGATAGGTCGCAAAAAGTTCATCCCAATCGATGCTGTTGCGATAGATGGGCAGTTGCGTTTTTGTCTGTGACATGTCGTCGTCCTCTTGCCCTACCCACCCAGGTAAAGGCGTTTCAATTCAGGATCGTCGCGAACCTGTGCCGCGCTTGCCTGCATGGCGATCCTGCCGAGATGCATCACAATTGCCTCATCGGCGAGATCACATGCGAGTTTGATAAGCTGCTCGGCAACCACGATTGACATGCCCAGTAACTTGAGCTTGCCCAAGGCCGCAAAAAGCTGCTCGTTGACGCGGGGGGCCAGGCCGACCGACGGTTCGTCGAGCAGGAGCACTCTTGGCCGTGCCATAAGCGCACGCCCGATCGCCAGCATCTGCTGTTCCCCGCCAGACAACGTACCCGACACCTGCTTTTCACGTGCCTTGAGGACGGGAAAGAGCTCATAAACGAGCGCACGCGCTTCGTCAGCCTCAGCAGAGCGTCCTGACCTGTTGAGCGAAATTGCACCGATGTCGAGGTTCTCGGCGACCGTCAACGGCTTGAAGAGATGCTTTCCTTCCGGCACATGACTGATACCGGCATGAACGCTCTCGTGAGCTTCTAGCTTGTGAAGCTCGATGGCACCAAGCTTGGCCTCGCCCTCCCGGCGCACCATGATGCCAGTAATTGCACGCAGTAGCGTTGTCTTTCCCGAACCATTGGCGCCGAGCACCGCCAAGGTCTTGCCGGGTGGAAGCGACAATGTGATGTCGCGTAGCACCTGGACCTGACCATAAGAGGCGCCGACGCGCGTGAGCGCTAAGGTCTCAACTGCCAAGATAGGCCTCCAGAACTTGTTCCTCCGCGCGCACCGCTGCAGGCTCGCCATCGCCGATCTTCCGGCCGAGGTGCATTACGATGAGATGTTCACAGAGTTCTGTAATGACATCCATGTTGTGCTCCACGATCAGAACCGTGGAGCCGGCGTTGCGTGCGGCGCGTACAGCGGCGCACAGGAGATCAATGTCGCCGCTCGACAGGCCGGCAGCCGGTTCGTCAAGGAGTAGTAGCTTCGGACCGGAAACAAGAGCGCGCGCGAATGCAACGAGACGCTGTTGTCCGAACGTCAGTCGAGAAGCCGGCATGGCCGCCAGCTCGAGAGTGCCGGTGAGACGCATTGCCGCCTCGGCCCGCTCACGCGCGGCAGTTTCAACGCTTGAAGGAAAACTCCCGAGCGTCAACGCCCGCAAGATCCCAAGGTGACTATGCCGTTCGGCTCCAACCAGGATATTGTCGGCCACACTCATGCTTTCGAATGTGTGTGCGAGCTGGTACGTGCGTACGATACCGGTGCGCGCGCGCTGGTGCATTGGCATCGCCGTCACATCGCGACCCGAAAACAGTATCCGGCCAGCGCTCGGGGCTGCTCCGCCGGCAATCATGTTGAAAAGCGTGGATTTTCCGGCGCCATTTGGACCGATGACCCCGCAGATTTCGCCCGGCGTGACCGATAGCGACACATCCGTGAGAGCGTGAATTCCGCCAAAATGCTTCGAAAGGTTCGAGACGGCGATGAGCGGAGTGGCGATTGCGTTCATGACCTTGCCTTTCCAAATCTGGCGATAGCATCGTCCAGCACGCCACCCAAACCACGTGGCGCAAACAGTGTGACGATGATCATCAAGACGCCAATGCCGAGAATGGTCTGCCCAGTAGCGACGCCTAGGAATTCAGGGAGCAATGTCAGTAGAACTGTGCCAATCACTACGCCGCGCACGTTGCCAATGCCACCTACAAGCACCATGAAAAACCATACGAACGTCAGTTCCGGACTGACCAGACTGGCATTGAGAGCGAGGTGGTAAAAGCAGTGGAGCCAGCCGGCAATCGCAGCAAAACCTGCTGCAATAACCAGAACGAGGGTGCGAA
>Ga0102591_1004616_pt1 | contig 10433 bp, 10 predicted proteins | sample AraplaCol_mCL_r2_2_FD_76860 | JGI IMG/M metagenome (GOLD analysis project Ga0102591, IMG submission 76860) | Arabidopsis root microbial communities from North Carolina, USA - plate scrape MF_Col_mCL_r2 (SPADES assembly) (version 2) | ecosystem: Host-associated > Plants > Roots > Endosphere... | reverse complement strand
GGGCCGCATAGGCGCCGCCGAAGCTGATCGCCGCCAGCCCGCCGAACGACAGGCCCATCCAGGCCAGGGTCGAGCCCGGCGCGACGATCCAGGCCAAGGCGATGGGAGCCAGCCATAGCGCCAGGCACGCCAGCGCCGTCCTGCCCTGCCCCCTCAGCGGCGCGGGCTCGACGACAGAGGCGTCCGCCCCGCCCTTGGCCGTGGCCCAGCCCAGCACGCCCGCGCCCAGCACCACCAGCGGGAACGGCACGGTGGTGAAGGCCAGCAGGGCGAAGGCCGCGCCGCAGACGACGGCGGCCAGGCGATCCTTGATGGCCCGTTTGCCGATCTTCAGCAGGGCCTGCAGCACCAGGGCCACCACCGCGGCCTTCAGGCCCAGCAGCACCGGCGCGGCCCAGTCCGAGCGGCCATGGGCGACATACAGCGCCGACAGGGCCAGCATGACCACGAGGCCCGGCAGCACGAACAGCAGGCCCGCCGCCAAGCCGCCCCGGATCCCGTGCAGCCGCCAGCCCAGCCAGGTGGCCAGCTGCTGGGCCTCGGGGCCGGGCAACAGCATGCAGAAGCTGAGCGCGCGGGCGAATTCGTCGTCGTCCACCCAGCCGCGGGTCTCGACCACCTCGCGGTGCAGCAGGGCGATCTGGCCGGCCGGTCCGCCAAAGCCCAGCAGGCCGATCTTCAGCCAGACGCGCAGGGCCTCGGCGAAGGTGGGCCGATTGGAGGTCACGTGCGCCAGACGCGCGAGCGGCCGCCAGCCTCGCCCAGGCTGGAGGCGATCCAGTCGCCCGCCTGCGCCGCCGCCCCGTCGACCGAGTCCGGTGCGCCGATCATCACCATCGCGCAGCCGTTCATCTTCATGGGATCCGTCAGGGGCCGGAGGCGGAGCTCGGCGACTAGCAGCTTGTTCGTGACGGTTTCCATCGCGCGCAGGAAGGCGTCGAAGGTCTCGAGGTCCTTGATCGGCAGCCAGACGGCCAAGGCGGCGTCCTTGGCGCGGGCCAGGACCGCCCGGGTGGTTTCGACGATGCGGGCATAGTCGTCTGGCCGCTCGAACGGCGGGTCGATGACCACGAAGGGTCGGCCGCCGCGCCCGGCCTGCTGTGCGGCCGTGATGAAACCGTCGGCCTCCAGGGCCTGGGCGCCGGCATAGGGCGCCAGGGTCTCGCGCAACAGCCGGGCGTCGTCGGGCCGCAGCTCGCAGCCGACGTAGCGGTCCGCCTTGCGCAGGGCCCGCGCCAACAGCAGCGGCGAGCCCGGATAGAGGTCGCCGTCCTTCCCACCATTCATGTCCGCCGCCGCCTTCAGCAGCGGATCGAACACCGACGGCGCGTCGCTCGCCGCCTTCAGCCGGAAGATCCCCGCCTGGGCCTCGGCCGAGCGGCGGGCCATCTCGCCCGAGAGGTCATAGCCGCCCGCCCCCGCATGGGTGTCGATCACCGACAAGGCGTCGCTCTCGCCCTGTAAGGCCGACAGCATGGCCAGCAGGATCGCGTGCTTATGAAGGTCGGCGAAGTTGCCGGCGTGAAAGGCGTGGCGGTAATTCATCCCGCGTCCCTACCACGCCCCGTGGGCGCGACCAGCCACGCGCAGCTCCTCGACCATCATCTCTTTCAAGGATGGCGGCGCGACGATCTCGACCGCGTCGGCCCAGGTGAACAGGTGCCAGGACAGCTCGCGCATGCCACCGGCGCGGAAGGTGACCAGCACCGAGCCGTCCGGCTCCGGCCTGACCTGTTGGGTCGCGTGGAAGCGCCAGCGCAGGGCGTCGTCGGCCCGCTCCTTCTTGATGCGTAGGACCACGTCCTGGATCTCGTCGTGATAGATGCCGAAGCTCTCGTCGGCGAAGGCCTGCAGCGAGAAGTCCTCGGGCGGCGGGGCGGGCTTGTCGAGCACCTTGATGTCGCTCATCCGGTCCAGGCGCCAGGAGCGCGGCCGGCCGCCCTGGCCCTCCAGCGCCACCAGATAGTTGCTGCGCCCGAACAGGACGCCCAGCGGCGTCACCTCCCGCGTTCGACCCGGCGTGCTGCCGCCCTCGTAACGGAAGGACAGGGCCGACAGCCCCATGATCGCTTGGCGAATGGCGGCCAGCAGCGCCTGGTCCTCGAACGGCCGGGGGCCGGCGTGGACGGCGATGGTCTCGGCCTGGACCAGGGCCTCGACGTCGGGGGCGACACGCCGGCGGGCCGAGCCGCGCAGGGCCGACAGCAGCTTGGCCTCCAGGGCGTACAGTGAGGCGGCGCGAGCCTCGGCGCCGGACGCCTTGTACGAATCGGCCGCCGTGCGCAGGGCGGCCAGCTCTTCGGCGGTCGGGGTCTGGAACAGGCCATCCAGCCCCGATGGGATCCGGAAGCGCTTGGTCGGCGGATCGTCGATCGCCTCCATCTGCGGGAAGGCGGCCCAGACGGCGTCGCGCATCCGCTCGGCGGTGCGGCGGCCGACGTCCAGGTTCTGGGCCATCTCGTCCAGGGTCAGGCCTTCGGCGGAACCGGCCAGCATCCGGGCCAGGTCCAGCAGGCGGGTGGCTTTCTCGTGTCTCATGCGTTCCTCAAGCAGACGGACAACTTACGACCGTTTCTGTCGCAACGCCCGCACATTCTGCGAGGGTCGAGACTGGAGACCCTTCAAAGGAGGCCCTTGATGTCGCGCTTCGCCTGCTCCCCCTGGGCCGCCGCCCCCGTCAACCAGGCCATGATCTCGGCCGTGCTGGACTTCGCCGACATCCATCGCGATCTGGGCGGCGGACGCACCCTGCGCCGGATCAGCCACGAGCGCGCGGCCAAGGCCGACATGTTCCTGCTGCTGGGCCGTGACGTCGAGCGCGTCACCGACATCGGCCTGGTGTGGAACGACCGCGAAGACCAGATCGTCCGCGTCACGGACGACGCCGAACTGCGCGATTCCCGCATGGCCGCCTGGGAAGAAGCCTTCGAGCTGTTCGAGACCGAGGACACCGACGAAATGGCCGAGCCGATGCGCCTCTGCGCCTGACCCAAGGCGCCTCCAAGGACGCCTTAAGCACGCTCATGAGGCGATCGACGCGACCTCCGCGAGCGCCCGTAATGCGCGCATCTGCCTAAAATCCGATATCCGCCGCCGCGCAAAACGGCGCCCGCCGGGCGCCGGCGCGGTTGTGGCGGTTTCCTGACACCCCGCCATTGCCGAACGCCGAGACCTTCCCCTCCATGAATAAATCGGAAAGTTTCCGATAGATTTTTAGTGCGTGCGTCAAAAAATATAATCGTCGGGAGAAAAACGCCGTGGATGGAGCATTCGACACGCGTCAATAAACAAAATGAGGGGGTTATTAATGACTCGACGTTTCAAACCCGCACTGTTGGCGGGCATTTCGGCATTGTCTATTACTATCGGATACTCTGCATCCGCCTTCGCTGCCGACGCCGCGGCCACGCCGCCCGACCAGACTGAAGTCGATACCGTCATCGTCACCGGCACGCGCCAGACGGGCCTGCGTGTCATCGACAGCCCCGCCCCCGTCCAAGTCGTCGACACCAGCACGCTGGAGCGCACGGGCGCGGTCGACCTGCGCGTCGGCCTCGCCAATCTGGTGCCCTCGTTCAACGCCCAGGCGTTCGGCGGCGACACCGCCAACCTGACCCTTTCGGCCCGCCTGCGCGGCCTTTCGCCCAACCAGGCCCTGGTGCTGGTCAACGGCAAGCGCCGCCACACCACGGGTAACCTCGCCGTGCTGTCGGGCGTCTATCAATGCGCCGTCGCGGCTGACCTGGGCTTCATCCCGATGGCCGGCATCGGCCGCATCGAAGTGCTGACCGATGGCGCCGCGGCCCAGTACGGCACCGACGCCATCGCCGGCGTCGTCAACATCATCCTGAAGAAGAACGGCTCTGGCGGCTCGATCTCGGCCACCGGCGGCGAATACTTCGACGGCGGCGGCAAGACGGCCGGCGGCTCGATCAATATCGGCATGTCGCCGACCGAAACCAGCTATCTGAACATCACGGTCGAGAGCAAATACCACGGCTTCAGCAACCGCGGCCTGCCCGACCAGCGCGTCTTCAACCCGGCCAGCCCCAGCTATTCGGCCGCAAACAACGCCATCGAAAGCAAGATCCCCGGCTATCCGAACCTGAACCTGATCTCGGGCGACGCCGAGTACCGCCTGAACAACCTGGTCTATAACGCCGGCATCGCGCTGCCGATGGACTTCGAGGTCTATTCATTCGGCACCCTGGGCCACAAGGACGCCTCGGCCTACGAGAACTACCGCCGCTACAACCGTATCCAGGGCAAGCAGGGCGCGGCCGACCGGCCCTTCCCGCTGGGCTTCAGCCCGCGCGAGCGCATCATCGAAGACGACTACGCCATGACCCTGGGCGTGTCGGGCAAGCTGGCCGGCTGGGACGTCGACCTGTCCTCGACCTACGGCAAGGACGACATCGAGGTCCGCGTCGAGAACTCGGCCAACGCCAGCCTCTACGCCGACACCTCGACCCTGACGACCAAGGGCTTCACCCCGACCTCGTTCCACGCCGGCAGCTGGCGCACCACCCAGTGGACCAACAACCTGGACCTGCGTCGCGGCTTCGACGTCGGCTTCTCGGCTCCGCTGGACGTCGCCGTCGGCTACGAGCAGCGCCGCGACACCTACCGGATCGGCCAGGGCGACGCGGCCTCGACCTACAAGGAAGGCTCGCAATCGTATCCGGGCTTCTCGAAGACCGACGCCGGCGGCCACGCCCGCACCAGCTGGGCCGTGTACGGCGACGTCGCCGCCACGCCGGTCGAGGCCTGGAAGATCGACGCGGCCGTCCGCTACGAAAAGTTCAGCGACTTCGGCGACACCACGGTCGCCAAGCTGACCAGCCGCTATGACTTCAACGAGATGTTCGCGATCCGCGGCACGGCCTCGACCGGCTTCCGCGCCCCGACCCTGGCGGAGTCGTACTACTCGGCGACCAACGTCTCGCCGACCAGCGCCTTCGTCCAGCTGGCTCCGAACTCCAGCGCCGCCCGCCTGCTGGGCATCGACACGCTGAAGCCCGAGAAGTCGAAGAACTACAGCCTGGGCATCGTGGCCCACCCGATCCCGAAGATGACGGCCACCGTCGACATCTATCAGATCAACCTCAAGAACCGGATCTTCGGCTCCAGCTCGATCTTCGGCATCCGCAACGGCGTTGTGGTCAACAGCAACGTCAACGCCGCCATCGCCGCCAATGGCAACGTGCTGGACAGCACGGTGACCAGCACCGGCATCAACATCTTCTCGAACGGCCTCGACAGCCGCACCCGCGGCCTGGACTTCGTCGTCGCCTATCCCACCAGCCTGGGCGACTACGGCCGTGTCGACTGGACGCTGAGCGGCAACTTCAACAAGACCAAGATCACCAAGGTCAAGGCTCCCCCGGCGCCGCTGGCGACCACCAGCGCCGCCTTCCCGAGCGGTCAGGTCCTGTTCGCCGGCAACGCCGCTTCGCTGCTCGAAAAAGGCTCGCCGAAGTACAAGATCGGCCTGAACGGCCTCTACACGTTCGGCAAGGTCTCGCTGTCGGTGACCGAGACCTTCTACGGCAAGGCCGAGGCTCTGTCCGACCCCGGCACCGGCCCGCTGCTGAACACCAAGGCCAGCGCGGCTGCGATCACCGACGCCGAACTGTCCTACAAGTTCCCGATGGGCGTCACCGCCGCGATCGGGGCCAACAACGTGTTCAACAAGTATCCGGACAAGTTCACGGCCGCCTACCAGGCCGCCTGCGTCGCCTCCGGCGGCGGCTGCGTGGCCCAGTACTCCTCGTTCTCGCCGTACGGCATCAACGGCGGCTACTATTACGGCCGACTGAGCTTCGCCTTCTAGGGCGTGGTGACAGGCTGAAACGCGAAGGGGCGGACCGCGAGGTCCGCCCCTTTTGCCGTCTCTAGAGCCCCTTCCCCATCCGCACCAACGGCACCCGATAGCCCGTCGAGGTCACCGCCTCGAACGGTTCGATATCGTGATAGCCGCAGGCCCGGTACAGCGGCACGCCGCCCACGGTCGCGGCCATCTCGACGCGAGAGAAGCCCTCGGCCCGCGCCGCCGCCTCGCACGCGTCCAGCACCATCCGGCCGACGCCTTTGCGGGTGTGGTCGGGGTGGGTGTACATCGCCCGCACCCGCGCGGCGTCCGTGGCCGGGTCCAGCAGCGCCGCGTCGCGCCCGGCCGAATGGTCGCCGCCGAACAGGGTGGCCCGCCGGGACCAGCCGCCGCAGCCGGCGATCTCTTCGCCCTCCTCCACCACGAAATAGGTCCCGTCGGCGATCAGCTGGGTGTCCAGGCCCATGATCTCGAACGAGGCCTTCACCCCCTCGGGCGGTAGGAAGGCCTTAAGCAGCTCGCCGATCGCGCGGTCCATCAGCGCCGACAGGACGGGCATGTCGTCGGGTCGCGCCAGGCGCAAGCGGAGATTGAGGGGCGATGCGGACGAATTCATAAGGGCTCCATGACGCCGTCGCGGCGGGCGAGAAAAACAGGGATTCGCCGAGTCGGCGGCGATCTTTCGACCCCGCCCACCGATCGCTCAAAGCCTGCCCCAGGCGCCCAATGCCGAGGCGTCTAACATGTCAGACCCGACCTTGACCGAAAACGGATTGCGTCGCCGTGATCGGAATTTGGAGATGTCTTCCGTCCGGCGCGACACGATCGCCGGAGCCAAGCCAGCGCCAAGGCGACGCCGGCTGACCAACAAGGACGGCGGGGATTGCATGAGTGGATTGGACGCGTCTGCGACGGGTGGCGTACTCACACGCCGTCGCTTCTTCGAAAGCCTGGCCGCGGTCGGCGGCATGTCGCTGGTGCTCTCGGGCATGGAAGCCCTGGGCTTCGGCATGGCCTCGGCCACCGAACTGCCGCCGGAGCTGACCGGCGGCGCCAAGGGGACCAAGATCATTGTCCTGGGCGCGGGCCTGGCCGGCATGACCGCCGCCTATGAGCTCAGCAAGGCCGGCTACCAGGTGCAGGTGCTGGAGGCGCGCGCGTTCGCCGGCGGCCGCTGCCAGACGGCGCGCAAGGGCTTCAAGCACACCGACCTGATCGGCTACGAGCAGACCTGCGAGTTCGACGAAGGCCACTACATCAACCACGGCCCGTGGCGGATCCCGTACCACCACCGCTCGACCCTGCATTACACCAAGCTGTTCAGCGTGCCGCTGGAGAGCTTCGTCAACGACAACGACGCCTCGTACGTCTATTTCGAGAAGGCTACCGGGCCGCTGGCCGGCAAGCCGGTGCGCAAGGGCGAGATCGCCGCCGACATCCGCGGCTACACCGCCGAACTGGTCGCCAAGGCCGCCAGCCAGGGCCAGCTGGACGCCCCGCTGTCGGGAATCGATCGCGAGAAGTTCGTCGCCTACCTGGTCAATGAAGGCCGCCTGTCCAAGGACCTGGCCTACAAGGGCACCGAGGGGCGCGGCTTCTCGATCCACCCCGGGGCCGGCGTCGATCCGGGCCCCGGCAAGGAGCTGCCGCCGTTCGCGTTCCAGGACGTGCTGGACAGCAACGCCTGGCGGGTCCTGAGTTCGGTCACCGGCTTCGAACAGCAGCGCACCATGCTGCAGCCGATCGGCGGCATGGACCAGATCGCCAAGGGTTTCGAGAAGCACGTCGGGTCGATGATCCGCTATTCGACCGTGGTCGAGAAGATCAAGCAGTCGCCCAGCGGCGTCACGGTCTCGTTCAAGGGGGCCGACGGCAAGTCGGGCGAGATCACCGCCGACTATTGCGTCTGCACCATCCCGCTCAGCGTGCTCAAGCAGATCGACCTCGACGCCTCGGCCCCGTTCAAGGCGGCGATGGAGGGCGTCTCGTACGCGCCGGTCAACAAGATCGGCCTGCAGATGAAGACCCGCTTCTGGGAAGAGAAGCACCACATCTACGGCGGCCACGTCTACAACGACATCCCGGGCATCAACAGCATCACCATGCCCTCGTGCGGCTGGCAGGGGCAGAAGGGCGTGCTGCTGGGCTATTACGGGTTCGGCGGCGAGGCGGCGCGGATCAGCGCCAAGAGCCCGGCCGACCGCGCGGCCTACGCCGTGGCGGCGGGACAGAAGATCTTCCCGGAATACGCCGAGAACTTCGAGAACGCCTTCTCCTTCAGCTGGCACCTGGCGCAGTACAATCTGGGCGGCTGGGCCGAGTGGGGCGAGAACGGCCGCAAGGAATCCTACCCGCTGCTCTGCCAGCCCGACGGTCGCCTCTATCTGGCCGGCGAACACCTCAGCTACCTTGGCGGCTGGCAGGCCGGCGCCATCGAGTCGGCCTGGCAACAGATCGCCAAGATTCACGCCCGCGTGCAGCAGGCCTAAAGAGCAAAGCCTTCGAGGACATGATGACCTTCGCTTACCGTCTCGCCGCCCTGGCGCTCGTCACCGCCGTCGCCGCGCCCGCGCTGGCGCTCGCCGACGGGAAGTCGCTGTTCAACGACAACTGCTCGGCTTGCCACCAGATCACCGGCAAGGGCGTCAAGGGCGCCTTCCCGGCCCTGGCCGGCTCGGCCTTCGTGCAGGGCGACCCGAAGATCGTGATGACCACCGTCCTGAACGGCCGCGCCGGCATGCCGGCCTTCAAGGACGACCTGACCGACCCCGACCTGGCGGCCATCCTGACCTATGTCCGGTCGTCGTGGGGCAACAAGGCCCCGGCCGTGAAGCCCGCCGACGTCGCCAAGGCCCGCCTCGCCGCCAAGGCCGTCGCCAAGTCGCGCGGCCTTCAGGCCCACTGATCCGCCTCGACCTTCACATCAAGTCCTGAAACCCCAAGTCCCGACCGGAGAGACCCCATGAAACGCCTCGTCGCCCTCGCCGCTGGCCTCTGCGCCCTCGCCGGCGCCGCCACCGCCGCCAACGCCCAGGAGATCGTCCGCGGCGGCGATCCCAAGTCGCCGATCGCCAGCGTCGTCACCGTGCCGGCCGGCTTCGACACCATCTATGTCAGCGGCATGACCCCGCCGGTGATCGATGAAAAGGCCACGGGCGTCGCCAAGTTCGGTGACACCAAGACCCAGACCCTGGGCGTGCTGGGCCGCATCGAGGCCGCGCTGAAGACCCAGGGCGCGACCATGGCCGACGTCGTGATGATGCGCGTCCTGCTGGTCGGCGACCCGGCCAAGGAAGGCAAGATGGACTTCATGGGCATGATGGAGGGCTACAAGACCTATTTCGGCACCGCCACCCAGCCCAACAAGCCCTCGCGCATCACCAGCCAGATCACCTCGCTGGTCCAGGACGGCATGCTGGTCGAGATCGAGGTCCAGGCGGCGAAGAAGAAGTAGCGCGCGAAGGGGTGACAGCCCTTTGCCCCCTCGTCATCCCGGGTCGGCTTCGCCGCCTGGGATGACGAGCGGATTATGGACGCGCGATCAAACCGCGACCGTCGTCGCTCAAGCATTTCACCGTTACGCGAAATATTTTTCGTGACAACGTTGTCAAGCTGAATTCAAACGGCTATATGGAACTCAGCCCTTTCGGGCGTTTCCTCCCAATGACTCGGCCGCCCTCTTCTCCTGGAGGGCGGCCGTTCTTTTGTCCGGGCGCCCGCGATATCGCCGACAAGGCGCGCGTGCTAGTCGGCGGGCCATGAGCCCTTCGCCCAGCTTCCGTTCGGCCGTCCGCCTGGTCGCCCTGCTGAACCTCGCCTATTTCGCCGTCGAGATGACGGTGGCCCTGCGCATCGGCTCGGTGTCGCTGCTGGCCGACAGCGTCGATTTCTTCGAAGACGCGGCCGTCAACCTCCTGATCTTCGCGGCGCTGGGCTGGAGCGCCACGCGCCGCGCCAAGGTCGGCACGGTGCTGGCGGCGATCCTGCTGGCGCCGGCCGTGGCGTTCGTGTGGACGCTGTGGCGCAAGCTGGGCGATCCCACGCCGCCGGAACCCCTGGCCCTGGGCGTCACGGGCCTGGGCGCCCTGGCGGTCAACCTCGTCTGCGCCTTCGCCCTGGCGCGCCACCGCGCGGCGGCGGGCAGCCTGTCCAAGGCCGCCTTCCTGTCGGCGCGCAACGACGCGATCGCCAACATCGCCATCATCGCGGCGGGTCTGCTGACCGCCCTGACGCGCTCGATCTGGCCTGACATCGTCGCGGGGCTGGGTATCGCGATCATGAACCTGGACGCCGCCCGCGCCGTCTGGCGCGCCGCACGCAAGGACGCCGTCGAAGCTCGCGCCTGAGCCTCCGAGAAAATAAGTCGCATCCGATTTAATCGGACCTCTTGAAGTCGCCGGCGCCTGCACCAGATTACATCGCATCCGATCAGATCGGTTCTGATCAAAAAGCGAAACGAAAGGTGCTCCCATGACCGCGAAGGTTCTTTTCACCGGCAAGACCCACAACACCGCCGGCCGCGACGGCGCCGCGCGCAGCGACGACGGGTTCCTCGACCTGAAGATCCCCGAGCCCCACCCGGCCGCCGAAAACCAGTTCGGCG
>Ga0102591_1004615_pt1 | contig 10435 bp, 9 predicted proteins | sample AraplaCol_mCL_r2_2_FD_76860 | JGI IMG/M metagenome (GOLD analysis project Ga0102591, IMG submission 76860) | Arabidopsis root microbial communities from North Carolina, USA - plate scrape MF_Col_mCL_r2 (SPADES assembly) (version 2) | ecosystem: Host-associated > Plants > Roots > Endosphere... | reverse complement strand
CGGCGGAGCGGTCAGACGAAGCCGAAACGCTAAAACACATCACGGTCCCCGGGCTCCGCCCGGCCGCTCCGCGCCTCCCCATCAACTTTCGTGGATCGCCACGGGAGATCGCCAACCCGTGCCCTCTCCCCTTGCGGGAGAGGGTGGCCTCGCGGAGCGAGGTCGGGTGAGGGGTCTCTCAGAACTCAAAACCGTGTGCGGCGGCAAGACCGGGTGCGATGTCGGATTTCTGAGAGACCCCTCATCCGTCGGCCTTCGGCCGCCACCTTCTCCCGCAAGGGGAGAAGGAGCGCGCTCTTTCGCACTGCGGCGAAGAAACGATATGCCGCTGCGTCAACGGCCAAGCGGCCGAAACCCCCATGGCTCAGCCCGTCGCGCGACCGAAAAATCCAGCGTCACCACCAATGCGCGACTCGTCGCCGCTGGCGGGCGAGCACGCTTGAACCGCGTCGCAAAAGGTCCACATAAATAACGACCATCCGCCCAGTCCCGGGCGGACGGACCGTACGACTCAGGCGCATCGTCTGAAGTGACGGCGGTCCGCGTGGCAAGGCGCGAGTTTCGCGCGCCGGCCGGGAGTGAAAACATGTCTGAGATCCGTACGCTTCCTGTGTTGCCCCTGCGGGATATCGTTGTGTTCCCGCACATGGTGGTGCCGCTGTTCGTTGGGCGCGACAAATCCGTCCGCGCCCTCGAGGAAGTGATGCGCGGCGACAAGCAGATCCTGCTCGTCACCCAAAAGAACAGCGCCGACGATGATCCGGCCCCGGCCGACATCTACGAAGTCGGCGTGCTGGCCACCGTGCTGCAACTGCTGAAACTGCCCGACGGCACCGTCAAGGTGCTGGTCGAGGGCAAGGGCCGCGCCGCCGTCGTGCGCTTCACCGAGCAGGAGGCCTATTACGAGGCCCAGGTCGGCGAAGTGTCCGAAGACCAGGGCGCCGGTCCCGAGGCCGAGGCCCTGTCGCGCGCCGTCGTCGAGCAGTTCGAGAACTACGTCAAACTGAACAAGAAGGTGCCGCCCGAGGCCCTGGCGTCGATCCCGCAGATCGCCGAGCCGGGCAAGCTGGCCGACAGCATCGCCGCCCACCTGTCGGTGAAGATCGGCGACAAGCAGCACCTGCTGGAAATCTTCGACGTCACCAAGCGCCTGGAGAAGGTCTTCGCCCTCATGGAAGGCGAGATCTCGGTGCTGCAGGTCGAGAAGAAGATCCGCTCGCGCGTGAAGCGCCAGATGGAGAAGACCCAGCGCGAATATTATCTGAACGAGCAGATGAAGGCGATCCAGCGCGAGCTGGGCGACCCCGACGATCAGCGCGACGAACTGATCGAGCTCGAGAAGCGCATCAAGAAGACCAAGCTTTCGAAGGAAGCCCGGGCCAAGGCCGAGGGCGAGCTGAAGAAGCTGCGCAACATGAGCCCGATGTCGGCCGAGAGCACGGTGGTCCGCAACTATCTGGACTGGCTGCTGTCGATCCCGTGGGGCAAGGCCAAGACCAAGAAGATTGATCTGGGCGAGAGCGAGGAGATCCTCGACGCCGACCACTACGGTCTGGACAAGGTCAAGGAACGGATCCTGGAGTACCTGGCCGTGCAGGCCCGGACCAACTCCCTGAAGGGCCCGATCCTCTGCCTTGTTGGTCCTCCGGGCGTCGGCAAGACCTCGCTGGGCAAGTCGATCGCCAAGGCGACGGGGCGCGAATTCGTGCGCATGAGCCTCGGCGGCGTGCGTGACGAGGCCGAGATCCGCGGTCACCGCCGCACCTATATCGGCTCGATGCCCGGCAAGGTCGTCCAGTCGATGAAGAAGGCCAAGACCACCAACGCCTTCGTCCTGCTCGACGAAATCGACAAGATGGGCAGCGACTATCGCGGCGATCCGGCCTCGGCCCTGCTGGAAGTTCTGGACCCGTCGCAGAACTCGACCTTCGGCGACCACTACCTGGAGGTCGACTACGACCTGAGCCAGGTGATGTTCGTCACCACGGCCAACAGCCTGAACATGCCCCAGCCGCTGCTGGACCGCATGGAGATCATCCGCATCCCCGGCTACACCGAGGATGAGAAGCTGGAGATCGCCAAGCGCCACGTCCTGCCCAAGCTGGCCAAGGATCACGGCCTGAAGGACAGCGAGTTCATCGTCCCGGAAAAGGCGATCCGCGACCTGATCCGCTACTACACCCGGGAAGCCGGCGTGCGGTCGCTGGAGCGGGAACTGGGCGCCCTGGCCCGCAAGACGGTGCGTGACCTGTCGCGCGAAAAGGTCACCTCGATCACGATCGACGACGAGCGTCTGGCCAAGTACGCCGGCGTCAAGAAGTACCGCTACGGCGAGACCGACGAAGTCGACCAGGTCGGCATCGTCACCGGTCTGGCCTGGACGGAATTCGGCGGCGACATTCTCACGATCGAAGCCGTGAAGATGCCGGGCAAGGGCCGCATGACGGTCACCGGCAACCTCAAGGAAGTGATGAAGGAGTCGATCTCGGCGGCCAACAGCTACGTCCGCTCGCGGGCGACCTCGTTCGGCATCAAGCCGCCGATCTTCGAGAAGACCGACGTCCACGTGCACGTGCCGGACGGCGCCACGCCCAAGGACGGTCCGTCGGCCGGTATCGCCATGGCCCTGGCCATGGTCTCGGTGCTGACCGGCATCCCGATCCGCAAGGACATCGCCATGACGGGCGAGATCACCCTGCGCGGCCGAGTGACCGCCATCGGCGGCCTCAAGGAGAAGCTGCTGGCGGCCCTGCGTTCGGGCGTGAAGACGGTGCTGATCCCGCAGGAAAACGAGAAGGATCTCGTCGACGTGCCGCAATCGGTGAAGGCCGGTCTCGAGATCATTCCGGTCTCGACGGTCGACGAAGTGCTCAAGCACGCCCTCACCGGGCCCCTGACTCCGGTCGAGTGGAGCGAATCGGAGGAGCCTCTGGCGAGCCCCGCGAAGGGCGACGAAGCCGGAGACGACGCGGTTCTCACGCACTAACAGTAACTTATTGTTGATAACTGGGGCGGCGCGGGAATTTTCCGCGCCGCCTTCGTTTGACGGGGCAAGCGTTCCCCGCATACTTCCCGGCGAGCGAAGCGGCGTAAGCTGTTGCAGCGCCGCCGCTTATTGGCTGGGAGATAAAAATGACCACAAAAGCCGAACTCGTCACGGCGATCGCCGAAAAGGCGGGCATCAACAAGAACCAGGCGAAGGACGCCCTGGAAGCTTTCATCGACACCGTCACCGCTTCGCTGAAGTCGGGCTCGGACGTGCGTCTGGTGGGCTTCGGCACCTTCAAGGCCGTGACCCGCGCCGCGGGCACCGCGCGCAACCCGCGCACCGGTGAAACCGTCGAGCGTCCGGCCTCCAAGACCGCCCGCTTCCAGGTCGGCGAAGGCCTGAAGACCACCCTGAACGGCTAATCCCGTTTTCGGTCTTCAAAGGGGCGGGGCGTTCCAACGGCGTCCCGCCCTTTTTCATGCGTGCTTCCCAGACCGCCATTCGGCGGCTAGAAGCGCGCTCCATTCCCGAGCGGGCGGTTAGCTCAGCGGTAGAGCGTCTCGTTTACACCGAGAGGGTCGGGGGTTCGATCCCCTCACCGCCCACCAGGGATTGCTGACACGAACTGTCAGCGACCTTCGGCAGTCTCCCAGGCGTTCCGACGCCGAAAAGGGAGATCGTCATGCCCGTCAAGGGAAGCTGCCACTGCGGCGCCGTCCAGTTCCAGGTCGAGACCGAGCCGACCGAACTCGCCGACTGCAACTGCTCGTTCTGCTCCAAGCGCGGCAATCTGGTCGCCTACTACCCGCTCGCCGCCTTCAGGCTGCTGACCGCCCGCGACCGGGTCTCGACCTACCAGTGGGGCGACTACATGGGCACGCACCATCACTGCGGCGTCTGCGGCTGCGGGACCTACAGCCAGTTTCCCGATTTCAGCAGCGGCCAGGCCGACTACGACAATCCCCGCGTCGCCATCAACGCTCGCCTGCTCGAAGGCTTCGACCTGTCGCCCCTGCCGGTGAACCATCTCAACGGCCGCGACGACTGGTGAGCCTCAGATCAAAGCCTCCAGCGCCTGGGCGGCGCCGCGACCCTTGGCGTCGGCGGCGATCTGATCGCCCAAGGCCCTGGCCGTCTCGCGCCAGGCCGGCTCATCCAGCAGCCGCGTGAGGGCCTGGCCGATCTTCTCCGGCGTTGCATCCGGCGCCAGGGTGATCGCCGCGCCCCGGTGGGCGGCGCGCATGGCGTTGTCGTTCTGGTCGCGGCCCATGGGCAGGCACAGCAGGGGCACGCCTTCCATCAGCGGCCGCAGGGTCGAGCCGTGGCCGGCGTGGGTCACGAAGGCGGCGGCGTTCTTCAGCAGGGCGCCGTGCGGGGCGCCGCGCACGACCTTCACATTGGCCGGGGCCTCGAACTCGGCGGGATCCAGGGTCGGGCCAGTCGTGACCAGGGCGCGGACGGGCAGGGCGGCCAGGGCGGCCAGCACGTTGCGAAGCGTCGCTTCCTGCGCCTGGTAAAGGCTCGAGAACGACACCAGCACCAGCGGCGCATCGCCCCGCGGAAGTTCGACGGTCTCCACCCAGGCCGGATCAGCCAGGTACGGGCCGACATGGGCGAACGGGGCGGGCAGGGGATCGGGCGCGAAGTCGAAGGCCGGGCTGGTCGCCAGCAGGATCGCGTCGGCGGCCTCATACTGCGCGAAGAGGTCGGCCAGTTCGGGCAGGCCATGCTCGGCCCGGGCGGTGTTCAACGCCGGCAGGCCCGACTGGAACAGGCCCCGCGCCATCTGGGCGACCATCGCATGCATGGCCCGCTCCTGGTCGTCGGCCGCCGGGGCCATGCCAGCCCCGAACGGCGGCGCGCCGGCAAGGTTCGGCAGCGACCAGACATTGGCGGCCAGCAGGGCGATCTTGGTTCCCCGCGCCTGGGCGGCGATCATCGCGCCCAGCAGCAGTTCCTGGCTGACCACCACGTCGGCGGGGAAGGCGTCCAGCGCCTCCAGCACGTCGCGGGCGTAAGACGCGGCGGGACCGGTCATCACCCGGTCGAGCAGGCGCTCGATCACCGCCATCGGATTGTCGGCCTCGAAGTCGCGCAGCCGGTCGTCATCGCGGGTTTTGCCGGTCTGGAACGGCGCGGTCGTCCAGGCGCGGAACGGCACGGACAGCGCCGCGGCGTCGGCGGCGTTGGCCGGATCGCTGATCGCCAGCACCTCGTGACCGCGCGCGGCGAGGTCGGCGGCGACCATCAGCAGCGGCTGGACGTGGCCGCCGCCCTCCCAGGTCGTGAACAGAAACCGCGCCATGATCCTCGCCCCCTACGCAACCTAGCGAACGGTCTCGTATCAGATGTTTTTGCGCCTGGCGCGGGCACGACGTAGGGTGGCGCGGCGAGCCGCTGGACAGCGGCCAAGCTTCGGGGGAACCTCCCGTCGCTGAGCACCTTAATCGCTTGGCGGCCGCGTAAGACGGCCCCGCTGCAACAGCGAGGTACGGCGTGATCGATCTTCTGCCCACTTCCCCGCCGAGCCCCGAAGCCGGCGCGCCGCAGATTCGATCCGCCTCCGGTCGGCCCGCCCGTTTGATCGACACGACAATGCTTTACGCGCCGCGCAGCGGCGGCGTGCGCCGATATCTCAACGCCAAACGCGCCTGGCTGGCGGCCAATCGGCCGAGCGTTCGCCACACCCTGGTCGTGCCCGGGCCCCGCGACGCCCATGACGGCCATGGCCGCGTGTCGATCTACGCCGCGCCCCTGCCGTTCGGCGACGGCTACCGCTGGCCGATCGGCAAGACCAGCTGGATGGAGCGGCTGATTCGCCAGCGGCCCGACATCATCGAGGCCGGCGACCCCTATACGCCCGGTCTGGCGGCGCTGAAGGCGGGCGACGCCATGGGCGTGCCGGTCGTCGGATTCTGCCACACCGATCTTGGCGCCCTGGCGGCGCTGCACATCGGCGAGTGGGCCGAAAAGCCGGTCCAGAAGCGTTGGGCGGCGATCTATCGCCAGTTCGACCAGGTCGTGGCGCCCAGCCACTTCATCGCCGGCCGGCTCGTCGAAGCGGGGGTTCGAGACGCCATCGGCCTGCCGCTGGGCGTCGACGTCGACACCTTCCATCCGGCGCGCGGCGACCGTGCGGCCCTGCGCCGCCGCCTGGGCCTGACCGACCGCCATCGCATTCTCGTCTTCGCCGGCCGTCCGGCGCGCGAAAAGAAGCTCGACGTGCTGGTCGACGCCGTCGAGAAGCTGGGCGAGCCCTATGTCCTGCTGCTGGTCGGGGCCGGGGCGGGCGCGCGGCCCAGCGACCGCGTCATCTCGATGGATTATCAGCGCGATCCCGAAGCCCTGGCCGCCATCCTGGCCGGCTGCGACGCCTTCGTGCACGCCAACGACAACGAGCCCTTCGGCCTGATCGTGCTGGAGGCCATGGCCTGCGGCCTGCCGGTGGTCGGCATCGACGCCGGCGGCGTGGCCGAAAGCGTCGACGAGGCCGTCGGCATGCTGGCGTCCGCTTCGGAAGGCGGGGTTTTCGCCGAAGCGATCGAGGCGCTGTTCGCCCGCGATGTCGTCGCCCTGGGCCGCGCCGCGCGCCAGCGGGCCGAGGCCCGGCACGGCTGGACGCCCGTATTTGAGCGCCTGACCGGAATCTACGGCCGCCTCACCGGTTCGCGGGCGTTCGTCGGCGAAGCGGCGGAAGTCGCCGCCTCGCACTGACGTCGTCTAGGCGGCTTGGCGCAGCTCGCCGCGCAGGCCCGCCAGTATCTCGTAGCTGTGCAGCCGCGCGGCGTGGTCGAAGATCTGCGAGGCGGCCATCACCTCGTCTGCGCCGGTGGCCGCGATCACCGCCTTGACCTTGGCGGCGACGGTTTCCGGCGAGCCGATCGCTGAATAGCGGAACGTATGGTCCAGGCCCGCCAGCTCGTGCGGCGCGGCGATGGCCGTGATGTCGTCGACCGGCGGCGGCAGCAGGCCGGGGCGGCCGCGGCGCAGGGCCAGGAACTGCTGCTGGGTCGAGGTGAACAGGCGACGCGCCTCCTCGTCGGTATCGGCCGCGCACACCCCGATGCAGATCATGAAGTAGGGCTTGTCCAGCTGTTCGGACGGCCGGAAGCCGCGGCGATAGACCTCGATCGCCTCCATCAACTGGTCCGGCGCGAAGTGGGCGGCGAAGGCGTAGGGCAGGCCCAGCGCCGCGGCCAACTGTGCGCCGTAGGTGCTGGAGCCCAGCAGCCACATCGGCACGTCCTGTCCTTCACCCGGAACGGCGCGCACCGACTGGTCTTCCGAGGCCGGCTTGAACCACTGCTGCAGCTCGACGACGTCCTCGGCGAAGCGGTCGACCCCGCCCATGTAGCGGCGAAGCGCCCGCATGGTGGCCTGGTCGGTGCCCGGCGCGCGGCCCAGGCCCAGATCGATTCTGCCCGGATGCAGGGCCGCCAGCGTGCCGAAAGCCTCGGCGACCATCAGCGGCGCGTGGTTCGGCAGCATGATTCCGCCCGACCCGACTCGGATCTTCGAGGTTCCGGCGGCCACGTGACCGATCACCACGGTTGTGGCGGCGCTGGCGATACCGGGCATGTTGTGGTGCTCGGCCAGCCAAAACCTGTGGAAACCTAGAGACTCGGCATGACGCGCGAGGTCCAAAGTATTGGCCAGGGCTTTACTGACCGATGTTCCTTGAGGAACCGGCGACAGATCCAGGACGGAAAGCGGGATATCGGCGGGCTGAGTCATGCCCGCTAGATCGGGATGCGACCGCTCGGTAACAACCGTCCGCGGACACAATTTGTCGCACTCGGCGTCGCGAACGCGCGTACAAGCAGCAGCAGTAGGCGCTTGTCTGGGCAGTTCAAAAAATGGGGGAGGGGGAAAGTGGCGCGAATGACGGGGCTCGAACCCGCGACCTCCGGCGTGACAGGCCGGCGCTCTAACCAACTGAGCTACATCCGCATTACCCTCCGCCGAAGCGAAAGTGCGACCCGCCGTGCGGCGAGGGGCGTCTGATATGTCGGGCGAAGACTCGTGTCAACGGCCATGTCGCCGAACCTGTGGATGGCCCGAAGTTGCGATCGTTTCTCAATGTGCCCGGGGCGTTTGAAGCCTGGAAGACACTGGGCTACAACGCGGCCGATTCAAGCCAAGGGCTGTCATGAACGCCTTCCTTCTCCAGTACCTGCCGATCGTGATCTTCCTCGGGATCGCGGCGGTTATCGGCATCGTCTTCATGTTGGCTGCCGCCGTGCTCGCGCCCAAGGCGCCGGACCCGGAAAAGCTGTCCGCATACGAATGCGGCTTCAACGCCTTCGACGACGCGCGCATGAAGTTCGACGTCCGGTTCTACCTGGTCTCGATCCTCTTCATCATCTTCGACCTCGAAGTGGCTTTCCTTTTCCCGTGGGCGGTGACCCTGCTGAAGCTTCCCCATGAAGCCTCGGTCTTCGCCTTCTGGTCGATGATGAGCTTCCTGGGCGTTCTGACTGTCGGCTTTATCTACGAATGGAAGAAGGGCGCCCTCGAATGGGAGTGATCGTTCCCGCCAACAGCTCGCCGCTTCCGGCGGCCGGCTCCGCTGGCCGCTCGACGGTGCAGGGCTATGACCCCAAGCTGCACGACGCCTTCTTCGACGGCGTGTCGCAGCAGCTGGCCGACAAGGGCTTCATCACCGCGGCCGCCGACGACCTGATCACCTGGGCGCGCACCGGCTCGCTGATGTGGATGACGTTCGGCCTGGCGTGCTGCGCCGTCGAGATGATGCACTCGGCCATGCCGCGCTACGACCTAGAGCGCTATGGCTTCGCGCCGCGCGCCAGCCCGCGTCAGTCGGACGTGATGATCGTCGCCGGCACGCTGACCAACAAGATGGCTCCGGCTCTGCGCAAGGTCTACGACCAGATGCCCGAGCCTCGCTACGTCATCTCGATGGGCAGCTGCGCCAACGGCGGCGGCTACTACTATTACAGCTACAGCGTCGTGCGCGGCTGCGACCGCGTCGTGCCGATCGACATCTACGTGCCGGGCTGCCCGCCCACGGCCGAAGCGCTCGTCTACGGCGTGCTGCAGCTCCAGAAGAAGATCCGTCGCACGGGGACCATCGAGCGATGAGCCAAGACCTCGAAGCCCTCGGCCAGGCGATCGTCGCCAACTCGGCCGGGGCCATCGCCTCGTACAATGTCGCGTTCGGCGAGCTGAACCTGCTCGGTTCGACGAACCGCGTGGTCGAGCTGCTGACCTATCTGCGCGATCACCCCGACTACCGCTTCCACCAGCTGGTGGACCTGACGGCGGTCGACTACCCCGAGCGCGCCGCGCGTTTCGACGTGGTCTACCACCTGCTGTCGATGGTGAAGAACGTCCGCGTCCGCGTGAAGGTGCAGACCGACGAAGACACCCCGGTGCCGAGCGCCACGCCGGTGTTCCCGGTCGCCGACTGGTTCGAGCGCGAAGCGTTCGACATGTACGGCGTGTTCTTCGAAGGCCACCCGGACCTGCGCCGGATCCTGACGGACTACGGTTTCCACGGCCACCCGCTGCGGAAAGACTTCCCGATGACCGGCTATGTCGAGGTCCGCTACGACGACGAGCTCAAGCGCGTCGTCTACGAACCCGTGAAGATCACCGAGTTCCGCGCCTTCGACTTCCTGTCTCCGTGGGAAGGGGCGAAGTACGCTCTGCCGGGCGACGAGAAGGCGGAAAAGGCTTAAGTCATGACTGGCACGAACGCGCCCGCCGCGGCGACCGACTTCTTCCGCGACGAACCGACGGTTCCGGCGATCCCCGAGACCCCGGTCCGCAAGTTCAACATCAACTTCGGCCCCCAGCACCCTGCCGCGCACGGCGTGCTGCGTCTGGTGCTGGAACTCGACGGTGAAATCGTCGAGCGCGTCGATCCGCACATCGGCCTGCTGCACCGCGGCACCGAGAAGCTGATGGAAGCGCGCACCTATCTGCAGAACATCCCGTACTTCGACCGCCTCGACTACGTGGCGCCGATGAACCAGGAGCATGCGTTCTGCCTGGCCATCGAAAAGCTGCTGGGCGTTGAAGTGCCCAAGCGCGGCCAGGTCATCCGCGTGCTGTTCTGCGAGATCGGCCGCGTCCTGAACCACCTGCTGAACGTGACGACCCAGGCCATGGACGTCGGCGCCCTGACGCCGCCGCTCTGGGGCTTCGAGGAGCGCGAGAAGCTGATGGTGTTCTACGAGCGCGCCTGCGGCGCTCGCCTGCACGCCAACTATTTCCGTCCGGGCGGCGTCCACCAGGACCTGACCCCGTCGCTGGTCGACGACATCGAGACCTGGGCGAAGGCCTTCCCCAAGATTTGCGACGACATCGAAGGCCTGATCACCGACAACCGCATCTTCAAGCAGCGCAACGTCGACATCGGCGTGGTGACCAAGGAAGACGCGCTGGCCTGGGGCTTCTCGGGTGTGATGGTGCGCGGTTCGG
>Ga0102591_1004612_pt1 | contig 10445 bp, 15 predicted proteins | sample AraplaCol_mCL_r2_2_FD_76860 | JGI IMG/M metagenome (GOLD analysis project Ga0102591, IMG submission 76860) | Arabidopsis root microbial communities from North Carolina, USA - plate scrape MF_Col_mCL_r2 (SPADES assembly) (version 2) | ecosystem: Host-associated > Plants > Roots > Endosphere... | reverse complement strand
CACCTTGTTGGCGCCCTCGACGTTGTTGACCATCCAGTTGAACAGATCGGCATATTCCGACGGATAGGTGTAGCCCACCGTGTCGGGCAGGTTGATCGTCGTGGCGCCGGCCTTGATGGCGGTCTCGACCGCGCGGCGCAGGAACTGGCGGTCGCTGCGGGTGGCGTCCTCGGCCGACCACTCGACGTCGTCGCGCAGGTTGCGGGCGTGGGTCACCGAGCGGGCGATCACGTCGATGACCGCGTCGGGCTCCATCTGCAGCTTGTGCTTCATGTGCAGGTCGGAGGTGGCGATGACCACGTGGATCCGGCCGCGCTGGGTGGGCTTCAGAGCCTCGGCGCAGCGGTCGATGTCGACCTGGTGGGCGCGGCACAGGCCGGCGATGGTCGAGTTCCTGACGATCTTGGCCACTTCGCGGACGGCCTCGAAATCGCCGTTCGAGGCGATCGGGAAGCCGGCCTCGATGATGTCGACCCCCATCTCCTCGAGGATCTTGGCCAGTTCCAGCTTCTCTTCCAGCGACATCGACGCGCCGGGCGATTGCTCGCCGTCGCGCATGGTGGTGTCGAAAATGACGACGTTATCGCGCTTGTCGGAAGCGCTACCAATCGAGGCAGCTGGGGATACGGAGGTCATGGAAGTACTCGTCGAATGGGGTGTCTGCGTGCGGGCTGCGGGTCAGATGTCCCCTGTGCGCCCGGCCACGACGATGCGCGGCCCCTAGAGCGCCCAGGGGCTGATAAGCCGAAGCGAAAGCAGGACGCGCGCGACAGTCATGCAGACTTTCTACACATCGGCCCAGAATCGAGCAAGCAATTTGCGCTGGCCGCGCGATCCGCCGCAGCTGGCGCAACGATCTTCCACGGAAGGGTTAATCCAGGCGCGTTACGATCGGAAACCCGGCCGGAAAAGCGTCAAACCATCCCGCCCATCGCTCGGCGTAGCGCGAACTCGACCTCAGCCCCCCGCCTCTTCCGCCGACTCCCGGCGCTTGAGCCAGGCGCGGCTGAGCAGGCCCATGCCCAGCCAGATCACCACCGCCAGCACGATCATGACGATGTGCTGCTTGCCGCCGCCCTTCATCGCCTGAACGATCGAATTGCCGGCGAAGGCGGTCAGGGCGATCTTCGGCACGATGCCGATGGCGGTGCCGGCGGCGAAGTCGCGCAACCTCATCGGCGTGACGCCAGCGGCCATGTTGACGACGATGAACGGCGCCGAGGGCACCAGGCGCACGATCAGGCTGGCCATGAAGCCGTTCTTGCCGATCATCCGCATGAACTTGTTGACCCCCTCGCCGGCGAAGTCGCGCAGGATCCGCGCGCCATAGGCCCGGCCCAGCCAGAAGCCGACCAGGGACGAAACCAGGGTGCCGATCCAGCTGTAGGCGAAGCCAGTCCAGGGCCCAAAGGCCACCACCGCCGCGGCGATCAGCACGAACTGCGGCACGCCCAGGAAAGCCATGACCGCGAAGGCCGCCACGGCCATCGGCAGGGCCCAGGGCCCGCTGGCCGCGCCCAGCCAGTGCTCGACCGCCGTCTCGCCATTGACGCCCAGCAGCTGCGCGCCGAACAGGAAGACCAGGCCCACCCCGCCGAACAGCACGAACGAGACCGCCACCGTGCGCCAGGCGCGGGCGTCCATATTGGTCACGAAATCGAGTATGCGGCGGATCACGGGCCCTCCTCGCGCAGGCGTCGCCCAGGGTCAAGCAAGGCTTTAGGCGGACACGCGCCGAGAGCGCAAAGGAAACGGGCGTTTTTCCGACCGATGCGCCGGAACCGCGATCCGGAGACGTTAACACTCGCCCGCCACGACATTTCGGTTGCGTAAGCTTCACATGACAGCGTTACTTATCCACAGGCTGCAAGGGCCGAAAACCTTGGCCCGGTAAGGAGTTGGATCGTGAAGACCCTGGCAGTGATCTCCCGCAAGGGCGGCGCCGGCAAAACGACGCTCGCGGTCAATCTGGCGATTACCGCGCATCTCTCAGGCCTCAAGACCATGCTGGCCGACATCGATCCGCAACGGTCGGCGACCGACGCCCTGCGCGCCCGCAACGGCGACGGCCCCCTGCTGGCCGAGATCAACGCGGGCAAGCTGTTCTCGACCCGGGTCCAGGCCCAGCACGGCGACTTCGACGCCCTGGTCATCGACACGCCCGCCGCGCCCGAGGCCGACGGCCTGCAGGCGATCAACTGCGCCGACCTCTGCGTGCTGGTCTGCCGCCCGACCTTCCTCGACATCGCCTCGGTGGTGCGCTCGGCCGAAGCCGTCCGCCGCCTGGGCAAGAAGGGCGTGATCGTGCTGAGCCAGGCCCCATCCCGCCGCAACGGCGTCGAGCCGCCGGCGGTGCTGAAGGCCGCCGAGGCGCTACGCTTCACCGGCATGCCCCTGGCCCCGGTCGGTCTGCGCGCCCGCACGGCGTTCCAGCAGTCGCTCGCCCATGGGCGTTCGGTGTGCGAATGGGAGCCGGGTTCGGCCGCCGCCGAGGAAATCTCGCGCCTCTGGGATCTGATCGCCCCAATGCTGCTGGGCCAAGAGGACATCCGCGCCCGCGCCGGCTAAAGCTCGGCGCATGAAGATTCTCGCCGTCTCCGGCAGCCTGCGCGCCGCCTCGTACAACACCGCCCTGCTCCAAGCCGCCCGCGAACTGGCGCCTGACGGCATGATGATAGAGGTCTTCGGGCTGGGCGACCTGCCGTTCTTCAATCAGGACGTCGAGGACCAGGGCGATCCGGCCCCGGTCGCCGCCTGGAAGGCCGCCGTGGGCGCGGCCGACGGCCTGCTGATCGCTTGCCCGGAATATAATGGCGGCGTCACGGCGGTGCTGAAGAACGCTATCGACTGGGCCTCGCGCGGCAAGCCCGCCCCGCTGGACGGCAAGCTCGCCTGCGCCTTGGGGGCCAGTCCCGGGATCACCGGCACGGTCCGCTCGCAGGACGCCTTGCGGCTGAACCTGAAGCGCACCGGCTGCGACCTAGCCCCGCTCTCCGACATCCTCGTGGGCCAGGCCCACACCAAGTTCGAGAACGGCGTCCTGATCGACGAGCGCACCCGCCAGGCGATCGCGCGCCACCTGGCCAGCTTCGCGGCGATCGTGAAGGCGCGCGCTTCCCAGGCCGTCGCTTAGCTCTACTGCGCCAGCTTTTTCAGGTCGTAGTCCGGCCCGAAGTCCAGCACGAACACCGGCCCCAGCAGCACGGTCTGCTTGGCCGCGCCCAGGTGCAGCGAGACGCTGCCCGCGCCGGCCGGGATGTCGATCGAGGCGCGGCCCGGCACGGTGTACATCTTCCACTCGCCCTCGACCTTGAGGCCGCCTTGCAGCGCCGCGTCGTAGGGCGCGGCCGCCTGTTGGACGCGGACCGCCGAGATGTCGGCCGCCGGCCCGCCATCGACGCTCTCGGCCTTGGCCCAGAAGGCCACCAGCAACACGTCACCCTTGGTCACCTTACCCACGATCGGCTGCGAGGCGCCGACGCCCCAGGGCTTGTCGCTGGGCGCCTGGACCTCGACCTTCATGGCGCCGCCGCCGGCGATGGCCTTGTCCTTGACCGCGGCGCTCTTCTGACCCGCGCCATAGATCGCCCAGTTGGCCGAGGGCTTGTTGATCGCCTTCTGCAGGATGTCGCCGTCGCTGGACTGGCGGGCGAAGCCTGACGACGCCGCACCCAACGCCAGCGCCACGATGGCCAGGGCGATGTAGAGAATCTTCGTCTTCATGGTGGTTTCCCTCCCTCCGGGACCGTCTTGGCGGTCCGCGTTTCCCCCGAGGTCGACCGGCGTTTCCCGCGATCGATCCTACTGGTGGTAGCGGTATCTTGGAGACTCCTCCGGCGCAAGAACGTCGTCTCGGCCAAGCGTCACCAAAATGTCCCAAGCGGTCGACGAAACGTCCTGCTTCGCGTTGCACCGCGGCGAACGGGGGCGTAAAGACCGCCGCAATCCTGAAACGGCCCGCTTGAAGGGCCATGCAAGCACAGGGGAGTCCTGCAAGATGTCGCTCGAGTCCGCCGCCCTGCGGCGCATCGCACCGTCGGCCACCATCGCCATCAGCGCCAAGGCGCGCGCGCTGAAAGCCGCCGGTCGGGACGTGATCGCCCTTTCCGCGGGCGAACCTGACTTCGACACGCCGGACAATATCAAGAACGCCGCCATCGAGGCGATCAAGGCCGGCAAGACCAAATATACCGACCCGGACGGCATGCCCGAGCTGAAGGCGGCCATCTGCGCCAAGTTCAAGCGCGAGAACGGCCTGGACTACAAGCCGAGCCAGGTCCACGTCGCCCCGGGCGGCAAGCCGGTGATCTACAACGCCCTGGTCGCCACCCTGAACCCGGGCGACGAGGTGATCATCCCCGCCCCGTACTGGGTGTCGTATCCCGACATGACCCTGCTGGCCGGCGGCACGCCCGTGTCGGTCGAGACCACCGCCGAGAGCGGCTTCAAGATCACCCCGGACGCCCTGGAAGCGGCGATCACGCCCAAGACCAAGTGGCTGATCATCAACAGCCCGTCCAACCCGTCGGGCGGCGCCTACACGCGCGCCGAACTGCAGGCCATCGCCGACGTCCTGCTGCGCCACCCGCAGGTCTGGGTGCTGACCGACGACATGTACGAGCACCTGGTGTTCGACGACTTCGAATTCACCACCATCGCCCAGGTCGAGCCCAAGCTCTATGACCGCACCCTGACGATGAACGGCGTCTCGAAGGGCTATTCGATGACCGGCTGGCGCATCGGCTACGCCGCGGGCCCCGAAGCGCTGATCAAGGCCATGGGCAAGATGATCAGCCAGACGACGTCCAACCCCTGCTCGATCTCGCAGTGGGCGGCGCTGGAAGCCCTGAATGGCACGCAGGACTTCATCAAGCCGAACGCCAAGCTGTTCCAGGAACGCCGCGACCTGGTGGTGTCGATGCTGAACCAGGCCCAGGGCCTGCACTGCCCGACCCCGGAAGGCGCGTTCTACGTCTATCCGTCCTGCGCCGGCGTGATCGGCAAGACGGCCCCGTCGGGCAAGGTCATCGAGACCGACGAGGACTTCGCCGGCGAACTGCTGGAAGCCGAGGGCGTGGCGGTCGTGCACGGCGCGGCCTTCGGCCTGTCGCCGTTCTTCCGCATCAGCTACGCCACCAGCAACGACGTGCTGGAAGACGCCTGCCAGCGCATCCAGCGCTTCTGCGCCAGCGTGAAGTAGGCGTTCAGAGCGTCAGATCGATCGAAGGGGACCGGCCGATGGCCGGTCCCCTTTTTCGTTGAGCCTGCGCCCCCCTCAGTGCTTTTCGCGCCAGCGGGCCTTGGCGTCTTCCTGGGTGAGGCTCAGGTGCACCGCGTCGTCGTCGACATAGTCGACCCACGACAGCGGGATCATGTGGTGCTTGAGACCGCCGCCGAGGTCGAACTTGGCCAGTTCGATCTCGGTGCCGACCACGTGGTCGACCCGGCCGACGTGCTTGCCGTCCGATCCGACGACTTCCAGATGTTCGTGGATTTGAGATGCATCCATCATGGATGTGTCCTCCCATCGGCCGCGCCGTCATAGCGCGGCCCTGACGGCATCAACGGCCGTGGGCGACCGTTGGTTTCCCGATTGCGGCGACCTCGCGTTCGCCATACGTTCACCGGCAAGACCCGCTGTAGAGACGGGTCCCAGGAGACGCCGCCATGCTCACCCTATTTCACGCGCCGCGCTCGCGCTCGACCCGCTTCCTCTGGCTGCTGGAGGAACTGGGCGCGCCCTACAAGATCGAGAAGGTCGACATCTTCCGCAGCACCACGGGCACGGGCGCGCCCGACCCGCGCAATCCCCATCCGCACGGCCAGGTGCCGGCCTTGCTGGACGACGACGTGCTGATCACCGAAAGCGCGGCCATCGCCCTCTACCTGACCGACAAGTTTCCGACCGCGGGCCTGGGGCCCATGATCAGCGACCCGCATCGCGGCCCCTATCTCAGCTGGCTGGCCTATTACGCCGGCGTGCTGGAGCCGGCGGTGACCAACCTCTGGAAGAAGCGGCAGGACGACCAGGACAAGGCCCAGTACGCCGCCCTCGACGAGCGCCTGCGCACCACCCTGGAAAAGCAGCCCTGGCTGCTGGGCGAGCATTTCTCGGCGGCCGACATCCTGTTCGTCAGCCTGCTGCAGTTCGCCCGCCAGATGCTGCCGCCCCACGCCGTCTATGACGCCTGGCTGGCCCGGGCCAACGCCCGTCCCGCCCTCGCCCGCGCCCTGACCAAGGACGACCTCTCCTGATGAAGAAAGCCGCCCTGCTCGCCGCCGCCTGGCTGACCCTGGCGACGCCCGCCTTCGCCGGCCGCATCGACGCCGCGCTCAGCGACGACGCCATCACCGTGACGGAAGACGGCAAGACCGCCCTCGTCTACCGCACCAAGCCGCTGGACCCGGCCAAGGAGCCGGGCCGCGCCAACTACGTCCACCCGCTCTACGCGCCGGACGGAACGGTGTTGACCGAGGACCGCCCCGCCGACCACCTGCATCAACGGGGCGCGTTCTGGAGCTGGCATCAGGTGCGGGTTAACGGCAAGAGCGTCGGCGACGGCTGGGTCATGCAGGGGCTGAGCTTCCACGTGCACGACCGCGGCTTCGAGGGCGACGCGGCCGGGCGCGGGATCGTGACGATCAAGGCCGACTGGCTGGTCAATTCGGGGCCGGAGGTGGTCTACGCCGCCGCCGAGACCACCAAGGTCACCGTCCATCCGCTGAAGGGCGGCGCGCGGCGGATCGACTTCGACACGACCATCACCGCTCGCACCGACACCCTGGCCCTGGGCGGCAGCGACGACGCCAAGGGCTACGGCGGCTTCTCGATCCGCCTGATCCGTCCCGACGCCCTGGTGTTCGGCGCCGGTGGCAAGCAGGTGAAGCCGCAGAACGAACCGGTCGAGGCCGGCAAGGCCATGGGCTTCGCCTGGTCTTCGGCCGCCAGCGGCTCGGGCGTTCCGGCCTGGACCGTGGGGCTGAGCTGCAAGGCGAACGACAAGCCGGTCACCCGCTGGATCCTGCGCAACGAGCTGTCGATGCAGAACTGCGTCTTCCCCGGACGCGCGCCCTATGTGATCAAGAAGGGTGAAAGCCTGCGTCTGCAGGAGACCCTGATCATCCGCCCGGCCAGCAAGCGCGCTCCCAAGCCCGCCGCCACGCCGGCGCCGAAGCCCTGAAGACAGACCCAAGACCGAAGACATGGCCGAGATCCTCAACCTCAACCAGGCCCGCAAGGCCAAGGCCAAGACCGACGCCAAGCAGGTCGCGGCCGAGAACCGCGCCCGCTTTGGCCGCACCAAGGCCGAAAAGACCCTCGACGCCGCCCGCGCCGAGAAGCTGTCGCGCACGCTGGACGGCGCGAAACGCGAGGAATGACGGAGCCGTTCTTCCGCACGCGACGGGCGGAATCGTTTTCCGGCCAGGAACGAAAGTTCGCCGAACTGGCGCTCTACGTCGTCGAAATCGGCGTCTTCCATGTGCTACGCCGCAAGGCCCCAGCCGCGCCTTCGCCCTCGACCGAATGACCAAGCCTTCCCCCTCTCCCTGGCCGTTCCAGGCCCTGGCCGTCCGCTTCGCGCCGATTCTGGTCGCCGTGATCGGCTGGAACACGATCTGGACCTGGGCGACGCCGCTCGATCCGGCCTGGACGCCGCCGCCGCGCGACAAGACCGTGCTGACGATCGGCGTGCTCAGGAGCCCCACCGACCAGCCCCAGGCCGACGGCTACGACTACGAGACCGTCGATGGCCGTCGCCTGCGCCTGCGGTGCGCGCCGGTCGGCGCGGCGGCCGACGACTGCCTGAACGGCGGCGGACGGCTGGGCGATCATGCGGGCCGCTACGCCACCGTGCGTTATTATGAACTGGCCGACGGCGCCGGCGGCGCGCCCCGGCGGGTCCTGCTCGGCGCCAAGTCCGGCCCGGACTGGCTGCTGCAGCCCGAGGACCAGAAGGCCCGGCTGGCGGCCCAGGCCAAGAGCGAAAAGAACCGCAAGGTGCATTGGCGGGCGGCGATCTCGGCGGCCCTGACCCTGGCGGCCGGCTTCATCGGTTTCCTGCTCTACCGCCGCTTCCGACGCTGAGCCCTCACCGCGGGACGAGGTAACGCGCGCCCTTGGGCAGGGCGTCGCAGCCGACCACCGGCGCCGTCGGGATAGGCGGGGTCGCGGCCTGGCTCTTCCAGGCGGCGATCAGGCGTTCGATCGCCCACACCCATCCGAACGTGGTTTCCTTATGGGTCTTGTGGAACTCTTCCATGATCGCGCCTCCTGACGCCTTTCAATGTCAGGAAGATCGGCTTGATCGCGGCCCGCGACAAACGCGGTTCGCTGAGCTATGGATAAGCCAGACTTATGGCAGACATCCTCGCATCCGTTCCGCTCGGCGCCGTGCGCGCCTTCGAAGCCGCCGCCCGGCTGAAGAGCTTCACGCGCGCCGCCGACGAGCTGGGCGTCACCCAGGCCGCCGTCAGCTGGCAGGTGAAGGCGCTGGAGCAGCGGCTGGGCCAGGCGCTGTTCGTGCGCAAGGTGCGCGAGGTCGACCTCACCCCGGCCGGCGAGCGGCTGTCCCGGGCGGCGACCGAGTCGATGGGCCTGCTGCGCTCGGCCTTCGCCGACCTGATCGAGGCCGACGAGGGCGTGCTGGCCCTGACCACCATGCAGAGCCTGGCCAGCCATTGGCTGGCGGCGCGCCTGGGCGCGTTCCAACTGGCCCATCCGCGCATCGCCGTGCGGCTGGACACCACCTCGGCCATGCGCGATCTGACGCGCGGCGAGGCCGACCTGGCCCTGCGCGCCGGAGACGGCGACTGGCCGGGCCTGACCGCCCACTTCCTGATGCCCTTCGTGCAGACGCCGCTGTGCTCGCCGGACCTCCTGGCCCGGATGGGCGGCTTCGAGCGCCCCGCTGACCTGCTGGACGCGCCCCGCATCGGCTCGCCCGGCGAATGGGCCGTGTGGTTCGCCGCCGCCGGCGTCACGCCGCGCGAGGGAGCCGAAGCGCCGCGCCTGGCCGCCGACGCCCAGTCGGTGGAAGTAGCCACGGCGATCGCCGGCCAGGGCCTGGCCCTGGGCTCGCCGATCTTCTTCGCCCCCGACATCGCCGCCGGACGCCTGGTGCAGCCGTTCGACATCGCGCCCCGCTACGGCGGCGGCTACTGGCTGGCCTATCCCGAGGAGCGCCGGCGCGTGCGCAAGATCGCCGCCTTCCGCGACTGGCTGCTGGAAGCCGTCGCCGCCGACCCGGCCGTCGCCGGCCACAGGGACATCGTCTGACCTGATCAGGCGGCCCGGTGGAAGTGCTGGCGCAGGTCCGCTGGAATGGCGTCGTAGGTGGTCGGCGGAACGATGCGCAAGGTTCGCCGGGCCTCATTCAGCGGCATGGCGAACAGAGCCGGATAGTCGACCTCGGGCAGCCAGGCGGCCTTGCGGCCCGCTCGCCAGGCCTCGCGCACCGCGCGGCCGTAGGGCTGGCCGTCCTTCAGGCGGCGGAACTCGCGGGTGCCGGCCAGGGCGATCAAGGCGAAGCCCAGGCTGCGGGTCTGGGCGTAGGAGAAGGCCACGACGCAGACCTCGCCCAGAGCGTCGGTCCCATAGCCGGTCAGCACGTGCCAGACGTCGTGCACATCGCGCAGGCGGCGGGCGTACCAGAGCAGCGGATGGGCCGCGTCCATGTCGGCGTCGGCGACCTTGCGGCTCTCGTCGGCCAGGCCCTCGGCGGTCAGGCCGCGCGGGGCGATGAAGTCGCGATAGGCCGCGCCCACCGTCCCCGGCTCGAACCGCGCCAGCCAGGCCGCGTCCGACAGCCGGTCGGCGAATTCCTCGCGGCGATAGGCGATCGCTCCGCCCTGCGGCGTCTTCAGCAGGCGGGCGTAGCCGCGGGGGATCGCGCGGCCGGAAAGCGCCCGCATGATCTCGAACACCTGGGCGGTGTCCTCCTTGTCGGCGATCAACCGGCGGACGGCGCGAAACGCCCGCAAAGGCTGCAAGCGGAAGCTCGCATCGCGGGCGCCGAGCGGCGGACGCGCCGAACCGGCGTCAAGGGCTTGCGCGGCTGCGTTCATCAGGCATGCTCCCGGCGTGACGTGAGTAAAGATGACACGACGTCATTTTTATTCAAGGGCCAAACAGGCGATCACAGGGGACCCACGTCGATGGGCAGTCTGAAAAAGCGATCGGTGAACCTCGCGGGCCACGCCACCTCGCTGGCGCTGGAGCCCGAGTTCTGGGCCGCGCTGGAGCGCATCGCCAAGCAGGACGCCGTCAGCATCGCGGCCCTGATCCAGCGCATCGACGTCGGCCGCGCCGATCGGCCGCTGGCCTCGGCATGTCGGGTGTACGCGCTGGAACGGGCTGGGGGCTAGAACCCCCCCCCCCCCCCCCGCCCCCCCCCCCCCCCGGGGGGGGGGTGGGGGGGGTCCCCCCCCCGGGGGGGGGGGGGGGC
>Ga0102591_1004611_pt1 | contig 10446 bp, 8 predicted proteins | sample AraplaCol_mCL_r2_2_FD_76860 | JGI IMG/M metagenome (GOLD analysis project Ga0102591, IMG submission 76860) | Arabidopsis root microbial communities from North Carolina, USA - plate scrape MF_Col_mCL_r2 (SPADES assembly) (version 2) | ecosystem: Host-associated > Plants > Roots > Endosphere... | reverse complement strand
CTTCGTCCATCAGGTCGATCGCCTTGTCGGGCAGGAAGCGGTCGGTGATGTAGCGGTTGGAAAGCGTCGCAGCCGCAACCAGGGCCGAATCCGAGATACGGACCTTGTGATGCTGCTCGTACTTTTCCTTCAAGCCACGCAAGATCGAAATCGTGTCCTCGACCGTCGGCTCCTCAACCATGACAGGCTGGAAGCGGCGGGCTAGGGCCGGATCTTTCTCAACGTGCTTGCGGTATTCGTCGAGCGTCGTCGCACCGACGCAGTGTAACTCGCCACGCGCAAGCGCAGGCTTCAGGAGGTTGGAGGCGTCCATCGCCCCATCCGCCTTGCCGGCACCAACCAGCGTGTGCATTTCGTCGATGAAGAGAATGATCTCGCCGTTTTCGGCCTGCACCTCGTTAAGCACGGCTTTCAGCCGCTCCTCGAACTCGCCGCGATATTTCGCGCCGGCGATCAGCGCGCCCATGTCGAGCGCCATCAACTTCTTGTCCTTGAGTGATTCAGGCACGTCGCCGTTGACGATACGCAGTGCGAGGCCTTCGACAATGGCGGTCTTGCCGACGCCAGGCTCGCCGATCAGCACGGGGTTGTTCTTGGTGCGGCGGGAGAGAACCTGGATCGTGCGGCGGATTTCGTCGTCACGGCCAATGACCGGATCGAGCTTGCCCTCGCGGGCTTCGCCGGTCAGATCGCGGGCATACTTCTTCAGCGAGTCGAAGCCTTGTTCGGCGTTCGAGCTGTCAGCGGTGCGGCCCTTGCGAATTTCATTGATGACTTGGTTGAGCGCCAGCGCGGTCACACCGGCATTCTTCAGCGTCGTCGACGTCGAAGCCGAAGACTCGATCGCCAATGCCTGCAGCAGGCGCTCGACCGTGACGAAGCTGTCGCCGGCCTTCTTCGCTGCCTCTTCGGCAGTGGAAAGCACCTTGGCAAGCGGCTGCGCGAGATAGATCTGCCCGTTGCCGCCGGATACCTTCGGCAGCTTGGCAAGTGCGGCATCGTTGGCAAGGCGCGCCGCTTTGGGATCACCGCCGGCGCGCTCGATCAGCGAGGCGGCCATGCCCTGGTCGTCGTCGAGCAGCACTTTCAGTACATGTTCGGGTGTGAACTGCTGGTGTCCCTGCGCAAGCGCATAGGTTTGGGCGGACTGAATAAAACCGCGCACCCGCTCGGAGTATTTTTCGATATTCATGCTGTACCTCCATGGATCGCCCTGCCCTCATAAGGCACAGGCCGATGACTGAGATTGAGCTCCCTTAAATGGCAAGCCCATTGTTCCGCCGCGGTTGGGATTTGCGGCTGACGAACCTGGGCTGGATATGGTGGAGGATTTCAAAAGTTTAAAGAGGCGATGACGTGAAAAACCCCGGCCTTTGCGACCGGGGGTTCTCATTTCATGTCCTGTCTCCGCCGGAGCCATGTCGGCTGCCGGCAGCCATCCAATCACTTGATTTCTTCGATGTCGTTGGGCTTCCAGGAGCCGTCAAAGGCCGGCTGCGTGGGTCCGTAGATGCGGATGTAGCTGAACCAGCCACGTCCGGACTGGGTTTTGATCCAACGGCCTTCGCCATCCTTCGGCGCCGTTGGACCAAAATAGAGGTCGACCGGCTTTGACGTGTCGATGTCCTTCAAATCAAAGAGCGAGCGGAGCGCCGCCTTGTCCTGATCCGTCTGCACGTCGGAGCGAGTCTGCGCGTCATAGAGCGTCACGGACCAGAGCAGCTTGCCCGGGACGGGCTGGGGAATCGTCAGCTTGTAGTTCTTGCTCCGTCCAGAAACGCACCGCTAGCGTCGCGAGCACCGAGCCAATAGAGCCGAGCCCGCGCCGGCCGGACGGTGGAACATTGCGGGCGTGACGATCGCCTGTGCGAACCAGCGATCATGTGCCTCCAGATCGACGCCCATCGGCGTCTCGAACTGGGCAGCGTTGGGAACCAGGCCGACCCACTCCCATTTGCGGTCCGGCCACGCAAAGCGGTCCGGCCGATCGCTATCGAACGCCGATACGAGAAGCTGGTCACGACCAACCTTCGCAGCTTTTTCGAGGATAGCTTTCGTACGGGCATCAGGTGCGAACGGCTTGCCCTTTTAGATACCGAGCGTCGCAAGAAGCCCTACATCGGTGTGAATTTCTCGACGAGGGGTTCCTCATCGATGGTCCGCTGCAATACCTCCCAGAACTGGATGTTGTCCTCCCACTTGAGAGAGGTGCTGTCCATTGCCTTCTCGGTGGTGTCGACGATCGCGATTGGCTTCGGCTTGCTGGCCGTACTCAAAGGGTAGACCTTGATGGCGTGCAGCGCCTTCAGCGCCTTGTCCTGGTCGCCACCGACCGGCAGAGCGCGCACAGCAAGCAGAACTTTGTAGGTGGCCGACTTCCCGACATGGTAGCCCTTTGGCACCTTGCCCTTGTAGTCAGGCAGCAGGATGAGGTGCTTTCCACCCTTTCCGCCATCCGGGCCGGGGAGATTATGGTCGTTGATCAGGCCGATATAGGCGCCCGGCGGCAACTCAACCACCATCGGACCGTCCCTCTTTGGTGAGGACAGCCCGCGCCGTTTGGCCGGCGCGGGCTGTCGCGGTGTTTGCCTATTGCGGGGCAAGCCGCTCGAGTTCATTCAACCGCTTCAGTGCCGCTTGCTGGCGAAGCAGCCCGTAGTTGATGCCGCTGGCATTGAGCGAGCTGCCTTCCTGATACGGGAACTGGTCGAAGTCTGAGAAGAAGTCCTTGATCTTCCCCTGGATCGGAACGAGCAGCCACATGTTCCTTGCAAGGAACTCGATCGCTCCGCCGCCGTCCTCCATGCCACGCTCGTAGGGATCCATTCGCAGGTTGGCGATCAAGGCCCAAGCCGGCACTTCGCGGGTGGCCGTGGCAATGTTGCCGTGGCTCGCGACAGCAAAGCTCAGCTTCCAGTCGTTCCAGCGAAGCGCATTGAGATTGCCGCCCTGATCGAAGTAGTAGACGACATCGCGCGGGCCGCTCTGAGCCTCACCCTTCAGGAAAGGCAAAAGATCATAGCCGTCCAGGTGAACCTTGAAATCCTTAGTCCCTGACTTGAACCCGGCCTTCATCTGCTCCTTGATGTCGGATATCCCGGCGGCGCTCGCGAATGTCGGCATCCAATCCATTAGCGTAACGATCTCATTCACCTCGGTCCCGGGTTTGACGACGCCCGGCCAGCGAACCATCATCGGAATGCGGAAGCCGCCCTCCCATGTCGTGCCCTTTTCACCGTGGAACGGCGTCTGGGCACCATCAGGCCACAAGGCAAGCTCGGCGCCGTTGTCGGTCGTGTAGAGAACGATGGTGTTGTCGGCGATACCGAGCTGATCCAGCTGCTCAAGAAGCTGGCCGACGTGACCGTCGTGCTCCACCATACCGTCGGCATGAATGCCCTTGCCGGTTTTTCCAAGCGAGTCCGGCTTCAGATGGGTGAAGACGTGCATGCGGGTCGAGTTGAACCAGCAGAAGAACGGCTTGTCAGCTTTCGCTTGCCGATCGATGAAGTTCTTGGCGGCAGCCAGGAATTCCTCATCGACCGTCTCCATACGCTTCGTGTTGAGCGCACCGGTATCTTCGATCTTGCCGTCCGCAGTTGACTTGATCACGCCACGCGGACCGAACTGCCGGCGGAACGCCGGGTCCTTCGGGTAGAAGTAGCCTTCCGGCTCTTCCTCGGCGTTGAGGTGGTAGAGGTTGCCGAAGAACTCGTCGAAGCCATGCTTGGTCGGCAGGTGCTGGTCCTGGTCGCCGAGGTGGTTCTTGCCGAACTGGCCGGTCGCATAGCCCTGCGTCTTCAACACGTCGGCAATCGTCGGCATCCAGTCCTGAATGCCGTGCGGATCGCCGGGCATGCCGATCGTCAAGAGGCCGGTGCGGAATGGTTCTTGCCCGAGAATGAAGGAGGCGCGGCCCGCAGTGCAGCTCTGCTGGCCATAGGAATCGGTGAAGATTGCGCCTTCCCTGGCGATGCGGTCGATATTGGGCGTGCGATAGCCCATCAGCCCCATCGTGTAGGCGCTGATCTGCGGTATGCCGATGTCATCGCCGAAGATGACAAGAATATTCGGCTTCTTGCCGGATGGTGCCGCCGCCGTCTGCGCCTGGGCTGCTGCGGAACTCACCATGCTGGCGACCGTGGCGGCCCCGGCGGCAAGGGCTGTTGACCCTATCAGCAGATTACGGCGCGTGAGGTTGCTGGCGTCGGAGGAGGATGATCGTACGCTGTCGTCGCTGGCCATTTCGCGTGTCTCCCGTCAAACGTGAACTTTTGGAATGTTGTCTGGTGATGAGATGCATCGGCGCGAACCAAAGAGGCATAGCCACAGCGTAGACGTAAGTACGTTACGGTAAATGCACGACACTTTAACGGTCGGAGGCGAGACGGCGGCAGAAACGAAAAAGGCCGCTCCATAGAGCGGCCTTTTATCCATTAGCTCGGATCGTTGAAGCGATCCGGTTATTCCGAAGCGGCATCCGCCAAAACAGGCGCATCGCCGGAACCTTCACCCTCGGCCGGAGCCTCGCCTTCCGCAGCGCGGCGCGGACGACGCGGACGGCTACCGGCAGTGCGGCGACGCGGCTGACGCTCGCGCGGCTGGCCTGCAGCACTTTCCTCGTCCATCGAAACCTCTGCCGGAATACCTTCGATCTCCGGCTGCGGGCCGCTGCCATCGTTCACCTCGGGCTGCGGCGCTTCAGCTGCGACCGGGGCCGGCTGCTGTTCCTGGCGACGCGGCTGGCGGTCTTCGTTGCGGCGCGGCTGCTCGTCGTTGCGACGCTGCGACTGTTCTTCCGAACGGCGCTGCTGATGCTCGTGCTGGTGACGCGGTGGCTGGACGATGACAACATCGTCATTGTCGATGGCTTCGACATCGTCACCATCGCGCTCCGCACCTTCACTGAATTCGTTGCGGTCGTCGCGCTGGAAGCGCTCCTGCATCTGCGCCTGAGCGGCTGCAATGATGCGGTTATAGTGTTCGGCGTGCTGCAGGTAGTTTTCAGCGATAACGCGATCGCCCGAACTCTGCGCGTCGCGCGCAAGTTGTGCGTACTTTTCAGCGATATGCTGCGCGGTACCACGAATCTTAACGTCTGGGCCGGAGCTGTCGTAGGTCCGCGTCAACGGGTTGCCGCCCTTGCGGTTGAAATTGTTGTTATTGTTATTTCCGCCGCCGCCGCCGCCGTTGTTATTGCCACGCCCGCGACCGCGCTTGTTCTGCTGTCCTGGCCTCATAGATCGTTCACCTGAATTCTCTGTTTGTTGTGGAGTTATGGCACCAACGGCCGTGGCCGGTTCACCGGCTCAGAGCCCTCGTGCCGCAAGCATACTGCGCCTTCGCGCCAACCTGCCGCTTGTTCTCAAGTCAGTTTGACTGATTCACGCATTGGGTCGTATTCAACCTTTGAAGCTCTCGTTTAAAAGAGCGGACCCCCGAGGCCGAGTTAGTTTCGAACGTCTCACCGTTCTGTCCTATCTCTCCAACGCGTGGGGTCAACCTATATTGCTTCCCGTGGAAATCCAAGCCTTTTCTTCGCAATGACACCAATGTCCTGTTCAGTGCTTAAAGTCGTCGCGCATCACTTGAGCGCGAACACAAGCGCCCGGTCATTCTGGCCGTAATCCTTTACGGATTCCAGAAGCTTGAAGCCTTCAGCCTCGAAAACGTCTGTCACGTCGTTTCGCTGGTCGTAGCCGATCTCAAGTCCCACAACGCCGTTCGGCTTTATGAACCTTGCCGCATCCTTGGCGATGGTTCTGTAGGCGTCAAGCCCATCCCGGCCGCCATCCAGTGCGGCATGGGGATCAAATTTCGTCACTTCGGGAGCGAGAGTGTGAACGACCTTAGAAGCGATATAGGGCGGATTTGAGACAATCGCGTGAAACGAGCCGTGGATATTCTGAAACCAACTGGATTGAATGGCTTCGAAGCGATCCTGCAATCCGTTTCTTTCCGCGTTTGATTTCGCCGTCTTCAATGCATCGGCCGATATATCGCTGCCGACGCCTGACGCTTCCGGACATTCGCTCAACAGAGCAAGGCATATCGCCCCGGTTCCGGTTCCTAGGTCCAGAATATGGATATGGCCCTCGGTATTTGCAAGGTCGCGCAGATAAGGAAGCATCGTATCGACGAGAATTTCCGTATCAGGCCGTGGCTCAAGGGTTTCCGCAGACAAAGACAGCGGCAGGCCATAGAATTCCCGTTCGCCGAGAATGCGGTGAACAGGCTCATGCGCCAGCCGGCGTTCGATGGCTTGCTCGATCATTGCCATCTGCTCTGTGCTGACGGTTTCGCCGCCACGTGTTACGATGGCGGTCGTCGAAAGTCCAAGCAGCCCTGCGACGAGCATACGGGCATCAGCCGAAGCACTGTCGACACCGGCTTCAGTGAAACGACGGCGAGCCTCGGCCAGCATTTGGGAAACCGTAGCCTCGGCCTGTTTCCCGCTCATGCTCATTGCTGCTCGCCGAGTTGCGCCAACTGGCTTGCCTGATAGTCGGCCATCAGCGCGTCGACCACCTCGTCTATCTCGCCGATCATCATCCGGTCGAGCTTGTAGAGTGTCAGATTGATCCGGTGGTCCGTCACCCGCCCCTGTGGGAAGTTGTAGGTGCGGATGCGTTCGGAGCGATCGCCGGAACCGACCTGGCTCTTGCGATCGGCGGAACGCTCGCTTTCGGCCCGTTGACGCTCGGCGTCGTAGAGACGCGAACGCAGAACCTGCATCGCCTTGGCGCGGTTCTGATGCTGCGATTTCTCGGAACTGGTGACGACGATGCCGGTCGGCAGATGGGTGATGCGCACCGCTGAGTCGGTGGTGTTGACGTGCTGGCCGCCAGCGCCGGATGAGCGCATCGTATCGATGCGGATGTCTTCTGGCCGGATCTCGATGTCGATTTCCTCCGCCTCCGGCAGAACCGCGACGGTCGCGGCCGAAGTGTGGATGCGACCGCCGGCTTCCGTTTCCGGCACGCGCTGGACACGGTGAACACCGGATTCAAACTTCAGCTTGGCAAATACGCCCTTGCCGGTGATGGTCGCGATGATTTCCTTGAAGCCGCCCGCCTCGCCTTCGCTCGACGACAGGACTTCGACCTTCCAGCCGTGGGCGGCTGCATAGCGCTCATACATCCGGAACAAATCACCAGCAAAGAGTGCGGCTTCCGAACCGCCGGTGCCAGCGCGGATTTCCAAAATAGCGCTCTTCTCGTCTGCTGCATCCTTCGGCAGCAGCAAGATCTGGATTTCCTGCTCCAGCGCCTCCAGCCGCTCCTTCACCTCGGGCAGCTCCAGTTCGGCCAGATCGCGCATCTCACGGTCCACCGACTTGTCGTTCAGCAGGGTTTCGAGGTCCGCAAGCTCGGCAATTGCCTTCTCGAAGGCGCGGATCTTCGTGACGACGGGCTGCAACTCGGAATATTCGGAGGCGAGCTTGACGTAGACGTCAGCAGAGGGGCCAGCCGACATGCGCGCTTCGATCTCGCCAAAACGGCGTTCCAGCTCGCGCATCTTTTCAACGGGAAGCTTCGCCACCCTTCACTCCGATTCTGCTTGTCTTGACCTAAAGAGGAATATTGTGAGCTTCCGCGAAGTGGGCAAGCACATCGCGGATCGAAGTCGCCGACTTGGTGTCGTCAAGCGCCTCGTTCATCACCTTCGCCAGCGTCTCAACCTCGAGACCGAGCAGCATCGCCTTGACCGGACCGATCGATGCTGGCGACATCGAAACCGAACGGAAGCCTATGCCGAGAAGCGCCATCGCCGAGATTGGCTTGCCGGCAAGCTCGCCGCACAAGGTCACGGGCGTGTTGTTGCGCTCGCCTGCCCGCACGATGTCGCGCAGGATCCTAAGGAACGGTTTGCCAAGCGGATCGAAGCGGTCGGACACGCGCGCATTGCCGCGATCGACCGCCATCGAAAACTGGAAGAGGTCATTCGACCCGACCGAGACGAAATCGACCGCCGACATCAGCTCGTCGAGCTGCCAGAGCAGCGCCGGCACCTCCAGCATCGCCCCGAACTGCAGCTTGCGCGGCAGGCCGTGGCCGAAGCGCGAAAGGTGCTGAACCTCCTTCTGCAGCAGTTCTCGCACGGCGGCGATCTCGGAAACCTCGGTTACCATTGGCACCATCAGCTTCAGCTCGATGCCGGCCGCCGCCTTCAGCATGGCGCGCAGCTGCGTGCGCAGCAGGCCCGGACGATCGAGCGAAAGGCGGATTGCCCGCCAGCCGAGCGCCGGATTTTCTTCCTCATGGCCACGGAAATAGGGAACGACCTTGTCGCCGCCGATATCAAGCGTGCGGAATGTCACAACTCGTCCGGCCGCCTGCTTCAGCACATTGCGATAAAACAGCTCCTGCTCTTCCGCCTTCGGCATGTTGGAGGCGATCATGAACTGCAGCTCGGTGCGGAACAGGCCAATGCCTTCAGCACCCGAGTCCGAAAGCTGCGGCAAATCGACCAGCAGCCCGGCGTTCATCATCAACGATACGCGCTGGCCGTCCCTGGTGCGCGACTCGACCGAGCGCAGCGCCCGGAACTGCTCCTGGCGGCGGGCGCGGAACCGTACCTTTTCCTCGTAGGAGCGCTGATGCTCCGGCATGGGGCGAAGGTGCACATGCCCGCCATCGCCGTCGATGATGACGGCATCGCCGTTTTCGGCGAGCGCCACCACGCCAGCGGCCTGGCCGATCACAGGAATGCCCATGGCACGCGCGACGATCACCACATGGCTCGTCACCGCACCTTCTTCCAGCACGAGCCCGCGCACATTGGCACGCGGATAGTCCAACAACTCAGCCGCACCCATGGCACGCGCCAGGATGATGGCGTCGCTTGGGAAACCGTCCCCCGCTGTGCGGCCGGTATAGCCGGTCAACTGCCGCAGCAGGCGGTTCGCGAGATCTTCGAAATCGTGCATCCGTTCCCGCAGATAGGGATCGGTCATGCGGATCATGCGCGCCTTGGTGTCGCTCTGCACCTTCTCGACGGCGGCTTCCGCGGTCAAACCGTTACGGATTGCTTCCTCGAGCTTGCGCACCCAGCCCTGGTCATGGGCGAACATGCGATAGGTTTCGAGAACCTCGCGGTGCTCGCCCTCCATCGAAACGTCGCGCTGCGACAGAAGGTCATCGATCGAGATGCGGAGCGACCCGAGCGCCTCGCCCAGGCGGCGAATTTCCTTCTCGGAATCTTCGTTCAACAGGTTGGTGACGACGATACGTGGCTCATGCAGCACGACGTAGCCGAGGCCGATGCCTTCATTATAGGTGTCGCCGTCGATGGTCACCGAACGCGTCAGGTCGAGTTCGAGCCCGGGCTTGGTGATCTTCTTGAGTTCGCCGGTGGCGATCATCTCGGCAAGCACCATCGCGGTCGTCTCGAGCGCTTCGAGCTCTTCTTCGCGGTAGGTGCGGCTCGCCTTGTTCTGCACGACCAAAACGCCGAGCGAGCGGCCGGTGCGCAGGATCGGCACGCCGAGGAACGAATGGTAGATCTCTTCGCCGGTTTCCGGCAGGTAGCGGAACGCCGGGTGCGATTGCGCGTCGGAGAGATTGAGAGGCTGCGCCGATGCCGCGATCGTACCGACCAGACCTTGTCCCATCTTGAGCTGGGACAGGTGGACCGCTTCCTTCTTCAGACCTTCGGTTGCATAGAGCTCGAGAACGCCGTCAGCGCGCAGCACATAGACGGAGCAAACCTCCGCCACCATGTTGCCTGCAATCTGGCGAACGATCCGATCGAGACGCTCCTGCGGCTCCAGCGGCTCCGCCATCAACTCGCGCAGCCGCTTGAGCAGCACGCGCGGACCGCCGGAAAGGTCTCTCATTGCGTCTCAAGCTCCAAAACAAACATCAAAGCCTCGCGGCCGACAGCCGCGTGACTTCACAACTTGAACGCGCGGCAGACTCGTTCAGAATCAGTTCTTATCGAGACCGTAGCAGGAATGCAAAGTCCTGACAGCGAGTTCCGCATAAGGACCATCAATCAGGATCGAAATTTTGATCTCAGAGGTGGTGATCGCCTTGATGTTGATGCCCTTGTCGGCCAGCGCCTTGAAAGCGGTGGCGGCAACGCCGGCGTGGCTGCGCATGCCGATACCGATGACCGACACTTTCACCAGGCCCGCTTCGTTCTGAACGACGTCGTACCCGATCTTTTCCTTGTTCTCGCCGAGAACCTTGATCGCCTTGTCGACATCACCCGAAGGAACCGTGAAGGTCATGTCGGTCTTCGAGCCGTCTTCCGAGATGTTCTGGACGATCATGTCGACATTGATGTGGCTTTCGGCCAGCGGTCCGAAGATCGCAGCGGAAACGCCCGGCCGGTCGGCAAGACGGCGAAGCGAGATCTGAGCCTCATCCTTGGCATAGGCGATGCCGGTGACTACTTCCTGTTCCACGATTTCATCCTCGTCACAAATCAGCGTTCCGGGCG
>Ga0102591_1004608_pt1 | contig 10449 bp, 10 predicted proteins | sample AraplaCol_mCL_r2_2_FD_76860 | JGI IMG/M metagenome (GOLD analysis project Ga0102591, IMG submission 76860) | Arabidopsis root microbial communities from North Carolina, USA - plate scrape MF_Col_mCL_r2 (SPADES assembly) (version 2) | ecosystem: Host-associated > Plants > Roots > Endosphere... | reverse complement strand
GGCCAGGGCCATGCCGCTGTCACCGTCGACCAGCGCGGCGCCGACGAAACCGGCGAGCGAATTGAGCTTTTCCAGATTGAGATTGGGCACGTAAATCCTTTTTACTTCAGGCAGTGGGAGGGGCAGGCCAGGGCCTGCCATAAGGGCACAGCGAAATCGGTAGGGCTCAGGCCGCGCGGACGCGCAGCACGGCGTCGAGGCGGCTGGCGCAATCGCGCGCGTTGAACAGCAGCACCGCCATGTTGACCTCGTGGCCGGCAACGGCGGTCAGGGTCAGCGGCTTGTCGGCCTGGATGCGGATCAGCACCACATTGCCCAGTTTGGTGCAGATGGTGGCGTAGTCCGCGTCGCTCAGCGCCAGCTCGCGCGAGACCGTCTCGCCCAGGGTCAGGAAGGAATTGGCCATCGCGGCCAGCCGGCGACCATCCACGCCCAGCGTGGAATCTTCGGCCACGGCGCGGCCGTCAGCGGTGGACAGCATCAGCAGGCGCAGGCCCTGCTCGCGTTCGCGCGACTGCTGGAACACCTGCTCGATGGCGGCCGCGTCATACAGCTGCCGGGCCGGCTGGCTCTCGCCACTGGCGTTGCGGACGATCTGGTGGATGCTGCTGCGCTGCACGTACTGCCCCCTGAGACAAAACGAAACACGGACCAACCCGTTGCGGGTTAGTCAATCAGTACTGCGAAGAAGTGTGAAATGTAGCACGTAAATTTTGCCAAAATAGACAACGTAAGCTAAACCACGGGCTGCTTTCGTCTGCGTCAAACCGTTGACGCACAACGGTTTTGGGTCCGTGTCGGGCTACGACGCCCCGCGGCAGGAAGCGCCGTGGCGGGCCGCGGCACCGGTCGTCCGCTGCTGCGTCGCCGCGAGTGGTTTGGCCCTGCGGTGACTAGACTGGTCGGATTTTCCGTGTGTGTGGAGTCAGTTGGTATGAGCAAACGTCAACCTGCGGTGTCCCTGATCGGCGTGCCTACGGACATCGGCGCGGGTGCGCGCGGTGCCGGACTGGGGCCGGAGGCGCTGCGCATCGCTGGCCTGGGCGAGGCGCTGGCCGCACGCGGCGTGGACGTGCGCGACTGCGGCAACCTGGACGGCCCGCGCAACCCGTGGACCGCGCCGGTGCAGGGGTACCGGCACCTGGACGAAGTGGTGGCCTGGAACCAGGCGCTGATGGATGCCACCTATGCCGAACTGCAGGACGGGCGCATGCCGATCATGCTGGGCGGCGACCATTGCCTGGGCATCGGTTCGATCACCGCCGTGGCGCGCTGGTGCCGGGAACAGGGCCGCGACCTGCGCGTGCTGTGGCTGGACGCGCATTCGGATTTCAACACCAGTGAGGTCACGCCGTCGGGCAACGTGCACGGCATGCCGGTGGCCTGCCTGTGCGGCCTGGGGCCGGACGCTTTGACCCGGCTCGGCGGCGACGCACCGGCGATCTGCCCGCAGCAGGTGCGGCAGATCGGCATCCGCTCGGTGGACCAGGAAGAAAAGCGCCTGATCAAGCAGCACAAGGTGGATGTGTACGACATGCGCTACATCGACGAAGCCGGGATGAAGCGCGCGGTGGAGGCCGCGCTGGACGGCGTCGACGACAACACCCACCTGCATGTCAGCTTCGATGTGGACTTCCTGGACCCCAGCATCGCGCCCGGCGTGGGCACCACGGTGCCGGGCGGGGTGAACTACCGCGAAGCCCAGCTGGTGATGGAAATGATCGCCGACACCGGGTGCATGGGCTCGCTGGACATCGTCGAGCTCAACCCGCTGCTGGACAACCGCAATGCCACTGCGGTGCTGGCGGTGGACCTGGTGGAGAGCCTGTTCGGCAAGTCCACCCTGATGCGCGACTGAGCCCGGGCCGCCGCTTCGCAGGCCTTGGCTGAACCGTTCCGGGGCGCGTTCACATCGATTGCACGCCCCAGACTTCAGATTGCATCTCACGCGGCGGCGGTGCCTGAAATGGCAGCGATGCCGACGCGATCTGCCTGAGGCAGGTGGGGCCGGAATTCGGTAGTGACGTTGAACTAATCAGGAGAATCCTATGAAGCGTGTAATTGCACTGATGCTGTTGTCGATGGTTTCGGTTGCCATGCTGGCCGGTTGCAATACCGTTGCCGGTGCCGGCAAGGATGTGCAGAAGGCCGGCGAGTCGGTTGAAGACGCCGCCAAGGGCAACTGATCCAACCGTGCGGATGGGCTGCCGACCAACGGTCGACAGCTACTCATCCGCATCGGTAGCTACCCTCCGCATCGGTAGCTACCGACCGTTGGTCGGTAGATAAAAACGCCGGGAATTTCCCGGCGTTTTTTTATGCCTGCAAAGCACGCCCACCATTCAACGAAGTGAGCATCCGCTTCATCCGCGCTTGACCGCCGCCAAACACCGGCTGTTGCACTCTGTCCCCACGGCGACGTTGCCGTTGCAATCCAGGAAAGGACCCATGAACAAAGACATCATTTCCGGCAAGTGGACGCAGCTCAAGGGCAAGGCGCAGGCAAAGTGGGGCGACCTGACCGACGACGATTTCAAGGTGGCCGAAGGCAACTCCGAGTACCTCGCCGGCCGCCTGCAGGAACGCTATGGCTGGGCGCGCGAGCGCGCTGAAGAAGAGGTCAAGGCGTTCGATAAATCCCTGCGCGACGACTATCCAGACTACCGCTGACCCGTACGACGGGGCAGTGCGGCCCAGGGCCGCGACGAGGGTATGAAACCAGAACGGGCCGCATCGCGGCCCGTTTTTCGTGTGGCTGTGCGGGGATCACCGCCAGCCGTACGCCGGCGGGTCCGGCACGAAGGCCTCCGGGAACGCCTGTGGACCACGCTCGCCGCTGCGGTAACGGGCGGGAATGACACCCCTCGCCACCAGGTTGCGTTCGCTGTCGTAGCGCAGGTCCAGCCGCTGTGCTGGCAGGCGCGTTGCACGGTCGAATGTCGTGCTGCCCGAATACGACGTCTCGCGCGGGCCATGGCCGGTGCCCAAGGCCGGGGCGGGCGCGGCGGCGACCGAGCCGCTGACCCGTGCCGAGGGCATGGCGCTGTCGGCGGCCTCGGCCGCGGCTTGGCCCTGCACGCGGCTCTTTTCGCGTGCCACGGCCGGCGCACGCGGGGCCGGCGGCACCCAGCGCCGCGCCTCGTTGAACACGGCGATGCCGACCACGCCGATATTGTCCGGGCGCCCGGTGCGGTCGGCGTAGCTGTTACCCGGGTTGGTGAACACGAACTGCGCCACCTCGTGCCGCGACTTGCGCCACCCGGTGATGTCCGCGCTCTGCCACGGGTCCAGCACGTAGCCGGTCTGGTCCGGCGAGGCGACCTCGCCGCTGATCGCGTTCAGGCCGTCTACCGACAGGACCACCAGCACCCGCTCGGGACTGTTGTTGCGCAGGCGCACCGCATACGGGGTGCCCTGGTTGCCGGCCACCCAGCGCTGGCCACGGTGCGGCCAGGCGGGCAGTTCCCGGCGCTGGTCGCGATCAACCAGCACCAGGGTGACCGGGCCGACATCGGCGCGGGGCGGTACGACGGGCTTGAAGCCACACAGGGCCAGCACGGCAAGCAGGGGCAGGGTCAGGCGTTTCATGGCAGGGGCCTTCGCGGTTGGGTAGTGCATTCAACGCGCCGGGCCGGGCAACGGGGTTGCGCGCGGGCAGGTAAACTGGGGGCGTTCAACTGTCCGTAATGATTCCCACATGACCACCCGCGTTCTTACCGGCATCACCCCCTCCGGCACGCCCCACCTGGGCAACTATGTCGGCGCCATCCGTCCGGCCATCGCTGCCAGCGCTGCGTCGGACATCGAGAGCTTCTTCTTCCTGGCCGACCTGCACAGCCTGATCAAGGCGCAGGAGCCGGAGCGGACCCAGCGCTCGACCCTGGAGATCGCCGCCAGCTGGCTGGCGTGCGGGCTGGACCCGGACAAGGTCTGGTTCTACCGGCAGAGCGACATTCCCGAAACCACCGAACTGATGTGGTTCCTGACCGCCATCGCCAGCAAGGGCATCCTCAACCGCGCCCATGCCTACAAGGCGGCGGTGGACAAGAACCGCGAAGAGCAGCTCGATGAAGACGCGGGGATCAGCGCCGGGTTGTTCATGTACCCGGTGCTGATGGCCGCCGACATCCTGATCTTCAAGGCCAACCAGGTGCCGGTGGGTCGCGACCAGATCCAGCACATCGAGATGGCGCGCGATTTCGCCCAGCGCTTCAACCACGTCTACGGCAAGGAGTACTTCCCGTTGCCGGAGGTGGTGATCGACGAGCAGGTCGCCACCCTGGCCGGGCTGGACGGCCGCAAGATGAGCAAGAGCTACCACAACACCATTCCTCTGTTCGCCCCGCGCGCGGAGCTGAAGAAGCTGGTGTTCTCCATCCTCACCGATTCGCGCGCGCCGGGCGAGCCGAAGAGCACCGAAGGCTCGGCGCTGTTCCAGATGTTCCAGGCCTTCGCCAGCCCGGAACAGACCGCCGCGTTCGCGCAGGCCTTCGCCGACGGCATCAGCTGGGGCGATGCGAAGCAGCAGCTGTTCGAGCGCATCGACGCCGAGCTGACCCCGCTGCGCGAGCGCTACGACGCGTTGATGGCCGAACCGGAAAAGATCGAAGCACTGCTGCGCCGTCGCGGCCAGCAGCTACGCGAGCAGTACGCCGTGCCGCTGCTGAAGGAGCTGCGCCATGCGGTGGGCCTGCGCGACCTGTCCAGCGCCGGCGACATCGCCGCCGAGGACGGTGGCGTGGCGCGCGCTGCGCCGCCGCTGTTCAAGCAGTACCGCGAAAAGGATGGCCGCTTCTACTTCAAGCTGCAGGGCGGTGATGGCACCCTGCTGATCCAGAGCGAAGGCTTCGATTCGCCGCGCGATGCCGGCCAGTTGATCGGCGTGCTCAAGCAGACTGAGCACGGCGATGGCCTGCAGAGCGAGCTGTTCAAGCTCGAAGCGGAAGTTGACGTGGTGTTGGCGGCATTGCAGGAACTGCGCGAGCAGGCGTGAGGTTACGGCGTACCGACCAACGGTCGGTACCTACCGGGGCTGGCGGATCCATGGTGTGCGATACATCCAACGCGGTCGGAGCGGCACGGTAGCCACCGACCGTTGGTCGGTGGACACGTAAACGGAGGAAACCACGATGGCCTGGTTGTCGTTGTTGCTGTTCCTGCCCTGGTTCATCCTGCTGGGCACCCTGTACTGGCTGTTCCCGCGCCAGCCGCGCCACACCGCGCGGCGCCTGTTCGACGGCACCGCGTTGCTGCTCGCCTTCGTGCTGAGCATCCTCGCCATGTTGTGGGGCCACCATATCGGCGTGGTGCAGAGCGACGCCGGCCCGATCTGGCGACAGGTCCTGGCGGTGCTGTATGCCTACGGCGCGTTCCTGGCGGTGATGTTAGCCGCAGTACTGCTGCGCGGAGGCTGGCTGGCCGCGCGTGCGACCAAAGCCGCATCGAAGTCGGCCGGCGACACGGCCTAGAATCGGGTGTATACCGCCTGTTGCCAGGGATGAGCCGATGTCCTCCGACCCCAGCATCTACACCATCGATACCGCGTTCCAGCGCAACGATTTCGACGCCGCCTACCTGATCGTCGAGAACGGCCGGGCAGCGTTCATCGATTGCGGCACCGGCCTGGCCGTGCCGGCCATGCTGGCCGCGCTCGAGCGCGCCGGGTGCACGCCGAAGCAGGTCGATTGGCTGGTGCTCACCCACGTACACCTGGACCACGCCGGCGGCGCCGGCCTGCTGATGCAGCAGCTGCCCAACGCCACCCTGGTGGTGCACCCGCGCGGCGCCCCGCACATGGTCGCCCCGACCCGGCTGCTTGCCGGTGCCACCGAGGTGTATGGCGCCGAAGAAATCGCGCGCAGTTACGGCCCGGTCCTGCCGGTGCCACCCGCCCGCATCGAAATTGCCGAAGACGGCCACCGCGTCGACCTGGCCGGCCGCAGCCTGCTGTGCCTGGACACCCCTGGCCACGCCCGCCATCACCTGTGCGTGTGGGACGAGCACAGCCACAGCCTGTTCACCGGCGACACCTTCGGTCTGTCCTACCGCGAACTCGACAGTGCACGCGGCGCCTTCATCATTCCCACCTCGTCGCCGGTGCAGTTTGACCCCGAGCCACTCAAGCAGTCCATCGCACGGCTGCTGGCCCTGCAACCGCAGGCGGTTTACCTGACCCACTACGGTCGCGTGGAGGGAATACCTGCGCTGGCCGCCGACCTGTTGGAGCAGATCGACGCGATGGTGGAGATCGGGCGCCAGTGCGACGAACGCCCCGACCGCCACCGCTGCCTGGTGGCCGCACTCACCGCGCTGTACCAGGAACGCGCGCAGGCGCATGGCTGCCCCCTCGATGACACGGCCGTGGCGCAGGTGCTGGCGATGGACATCGAACTCAACGCGCAGGGGCTGGCGTGCTGGCTGGACCGCGACCGGCGCTGACTGCGTCCACGTGGTGTGCAGGCGGCGTGCACGGTAACTGAAGTGTCACGTTACACTTCGGCCTTCCGTTTTTTGAACTGGTGTCTGCCGTGAATCCGATGCGCATGCTGCTGTTGTCGTCCTGTCTGTTCGTGGGCGGGCTGGCCCACGCGGCCAATGACCTGCCGGGCGGCGGCATCGACCCGGAAGCGTTGTCGCGGCACGTGCGGATCCTGGCCTCGGACGAGTTTGAAGGCCGCGCGCCGGCTTCGCCCGGCGAAGAACGCACCGTGCAGTACCTGATCGAGGAATTCCGCAAGTCCGGCCTGCAGCCCGGTGGCGTGGATGGCAGCTGGGTGCAGCCGGTGCCGATGGTGCGTGCCCAGGTGGACGGTCCGGTTAAAGCGCAGCTGCGCCAGAAGGGCAGGAGCCGTGCGTTGGAAAACGGCGTGGACGTCACCCTGCAGAGCCTGCGCCCGCAGGCGGCGGTGGACATCCGCAACGCCCCGCTGGTGTTCGTGGGCTATGGCATCGATGCCCCGGAGCGGCAGTGGAACGATTACAAGGACGTCGACCTGCACGGCAAGATCGCGGTGATGCTGATCAACGACGCCGACTTCGAAGCCGAGCGTCCGGGTGCCTTCGACGGCAAGGCGGTGACCTACTACGGCCGCTGGACCTACAAGTTCGAGGAAGCCGCGCGGCGCGGTGCGCAGGGCGTGCTGATCGTGCATGAAACCGCCCCGGCCGCGTATGGCTGGGCCACGGTGAAGAGCTCGGGCACCTCGCCGCTGTTCGACATCGAGCGCCCGCAGGCCCAGGCGCTGGCCCAGCACGTGCCGGTGCGCGGCTGGATGCAGCGGGCGCTGGCCGAGCAGCTGTTCCGCGACGCCGGGCTGGATTTCGACGCCGAGAAGCGCAGGGCCATGACCCCGGCGTTCCAGCCGGTGGTGCTGGGTGACGCCACGCTGTCGGCGCAGTTCAAGCTCAAGCGCGAGCAGGTGGTCACCCGCAACGTGGTGGCCAAGCTGCCCGGCGGCGCGCACGCCGACGAAGCGGTGATCTTCTCCGCTCACTGGGACGCGTTCGGCATCGGCCAGCCCGATGCCAAGGGCGACCGGATCCGCCGTGGTGCGATCGACAACGCCACCGGCGTGGCCACTGTGCTGGAACTGGGCCGGGTGTTCGCCGCCGGCCCACAGCCGCAGCGCACCCTGTACTTCGTGGCGCTCACCGCCGAAGAAAAGGGCCTGCTCGGCGCCAGTTACTACGCCGCACACCCGCTGGCGCCGCTGGACAAGACCGCTGCGGTGATCAACATCGAAATGTTCAGCCCCGACGGCGCCACCCGCGACATCGCCTCGTGGGGCAAGGGCCGGGTCTCGCTGGAAGGCGACCTGGAGCGCGTGGCCAAGGCCCGCGGCCGCAGCTACAGCCCGGACCCGAACCTGGAAGCGGGCTTCTTCTACCGCGCCGACCACTTCGCCTTCGCCCGCCTGGGCGTGCCGGCGATCACCATCGGCCCGGGCCTGGACAAGGTGGACGGTGGCGTTGAAGCCGGCAAGGCGCTGCGCGAGAAGTACTTCGCCGACTGCTACCACCAGGCCTGCGACGCCTGGACCCCGAGCTGGGACCCGGCCGGCCACGCCGCCGACACCCTGCTGGTCTACGACCTGGGCGCGGAGCTGGCCAACAGCCGCCGCTGGCCGCATTGGGAAGAGGGTTCGGAATTCCGCAAGGCACGGGAACAAAGCGAAGCGTCCCGCCGCTGATCCCCGCGTGGGTCACGACCAGAACGTCCGCGGGTAGATCACGACCGTTGGTCGTGATCCCCACGATCCCAAACGAAAAACGCCGGGCAATGCCCGGCGTTTTCTTTTCCCGGTCCGCGGCCTGTTCGCCGCTGCCCGGTTATTTCCGCGTGCCATCCAGATAGTTCGGGCCGTGGTTCTTCAGGAAGAACACATACACCACCAGCGACACCGCGATGATCGCCGTGACATAGATGGCGAAGTCGCCCACGCGGTCGGTCTTCAGCGCGCCCTGGTACAGCAGCGGTGCGGTACCACCGAACAGCGAGTTGGCCAGTGCGTAGCCGAAGCCCACGCCCAGCGCCCGCACATGGGTGGGGAACAGTTCGGCCTTCACCACCGCGTTGATCGAGGTATACCCGGTGAGGATCACAAAGCCCAGCGCCAGGGTCAGGAACGCGATCAGCGGATCGTGCTGGTTCGGCAGCTCGGTGACCAGATACCAGCTGTACAGCACACCGCCCACGCCGAAGAACACCAGCAGGCTCTTGCGGCCGACGATGTCCGACAGCCAGCCACCAATCGGCTGCAGCACCATCAGGAAGGTCAGCACGCCCAGGTTGATCAGCGTACCGGTCATCACGTCGGTGCCGGCGAACGCGCTCTGGATCATCTTCGGACCGTTCACCGAGTAGGTGTAGAAGGCCACGGTGCCACCGGCGGTGATCAGGAAGCACAGCAGCAGCGGGCGCCACTGGTTCACGAACAGCTCGTACATCGAGCCCGACGCCTTGGCGCGGCCTTCGCGCGCGGCTTCGATGGAGTCTTCGCCCAGCGACTCATCCATCGAGCGACGCAGCCAGAACACCACGATCGCGGCCAGGCCGCCGATACCGAACGCGATGCGCCAGCCCCACGCCGAGATTTCCGGCTTGTCCCAGAACAGCAGCATGGTGAACAGGGTCAGCTGTGCCAGCACGTGGCCACCCACCAGGGTGACGTAGTGGAACGAGGACAGGAAGCCGCGGCGACCCGGAATGGCCGCTTCGGACATGTACGTGGCACTGGTGCCGTACTCGCCACCGGTGGCGAAGCCCTGCAGCAGGCGTGCGAACAGCAGGATCAGCGCGGCCCAGCCACCGATGGTGTTGGCCGTGGGGGTCAGTGCGATCAGGAACGAACAGGCGGCCATCATGGAGACCGACACGGTCAGTGCCAGGCGACGGCCATAGCGGTCGGCGAAACGACCGAAGTACCAGGCGCCGATCGGGCGCATCAGGAAGGTGGCGGCGAAGATCGCCCAGACGTAGATGGTGGAGTTCTTGTCGGCGGCCGAGAAGAACTGCGACTCGAAGTACACCGCGAATACCGAGTAGACGTAGACGTCGTACCACTCGACCAGGTTGCCCGCCGACCCTTTGAGGGTATTGGAGATCGAGCGTTTGAGCGCGGCCTTGTCAGAGGCGGGCGCGGAAAGGGTGGGGGAAGTGCTCATGCTGGAAAACGGTCCTCACGGTGGAGCGGTGGTTCTGCGACTTTTACCTTACCCCACGTGCATGACCGGTGGGCATTGCACCATGTAACTAGTCCGGGCACGACAGCGTGCCACCACAGGGCATGCCGGGCCTGCCGCAAATGCCTAGAATCGCCACTCCCCCCGCCCGCTGGTCCCGCATGGCCGCTACCCCCGCAACCCCGCAGGCCGCCCCCCGCAGCGGCCTGGTCGTCCTGGCCCTGCTGCTGGTGTACGTGGTGTGGGGGTCCACCTACCTGGGTATCCGCTTCGCCCTGGAGGGCGGTGCGCTGCCGTTGACGACCGTCTCCGGGGCCCGGTTCATCGTGGCCGGCAGCCTGATGTACGCCGTGCTGCGCTGGCGGGGCATGCCCGCGCCCACCGGCCACCAGTGGCGCAACCTGGGCATCATGGGCCTGACCATGCTGGTGCTGGGCAACGGCATGGTGGTGCTGGCCGAGCGCACTGTGTCCTCCGGCCTGGCGGCCACGGCGGTGGCCTCGGTGCCGCTGTGGATGGCCCTGTTCGGCGCCATGCGCGGCCAGCACGCCACCCGCGGTGAATGGCTGGGCATCGCCATCGGCTTCCTGGGCGTGGTCTGGCTCAACGCCGGCAGCAGCCTGACCGCGTCTCCGCAGGGCTTGATACTGCTGCTGATCGCGCCGATCGGCTGGGCCTTCGGCTCGGTCTGGGCGCGCGGCCTGGACCTGCCCAGCCCGTTCATGACCGCCGCAGGGCAGATGCTGTGCGGCGGGGTGATGCTGGTCG
>Ga0102591_1004604_pt1 | contig 10460 bp, 3 predicted proteins | sample AraplaCol_mCL_r2_2_FD_76860 | JGI IMG/M metagenome (GOLD analysis project Ga0102591, IMG submission 76860) | Arabidopsis root microbial communities from North Carolina, USA - plate scrape MF_Col_mCL_r2 (SPADES assembly) (version 2) | ecosystem: Host-associated > Plants > Roots > Endosphere... | reverse complement strand
CGAGCGCGGTAGATGCGCCACTGGCTGTCGGCCGGCTCCTCGGGCATCAGCCAGCGCCACTTGCCGCCGGCGATCTTGGTGTTGAAGCGGTCGGTCAGGGCGGTGATCTCGTTCTGGGCGTCCACCGCCGCGGCCCCCGCCGAGCGGGCCACGACCTGGTCGTCGTCGATCAGCTCGTTGTAACGCTCGGCGGCGAAGAACCGCATGTTGGCGGCGGCCGAGACGCGAATCGGGAACTCGACCAGCTCGAACCAGGCGTCGGCCTGCTCCGGCGAAACCTGGGCCCCGGCCGCCTTGGTCGCGTCGACCAGTTTGCGGAAGGCGCGGAGGCGGTCGTTGACCTCGTCGGGCGTGTAGCTGGACAGGTGCCGGCTCTCGGCCTTGGGCTGCCATTCCATGTGCTCGGGCCGGCGCTCGAAGTTCAGCCGGTAGTAGGTGTCGAGCAGGTCGGCGGTCTTGCCGGCCAGGGCGGGGCCGAAGGCGCGACCGCTCCAGTCTTCCAGGAACTGGCGCTGGCTCTTGCCGCGCCAGCGGTCGATGTCCCAGGCCATCTCCAGGAAGTGGCTGGCGCCGATCTCGGCCGGCTTGATGTCGCCGACATTGGCGACCCAGACGTTGCGCGCGCCCTTGTCCCAGGCGTGGATCATCTCTTCCTGCACCAGGGCCGGCGGCGTCGTGCCCAGCCACAGATACGACAGCGGATAGCCCAGATAGGACAGGTGGTAATAGACCCCCGCCCCGCCCTTGCGGTTGGCCTCCTCGGCGCTGGCGAACTGGCGGATGTAGCCGAAATTGTCGTCGGGCCAGACGATGGTGACGTCGTCCGGGACCTTCACGCCAGCCCGATAGATCTCCAGCACTTCCTTGTACGGAACGAAGATCTGCGGAACCTTGGCCAGATCCGGCGAGACGTTCTTGGCCAGGATCTCGCGCTGGTCGGCGATGATCTTGTCCAGCAGGGCGACCTTCTCCTGGATGGTCTTGGGGCCGACCATGCCGCTGTCGTGGATGCCGCGCATGCCCACGGTCCACAGGCTTTCATAGCCGGCATTGGTCTTGGCGCGCTCTTCCCAGTAGGCCTTCACGCCGTCCGGATTGGTCGCGTAGTTGAACTTGTCGGGCGCGTCCTTCCACTCGCCGACATTGTTGCGCAGCATGGCCTCGGCGTGGGACGAGCCCATGACGATGCCGTACTCCTCGGCCAGCCTGGCGTTGGCCGGGTCGGAATTGAACGGCGCGGTGGTGTGGTGCATGGCCGGCCACAGGGTGTTGGCCTTCAGGCGCAGCAGCAGGGTGAAGATCCGGCGGTAGGTCTTGGGACCGATGTCGCCGCGCTCGGGATCTAAGGTCTTGGCCGCCCACGGATAGAGGCCCCAGTCCTCGTCGTTGACGAACACGCCCCGGTAGCGGACCGACGGCGGGCCGAACCGATGGACGCCGGCGCGCACGAACAGCTTGTCGCGACGCTGCGGGGTGACGTCGGCCCACCAGGCCCAGGGCGAGACCCCCATGCCTTGCGCGACCTCGTAGACCCCGAAGGCGGCTCCGCGCCGATCGCTGCCGATCACCACCAGCGCCTTGTCGACGCCCGGCAACGGACGGTCGACCGTGGCGATGACGAAGCTTTCCCAGGCGCCGGTCAGGCGCGAGACGTCGACCTTCTTGGCGGCGACCAGTTGGTCGATCAGCTTGCTGTGGCCCAGCGCGCCGACCAGGATGGCGGTCTTGCCGGCGGGCGCGGCCGCGACGGTCGCCTGTTGTCCCGTGACGGTCTTGATGTCCTCGGCCAGGTCATCGGCCGCGTGGCGGACGACGGCGGCGTCGGCGGGATCGACCACGATGGTCGGCGCCTTGCCGGGCTCGATCAGGACGAAGCCGCCGCGCGCGAGGGTGTCGCTGAAGATCGGTTCGGCCTCGGCCACGGTTCGCGTGGGCTGGGCCGCGATGGCCCCGGTCGTCACACCAAGGCACAGGACGAACGCCCAGACTCCGGCGGTCGCGGATCGAACCCACTGCATCGATATTCCTCAGACAAATAGCTCGACGGCCACACTAATGGACCTTGAGCTCAGATCAACGGCACGCCGCCTCGTCCGCCGCGATCAGCTCGATTTCCGCTACCTGGACGGCTTTGCCCTTGGTCACCTCGAACCGGTAGCGAGCGTAGGCCTTGGCGGTCAGGGCGAACGTCCGGGTCGCGTGGCGATGTTCGAAGCGCTCGCCGCGCCGCGCGTCCAGCTTGACCCAGCGCTTGCCGTCGAAACCGCTGAAACGCCAGGCGGTCGGATCGGCGGCGTCGGGACCGACGCTGACCGTATAGGCCTTCAGGCAGGTGGCGGCTGGACGGGTGAACACGGCCGACTGGCCGGCCGAGGCGGTCCAGACGGTCGAGGTCTTGCCGTCGGTCAGGGCCGGGACGTCGGTCTGCGCCTTCAGCACCGCGCCGTCATAGGCCCACTGGCCGGGCGTCGCGCTCATCGTGAAGCTCAGCACGCCACCGGCCAGCAGTTGGGCCTGCGAGACGAACGGGGCGGACAGCGGCTTGCCGTTCAGGGTGACGCCGGCGATGTACGGGTGATCGGCCCCGGCGTTCGTGGCCAGGATCTCCAGCGTCTTGCCGCCTTCCAGATGGATGACGCTGCGCGGGTGGCGCGGCCCATGCAGGTAGAACAGGTCACTGCCCAACTTCGGGAACAGGCCCAGGCGGTTGAAGACGTAGTTGGAGCTCATCGCCCCGGCGTCCTCGTCGCCTGGATAGGCGGTGTCGGTGAAGTGCTTGAACACCTCGCCCGACCAATAGGACGACAGGTCCGCGCGCCCCAGAGTGTGGAACAGCCAGGGCGTCGCGAACGACGGCTCGTTGGTGATGTCGATCAGGCCGGCGTCCAGGGCGTGGTTCAGGCGCTCGTTGAACCGCACCCGGCCGCCCATGGCCTCGACCAGGCCCGGCAGGTCGTGCAGCACGCCGTAGGAATAGATCCAGGCCGTGCCCTCGTAATAGCCGACATTGTTGTGGACCTTGCCGTCCCAGCCCAACTTCGGATCGATGTCCTGGAACTTGCCGTCCGGATAGCGCGGCATCAGGAAGCCGTTGAAACCGTCGCTGGTGGTTTCCGGGTTCCAGATCTTGCGCCAGTTCTGGGCGCGCTGGGTCAGGGCGGCGGCCTCGTCGGCATGGCCGGCCTTGGCGGCGACCTGGGCGGCGAAATAGTCATTCAGCGCGAAGCCCAGGGTCGACGACCCCGACTTGGCGCGCTGGTTGTTCGGCTCGGGGCTGCGGTCGCCGACCCCGAAATAGCCGCTCTCCAGATAGCGCGGCCGACGGCGCTCGAAGGCGTTGAAGTGCGTCACCCGCCAGGCGTCGGCCCAGTTGACGCCGGGAGCGCCGCGCAGGGCCGCCTCGCCCAGCACGTTGTCGACCTCGTCGCCGCCCTGGCCGACATGATAGTTCTGGCCGCCGATGATCGCGGTGTCGGCGGCGCCGAACTTGTCGAAGGTGTGGATCAGCGAATTCAGATTGGCCGCGTATTCGCTGGGCCGCAGCACCGACATCAGCGGAAACAGCGTCCGGTAGGTGTCCCACAGCGTATAGTGGTCGTCCCAGTTCGGACGGCCAAGTTCCTTGACCGGCTGATCCAGGGTGCGGTCCCGCGGGTGGGTCGAGGCGTGGTAGAACGCCGTATAGAACCGGCGGGTCTGGGCCTCGGACAGGTCCGAGACCTCGATCTCGCCCAGGCGGTTGTTCCAGGCGGCCTGGCTCTGCTGGCGGACCCGGTCGAAGCTCCAGTCCGGGATCTCGCGGTCCAGCAAGGCCTCGGCGGTCTCGGCGCTGGTGAAGGACACCGCGATCTTGACCAGCAGCGGCTTGTCCGGGCTGGTCTTGAACGTCGTCCAGGCCCCCAGGCGCGTGTCGGGCCCGGTCTTGCCCTCGGTGGCGCCGGCTAGGCGGTCCTGCTGGTTGAACACGCCCCAGGCGGTGGGCTTTTGGTCGAACTTGGCGACGAACCAGATGTCGATCAGGGCCGGGTTCCAATAGCCCTTGGCCTTGACGTGGCCGACGATCTTGCCGTCGGCGGGGAACAGCTTCACGTCGGCCTGGTCCGAGGCGACCAGCCCACCGACCTTGCGCGTGACGTCGAAGACCAGCTGGGCTTGATCCGTGGCCGGATAGGTCAGGCGGTAGATGGCCGAATAGTGGGCCGGCGTGACCTCGACCCGGGTGTCATAGCGCGACAGGCGCACTGAATAGGCGTCGGCGGCCAGGACCTCGTCGGCCTTGGGCGACAGGTGGGCGGCCTCGTCGAACTGGGCTTGGCCGACCTGGGGCGACAGCAGGAACGTGCCGTAGGTGGTGACCCCGCCCGACCCTTGAGAATGCAACTGGGCGAAGCCGCTGATCGGCTCGGCGGCGTTGTAGCCGGCGTTGCTGGGGTTGGGGGTCTCGGGCGACGGGTGAATAGAGCCGTTGGGCCGCGTGGGCCCGGGAATGGTGTCGCCTTCATTGTCGTTGCCGAGGCCGACGGTGAGGGCGGGAAGCTTGTACAGGGACGGGTCGGGCGCGGCCTGGGCGATTGGGCCGGCCGCCAGGGCGGCTAGAACCAGCAGGGGCGTCGCGCGAAATCCCGGCATGGAAAACCTTCCGCTTACGGATCGACTTACAGGTCTGGCGAGGGCGGTGATCCTCGCCGAGAAAACATAGCCGGTCCACGAATGGACCGGCTATCAAGTGGCTTCACGGGGAGTGAAGGTTAGAAGGTGGCGCGCGCCGTCAGAGTGTAGGTGCGGCCATCGTAGTCGACCCAACGCGAGACTTTGGTGTCGTTCTCGTACTCGAAACGCTTCGAGTTCGTCAGGTTGTAGGCATCGAGCGACAAGGTGACGTTGTCGTTGACGTTGTAGGAGGCCGAGAGGTCCAGCTGGCCCCGCGCCTTCACCGAACGGGCGGCGCCGGTGTAGGTGCCGTTGGCGTTCAGCGGATAATCGGAGCGGTAGTTGTAGACCGCGCGCACACCGTACTTCGGCGTCTCGTAGTAGCCGATCAGGTTGACGTTGTGCTTGGAGATGCCCGGGAACGGGGCGATCGCCGGGCTCTTCGACTTGGTATAGGCGTAGTTGAAGCTGCCGCCGAAGTTCTTCCAGAAGCCCGGCAGGAAGTCCAAGTTCTGCTGGATGTTGAACTCGACGCCCTCGACGGTGGTCGGCTTGTCGAGGTTATAGGCGCCGCTGGCGTTGACGTGGACCGTCTTGGCGGCGCTGCCCAGGGTGGTGGCGTTGCAGTAAGTGCCATCCCACGACAGGGCGCCGAAGCCCCAGGTCGAGCCGTCGGACGGACACAGGATCGCGGGGTCCGAGGTCGAGGCGACGCGGCCGGTGATGTTCTTGTGGAAATAGGCCAGCGAGATCAGGCCGTTGGGGCGGTTGTACCACTCCAGCGACAGGTCGAACGACTCGGCCAGATAGGGCCGCAGCTTGTTGTTGCCGATCTGCACCGAGACGTCATAGACGCTGACCGAGCCCGAGCTCAGGCTGTTGTTGAGGATCTGGGCCGGGCTGACCTTGGTCGACGGCGAATACTGACGCGGGTGCGGGCGGACATAGGTCTTGTAGTAGGCGCCGCGCAGGATCAGGTCGTCGGTGACGTCGGCCACGAAGATCGCCGACGGCAGGAAGTAGTGGTACTTGTTCTTGTATTCGTCGGTCTTGAACGCCGTGGCCGAGCCGATCGAGTCGGTCGGCGGAGTCGTGCGGTCCAGGGTGGTGATGGTGTTCTTGGTGTCTTCGTAGCGGCCGCCGAAGTTGCCGCGCACGCCGTGACCGAAGATCTCCGTGTCGTACTTCGCCTGGATGTAGAACTGATTGACGTCGTTCTCGTTGGTGAAGTTCTTGTCGTAGTAGCTGCTGTCGGCGTACTGGATGTTGAAGCCCTTGGTCGACAGGCCGCCGCCGTTATAGGCGGTGACCGGACGGACCGCGTCCAGGAACTCGTGGATGTTCAGCACCTGCCAGTTGGCGCTCGGGGAGCCGGCCGTGCCGCCCATGAAGTCCTCGACGAACGGCGCCGTGACCATCATGCTCGAGGTGATCTTGTTCAGCTGAGCGCCGTAGGCGTAGATCCGATAGCCGGTCGAGACGTATTTCTCGCGCTCGAGACGGACACCAGCCTGCAGGCTCTTGATCGGGCCGAACTTGACGAAGCGTTCGGCGTCGAAGGCGGCGCTGTTCAGCTCGTTCTTGGCGAAGCTCTCGGTGCCCTGGATCTGGATCTGGTTGGTCGAGTTGGCCTTGGTCCCGTTGTTGTAGAACGCCGTCGGGTCGCTGGCGCCGCCCCAGGTCCAGGTCTGGCCGTTGGTGATCGAATTCTGCGGCGACGGGGTCGTCGTGTACTTGAAGCCGCCAATGTCATCGAGGCCCGTGGTCAGCGAGCCGGTAATGCCGTTGCCGCCCGCACGGGTATAGTTGGCGACGTCGACTTCGGTCTCGACCGAGGCGTTGGAGCCCGACGACAGGGTCAGGGCCGCGGCCAAGCGCCAGTCGTCATTGCTCCATTCGACATTGCCGAGCACGCCGTCTGACTTCTGGCGTTGCGAGTACAGACGCGTCGAGGACAACCCGTTCATGTTGCTGAACGTGTAGCTCGGATAGAGGTAGCGGCCGTCGTTGGTCTTGACCGGCGTGCCGGTCGGGGTGACCACCGTGCCCGCGCCCGGCGTGGCCGACGGCAGGACGGAGTTGATCAGGAAGTACTGGACGGTGTCGGGCAGGTTACGGTCGGTCGAGAAGCCGATCAGGCCGATCTTGGTGTTGTCGTTCGGCCTCCACTCGACGCCGGCCGAGCCCGACCAGACCTTGCCGACGTTCATGCGCGTGTACTGGCGGATCTGGGTGTTGGCCCAGACGCCGTTGGTCGCCGTCGAACCGGTATTGCTGGTGATGAACGGCGTCGCCGCCGTCTGCGACAGGCCCAGGGCCTGGCCCAGCGAGCGGCAGTACGAGGTCGCGCTGGTCGGGCAGGCGGTGGCCGAGAAGTACTGGCCGTAGGTGGCGTTGAACTGGGTGGGCGTGAGGCCCGTCATCGCCGAGGTCAGATACTCGTAGCTGTTGAGCCGGACCGTATCGCGACGGAAGTTTTCCTTCTTGTAAGCCAGCGTCCCGAACAGGGCGAGCGTGTCCGACAGGTGCTTGTTGTAGCCGACGGTGGCGGCCGGGGCGTTCAGATCGCCCAGGGTGTTGTGCTCGTAGGACAGCTTCATGAAGCCGCCGTCCTTGCGCGACAGCGCCGGGGCGATCTGCAGGTCGACATTGCCCGACAGGCCGCCCGAGGTGGTGTTGGCCATCGGCGACTTGGCGATCACGAAGGCCGAGAAGATGTCGGAGTTGAACGCGCCCAGCGGCGAGCCCTGGTTGTCGCGCAGCAGCGCCGGACCGGCGAACGACTGGCCGTTCAGCGTGGTGCGGGCGTATTCGCCCGGCATGCCGCGCAGGTTGATGGTGGCGTCGCGGCCTTCGGCCTCGCGGTTGATCTGCACGCCCGGGATGCGCTGCAGCGCCTCGCCGACGTTCAGGTCCGGAAAGCGGCCCAGGCCGTCCGACGAGATGCCGTCGGTGATTTCGATGGCGGTCTTCTTGGCGCGAACCGCGTTGGCGTAGCTCTGCTTGAAGCCGGTGACCACGACCGCCTCGAGCGTGTCGGTCGGATTGGCGGCGGCCGCCTGCGCGGCGGCGAGGCTCGGCAGCCCCGCCATGACGGTGGCGGATAAAAGCACGGCCCTGAAGGCGCCGCCCGGGCGATTCTTGAAGCTCACGATAACCCTCCTCATGCGCTGGGCCGTTTTGGCAGTGGCCCTTATTGGCCTGACCTCTTCGCGTTTTCCCCGCCGGTCAGCCCACCGTCATTTCTCATATAAATACCTTTTTGGGAATGAAATATTTTTTGCGCTTAAAATAGAACGAGTAACATATTGTATTTGATGGCCTTAGTTCGAAACCTCCGCTGACACGGAAATTCGCGCTCGATCAAGAGTTGGAACCAAAGTTCCAGTTACCTGAAGTGGTCAGGCCAAAACTTCGGCGTGAGCGCGCGATGCGACGGGCGGCCCGCGAGCGAGAATCGGCCGCGCGAATGCCGGCCCCGCCCGCCAGCGTGGGTGTCGCATCGTTTGTCGGTGAGATCATCGGCAAGGCGTCGCCGACATGCGGTTTCGCCGGCCCGCGGAACCGGCCGCCCCCGCGCGCGGAGCCCTTAGGCGTCGACGCTACGAAGCCCGTTCATCCGGAAGCTTCGGCTCTGGAACTGGAGGATCGCGCCCCCAGCCTCGTTCAAGCCGCCCGGCGACCCGTGTCGGCGCCGAGGTCGAACTGGCCCACCAGGTCCGACAGCCGTCCGGCTTCGCTCTTCAGCGCATGCGCCGCGGCGGTGGTCTGCTCGACCATGGCCGCGTTCTGTTGGGTCATCTGTCCATCTGATTGACGGCGGTGTTGATCTGGCCCAGGCCGGTGGCCTGTTCCTGCGCCGCCGTGGCGATCTCGCCGACCAGGGTCGAGATCTCGCCGACCCGGGTGATGATGCTGCCCAGGGCCACGCCCGTCTGACCGACCAGGCCGACGCCCTCGCTGACCTTGGCCGAGGCCGCGCCGACCAGGCCCTTGATCTCCTTGGCCGCGTCGGCCGAGCGCTGGGCCAGGGCCCGCACCTCCTGGGCCACGACCGCGAAGCCCTTGCCGGCGTCGCCGGCGCGGGCGGCTTCCACCCCGGCGTTCAAGGCCAGCAGGTTGGTTTGGAAGGCGATCTCGTCAATCACCCCGGTGATCTTGCCGATCTGGGCCGAGGCCGTCTCGATCTCGCCCACGGCGCGGACGGCGTCCTCGACGGCGCGCTCGGTCGACTGGGCCTCGCGACGCGCCTCGCCGACCATGCCGTTGGCGCGTTGAGCGCCTTCGGCGGCCTGGCGGACCGTGGCGACGATCTCGTCGAGGGCGGCGGCGGTCTGTTCCAGGCTGGCGGCCTGCTGTTCGGTGCGGCGCGACAGGTCGTCGGTGGCCTGGGCGATCTCGACCGCGCCGGCCCCCACCCCGTTCGAGGCGTCCTGGATGTCGTGCAGGGTGCGGCTGAGCTTCTCGGCCGTGGCGTTGAAATCGGTCCGCAGCGCCTCGTATTCCGACGCGAAGGCGTTGGGCAGACGGAAGGCGGCGTCGCCGGACGCCAGGTGGTCCAGCCCCTGGGCCAGGGCCTCCATGGCCACGCGTCGGGCCTGCTCGCCATGACGGCGCTCGGCCTCGGACGCGGCCCGTTCGGCCGCGTCACGGGCCTGGGCGGCTTCCTGCGCCTCGCGCATCGCGCGGCGCTCGAGCACATTCTGGCGGAACACCTCGATAGCCTTGGCCATGTCGCCCAGCTCGTCGGTCCGACCCGCGAACGGCACGGGCTTCTCGTAGTCCCCGGCCGCCAGGTCGCGCATGTAGCCGGTGATCGACTGGATCGGATTGACGATCGACCGGCGCATCTTCCAGACGCCCCCGGCGATGATCGCGCCCAGCAGGGCGCACAGACCGGCCATGATGCTGACCAGCACGATCTGGCGGTGGCGGGCGTCGGCCTCGACGGCCGCGTTGTCGGCGGCGATCATCGGCACGATCTCGTCGATCGCCTTGCGGTGAGCGCGATAGCCGTCCGTCATCTCGGCGAAGGCGGCGTCGGCGCCCGGCCCGTCATTGGCGCGCAGCGCCTGGATCAAACGGTCCGAAGCGGCCCAGGCCTTCTGGGCGCCGGCGTCCGATTCACCCAGCAGCACGGTCTTGACGCGAGGATCGAAGTCATAGGCGCGCCAATAGGTCGCCCGCGCCTCGTACTCGGATTTCAGGCGACGCAGCTCCTTGTCGGCGCTGTCGGTCTCGGCCGGCGTGCGCAGGCGGTAGGCGGTCTGGGCGTCGAGATAGGCCTCGATCACATAGAGCGGCGGGGGCAGGATGTCGGCCGTCAGGTCCTTGCCGGCCACGATCTTGGTGTAGAGCGGTCCGCCGATGCGGACGGTGGCGATGGCGTTCCAAGAGGCGGCGATCAGCACGATCAGGCCGATCGCGAGCGCGCCGCCGAACACATTCATCGCACCCGCGAGTCGCAAGCGCATTTTGGGCGATCCCCCCGATTCCCTTGCGACAAAGAGTCCGCGCTTCGGCTGAAGAAAACTTTAAGGCGAAGGTGCTCGGCCGAACACCTCTTGCGAATGCCGGGCCTTACGAGGGAAGGAAAAACCGCGACTCAGCGTGAACGGTGCGCCAACTTGCCGCACCCACTAGTCTCTGGAGGCGCGCGCCATGAACAGCCGTCGGTCCTCGTCGAGGCCTCGAGCCCGGTGCTCCGCGCGAACGGCCAGCAGGCCCGGCGTCAGCGTCTTGAGCGCGACGAAGCCCAGCCGCCGGTAGTAGGGCGCGTTCCACGGCACGTCGCGGAACGTCGACAGGGC
>Ga0102591_1004603_pt1 | contig 10467 bp, 11 predicted proteins | sample AraplaCol_mCL_r2_2_FD_76860 | JGI IMG/M metagenome (GOLD analysis project Ga0102591, IMG submission 76860) | Arabidopsis root microbial communities from North Carolina, USA - plate scrape MF_Col_mCL_r2 (SPADES assembly) (version 2) | ecosystem: Host-associated > Plants > Roots > Endosphere... | reverse complement strand
AGGGTTTCAAGGGGCCAAACCGACCTGCCCTGCAAATGCGTGACTTCTCTGTTCCAGCGCAAAAACAGCTCTTGAAGCGCCCCGCCGCCGCCGCATCTCCGGGTCATCGGGTGCTGCTCCCGACCGGTTCAGCAGCGCAAACCAACGGAAGCCATCCCCATGTTCTACCTGACCCACCCCCGCCAAGTCGCCCGCGCCCTGCGCCAGTTCGATGCCGACGTCGCCCGCACCCCGGCCCTGGACATCAGCGAAGACGACAAGGCCTACAGCGTGACCGTCGACATGCCCGGCGTCGCCAAGGAAGCCGTCAAGGTCCGCGTCGAAGGCCGTCGCGTACACATCGAGACCGCCAGCGCTGAAGCCGCAGCTCCGACCGATGGCTCCCGCGTCCTCTACCGCGAACGCCGCGCCGCCAGCTATGCCCGCAGCTTCTCGCTGCCGGTCGAGATCGACCAGACCCAGTCGCAGGCCCGCTTCGAGAACGGCGTGCTGACGCTGAACCTGGTCAAGCGCGTCGCCGAGAACGGCGGCCAGCTGAACGTCCTTTAAGCCGAGTTCAGGCGACAGAAAGATCCCAGCGGGGACGGACCTCGAAGCCGCCGTCCTGCCTGGGATTGGCCATGCCACGCTGCACCCGCAGCGCGGCGGCCATGGCGATCATGGCGCCGTTGTCGGTGCAAAGCGACAGCTCGGGGTAGTGCACGCGCACGCCCCGTTTGGCGCAAGCGGCGTTCAGTTGCTCACGCAGCTTGGCATTCGCCCCTACGCCGCCGGCGACGACGAGGCGCTTCAGCTTCGTCTCCTTCAGCGCCAGCAGCGACTTCTTCACCAGCACCTCGACGATGGCGGCCTGCGTGGACGCGGCCAGATCGGCCTTGGTCTGATCGCAGGGTGAGTCGCCAATCTTCTTCACCTGGGTCAGCACCGCCGTCTTCAGGCCGGCAAAGCTGAAGTCCGGCTTGCCGCTGTGCAGCAGCGGGCGCGGCAGTGCATAGGCCTCGGGGTTGCCGAATTCGGCCATGCGGGCCAGGTGCGGGCCGCCGGGATAAGGCAGGCCGAGCAGCTTGGCGCTCTTGTCGAAGGCTTCGCCGGCCGCGTCGTCGATGGTCTCGCCGAGGATCTCGTAGCTGCCGACGTCATCCACGCGCATCAGCTGCGTGTGGCCGCCGCTGACCAGCAGCGCCACAAAGGGGAATTCCGGCGGGTCGGCCGACAGGAAGGGCGACAGCAGATGCCCTTCGAGGTGATGAACTGGCAGGGCCGGCACGTCCAGCGCGGCGGCCAGCGACACGGCCACGCCCGCACCTACGAGCAGCGCACCCGCGAGACCGGGGCCTTGCGTGTAGGCCACCAGGTCCACGTCATGCAGCGCCAGCCCCGCCTGCGACAGCACCTCGCGCGTCAGCGGCAGCACACGGCGCACATGGTCGCGCGAGGCCAGCTCGGGCACCACGCCGCCATAGGCCTGGTGCATGCTGATCTGGCTGTGCAGGGCCTGGGCCACCAGGCGCGGCGGCTTGTCACCGTCCACCTCGACAAGCGCCACCCCGGTCTCGTCGCAGGACGACTCGAAACCCAGGATGCGCTGAGGACTGGAGCCCCCAAGCGGCGGCAAAGGCCCGCCGCTGCCCCCCGCGGGGGTCGAGTCAACTCGGGAGCGGCCCGTCGTTGACTCGGCACTCACTTGCCTTCCTTGGCGTGGTTGATGGAGTACTTGGGAATCTCGACCGTGATGTCCTGCTGGCGCAGCAGAGCCTGGCAGGACAGGCGCGAGTCGGGCTCCAGACCCCAGGCGCGGTCCAGCATGTCTTCCTCGTCCTCCTCCATCTCGCTCAGCGACCGGCCGCCCTCGCGGACGATGACGTGGCAGGTCGTGCAGGCGCAGACCTGGTCGCAGGCATGTTCGATCTCGATGTGGTGGGCCAGCAGGGCCTCGCAGATCGACGTGCCGGGCTCGGCCGTGATGCTGGCGCCGTCCGGGCAGTACTCGGCGTGCGGGAGGATCTTGATGACGGGCATGACAGTTCTCAAATCTGGTTGACGGCACGGCCGGTCAGCGCACGGGCAATGCTGCGGTTCATGCGTTCGGCGGCAAAGCCTTCGGTTGCCTCGGCCAAGGCCTTCACGGCGGCATCGATGGCATCGGCATCGCCTTCCATGGCGGCCAGCGCCGACAGGCGGGCTTCCAGGGCCTCACGCTCGGCCTCGGGCAGCAGGTCACCGTCGACGGACAAGGCGCTGCGCGTCGCGAGGATCATGCGCTCGGCCTCCACCCTGGCCTCACGCAGCTTGCGCGCGTCCATATCGCCCTCGGCGCTGGAGAAACCATCCCTCAGCATGTTGGCGATCTCGTCGTCGCCAAGACCGTAGCTGGGTTTGACGGTGATGGCCGCCTGCACGCCCGAGGTCAGCTCCTCGGCCGAGACGCTGAGCAGTCCGTCGGCATCGACCTGGAAGCTGACGCGAATGCGCGCCGCGCCGGCCACCATGGCCGGGATGCCACGCAGCTCGAAGCGCGCTAGCGACCTGCATTCGCTGACCAGCTCGCGCTCGCCCTGCACGACGTGGATGGCCATGGCCGTCTGGCCGTCCTTGAAGGTCGTGAAGTCCTGGGCCTTGGCGACGGGGATGGTCGAGTTGCGCTCGATGACGCGCTCGACCAGGCCGCCCATGGTCTCCAGACCCAGCGACAGCGGGATCACGTCCAGCAGCAGGATCTCGCCATCGGCGGCGTTGCCAGCGAGCTGGTTGGCCTGGATGGCGGCGCCGAGAGCCACGACTTCGTCGGGATTCAGATTGGTCAGCACTTCGCGGCCGAACAACTCGCTGACCGCGCGGCGCACAACCGGCATGCGCGTCGAGCCGCCCACCATGACAGTGCCGGCCACGTCGGCCGCCTTGACCTTGGCGTCGCGCAGCACGCGCTTGACCGAGGACAGGGTCTTGGCGATCAGCGGCTGGGCCAGCTCCTCGAACTGCGCGCGCGTGACGATCACGCGCAGTTCGCCGGCATCCAATGCAGCGACAAGCTCGGTCGTGTCGGCGTCGGACAGCGCCTCCTTGGCCGCACGCGCGGCGACGAGCACGGCGCGCTTGTCATGGGCCGATGCGACCACACGGCCGGCCAGCGCCCAGTCGGCCAGCGCGCGGTCGAAGTCGTCGCCGCCCAGGGCGGCATCGCCACCGGTCGCCACGACCTCGAAGACGCCGCGCGTCAGGCGCAGCAGCGAGATGTCGAAGGTGCCACCGCCCAGGTCATAGACGGCGTAGAGGCCTTCGCTGGCGTTGTCCAGGCCGTAGGCAATCGCCGCGGCGGTGGGCTCGTTGATGAGGCGCAGCACCTTGAGGCCGGCCAGCTCGGCGGCATCCTTGGTGGCCTGGCGCTGGGCGTCGTCGAAATAGGCCGGCACGGTGATGACGGCGCCGAACAGGTCGTCGAGGAAGCTGTCTTCGGCGCGAAAGCGCAGCGTGGCCAGGATCTCGGCCGAGACCTCGACGGGGCTCTTCACGCCGTCGCGCGTCGCGATGGCCAGCATGCCGGGGCGGTCCTCGAACCGATAAGGCAGGCGCTCGCGGTTGGCGATGTCGGCCATGGCCCGGCCCATGAAGCGCTTGACAGAGACGATGGTGTTCTCGGGATCCTCAGCCTGGGCCACCAGCGCCTCGGCGCCGATCTGGCGGCGGCCTTCTGGCAGGTAGCGCACGGCCGAAGGCAGGATGACGCGCCCCTGCTCGTCAGGCAGGCATTCGGCCACGCCATGGCGCACGGCGGCGACCAGGGAATGGGTGGTACCGAGGTCGATGCCCACCGCGATGCGTCGCTGGTGCGGATCGGGGGCGCCCCCGGGTTCGGAGATTTGCAGCAAGGCCATCGCGCTATTGTCCCAGCGCTTCCAGCCGCTGATCGACGTCGGCCGCAAAGCGCTCGATGAACATGAGGGCTCTGACCTGTTGCGCGGCGGCGGTGGGGTCTTTCCGGTCGTCGAGCGTGGACTGCAGCTCGGCGAGCGCACGGCGCTGGCTGGCGGCCACGTCGTCGGCCAGGGCCTCGACCGCGGCCAGCGTGCGCGCATCGTCGAGCGCCTCGCGCCATTCCATCTGCTGCATCAGGAAGCCAGCGGGCATCGCGGTGTTGTTCTCGGCCTGGATCGGCACCCCCTGCAGCTCGCACAGGTAGGCGGCGCGCTTCAGCGGCGACTTCAGGCGCTGGTAAGCCTCGTTCACGCGCACCGCCCATTGCATCGCGACGCGCTGGGCGGCGGCGCCCTGGGCCGCATGGCGGTCGGGGTGGACCTCGGCCTGAAGCGCGCGCCAGCGCTCGTCCAGGCCGTCGCGGTCGAGCGCGAAGCGGCGCGGCAGGCCGAACAGTTCGAAATCGTCGCTGTCGAGCTTCATGCAGCAGGCAACAAAAAAGCGCGGACTCAGCCGCGCGCGGGTCGGAGGAATGTCCGGAAAGGAAAGTTCACGATCGCGGCCGCTCCCGGATTGGCATCCGGGCTACGAATCGCTTGTAGCCCGGATGCCAATCCGGGAATCGTCCTTCAAACTCGACTCAAACGCGGAACGACTCGCCGCACCCGCAGCGATCCTTCTCGCGCGGATTGCGGAACTTGAAGCCCTCGTTCAGGCCCTCGCGCACGAAGTCGAGCTGCGTGCCGTCGATGTAGGGCAGGCTCTTCGGATCGACCAGCACCTTGACGCCGTGGTCCTCGAAGACCGCGTCCTCGGGCGCCACGTCGTCCGCGTACTCGAGCTTGTAGGCCAGGCCCGAGCAGCCCGTCGTCTTGACGCCCAGCCGGACGCCCACGCCCTTGCCGCGCTTGGTGATGTAGCGCGACACGTGGCGTGCCGCGGCTTCGGTCAGCGTGACGGCCATGGTGCTCAATGCGTCGTCGCTGCTGCGGCCACCGGCTGGCCGGCCTTGGCCTTGTAGTCGTTCACCGCCGCCTTGATCGCATCCTCGGCCAGGATCGAGCAGTGGATCTTCACCGGCGGCAGCGCGAGCTCCTCGGCGATCTGGGTGTTCTTGATCGTGAGCGCCTCGTCCAGCGACTTGCCCTTGACCCACTCCGTCACCAGCGAGCTCGACGCGATCGCCGAGCCGCAGCCGTAGGTCTTGAACTTGGCGTCCTCGATCAGGCCCGTCACCGGGTTCACCTTGATCTGCAGCTTCATCACGTCGCCGCAGGCCGGTGCGCCGACCATGCCCGTCCCCACCGTCTCGTCGCCCTTCTCGAAGGAGCCGACGTTGCGCGGGTTCTCGTAGTGCTCAACCACTTTTTCACTGTAAGCCATCTCAGTTCTCCGTACTACGCTTCAGTGGGCCGACCATTGAATGGTGTTGAGGTCGATCCCGTCCTTGTACATTTCCCACAGCGGCGACAACTCGCGCAGCTTGGCGACGCGGTCCTTCAGCGTCGTCACCACGTAGTCGATCTCCTCGGTGGTGGTGAAGCGGCCGATCGTCATGCGCAGGCTGGAATGCGCCAGCTCGTCGCTGCGGCCCAGCGCGCGCAGCACGTAGCTCGGCTCCAGGCTGGCCGAGGTGCAGGCCGAGCCCGAGGACACCGCGATGCCCTTGATGCCCATGATCAGCGACTCGCCCTCGACGAAGTTGAAGGACATGTTCACGTTGTGCGGCACGCGCTTCTCGGCGTGGCCGTTCAGGAAGGTCTGCTCGATGTCCTTCAGGCCGTTGATGAGGCGCTGCTGCAGCATGCGCACGCGCTCGTTCTCGACGCCCATCTCCTCGCGCGCGATGCGGAAGGCCTCGCCCATGCCGACGATCTGGTGCGTCGGGAGGGTGCCCGATCGCATGCCGCGCTCGTGGCCGCCGCCGTGCATCTGGGCCTCGATGCGCACGCGCGGCTTGCGGCGCACGTACAGCGCGCCGATGCCCTTCGGGCCGTAGGTCTTGTGCGAGGCGAGGCTCATCAGGTCGACCGGCAGCGTCGCCAGGTCGATCGCCACCTTGCCGGTGGCCTGCGCCGCGTCGACGTGGAAGATGATGCCGCGCTCGCGGCACATCGCGCCGATGGCGGGGATGTCCTGGATCACGCCGATCTCGTTGTTGACGAACATCACCGACACCAGGATCGTGTCCGCGCGCATCGCCGCCTTCAGCTTGTCCAGGTCGAGCATGCCGTCTTCCTGGACGTCGAGGTAGGTGACCTCGAAGCCCTGGCGCTCCAGCTCGCGCATGGTGTCGAGCACCGCCTTGTGCTCGGTCTTGACGGTGATCAGGTGCTTGCCGCGCGTCTTGTAGAACTGCGCCGCGCCCTTCAGCGCCAGGTTGTTGGACTCGGTCGCGCCCGAGGTCCAGACGATCTCGCGCGGGTCGGCGCCGATCAGCGCCGCCACCTGCTCGCGCGCCTTCTCGACCGCGGCCTCGGCCTCCCATCCCCACGCATGGCTGCGCGACGCCGGGTTGCCGAAGTGCTCGCGCAACCACGGGATCATCGCGTCGACGACGCGCTGGTCCACCGGGTTGGTGGCACCGTAGTCCATGTAGATCGGGAAGTGGGGGGTCATGTCCATGGCTGATGCAAACGCGCTTGACTTCGCTGAGACTGCGGAAACGGCTGAAACGGAAGACTGATTACTTCGAGAACGTGGCCCCGCCGAGCGCGAACACCGAGTTCGGCGCCGTGATCTTGATCGGCTTGACGACCGGCTGGGTCGAGATCGCCCGCTTGACCGGCTGCTCTTCGATCGAGATGCCCTTGGCGAGCTGCTCGTCGACCAGCTTGCGCAGCGAGATCGAATCGAGGTACTCGATCATCTTGGAGTTGAGGCTCGCCCAGAGGTCGTGCGTCATGCAGCGGCCGGAGTCCTCGCCCATGCAGTTCTCCTTGCCGGCGCAGCCGGTGGCGTCGATGGGCTCGTCGACCGCGACGATGATGTCGGCAACAGTCACTTCTTCGGACTTGCGACCCAGCGAGTAGCCGCCCCCGGGGCCGCGGGTGCTCTCGACCAGCCCGTGGCGGCGCAGTTTGCCGAACAGCTGCTCGAGGTAGGACAGCGAGATCTGCTGGCGCGCACTGATCGCGGCCAGGGCGACCGGCCCCGAATGCTCACGCAGGGCGAGGTCGATCATCGCGGTCACTGCAAAACGGCCTTTGGTGGTCAGACGCATGAAATTCTCCTGAAGCCGATGGCGGCCAACGTGTCAACAAAGCAGATGAGGGCGATTTCACGCTTGTCGAGTGCCCGGGTCCCTGCCCCGGGCTAACCCTCGGTTGATCCCGAGAGGTTTACTCAAGTATAAATGAAACCGACCGATTTGGTCGGCATTGCGTCTGAAAGTTCCGTGGGGTTATTCGTCGACCCTGCGGGAGAGGTGCGCGACCAGGCCTTCACAGGCGTCCTCGACGAGGTCGAGCACGTGGTCGAAGCCCTCCGGGCCGCCCTGGTAGGGGTCGGGGACGACGGGGCTCGCGAACTGCCGCGCGTGCTGCGTCAGCCTCCCCAGCTTGGGGCGATGCGGCTCGGGGCAACGGTCCTCGAGTTCTGCCAGGTTGTCCCAATCCATCGCGAGGATGAGATCGAAGCGCTCGAAGTCGGCCGCAGTGACGACGCGCGCGCGCAGGTTCTGCAGGTCGTAGCCGCGCCGCGCCGCGTGGCGGATGGCACGCGGATCGGGCGGTTGGCCGCCGTGCCACGAATGGGTGCCGGCCGAGTCGACCAGCACCTGATCCGCCAGGCCGGCCTCGCGCAGCTTGTGGCGAAGCACGGCCTCGGCGGTGGGCGAACGGCAGATGTTGCCCATGCACACAAAGAGAACGCGGACAGTCTTGCTTGGTTTCAAGGGCTCAGCTCACGTCGGGACCCAGGGCGCAAACGTCCTGGCCGCCTTTCGAATCGCGCGCTGCAGAAGGGTTCCCCGCTCGTCCCCGAGGTGCCTGGGCCGGCGCACCTCCATGAGATCGGGCGTCGAGAGGTCATTGAACAGGCCGCCGCGCGGTTCGTAGAACTGGAACTGCATGCCATAGCGCTGGTCGGGAACGCTGTCATCAATGCTGCGAACGGCGTGGAACGAATGCCGGGTCTTGAAGAACAGGAGGAAGTTGTTGGGCTGGTAGGGCGCCAGCTTCTTCAGGCTGAACCCGTCGGGCTTGTAGTGGTCCGAGCCCCAGCAGCGGTCCAGCCGGCTGGGAGGTGCCAGCAACTCGGTTCCGAACTGCTCGAAGCCCCGCTCGCGCGCGAAGGCGAAGATGCAGGTGAACACACGCGTCGGAATGTCGGTGTGCGGGCCGATGTAGTACCCCGGCTCATGCCGTTGCAGGAACAGCTCGCGCCGGAACAGCCCCGCAAAGTCCGCGTCATCGACGAGATCACCAAAGCGCAAACGGAAATAGGCCGGATATTTCCGGGCGACGAGCTGCGGAAACCAGTCATCACCCAGGAAGCAGGACTTGATCGTCGACCAGAACGCCTGTTGCTCCGCCGGCGCGTCGAAGCCCTGGTCGTTGTGGAAATTGATCTGCTTGCGGGCGTGGTACGGCGTGGCCGAGGTCACGTGCTTCGACTTCGACTTGTCGAGCCACTCTTCGCCGCGGTTGGCGTGAAAGGGATTCCAAGCCACCAACTTTTCGTACACCTCGGTCGGGAAAAAATCCTCGATGAGGAGGTGGGGAAACGGGCTCTCCTCCAGCTGGGCAGCCTCGAACTTGGCCTCAATGTGCGCGCGAACGGCTTCTAGCATGACGATCTCCGAAGATGGCAGGAGTTGTCAGCCGATCGCGCTGCCGAACTCCCTGGAATGACGATGCATGGGGGTGCCGGAACTTCGTGGCGAAGAACGACTTAAGCAAGAGGCGCGCCGACACCGCCACACCCCATCCAGGGCGAACGACTACCCCTTCCCTCCTGCCACCAACGGGACCACGTTGTCGCTGCCGGCCGCCCCGAAGGCCTGCTCGCGCAGGTGCGCCAGCTGGTCGCGTACCCGGGCCGCCTTCTCGAACTCGAGGTTGCGCGCGTGCTCCAGCATCTGCTTCTCCAGCTGCTTGATGCGCTTGCCCAGGTCCTTCTCGCTCATCGCCTCGACCTGCGCCGCCTCGGCCGCCGCCTTCAGGTCGTCCTTCGCGCCCTTCTCGCTGTAGACCCCGTCGATCAGCTCGCGGATCTGCTTCTTCACGCTGCGCGGCGTGATGCCCTGCGCCGCGTTGTGCTCGATCTGCTTCGCGCGCCGCCGCTCGGTCTCGTCCAGCGCGCGCCGCATCGAGTCGGTCATCTTGTCGGCGTACAGGATGGCCTTGCCGTTGACGTTGCGCGCCGCCCGCCCGATGGTCTGGATCAGCGAGCGCTCGGCGCGCAGGAAGCCCTCCTTGTCGGCGTCCAGGATCGCCACCAGCGAGACCTCCGGGATGTCCAGCCCCTCGCGCAGCAGGTTGATGCCCACCAGCACGTCGAAGGTGCCCAGCCGCAGGTCGCGCAGGATCTCCACCCGCTCGACGGTGTCGATGTCGCTGTGCAGGTAGCGCACCTTCACGCCGTTGTCGCTCAGGTAGTCGGTGAGCTGCTCGGCCATGCGCTTGGTCAGCGTCGTGATCAGCACCCGCTCGTTCAGGTCGACGCGCTCGCGGATCTCCTGCAGCACGTCGTCGACCTGGTGCGTGGCAGGCCGCACCTCGACCACCGGGTCGACCAGGCCGGTCGGCCGCACCACCTGCTCGACCACCTGGCCGGCGGTGCGCTTCTCGAAGTCTGCCGGCGTCGCCGAGACGAACACCACCTGGCGCATCTTCTTCTCGAACTCCTCGAACTTGAGCGGCCGGTTGTCCAGCGCCGAGGGCAGCCGGAAGCCGTACTCCACCAGCGTGGTCTTGCGCGCCCGGTCGCCGTTGTACATGCCGCCGAGCTGGCCGATCAGCACGTGCGACTCGTCCAGGAACATCATCGCGTCCCCGGGCAGGTAGTCCACCAGCGTCGACGGCGGCTCGCCCGGCGCCGAGCCCGACAGGTGCCGCGTGTAGTTCTCGATGCCCTTGCAGTGGCCGATCTCCTGCAGCATCTCCAGGTCGAAGCGCGTGCGCTGCTCCAGGCGCTGCGCCTCGACCAGCTTGCCCTCCTTCACCAGCTCGTCGAGCCGCCAGCGCAGCTCTTCCTTGATGGTCTCGATGGCCGCCACCACGCGGTCGCGCGGCGTCACGTAGTGGCTCGACGGGTAGACGGTGAAGCGCGGGATCTTCTGGCGGATGCGCCCCGTCAACGGGTCGAACAGCTGCAGCGCCTCGACCTCGTCGTCGAAGAGCTCGATGCGTACCGCCAGCTCGGAGTGCTCGGCGGGGAAGACGTCGATGGTGTCGCCGCGCACGCGGAAGGTGCCGCGGCTGAAGTCCATCTCGTTGCGCTGGTACTGCATGCGGATCAGCTGCGCGATCACGTCGCGCTGGCCCATCTTGTCGCCCGCGCGCAGCGTCATCACCATGCGGTGGTAGTCGGCCGGGTTGCAGATGCCGTAGA
>Ga0102591_1004601_pt1 | contig 10474 bp, 10 predicted proteins | sample AraplaCol_mCL_r2_2_FD_76860 | JGI IMG/M metagenome (GOLD analysis project Ga0102591, IMG submission 76860) | Arabidopsis root microbial communities from North Carolina, USA - plate scrape MF_Col_mCL_r2 (SPADES assembly) (version 2) | ecosystem: Host-associated > Plants > Roots > Endosphere... | reverse complement strand
GTCAAGGACGGCAAGGCCGGGGCGGTCAGGGACTATCTCGATCACATGGCGGTTGGTGGCTTTGCGTGAGGTTTACCTCAACCTGCTACCGAGCCCATGATCCACGCTGGTCTTTCAAACCGACGTCTGGTGACGGCGCGGCGATCCGTGGCGCTCGCTTCAATCCCCGAGGCGTACCAGCGCTCTATCTCGGATTGAGCATCTTAACGGCCATCAAAGAGGCCAACCAGGGTTTCGCTCACCGTATCGACCCCTGTGTATTGTGTTCTTATGAAATCGACTGCGAGGATATAGCCGATCTCTCCACCGATGAGGGCCGGAAGGAATTCTTGGTGACGCTGGAGGATATGAGCTGCGCCTGGGCGACCGCGCTTGCGAACGGCAACCGGCCGTCCTCCTGGTCAATCTACGACCGGCTTACAGCCAAGGGTATTGCCGGCATTGTTGTTCCGAGTTTTGCGCCCGGCACGGACCCATCAGACCGCAATCTGGTGCTCTGGGACTGGGGACCGAACTTGCCCCATCGGGTAATGGTTTTCGATCCCAGCGGACGGCTGCCAAGAGACCAACTGTCCTGGCTCTGATGGCGATCCCATACTCGCCTGGCGCTTGCCCTCCACGGGCTCACACCGTTGGGCGAAAGGGGTCAGGACGGACGCGCTGGCTCCCGTTGCCACACTCATCACTGCATTTGCAAATCGCTCTTAATGCGAGAAATGCAAAGCGGGAGCCGCAGATTGGCTCATTGGCCTTGCAAGGCCGGCGTCTCACCGATACTTGGACCAGCAAGCGTGTAAGCACAACTCAGCGCGCAGCGCCATTTTCCCGGACAAGTCTGAAGGACCTCTGAAAGAAAGCTCATGGAAACCGAAACAGTTACGATCGAAAGCCGGAATGACTTCGCGCAATGGGCAATCGAGCGGGCACGGGCAATCGTCGCCGAGCAAGGCGGAAACCTGGCGATTGCAGCACGCGATATGGATGAACCGGCAATCGCTGCGACCGGAAACGCACTCGGAGCCGCCATTACAGAGGCTCTCCTCGAAGTCTTCGACGTTCTGGTGCCAGACGCCGACGAATAGGCTCAGCGCTCGCTCTGGTGTTACTGCGTGGCAAAGAGATCTCCGGGTAGAACCCCTCCCTCGGTGCGACTGCGCACAGCGTCTCGACTACATTTCAGGCAGACCGGAGGCCGTGTCCACGAAACGCAGGCTGGGTTAGCGACAATCCAGGTGCGCCTATGACCATTGACGTACGTGCGGTCGATGGAAGCTTGTGAGCGCGTCCTCAAATGCGGCCATTTTCCTGCAACTGTGCTCCGAGGTCCGCGAACCCCTGCGGGCCTCGTCCTTTTTTCCACCTAAAGGCTAAGCCATTCTCTTCAAAGGGATGCACCAAAATTTCCCGTCAAAGTGGTATTATACTATGCCCTCTAGCTCTTCTGTGAGCAGGGTTATCGGCAACAAGGGCCGACGGACCCCAGTTGGCCCTTGTCCGTCTCTACAGCCAGGCCGCGACATTTGCCGCGGCCTCGGCATTCGGGACAAGCAGGTCGTCAACTCATCAACGAGCGGCATCTTTAAACGCATGGAAGATTACGTGATGGCCGGCATCGTTCGGATGAACGAAATCGGGCGAGGCGAGAGTGCCATCACCGCAGGATTTCATTTGTTCATAGACGGGCGCATAGAAGATGCCAATATTTTGCGCCAGCTCCTCAACCGACCGGACATAGGCCTCGAAGCCTTGGCGGGACTGACCGGAGAAGCCGGCACTTCCGACTGACAATCCGGCTTCGGGAATATATGGCGGACTGCCGATCGCAAGCCTTTCCGAATGACCTGCCGCCAACAGCCTATCCAGAATCTTCGCATAGTCTCGGCTGAAATTTCTCACATTCATTGTGTCGGGCGCATTCACGTAGCGCGCATCATTATAGCCGTAAAGAATGAGGATGGCGTCTCGATGCGCGGGTTCAAGCAGTGCCTCGGCGAAGCGTCCGACACCGTTTCCCGGCCGCAACTTTCCGTCGGCAAGCGGCGACCCCTGCAACACTGACCCTGGAACCGAAAAATTATGGACAGGCAACTGCCCGAGGTCAGTGGCAAACAGTGCCGGCCACGCCAGATGCGGCTGACTGGCGTTTAGGCCGGCGGTGATGCTGTCACCGAAAACACGGATCCCGGAAATCGCCTGCGTTTTCAAATGCTCGGAGAACGTCATCAATTTTCTCACAGCTTGGCGCTTGACAGTAACAAGACAAATCCTGTTTATACGTATTAGCTGTTAATACGCATTAGCAGTCAAGAGACTATGTGGAGGATGCTACGTGGCAGGCATTAAGCGCTTGACTCAGCACGATATTGCGAAACTGGCGGGCGTGAGCCAGGCGACCGTTTCGCTTGTGCTGAACGGTACGCCGACCGCCTTGGCGCGCATTCCCGAGGAGACCCGCGAGCGTGTCCAGCAGGTTATTCGCAAGACAGGATACGTGGCCGATCCGATCGCCCGGCGCATGGCCAAGGGCCTCAATCGCATTCTCGGTGTGTTCACCTATGAGCCAGCGTTTCCGAGCGAGCAGGCGGACTTTTTTACACCTTTCCTGCTTGGCATCGAGGAAGAAGCGCAAGCACAGACTTATGACCTGCTGCTGTTGACCGGCGCCGGCATCGGCCGTGAGCGCAAGATTTTTGCCGATGGCAACCGACTGCGCATCGCCGACGGCTGCCTTGTCCTCGGGCGAGAATTCGATCGGACCGAGCTGAAAAGGCTTGTAACAGGCGATTATCCCTTCGTAGCAATCGGGCGACGAGAGGACGCAGGCGGACCGGTTCCTTACGTCGGCGGCGATTATGCGAGCGGCACGCGGGCGCTGGTAGAAAAGGCGCGTGCTCTTGGCCATGAACGACTGGCATTCATCGGCCCGAGCGGATCGGCCGAATCCGTTGTCGACCGCTGGCGCGGCTTTTCGGACGCGATCACCGGAAATGCAGAACTGGTTTTGCATGTGGACGAAGTTGGCCGGGGTGCCACCGAAACACTCGATGCGATTGCCGCAAGCGGCGCGAGCGCCGTGTTTTTCGTCGAACTGGCCGATGCGGTGCGTGTCGAAGCGGCCGCGCGCGAACGCGGCCTTTCCATTCCGAACGACTTCTCGGTCGTCGTGCTCGGCAGCCATGTGCGAGCCGAGCGCAGTCATGTGCAGTTTACCTCCTTCAACATTCCTCGCGAGGAGATGGGACGGCAGGCGACCGCGATGCTGGTGCGCCGCATCGAGGACGCCGCGCCCGTAGAACAGATTCTTCTAACCTGCGAACCCGTCGAGGGCCAAACCCTCGGACCGGCAAAGAAACGGACCTGAGAGCGTGACAGACATAGCGGCAAAACAGATGCGGGCGGATATTCTGGTTGTAGGCGGCGGCCTTGGCGGCGTGGCGGCGGCACTTGGCGCGTGCCGTGCCGGAAAGAGCGTCATCATGACTGAGGAATTCGATTGGATCGGCGGTCAGTCGACCAGCCAGGCAGTGCCATCCGACGAACACACCTGGGTCGAACAGTTCGGCATTACCCGCTCCTATCGCAAGCTGCGCAACGGCGTACGGCAATATTACCGCGACAACTATCCGCTTACCGAGGGCGCCCGCGCCTGGGACGACCTCAATCCCGGCGGCGGCTGGGTAAGCCGGATCTGCGCCGAGCCGCGCGTCGGCCTTGCGGTCATGGAAGCGATGCTAATGCCCTATCGGGGCGCCGGCCGGCTCAGGCTGCTACAGCCCTATCGTCCCGTCGCTGCCGATGTCGAGGGTGATAGTGTGCGCTCAATTACGGTACGCCATCGCGATACGGACCGCGAGATCGTCATCTCGGCCGACTATATCCTTGACGCCACCGAACTCGGCGACCTGCTGCCGATGACTGGCACGGATTATGTCAAAGGCTTCGAGGCGCAATCTGATACCGGCGAGCCGAGCGCACCTGCAAAAGCCCAGCCGGACAATGTCCAAGCAGTCTCAATCTGCTTTGCAGTCGACTGCGTCGATGGCGACCAGACAATCGACAAGCCAGAAAATTACGAACACTGGCGCAAATACCAGCCACATTTCTGGGGCGGCCCACTGCTCGGCTTTACCGCGCCCCACCCACGCACGCTGGAATTTACCACGCGCAGCTTTACGCCCAATGTCGATGACAATCCGCTCCTTGTCGATGCGGATCAGCGCAAGGGCGGCGGCGATGAAAATCTCTGGCTCTTTCGCCGCATCGCGGCACGGCGAAATTTTCAAGCTGGATTTTACCAGTCGGATATCTGCTTCGTGAATTGGCCGATGATCGACTACATGGACGGAACGATCATCGACGTGTCCGAAGAGGACAAGGCGCTGCATCTGAAGTCGGCGGCTGATCTTTCCTATTCGGTCTTCTACTGGCTGCAGACGGAGGCGCCGCGTATCGATGGCGGACAGGGTTACCGCGGTTTGAGGCTTCGCGGCGACATCACCGGCACTGAGCACGGCCTTGCCATGGCGCCTTATATTCGTGAGAGCCGCCGCATAAAGCCCATCACCCGCATTACCGAACAGGATCTTTCCCATGCGGTGCGCGGCAACAAGGGTGCAGTCAACTATCGCGACAGCGTCGGTATCGGCATGTACCGCATCGACCTGCACCCATCGACCGGCGGGGACAACTATATCGATGTTCCCTCCTGCCCGTTCGAGATCCCACTTGGGGCGCTGCTGCCGCAGCGCATGACGAACCTCATCGCAGCCGGCAAGAATATTGGAACCACCCATATCACCAATGGTTGCTACCGCCTGCATCCAGTCGAATGGAATATCGGCGAAGCGGCAGGAATGCTTGCGGCCTATTGCCTCGATAGAGGTCTGAGGCCTCATCAGGTCCAGGAAAATGACGACCACCTCAACGGCTTCCAGAAGGAACTCGCTCGTGAAGGCGTCGAAATCCGCTGGCCGGTCATATCGGCCTACTGAGTATCCATCAGGGCAACCCATCTTTGGAGGAGGAACGGGAATGAACAAAGACAGGACACTGAAAATGGCAATGGCGGCGCTTGCGATCGCCGCTCCGCTCGCCTGGAGCTGCGTTGCCAATGCCCAGGAGGCAGTCAACCTGCGCATGACCATCTGGAGCGCGGCCGAACCACATCTGAAACTCTTCAACGAGATTGCGGCCAGCTTCAAAAAGGACCACCCCAACGTCACAGTGACCTTCGAGTCTCTCCCGTTCGACACCTATACGACGGCTCTCACCACCCAGATTGCCGGCGGCAACGCGCCGGACATGGCCTGGATCTTCGAGACGGCGGCCTATGACTTCGTCAATTCCGGCGCGCTCTATCCGCTCACCGACACCCTGAAGGCAACCAAGAACTACAATCTCGACGAGGTGAGCGCCACCGCAACTGCGCGCTGGGCGAAGGACGGCACGCTATATGCCTATCCCTTCTCAACCTCACCCTTTGGTGTTTTCGTCAACAACGACCTCATCAAGGCAGCCGGCGCCAAGACCCCCGCCGAACTGATTGCGGCCGGAGAATGGACCTGGGACAACGCGATCGCCACGGCTTCGGCCGTCGGCCAGAAAGGCAAGGGCGGCCTGATCGTGCGCGATTTCAACTACCAGATCTGGCAAAATCTCGCTTCGATCTGGAACGGCTTTGGTGCGACGCCTTGGAGTGTCGACGGCAAGACTTGCACGATGACCGAAAAGCCGATGGTCGATGCGCTTAACTTCATCCATGACGCGATCTTCGACAAGAAAGCGATACCTGGCCCCGGCGAAAACGTCGATTTCTTCGCTGGCGATGCGGCGATGACCATCACCCAGATCAGCCGCGCATCGCTGCTGCCCAAGGACAAGCCTTTTTCCTGGGATCTCGTGCCGTTACCCAAAGGGTCTGCCGGTGACTATGCGCTGATCGGTCAGGCCGGCATCGGCGTCATGCAGTCGGGCAAGAACGCAAAGACGGCTGCCGAATTCGTCGCCTACATGACCAACCCGGAAAATTCAGCGAAGCTCAGCCAGTTCTTTCCCTCGGCCCGCAAGTCGCTGCTCAATGCGGATGTGCTGAAGAAGACGAACCCGCTGCTCACGAAGGAGCAGATCGACAAGGTCGTCATCGCTGGCATTGCGACAGGCAAGGTCATTCCCGGCCATACGGGCTTTGCGCAGATCCAGCAAAGCGTGCGCTCCGGGCTCGATGCAGTGTGGCGTCCAGAGGCTGATGTCGCCGGTGCGCTCCAGACGATCTGCGGCCAGATCGGGCCGCTGCTCAAGCGCTGAGGAGACATAGGATGGCTGTCGCACAGGACAACGCAAGACCGGAAGGCTGCTCGTCGTCGCCGTTCTGGACAATTGCGCGGCGCGACAGCCTCGCCGGCTGGCTGTTCATCGCTCCGCAACTGATCGGCATCATCATTTTCGTGCTGGTCCCGCTCGGTCTCGTCTTCTGGTATTCGCTGCACGAGTGGAACGTGCTCGCCAATACGTTCACTTATACGGGCGCCCAGAACTACCAAATGCTGCTCGACGATCCGAATCTGCTGCAGGTGCTCGGCTCGACAGCCATCTTCTCCGCCGGGCTTGTTATTCTCAACATGTCGCTGGCTTTGCTGCTGGCGGTGCTGTTGAACCAGAAGCTTGCCGGGATCACGATCTTCCGGACATTGTTCTTCTCGCCGGTCGTCGTCTCACTCGTCGCCTGGACGATCGTTTGGGGATTCCTGCTGCAGAAAAACGGCGGCATCAACGGCATGCTGCAGCTGTTCGGGCTCGAGGGGCCGAACTGGCTTCGCGGCGAAACCACGGCGATGATCTCGGTCATCATTGTCCAGGTCTTCAAGAATGTCGGCCTCAACATGGTCCTGTTTCTCGCCGCCCTTCAGGGTGTGCCGAACGAACTTTATGAGGCTGCCCGCATCGATGGCACGCCGCGCTTCAGGCAGTTCCGCCGCATCACCCTTCCGCTGATCAGCCCGACCATACTCCTGACCTCGATCATCACCATCGTCGGTTCTCTGCAGGTCTTCGCCCAGATTGCTGTGCTGACGCAGGGCGGGCCTGGTCTTTCGACCACCGTGCTTGTCTACTACCTCTACCAACAGGCTTTTCAGTATCATTTCTTCGGCTATGGCTCGACCTTGTCGATCCTGCTTTTCGTGATCGTGGCGGTGCTGACCTTCGCCCAGTGGCAGTTGCGCAAGAGGATCGTATTCTATGAAGACTGAAATATCACCGCGGTTGAAGGTCTTTCTTTACGGGCTGATGTGCGTGCTCCTCATCCCCTTCGTCTTCCCGACATGGTGGATGGTCACCTCTTCGGTGAAGCCGATCAGCGATATTTTTGCCTTTCCGCCGCAACTCCTGCCGCAGAGCTATGACTGGACGACCTATCGCAAGGTTTTTGAGCTTCAGCCCTTTGTGCACCAGTATTGGAACTCGGCCTATATCGCCGCCATCGTGACGTTCGGCACGATGATCGTATCATCGATGGCCGGGTATGCCTTCGCGCGAATAAAGTTTCCTTTCGCCAATACGGTCTTCATGATCGTGCTTCTTGGCCTGTTGATCCCCTCGGAGGTCACGATTGTACCGCTGTTCCAGATGTTCCTGAAGGCGGGAATGGTCAACACTCATTGGCCCCTGATCCTGACGCCAATCTTCGGCGCGCCGAGTGTCTTTGCTACCTTCGTCATGCGGCAGTTTTTCGTAACGTTGCCAGTCGAGCTGGAAGAGGCCGCGCGGGTTGATGGTCTCGGACGTTTCAAGATCTTCCGCAAGATTGCCCTCCCGCTTGCCAAGCCCGCCCTGGCGTCGGTTGCGATCTTCACGTTCCTGCATTCCTGGAACCTCTATCTCGAACCGATCGTATTCCTGTCGAGCGCCGACAAATTCACCCTGCCCCAGGCGCTTACCCAATATACCGACGCTTATGGCGGGCCGATGTGGAACATACAGCTCGCCGCAGCGACGCTCACGGCACTGCCCGTCCTTATCGTCTTCATCATCGCCCAGAAGCAATTCGTCGAAGGGCTGGCGCATACCGGCCTCAAGGGCTGAAGAACCGGATTTTTCTTAATGGCTGAAGTTACCCTTTCCCGTGTCCAAAAGAGCTATGGTGCCCTCGACATCATTCATGGTGCGGACCTTGGCATCCACGATGGCGAGTTCGTCGTGCTGGTTGGTCCATCCGGTTGCGGCAAGTCTACGTTGCTTCGGATGATTGCCGGGCTTGAGACAATCACCGGCGGGACCATCCGGATCGGCGGGCGAGTGGTCAACGATCTCGACCCGAAAGATCGCGACATCGCCATGGTCTTCCAGAACTACGCGCTCTACCCGCATATGACGGTTGCAACCAATATGGGCTTCTCGCTGGAACATCGCGGTACGAGCAAGGCCGAGATCGCCGAACGAGTAAACTGGGCAGCCGATATTCTCGGCTTGACCCAGCTCCTCGATCGCTACCCGCGCCAACTTTCCGGCGGCCAACGCCAACGCGTCGCCATGGGCCGGGCAATCGTGCGCAACCCGCAGGTCTTCCTGTTTGACGAACCATTGTCGAACCTCGACGCCAAGCTGCGCGTCGTGATGCGTGGCGAGATCAAAAGCCTGCATCAAAGGCTCAAGACAACGACCATCTATGTCACCCATGACCAGGTCGAGGCGATGACCATGGCCGACAAAATCGTCGTGCTGAATGCCGGCAAAGTCGAGCAGATCGGCGCGCCTCTCGACCTCTACGACCGTCCGGCCAACCAGTTCGTGGCCGGTTTCATCGGATCGCCCTCGATGAATTTCCTGGACGGCACAATCACGGAAAACGGTTTTGCAGCGCCCGGCATCCTCCTGCCGCTGCCGCAGATGTCGCTTGAGGTGAACGGCCGCAAGGCCGTCTATGGCATCAGGCCCGAACATTTCGCGCTCGATGACAGCGGCGTGCCGGCACAGATCCTCCTCGTCGAGCCGATGGGGTCTGAAACTCAGGTGACGATGAAACTCGGTGAGACTGAGGTCACCGGTGTCTTCCGCGAGCGCATTTTGCTTTCGTCCGGCGCAATTATCCGCGTTCTCCCGGATCGCGCCAATATCCATCTTTTCGCCGTTGATGGCGGCCCGCGTCTGAACTGAGGCTCTGCATGCCGACTTATCCGGAAACCAGACTTACTCGTGCATTGCGAGACGGTAAATTCCCAGTCATCGTCTCGCTCGCCCGTCACGATCTCGATCTCGCCAAGGCCGCTGTCGATGCGGGTGCGTTCGCGATCAAGGTCCATCTCAACGCCTATCATCGCGCCACTGGCACGACCTTTGGCACCTTTTCTGAGGAGCGGCCGTTCTTGGAGGGACTGTCCGCACTTGGCGTGCCACTTCTTGTCATGGCAGGGCAGCAAAAGGTTCCGAGCCTATTGGAAATGAATGCGCTCGCCGACCTCGGCTTCGAGGGCTTCAACATCTATTTCAGCGACATGCAGCCTCATCTTCTGCAATCGAAGCTGAGGCCCATTCCGGCGCTTGGAGAGTCGAGTACGGCGGATGATTTACAACGGATTGTCGATATTCCTGGTGCCATGATGGAGGCTTCGGTCGCCTCGTTTGCCGACTACGGCAAATCGCTCGAGGTGGCCGATCTTGCCCGCTACCGGGCGATCACAAGCAAGGTGGATATTCCGGTCATCGCCCCAAGCCAGAAGCGGTTTGTTCCGGATGATATGACGAAACTCAGGGACGCAGGCATTGCTGCCCCTCTGCTCGGTGTCATCGTCACTGGAGCGACGCCAGAGAGCATGAGATCGGCAGTACAACCGATCGTCGCGGCGGCGCGGCAGTAAACTGCGCTGCCTTTTGCGACGGCGCTACTCCGCGGTAGCATTCCAAAGATCATGCACCAACTTGCGGAGCATGAGAGCCTCCGCCCAGCGGTCGGTCGTGTCGTTACCGTCCCTTCCGGTTATCGCGTAAGGCTTCGGTCCCAGCTCACAGGTAAACACCAGTTTGGCGTCGTCAGAAGCGCGCGCACGCCACGCGCGAAAACCATACTCCCACCAACCCAGGAAGAGATCGACCCACGGACGATGGTGCGGGAAGGAGATCTCGATCTGCACCTGTTCACGCGAGGCGACTCGGCCGTGGAAGGCGTGCGCATTGGCAAGTATGCGCCGGATGGATGCATCGTCTTCCTTCGTAACCGGAAAGGCAAACTCGCGAGCGACGAGGAAGTGCGAGAGGTCGGCAAGGAGTGGCAGATCTGGTCGCCGATCGAGAAGGTCGAGCGTGAAGTACAAGTCCGTCGTCATCCGGTCGCGATGGGTTTCGATGAAAACGGGAATCCCGGCGTCCTGCGCAAGTCGCATCCAGCCGTCGAGGAGCGGCAGGCAATCCTCCACTCTTCTCAGGCGCACGTCGGGCTGCAAATTGATATGAGTGACCGGAAATTCTGCCGCGAGCTCCAGCG
>Ga0102591_1003153_pt2 | contig 10479 bp, 14 predicted proteins | sample AraplaCol_mCL_r2_2_FD_76860 | JGI IMG/M metagenome (GOLD analysis project Ga0102591, IMG submission 76860) | Arabidopsis root microbial communities from North Carolina, USA - plate scrape MF_Col_mCL_r2 (SPADES assembly) (version 2) | ecosystem: Host-associated > Plants > Roots > Endosphere... | reverse complement strand
CTCGATGATCCCGCCGGCTGCGGCCAAGACCTTCACCTCGGAAGCCTCCCTGACCCTGGCCCACGACCTGCGCCGGCGGGCCGACGCGGTGATCACCGGCTCGGGCACGATCCTGGCCGACAATCCGCTGTTCACCGTCCGCCAGGTGGCGGACCCGCGCCGCAAGCCGCGGCGCCTCGCCATCCTCGACCGCCGGGGCCGCACGCCAAGCGCCTATCTCGACGCGGCCCAGGCGCGAGGCTTCGCCCCCAGCCTGCACGGCGACATCCCCCAGGCGCTGGCCGCCCTCGCCGGGGACGGAGTCATGGAGGCCCTGGTCGAGTGCGGCCCCACCCTGCTGGCCGCCTTCCTCGAAGCCGGCCTGTGGGACGAGCAGATCATCATTCGCCAGGGCCCGGACGGCGACGCCGTAACCCGCGTCCTGGCCTGAGAAGGAGACCCCATGTTTTCCGGAATCGTCGAGCGCCTGGGGCAGGTGACCGCGGTCGAAACCGTCGCCGACGGCGCCGTGCGCCTGACCCTGCGGACCGGTTTCCCCGACCTGGCCCTGGGTGAGAGCGTGGCGGTCAACGGCGCCTGCATGACCATTGTCGAGAGCGATACGAGCGGCCGCGCCGAGGTGTTCGTCAGCGCCGAGAGCCTTGCGCGCACCAATCTCAAGGCCCTGGCGGCCGGCGGCTTCGTCAATCTGGAGCGGGCCGTGACCCTGGCCACGCGGCTGTCGGGTCACCTCGTCCAGGGCCATGTCGACGGCGAGGCCCGCGTGGCTTCGATCGTCCACGAGGACGGCGCCTGGAAAACCCGCTTCGACCTGCCGGCGGCCCTGGCCCCCTACTGCGTCGAAAAGGGCTCGATCGCCCTGAACGGGGTCAGCCTGACCCTCAACGCGGTGGAGCCGGTCGAGGACGGCCGCTTCGCCGTCGGGGTGACCCTGATCCCCCACACCTGGACCCACACCAACCTGCAGCACGCCGCGCCCGGCGACCCGATCAATGTCGAGGTCGACGTGCTGGCCAAATACGTGGAGCGGCTATGTCACGCCTCCCTGAACGCCTGAGCGTAGCGCTGGAGCGCCTCGAGACCGGCGGCATGATCATCCTCGTCGACGACGAGGATCGCGAGAACGAGGGCGACCTGGTGCAGGCCGCGCAGTTCGCCGACGCCGCCGCCGTGGCCTTCATGGCCAAGCAGGCCAGCGGCCTGATCTGCCTGGCCATGGAGGCCCCGCTGATCGAGCGCCTCGGCCTGCCGCCGATGGTCGCCGACAACCGCACGCGGCGCAGCACGGCCTTCACCGTCTCAATCGAGGCGACGGAAGGCGTCGACACCGGCATTTCCGCAGGCGACCGCGCGCGAACCATCCAGGCGGCGGTGGCGGCGGACGCCTCTCCCGCCGACATCGTCTCGCCCGGCCATATCTTCCCGCTGCGGGCCGTGCCCGGCGGGGTGCTGGCCAGGGCCGGCCACACCGAGGCCTCGGTCGAGCTGGCGCGGATGGCCGGCCTGACCCCGGCGGCGGTGATCTGCGAGATCATGAACGACGACGGGACCATGGCCCGGGGCGACGACCTGGCCGCCTTCTCGGCCCGCCACGACCTGCCGATCCTCAGCATCGCCGAGCTGCGGGCCCATTTGATCGCCGCCGATCCGCCGGTCGAGGCGGTGGCGAGCGCCCGCCTGCCCACCCGCCATGGCCTGTTCGAGGCCCGCGCCTTCCGCAGCCGCCTCGACGGATCCGAGCACCTGGCCCTGGTGCGGGGACCGCTGACGGGCGCGCCGCTGGTGCGGGTGCATTCCGAATGCCTGACGGGCGACGCCTTCGGCTCGCGCCGCTGCGACTGCGGCGCCCAGCTGGACGCGGCGCTGACGGAGATCGACGCGTCCGGCAACGGCGTGCTGGTCTATCTGCGCGGCCACGAGGGGCGCGGCATCGGCCTGGCCAACAAGATCGCCGCCTACGCCCTGCAGGACCAGGGGCTGGACACCGTCGAGGCCAACCACGCCCTGGGCTTTCCCGACGACGCCCGCGACTACGGTCCCGCCGCCGCCATCCTGCGGTCCTTGAGCGTCGGCGAGGTTCGCCTGCTCAGCAACAATCCGCGCAAGGCCAAGGCGCTGGAAGACCTGGGCGTCGCCGTGCGCCAGACCCTGCCGCTGGTCGTTCCGCCCGATCCGCTGAGCGCCGGCTATCTGGCCACCAAGCGCGCCAAGCTCGGCCACCGCCTTTCCGTCCCGCCTTCGAGGATCCTCGCATGACCGCCGCCCGCTTCGCCGTAGCCATCAGCCGCTTCAATCCCGAGGTCACCGGCGGCCTGCTGGCCGGGGCCCTGGCCGAGTTCGCCGAGCGCGGCGCGCCGGTCGCGGAGGCCGACGTCTTCGAGGCCCCCGGCGCCTTCGAACTGCCGCTGATCGCCCAGGCCCTGGCGCGGACCGGCCGCTACGCCGGGATCGCCTGCCTCGGCTGCGTCATCAAGGGCGACACCGCCCACTTCGAGTTCATCAGCGCCGGTACGGCCTGGGGCCTGGTCAGCGCGGGCCTGGCCACCGAGACCCCGATCGCCTTCGGGGTGTTGACCACCTACACCGACGAGCAGGCGGAACTGCGCAGCCGCGACGACGCCGGCAACAAGGGTCGCGAGGCTGCGGCCGCCTGCGTCGAGGCGGCGGCGACGCTGGCTGCGATCCGCGCGGCGGCGTGAAGCGGCGTGAAGTAGAAGACCCCCTCGCCCAAGGCTCGTCATCCCGGCCGTAGCGAAGCGGAGAGCCGGGACCCAGGGGCCGTCGCATCGCGCCGGCCGCCTGGGCGCTCGAAGCAAGCGCCCTGCCCGCTCCCCCGGGTCCCGGATAAGCGCTACGCGCTTTCCGGGATGACGGGATTTGAGTTGCGAGGTTTAGGGTCCTCTCAGGCGTAGGTCACGTTCTCCAGCGTGAAGACGAACGGCTTGGCGTCGGGGCCCTCGCCGCCGCCGGTCATGACGATATCGGCGCCGGCCATGCCGATCAGGTTGATCTCGGTGTTGACCTGCTGGACGACGGCGCTGGTCAGCGGCTCGCCCTCGCGCACCTGCGAGACCGCGCCGATCCAGATCGTCGGCTTGAAGGTGAAGATCACCTGGCTGCCCGGAAAGAGGGCGCGGGTCTGGACATAGGGCTTGCCGGCCCGGAACACCGTGACCCCAACCGAGCCCTGGGACAGCTGGTTGATCACCCCGAAGGCTTCGGGCGAGGTGGTCTGGTCGGTGAGCTGCAGGCTCTCGCCCGAGGCCGTGCTGGTCACCGTGGCCACCTGGCCGTTCTCGATCGCCAGCTGCGGCGAGACGTTGCCCCAGGCGTCGATCACCCCGATCGTCACCGCCGCGGGCCAGACGAAGGGGCGGCTCCAGCCCGGCGCGCAGTTCTGGATCACCAGCCAGGCGGACGAGGCCTCGTCGGCGGCCGGGGTCACCGGCTTGCCGAACACCAGCACCTGGGTTCCGGGGCCGCCGTTGGAGCGGTTGACGAAGTTGAGCTTCACCTCCGGGCCGGTCGACGACGCGGTCGCCGTCAGGAGCTCGGACTTAGCCTCGGGCTCGGCGGTCGCGAGCGGGGCGGCTGGGGCTACGTCCTCGGCCAAGGCGGAGACGGGAACCGGATCGGTCGCGCCGTTGGCGCTCTTGGCGGTGATGGTGTCCATGGTCGTGCCTCCCCGGTGGCGTCTTCACAATCGAGGATAGCACACAACCAAGGCGAAAGCCGTTGGCAAGATCGCCGTTTCAGCTTCGGCCGCTCAAGACCTTCATCAGCGCCAGGCGTGCATGCACCGCCTCGCCCGCGGCCGGACCGGCGGCGTAGGCGAAGTCCGCGCCGTCGATCGGCTTGCCGCTGCGGGCGTCGACCACCACCGGCTCGGCCGTCTGGCCCGTCTCGCGATCGACCAGGCAGCTGGCGATCCCCTCCTTGGCGAGATGGCGGTTGCCGAAGGCCAGCAGCGCCGTCAGCACCGGCCCGAAGTCGCGGCCCATTTCCGTCAGCACGTATTCGTGGCGCACGGGCCGATCCTGGTAGGGCCGCCGCTCGAGAAAGCCGGATTCTACAAGCGCCCCGAGGCGCTTGGTCAGAATGTTCGGCGCGACCCCGAGGCTCTTTTCGAAGGCGTCGAAACGGGTGAGGCCGTGGAAGGCGTCCCGCAGGATCATCAGGCTCCAGACGTCGCCGACGCGTTCCAGCGTGCGGCCGACGGGGCACTGTCCGGGATCGAAAGCGCGCGTGGTCATGGACGAAAGATAGGGCCTGGCTAGCAAAATGAAAGCCGGTCACTTGCAATTCGAAAGTAACTTGCCATCTGCAAGTCACGCCGGGCCGAGCGCCGAGGCGACAACCATCCCGAGGGGATAGAGACCATGAGCAAGCAACAGTTTCCCGGCGCGGCCCTGGTGACGGGCGCCTCCACCGGCATCGGCGCCACCTATGCCGACCGCCTGGCCAGGCGCGGCCACGACCTCGTGCTGGTCGCCCGCGACGCCAGGCGCCTCGCCGACCTGGCCGAACGCCTGAAGGCGCAGACCGGCGTGAAGGTCGACGTCATCCAGGCCGACCTGACCGACGCCGCCGACCTGGCCCGCGTCGAGGCCCGGCTGCGCGACGACGCGTCCATCGACCTCCTGATCAACAACGCCGGCGCGGCCCTGGCCGGCGACTTCGTCGACCAGGATCTCGACAAGGTCGACAACCTTATCCAGCTGAACGTGGTGTCGGTGACCCGCCTGGCCCACGCAGCGGCCGGCGCCTTCAAGGCCCGCGATCGCGGCGCGATCGTCAACATCTCGTCGGTGGTCGGCCTGCTGCCGGAGTTCCGCTCGCCGGTCTACGGCGCGACCAAGGCCTATGTGACCTACTTCACCCAGGGCCTGCGCAGCCAGCTGCCGGAAAGCGTGAAGCTGCAGGCCGTGCTGCCCGGCGCGACCCGCACCGAGATCTGGGACCGCTCGGGAAGCGGCGGCGCCGATGCGCTGGATCCCTCGACCCTGATGGAGGTCGGCGACCTGGTGGACGCGGCCCTGGCGGGCTTCGACCAGGGCGAGCTGGTGACCATCCCCTCCCTGCCCGACGCCGCCGACTTCGCCGCCTATGACGGCGCGCGGCTGAAGCTGGCCCCGAACCTGTCGCGCGACCGCCCGGCGGCCCGCTACCGGGTTCCCGAACAGGCCTGAGCCCTGGACGGCGGCGGCCCGGAACGAAAGCCGCCGCCGTCCGCTCCCCCTTCGCAAGTAGGGAGGCGCGCCATGTCCGTCATCGCCAATCTCGACGAATTCATCCTGGAGGAGTCCGAGCACGGCATCTTCCTGACGCTCACCGCCGATGACGACCAGACCCTGCGCGTGCGGGTGACCCTCGACGATCTGGAAGAGATCATGGAGGTCATCGACGAGGTGTTCGGCGTCGAGGTCGAGGCGGCCAACGACGAGGAGGACTGATCCCCTTCTCCCCTTGCGGGAGAAGGTGTCGACGAAGTCGACGGATGAGGGGTCGCACCCACGAAAAACGCCGCGGCAGCTGATCGGCTGCCGCGGCGTCTTGCTTCTGAGAGACCCTTCACCCGACCTCCCTCCGGGAGGCCACCCTCTCCCGCAGGGGGAGAGGGACCGTGCTAGGAAGCCTCCACCGTCAGGTGTCGCAGTTCGTGCACCGGAACCAGCCGGCCGCGCACGGCCTCGGCGGTCAGGCCGGCCACGCTGACGATGGCGGCGTGGGCCTGGGGGCCGACTTTCCAGACGTGGAGGTCGAGGATCCGGGCGTCGCCTGGGCCCTCGACCAGTTCGCGCACTTCCTCGGCCACGTGGTCGTCGGTGGTGTCGAGCAGGACGGCGGCGGTGTCGCGCATCAGGCCGATCGCCCAGCGGCCGATGACCACCGCCCCGACCACGCCCATGATCGGGTCCAGCCAGGTCCAGCCGAACTGACGGCCGGCGACCAGGGCGACGATGGCCAGCACCGAGGTCAGGGCGTCGGCCAGCACGTGCATGTAGGCCGAGCGCAGGTTGTTGTCGTGGCCGCGCCCATGATGAGCATGGTCGTGGTGCGCGTGGTCATGACCGTGGTGGTGGTCGTGACCATGGTGATGCCCATGATGGTGGCCGCCCGACAGCAGGGCGGCGCTGGCCAGGTTCACCAGCAGGCCGACCACCGCGATGACGATGGCCTCCATGAAGGCGATCGACGACGGCTCGAACAGCCGGCGCACCGACTCCACGCCGACGCCGATGGCGATCACCGCCAGCACCAGGGCCGAGGCGAAGCCGGACAGGTCGCCCACCTTGCCGGTGCCGAAGCTGTAGCGGGCGCTCGTGGCGTGCTTGCGGGCATAGGCGTAGGCGGCGGCCGCCACGGCCAGGGCGCCGGCGTGGGTGGCCATGTGGAAGCCGTCGGCCAGCAAGGCCATCGAGCCGGTCCACCAGCCGGCCAGGATCTCGACCACCATCATCACGGCGGTCAGCGCCACCACCCACAGGGTGCGGCGGGCGTTGGCGTCGTGGTCGGCGGCCAGGAAGACGTGGTCGTGCTGTTGCGGCCCAGCGGTCGAAGCGGCGGTCATGTCGGGTCTCATTTGGAATAGCGGCGGAAGGCCTCGATCACCTCGGCCGCGCCCTTTTCGCGCTCAGCGTCGGTGAGGCCCGGAGCGGCCACGTGCTCGCGCAGGTGGGCCTCGACGATCTCGTCCAGCAGGCCGTTCAGCGCGCCGCGGGTGGCGGCGACGAGGTGCAGGGTCTTGGCGCAATCGTGGTCATCGGCGATCGCGCGCTCGATCGCGGCGACCTGGCCGGCGATGCGGCGGACCCGCTTGAGCAGCGCGTCGTTGTCGGTGGAGAGGTGAGCCATAGCATACCCCCCTATAGTATATAAGATCGAAAAGCACGCCCCTTCTCCCCTTGCGGGAGAAGGTGTCGCCGAAGGCGACGGATGAGGGGTCGCACAGACGAAAACGCCGCGACGGCTGATCAGCTGTCGCGGCGTCAGGTTTCTGAGAGACCCCTCACCCGACCTCCCTTCGGGAGGCCACCCTCTCCCGCAAGGGGAGAGGGATCAGGGATGGATCTCGCCCAGCCGCTCGTCGAACGCCCGGGTGGCCTGGACCACCGTCGCCACCGAGCCCTTGAAGAAGGGCTGGGGGATGGTTTCGAAGTCGTCGGTGGGCTGGTGGTATTCGGGGTGGTCCTCGACGCCGAAATAGACCCACGGCACGCCCTTCTCGGCGAAGGCGCCCTGGTCGGACTGGAAGGTCCAGTTGTTGTCCTTGCCCTGGGCGTCGGTGTCGTGGCCCTGCTTGAGGGTCACCGGCGCGGTCCTGGCGACGTCGTCGAGGATGGGCTTGAGGAACGGCTGCGGCGAAGACCCGGAGACATAGAGCTCGCCCTTGGCGTTCTTGCTCAGCATGTCGAAGTTCACCGCCAGGCCGATGCTCGCCAGCGGGACCGAAGGCTCGGCGGCGAAGGCCTTGGCGCCGCGCAGACCGCTCTCCTCGGCGTCGAGGGCGACGATCAGCACGTCGTGCCTGGGCGGCTTTTCCTTGAAGGCCTCGGCCACCGCCAGCAGGCCCGCCACGCCCGAGGCGTTGTCGTCGGCGCCGTTGTAGATTTGGCCGTTCTTGACCCCGACATGGTCGTAATGGGCGGTGACCAGCAGCACCTTGCCGCCGCTCTCCGTCCCCTTGATCCGGGCCACGAGATTGACGCCGGTGACCGTCACGCCGTCCTTGCGCTTTAAGCGGAACGGCCGCTCGAAGCCCTCGCCGATCGGCGCCAGGCCGACGCCCTTGAAGCGCTCGAGGATATAGGTGCGCGCCAGCTGCGAACCGGGCGAGCCCACCGCCCGCCCCTGCATGGCGTCGGCCGACAGGATCCTGACGTCGTCGAGGGCCAGGTCGCCTGGACCGGCCACGGCGGGCGCGGCGAGGCCGGCCAGGACCGTCGCGAAGACGAACGCGGAAGCGGTTGCGAAGGGCGTGCGCATCGAATTTTCCAAATGCCGGATCACTGCATGGCCTTGGCCAGCCACTGGTCGTCGGTTTGATCACCGGCCCGGCGCTCGCGCAACCAGCGGACGGTGAGCGGCGCGCCGCCGGACAGGGACTCGCTGCGCCGCGCGGCGTCGCGCAGACCGTCCAGATCGCGGACGCGGCAGCCGCCGCCGCTGATCTCCACGCTGGGCCACGGCGCGGCGGTGACGCCCGGCCGGCCCCCGTCGGACGGCGCCCGCGGCGCCGACGGACCGCAGAGCACCGGCCAGACCGCGATCTCGACCGGCCTGCCCCGCGCATCCCGACGGGTCGGCCGCAGCGCATGATAGGTGTAGCCGCCGCTATCGCCCGGCGGGGACGACAGGCTGGCCTGCAGGATCATTGGGTCTCCGGCGGCCAGCAGGTAGTCGATCGCCACCGCATCCCCCTCGCCTTCCGAAACCGTCAGCTTTCCGGCCATGCGCCCGGAGAGCAGCACGGGTCGCGCGCAGTCGGGCCACTGACCGGTAGGCTTGGCCAGATCGATCCCGCACGCCTCCTCGGGGCTGACCATCACCCACCAGCCCGCACGGGGCGCGTCGCGGGTCGCCGCGTCCTTGGCGCCGAACAGGGGCTGCGGGGAAATCACCTCGCCGCCGCAGCCGCCCAGCAGCGATGCGCTCGCCAGGGCCAGGGCCGACCAGAGTCGTGGAAGCTTCATCGAGGCCCGCCATGGAATCGCGTTTCACGCTTCTCATCGCCCGGGAACACTCCCCGGTCGAGACCTGGCTACTCCCGGCCCTCCTCGGGCTCCTCCTCCGGCCCGGCGTCGCGCAGCCAATATGCGTCCAGGTCCAGCAAGTCGTCGTCGCGCCAATCCGCCGAAGCCGCGCGGATGGCGTCCTTGCCATCGACCAGGCAGGCGTGGCGGACGGGATCCCAGCGCACGCCGCGCTGCTTGGAGGTCTTGCCGTCCTGCGGAACCTCGCACCAGATCGCCCAGAAGCGGAAAGCCGTGATCCGCCCCTGGGCGTCGCGTCCTCCGATCTCCGCACCGACATAGTGGCGCGGACCGGTCGAATTGGCCTCGTTCAGGTCGATGAACTCGCCGAGCTTTTCGCCGTCGAGCCGCAGCATCGGCGGATCGCCAGGCACGAGGCGAAGCGGCATGCGCAGGATCTTGCCGTCGACCCGGCTCAGCACCTCGCCACCGCGCACGAGCACCGTAGAGCAGCCGGCTTCGTTCTTCGAGCAGCCCAGGCTCCAGACCCCCTCGCGCACCACCAGGGGCGGCGGGGTCGCGGCCACGGCGGCTGCCGCCAGCAGGGCGGCGATCATCGGGTCGCCTTGGCGAAGTCGTCGGTGCGCGCCTCGCGGATCCAGCGGAAGTGCATGCCGTCCTGCTGCGCCCGGCTACGCCTCGCCGCTTCCCGCACGGCCGCCGGTCCATCGACTATACATCCCCCCTGCGGGTCCTGACGCACGCCGGGCCAGGGAGCGTCATGCTCGCCTTCCGGTCCGCAGGTCACGAGGTAGAGCAGCAGCGCCGTGACACCGCCTTCCGGATCGCGCCCTTCGACCTCGAGCGCGAAATACATGTGGTCGCCTTTCGACTTCAACGGCTGCGCCGGATCGTCGAAAGGGTTCTCCGGCAAGCGGGTCTGCACGATCAGCGGCGCGCCATCGACGACGACATAGGGCCATGAAGCCCAATAATAGCGTCCGACGCGGGCGTCCTCCTCATGGAGCGACAGGGCCTCTCCCCCGCGCACGAGGAGGGTGTCGCTTTTGGCGCAGCGCGGCCACCCGGCCAGCGGGCGTTGACTTGGGATCCGGCAGTCCTCGCCCGAGGCTGCCCACAGACCCTCGCGTAACCGCGGCGCGTCGCCGACATCGGCCGGACCGAATATCGGCTGGCCCGTGGTCAGGGGCGAACACCCGCCCAGTCCCATCGCGATCGTCGCCGCGACCACTACCCCCAACCGCCGCATCACGCCCACCTCACGTAAAATTCACGAATACGTGATCGTTGCGTGAGATTGCGTTATCGTCAAGCGAGATCGACGGCGGGCGCTCGCCTCTGCGTCGATTGCACCTGAGCGCGACAACCGTCATATGCGCGATCTTAAGGTTTATCGGGCATCTAGCCCTTCCAAGGATCGGAGACTCCGCCCCATGCCCATGGCGCCCGACGTGCTCGAAGCCCGCCTGAACGCGGCCTTCCCGGACTCCGAGATCGTGCTGACGGACCTCGCCGGCGACGGCGATCACTACAAGGCGCGCATCGTCTCGCCCGCCTTCCGCGGCCTCAACCGCGTCAAGCAGCACCAGATGGTCAACCGCGCCCTGGCCGACGTGCTGGGCGGCGAGCTGCACGCCCTGGCGCTCGAAACCGCCGCCCCTACGGAGTAAGGCCCTTGCGCTACCGTCCGTTCGGCAAGGAAGGCATGGCGATCTCGGCGATCACGCTGAGGCTGGCCGACCATCCGCGCATGGGCGGCAAGGAC
>Ga0102591_1004596_pt1 | contig 10492 bp, 9 predicted proteins | sample AraplaCol_mCL_r2_2_FD_76860 | JGI IMG/M metagenome (GOLD analysis project Ga0102591, IMG submission 76860) | Arabidopsis root microbial communities from North Carolina, USA - plate scrape MF_Col_mCL_r2 (SPADES assembly) (version 2) | ecosystem: Host-associated > Plants > Roots > Endosphere... | reverse complement strand
AGCGGTGGAAGTGAGCAACATGGCCGTGCACGCGGTGGAGAACAACGGCGACACCGACCGCATCCACCTGATCTTCGAATACTTCGACGCGGACCAGCCGGTGCCGGCGTGGGTGGGGAAGTTGCCGTCGCGGAAGTGATGGCCCGCATTCGCAGGATGGGTTTCGCCACGCGAAACCCACCGCTTGCGCCTGATAATGGGTTTCGCGTGCGAAACCCATCCTGCGAAGCTCCGCGACGAGGGCATCACCGCGCCAGGTACAACCACCCCAACAGCGCGAGCTGCACGACCACGATAACCATCATCGCCCGGCGGAAACTCGCCTTCGCCGTCTTGTGCCGGAACAGCCCCATCGCGAACAGCGCGCCCGGCGTACCGCCGAGCAGCGCGAACAGGAGCAGCGTGCGTTCCGGGATGCGCCGGCGCGAGCCGCCGGCGATCGCCTTGTCGTAGCCGTACAGCAGCACGGTGGCGACGTTGAGCGCCATCCACCCTGCGAGCCACATCGACATCAACGCATCGGCCTCGAACGAGCCCGCCTCAATCGAACGCCGCCGCGTGCGCATGCTCGCGCGTGGCGAGGAAGGTCACGTCCGGCGCGCGTTCCTGCGCGAGCTGCAGGTTGACGCGCGTCGGCGCGAGGTAGACCAGCTGGCCCGCCGCGTCGAGCGCGAGGTTCATCGCGTTCTTGTCGCGGAATTCCTCGAGCTTCTTCTCGTTGTCGCAGCGGATCCAGCGCGCCGTCGCGACGCTGACCTGCTCGAAGCTCGCGTCCACGCCGTACTCGTCCTTCAGGCGGTAGGCGACCACGTCGAACTGCAGCACGCCGACCGCGCCGAGGATGAGGTCGTTGCTCATCAGCGGGCGGAAGAACTGCGTCGCGCCTTCTTCCGACAGCTGCGCCAGGCCCTTCTGCAGCTGCTTGAGCTTCAGCGGATCGCGCAGGCGCGCGCGGCGGAACAGTTCCGGCGCGAAGTTGGGAATGCCGGTGAAGCTCAGCGATTCTCCTTCGGTGAACGTGTCGCCGATGGAAATCGTGCCGTGGTTATGGATGCCGATGACGTCGCCGGGGAATGCGCTCTCGGCGATCTCGCGATCGCTGGCCATGAACGTCAGCGCGTTGGCGAGCTTCACTTCCTTGCCGGTGCGCACGTGGAAAGCCTTCATGCCGGCGCTGAACTTGCCCGAGCACACGCGCATGAACGCCACGCGATCGCGGTGCTGCGGATCCATGTTCGCCTGGATCTTGAACACGAACCCGGTGAGCTTGGGCTCGTACGAGGCCACTTCGCGCGAGGTCGTCGCGCGCGGCTTGGGCGAGGGCGCGTGTTCGACAAAGAAGTCCAGCAGCAGCTGCACGCCGAAGTTGTTCACGGCCGAACCGAAGAACACCGGCGTCTGTTCGCCGGCGAGGTATTTCGCGACGTCGAACGGATGCGATGCGCCTTCGACCAGTTCCAGCTCGTCGCGCAGTTCCTGCAGCATCTGCGTTCCGATGCGCGCTTCCAGCGCGGGATCGTCGATGGACGGGAAGATCGTCGAATCCTGGCGCGTGAAGTTGCGGCCCTGTTCGTACAGGTGCACTTCGCCGGTGACCAGGTGCACCACGCCCTTCAGGCGCTGGCCCATGCCGATCGGCCAGGTGATCGGGGCGCACTGGATCTTCAGCACGCTCTCGACTTCGTCCAGCAGGTCGATCGGATTCTTGCCCTCGCGGTCGAGCTTGTTGATGAAGGTCATGATCGGCGTGTCGCGCAGGCGGCACACCTCCATCAGCTTGATCGTGCGTTCCTCGACGCCCTTGGCGACGTCGATGACCATCAGCGCCGAGTCCACGGCGGTGAGCACGCGGTAGGTGTCCTCGCCGAAGTCGGCGTGGCCGGGGGTATCGAGCAGGTTGACGATGCTGCCCTCGTAGGGGAACTGCATCACCGAGCTGGTCACCGAGATGCCGCGCTCCTTTTCCAGCGCCATCCAGTCGGACGTCGCGTGGCGCGCGGCCTTGCGGCCCTTGACCGAGCCGGCCATCTGGATCGCACCGCCGAACAGCAGCAGCTTTTCGGTGAGCGTGGTCTTGCCGGCGTCGGGGTGCGAGATGATCGCGAACGTGCGGCGGCGGGCGGCTTCGAGGGAAACGTCGGACATGGACAGGGGGCGGACGGGCCGGACGGCGGTCCGCAGGTCGGTAGCGGGAAGCCGGCGATTATACGCGCCGGCAGGGTGGAGACCTTTCGGCCGCCCGGGTGTGCTTTGGGGCGGCTGGACGCCCTGTCGCCAAGATCAGCAAAGGCAAAATGTGCGCGACCTCCCACTTCCGAAATTCCCCATTCAGGCCGTCCTAAAGACCTTCGTTCCCGCGCCGCTACCCGTCATGGGTATCCGTATTCCGCTTGCCGGGGGTTGTAGTGCGCATCGTGATCGTGGGTGAGGACGCCGGCCGTGCCGGTGAATTCGAGGAGTCGCTGAGTTATTTCGATCTCGGCTGGGACGTGCAGTGGCTCGCCGAGCCCGACGCCGCCCTGTCGCTGGGCGAGCCGGTCGATGTCTTCATCTGCGGCCTGCGCCTGGGCGCGGTGCCGGGCCCGGTGCTGATGGGGCAGGTTTCGGCGCTGTACCCGCAGGCGGTGCGCATCCTGCTGCTGGACCCGGATGAGGACAGCGGCAGCATGCAGGGCCTGGACTGTGCGCACCGGCTCCTTTCGCGTCCGCTGGACGCAGGCGAGCTGATCGAAGCGGTCGACAGCGTCGCCGAGCTCCGCAACGTGCTGGGCAGCGAGGAACTGAAGCAGGCCGTGGGCCGCGTCGGTTCGCTGCCGCCGCCGCCGCGTCTGTACCTGGAGCTGTCGCGCCTGCTGCGCGATCCGGACGCGAGCAACGCCGCCATCGCGCAGATGCTGTCGCAGGACCCGGCGATCGTCGCCAAGGTGCTGCGCCTGTGCAATTCGGCGTACTTCTCCGGCGGCCGCGAAATCACCGACATCCGCGCCGCAGTCACGCGCCTGGGCCACCAGCAGTTGCTGCGCCTGGTGCTGGCGAGCGAGGCCTTCGGCCCGACCCAGCTGGCCGGCAAGGAACGCGAGGCGATCCAGGACCGCGCGCTGCGCACCTCGCGCCTGGCGCGTCGCCTGCTCGCCGGCCCGAGCGCCGATCTCGCCGCGACCGCCGGCCTGCTGGCGGAAGTCGGCAAGCTGCTGCCGGGCGTCTCCGACGGTTCGGAAGGCTCGACCGGCCCGAACTACGCCGAAGCCGGCGCGTACCTGCTGGGCCTGTGGGGCCTGCCGATGCCGATCGTCGAAGCCGTCGCCTTCCAGCACCGCCCGGGCCGCATGAAGGCCAATGGCTTCTGGGTCGCCGGCGCCGTGCACGTCGCCTCGGCGCTGGTGTCGGGTGCGCCGGTGGACGAAGGCTACCTGCGCGGCGTCAACGTCCTGGACCGCCTGCCGCATTGGCGCGACCTGGTGGAGCCGTCGGCGGCGCAGGCGGCGTAAGCGGTTCTTCCGGCTGGTTAGCGAAAGGGCGCGTCGGTGACGCGCCCTCTTGTTCCTTGGGGCGCTAGTTCCCTGCGATCCGCAACGGCCCCTGCGGCCCCGTCATGCGGAACGGAATCGACTCAAGCTTCATTCCGCGATTGACCTGCACCGCGAAATGCAGGTGCGGGCCGGTAGTGAAACCGGTATTGCCAGAGAGCCCGATCTGCTGCCCCGCGCGCACGCGCTGGCCCACGCGCACGAGCGCGCCTTCGGATTTGAGGTGCGCGTAAAGCGTCATCGTGCCGTCCTCGTGCAGGATGCGCACGAAGTTCGCGCGACCGCCGTAACGCTCCAGGTTCAATCCGGCCTTGTCGAAATCCGACTCGACCTGCATCACCACGCCGTCGCGCGCGGCCAGCACCGGCGTGCCGATGTCGGCGGCAAAATCCACCGCGTAACGGTTCTGTTCGTCCAGGTGGCTGAAATGCCCACCGTATCCCTGGTCGATGCGGAACTGCGCCTGCTGCAAAGGCAGCAGGTATTCCACGTCGCGCGGGCGCGCGGACGGATCGCCTGGCAGGCTGTCCATCTGCAATTCGAAATCGAAGCCGCGATCCGGATCGGCGGAACTGAGCACCGCCACCAGCGCACTTCCGCGCGCGCCGACCGTCGCGCGCGCCGGCAGCACGGGATTGCCGATCACGTTGTCGCTGCGGCTGAAATCCAGCTGCACCTGCACGGGGCCGGACAGCCGGTTGTCGGCGAAGGCGAGGAACCGGTCGCCGTCGTTCTCGATGCGAAGGCGCGCGATAGCGGTGGGCTCGCCTTCCACCGGAATCACCTTCAGCGAATCGGCGTTGTACTGCGAAGGCGCCGCATCCGGCACGTGGTCGCCGTAATGCGTGATGCCGCCGCGATCGGTCCAGCGGTAGATCTTCGCCGCACCCGCGCCGAAGGCCATCAGCAGCGCGGCGCTGCCGATGATCCAGACGAAGTGGCGGCGCGCGCGCTTCATGGTCTTACTGCACGCAGTCGGGCGAGAGCTGCAACACGCGCGCGACTTCGGCAAGGTCGAAGGCCGTCACCGACTCGTCGTCGTGTACCGCGAACAGCGCGCCGTTCGGGAACGCCCGCGTGCTCGCCGCATGCAGCGCGACGCCATCGGTGTGCGCGGTGGTCTCGCCCTCGAAGCTGCCGCGCGGCTGCAGCGTGGTGCGGTCGAAGAGGTGGAAGATCGTCAGCGGCGCGAGCTGGTCCACGGCGATCCAGTAGCCGCTGCCGTCGCTGCAACTCCACAGCGCGACGCCTTCGGCCTCGGCGCCGAAGCTGTCCTGCGGCAGGCTGCGGCCGGTGTACTTGCCGCTGAAGCTGTACTCGCGCAGCGTCGATTCGTGGCGACGGTCCTCGTCGGCGATCAGCAACCTGTCGTTGCCCGGATCGCCCGCGATGGATTCGACCATGCGCAGCGCGGCGTCCTGCGAGGTATCGCCGAAGGAGCCCGCATACGACGAACGAAGACGACCGGCCTGGTCGAACTGCACGCGGTAACGACGCACGCGCTGGTCGAGCTCGGCCAGCGGCGGCACTTCGTCGAACTTCTTGCCGTACATGAAGCTGTCGGTGACGTAGACCTCCAGCTCGCCCGGTTCGGTTTCGGTGAGCCACAGACCGTACGGGCTGCGCAGTTCCTTCGTGCCGAACATGCCGACCGGCGCGAAGTCCGGCAACGACAGCACCTGCACGCGATGGTTGTCGCGTTCGACGACGAACACGTAATCGCCGTACACCGCGATGCCGTTGGGACGATTGAATTCGCCCGCTGCCGTGCCTTCGCCACCGACATCGCGCAGGCGCTTGCCGGTATCGGCGTCGAACACGACCAGGCGATGCGTCGACTTCGCGGTGGCGATAAGCCACGTGGCGCCGTCCTCGGTGGTCCAGGTGGCCAGCGAGTCCAGTTCGTCCTGCGGGCTTTCGGCTGAGACGTAGCTCTCGAGCACCGTCCGAAGTTCGGGCGTGGCGGAAGGCGCGACCGGATTGGCGGGCGCGACGGGGCGGGTGGTGGAGCAGGCGGAGGCCAGGGCCGCCAGCGCGAGGGCGATGGCGGCGGGGACCGAAAGGCGGGAAGTCATGGGATCGAAGTGTATTCGGGCCGCCTTGGCGCGGGGAGCCGAAGACGTGACCGACATAATAAATCGCTATATGCGGATGAAGCGATTGACACAGCTCCGGGCCGGGGGCAGACTGCGGCCATCCATCGAGACCGGCAGAGGGACAGGCCCTTTGAAGCCGGGGCAACCCAACCCAGTGCGCAAGCACGGGCGAAGGTGCCAATTCCTGCGACGGGGCGCGTCAGGCGCCGGTCGGAAGATGGTTGTGACGTGCGCTCCGAAGCGGAGTGCGCATCGCGACTCGCAGGCTCGGTGGCCCTTACGTCTTCAAGGATGCCGCCATGAGCTTCGCCCCCGCAGTCCATACCTCCGACGCCGCGCTCGCCGAGCGTGTCGATGCGTTCGATCCCGTCGTCCACGCCGCCGTCTTCGCGCATGCCGTGCAGGCCACGCGCGGCGAATGCACGATCGAACTCGAACTTCGCCACGCCGGCCGCCGCACGATCGCGCTGCGTTACGAAATCCTGGGCGACCGCACGCTGCCTGCGGTGTTCGTCGCCGGTGGCATCTCCGCGCATCGTCATCTCGCCGCAAGCGCCGCGTTCGGCGAGAGCGGCTGGTGGGAGCAGCAGATCGGCGTCGGCAAGGCGCTGGATCCGCGCGAACGCTGCCTGGTCGCGTTCGACTGGATCGGCGCGGACGGCACGCTCGACGCGCCGCTTGATCCGGCCGACCAGGCCGACGCGATCGCCGCGCTGCTCGACGTGCTGCACATCGCACGCCTGCAGGCCTTCGTCGGTTGCTCCTACGGAGCGATGGTCGGCCTGCAGTTCGCCGCGCGCCACGGTGCGCGCGTGGAACAGCTGGTGGCGATCAGCGGCGTGCATCGCGCGCATCCGTATGCAAGTGCATGGCGCGCGTTGCAGCGTCGCGCGGTCGCGCTGGGTGCGTTGCAGTGCGATGAAACGCACGGCCTCGCGCTCGCGCGCCAGCTGGCGATCCTGAGCTACCGCACGCCGGAGGAGTTCGCCGCACGCTTCGAACCGGCGCAGGTCAGCGAAGGCCGCGTGCGCGTGGGCGCCGAGGATTACCTCGACCATTGCGGCGCGAGCTACGTGCAGCGCACGTCGCCCACCGCTTATCTGCGCTTGTCCGAATCCATCGACCTGCAGGACGTGGATCCCACTGCGATCCGCCTGCCGGTCACCGTCGTCGCCGTCGCCGAGGATCGCCTCGTGCCGGTCTCCGACGCCTACGACCTCGTCGAACGCCTGCGTGGTGAAACGCGCCTGCGCGTGGTGCGTTCGCTGTATGGACACGATGCCTTCCTGAAGGAGGAGCGCACGATCGCCGACCTGCTTGGCGAAGCGCTCGACGACGTCCTGGAGGTGGCCGCATGAGCACGCGCAACCGCTGTACCGCCGCCGTCCGCGCCGGCATCGACCGCGACACCGCCTTCGGCGCGGTGACGCCGCCGATTGTGCTGTCGTCGAATTTCAGCTTCGCCGGCTTCAACGAGAAGCGTCAGTACGACTACACGCGCAGCGGCAACCCGACGCGCGACCTGCTGGGCGAAGCGCTGGCCGAACTCGAAGGCGGTGCCGGTGGCGTCGTCACCGCGACGGGCATGGGCGCGATCACGCTGCTGCTGCATGCGCTGCTGAAGCCGGGCGATCGCCTGGTCGTGCCGCACGACGGTTACGGCGGCAGCTGGCGCCTGTTCAACGCGCTGGCGAAGAAGGGCGCGTTCGAGCTGATCACCGCCGACCTCACCGACCCGCGCGCGCTGACCGATGCACTGGCGTGCGATCCGACGGTGGTGTGGATCGAAACGCCTTCGAACCCGCTGCTGCGCATCACCGACCTGCGCTTCGTGATCGAGGCGGCGAAGGCCAAGGGCGCGCTGACCGTCGTCGACAACACGTTCCTGTCGCCTGCGTTGCAGCAGCCGATCGATTTCGGCGCGGATTTCGTGCTGCATTCCACGACCAAGTACATCAACGGGCACAGCGACGTCGTCGGCGGCGCCGTGGTGGCGCGCGATGCCGAACAGCACCAGCAGCTGGTGTGGTGGGCCAACGCGCTGGGCCTGACCGGTTCACCGTTCGATGCCTTCCTCACCCTGCGCGGCCTGCGCACGCTGGACGCGCGCCTGCGCGCGCACCAGGAGAACACGCAGGCGCTGGTGTCGCTGCTCGATGCGCACCCGGCCGTGCGGGCCGTGCACTACCCGGGACTGGAATCGCATCCGGGCCACGCGATCGCCGCGCGCCAGCAGAGCGGTTTCGGCGCGATGCTGAGCGTGGAACTCGATGGCGGCGTCGACGCGGTGCGCGCGTTCCTCGATGGCTTGCAGTGCTTCACGCTGGCCGAATCGCTTGGCGGCGTGGAAAGCCTGGTGGCGCATCCGGCGACGATGACGCACGCGGCGATGTCGGCCGAAGCGCGCGAAGCGGCGGGCATCGGCGAAGGGCTGCTGCGTCTGTCGGTGGGCATCGAGCATGTCGACGACCTCGTCGCCGATATCGCCGCCGCGCTGGAACGCGCGGAGCAGGCCGTGGCGATCGCCGAGCGCGTCAAACGATGAGCGTGGCGGCGGTCGAGGTCGCACGCGCTTCGGCCGCGCAACCCGCGTCCGCGCGCGTTGCGTTGCTGGGCACCGGCACGGTCGGCAGCGCGGTGCTGGCGCGGCTGGCATCGTGGCGCGGTTCGCCGCTGGGCGAATGCCTGAGCCTGGTGCATGTGGCGAACTCGCGCGTCTGCGCGGCAGATCGCGATGGGCTGGTCGCGGGCGATGCGCTGCGTCGCCTCGCCTTGACGCCGCAGGGCAGTTCGCTCGATACCGTCGAAGTCGCGCTGCGCGGCGACGGTGCGCGCGTGGTGATCGACGCGACCGCGAGCGAAGCCGTCGCGGAGCGCCACGCGCACTGGCTCGCACAGGGAATCCACGTCGCCACCGCGTGCAAGATCGGGCAGGGCACGTCGTTGTCGCGATGGCGCGCGATCCGTCGCGCATCGCTCGCCGGCGATGCGCGTTACGGCGACAGCGCGACCGTCGGTGCCGGGCTTCCGCTGCTGCGTTCGCTGCGCGAACTGCAGGACGGTGGCGATCGAATCCACGCCATCGCAGGCGTGTTGTCGGGGTCGCTGGCGTGGCTGTTCAACCAGTACGACGGCATGCGCCCGTTCTCCGCGCTGGTGCGCCAGGCGCGCGACGCCGGCTACACCGAGCCGGACCCGCGCGACGATCTTTCCGGCGAGGACGTGCGCCGCAAGCTGCTGATCCTCGCGCGCACCGCGGGCGTGGAGCTGGAAGCGGGCGACGTCGATGTCGCTTCGCTGGTGCCGGCGGAACTGGCGATCCTGTCGAAGGACGCGCTCGACGCTGCGCTGCCCGCACTGGACGTACCGTTGCGCGAGCGTTTCGCCCGGGCGTACAAGCGCGGTGAGCGTCTGCGCTTCATCGCGCGATTGCAGGATGGCCGCGCGAGCGTGGGCCTGGAGTCGCTGCCTGCGGATCATCCGCTCGCCGGCGGCGCCGGCACCGACAACCGCGTGGCGATCTGGTCGGATCGTTACTCGACGCAGCCGCTGGTGATCCAGGGGCCGGGCGCGGGCGCGGAAGTGACGGCGGCGGGGCTGCTGGACGATGTGTTGAGGACTTTGCGCTGAGGCAGCCAACGCAGGATCGGTTTCGCGAGCACAACCCATCCTCCGGTGCACTCACCGCTTCGTTGCGAGCGCCTCCAGCAACGCCTTCTCGAACCGCTCCGGCGCCTCGACCTGCGGCGAATGGCCGAGGTCGTCGAACTCCACCAGTACCGCGCCGGGAATCGCCTTCGCCGCACGCCTGCCCAACGTCGGGTAATCGCCCAGGCGTTCGCGCAATTCGGGCGATGCGCGATCGCGGCCGATCGCCGTGCGATCGCGCTGGCCGATGAACAGCGTGGTGGGCACGCTCAACTGCGGTAGTTCATGCACCACCGGCTGCGTGAACACCATGTCGGTCGTCAGCGCCTGGTTCCACGCGACGCGCTGCTTCCCAGGTCCCGCATACAGGCCGGCCAGCATGCCGACCCAGCGGTCGTACCCGGGCTTCCACTGACCGCTGTAGTACACCTGCTGCTGGTAACGCCTGATCGAATCGGCGCTGGTCTTCAGCTCGCCTGCGAAGTTCGCATCCACGCTCGCCCACGGCACGCCCAGCGCCTTCCAGTCTTCCAGGCCGATCGGATTGACCAGCATCAGCCGCCCGGTGCGCTGCGGGTACATCAGCGCATAGCGCGCGGCGAGCATGCCGCCCATCGAATGGCCGACGATGTCGGCCCGCTCGATGCCCAGCGATTCGAGCAGCGCGTTCGTGTTCGACGCCAGCTGCTGGAAGCTGTACTGGTAATGCGCCGGCTTGGTCGATTTGCAGAAGCCGACCTGGTCGGGCGCGATCACGCGATAGCCGGCGCCGGTGAGCGCGCGGATCGTCGACTCCCACGTCGCCGCGCAGAAATTCTTGCCGTGCAGCAGCACGACGGTGCGTCCGTTCGGCGTCGCCGGCGCGACGTCGAGGTATGCCATGTGCATGGCTTCGCCCTGCGAAGTGAAGGCGTGGTGCTTCACCGGGAAGGGGTAATCGAAGCCTTCCAGTTCCATTCCGTACGAAGGCGCGTCGGCGGCGAGGGCGAGGTGTGGCACAGGCAGCAGCGACAACGCGCACGCGAGCAGGGATGGGCGCATGAACAGGCACCGTTGGGGGCGAGCGCCGACCATACCGCAACGCGCGCGACGGTCATGAGGCGCCGTGTGCCGTCTCGCGCGCCCGTTCAGTAGGGTGATCGCGCATCACCAACGTTTGGCCTATGTGCGCGCGCATCGCGCTGATTAGGATCGACCGCAGGTTCACGTCAAGGATTTCCC